>ENA-OQES01000038-OQES01000038.1-human-gut-metagenome-genome-assembly--contig:-NODE-38-length-53785-cov-7.038168_pt1 | contig 53785 bp, 68 predicted proteins | sample MGYA00242798_ERZ504641 | MGnify/ENA primary metagenome ERZ504641 (study PRJEB26092, sample SAMD00036327) | human gut metagenome | host: Homo sapiens | study: EMG produced TPA metagenomics assembly of...
CGCAATCTGCAAGCCCCACTTTGCGGTATATTTTACCCTCATTCGGTTGCCGTAGCCCGCTACGCCGCCCTCATTCGGATAAAATCTCCCACAAACTGGGACTCGCAGCTCACGAAAAGCCTTTTTTAGACATGCTCTGGCAGTGGCAAACATACAGAAGGGAGATTTATAACATGGTTAAGATTTTCAGAACCATAGATAATAATGTACATCAGATCAATGAGGCACAGGAGGGAAGCTGGATCGCACTGATCGATCCGACAGCCACCGAGATTGTGGAAATAGCAGAAAAATATGATATCGACGTGGATCATCTGCGGGCACCTCTGGATGAGGAAGAACGTTCCCGTATCGAAGTGGAAGATCATTACACACTGATTCTGGTAGATATTCCTATGATCGAAGAACGAAATGACAAAGAATGGTATGGAACAATCCCTATGGGTATTGTGGTGACAGACGATAAGATCTTCACAGTATGCCTGGAAGATACCCCGGTATTAAGTTCTTTCATGGATGGAAGGGTACGGAATTTCTTCACATATAAGAGAACACGCTTTTATCCTGCAGATTCTGTACCGCAACGCATCTTTGTATCTGCATTATCTGCGAATCATCGACAAAAAGAGTGATGAAGTAGAACAGAAACTGCACAAATCGCAGAGAAATCAGGAACTGATAGAACTGCTGGAACTGCAGAAATCTCTGGTGTACTTTACTACATCCCTGAGGTCAAATGAAGTGGTTCTGGAAAAACTGTTAAAAGTGGAAAATATCAAGCAGTATCCGGAAGATACAGAATTGCTCGAAGATGTTATTATCGAGAATAAACAGGCTATCGAGATGACAAATATCTACAGTGGTATCTTAAGTGGAACAACAGAAGCATTCGCTTCAATTATTTCTAATAATCTGAATATTGTTATGAAGTTCCTGGCAACAGTGACGATCGTTATGTCGATTCCGACGATGATCTTCAGTGCATATGGTATGAACTTAAAGTCTGTCGGTATGCCTTTTGCGGATAATCCGATGGGATTTCTCATGGTGATTCTGCTTTCTCTGGTGTTCAGTATCCTGGTAGCTATTGTTTTCCGCAAAAAAGACTTATTCTGATTGTGAGAGTACGAAGTACGGAATAATCAGAAATCAATGGGGGCAAAATACTTTTTGACTAACATCTTAAAAGGAGAAAAATATGAACTTTTTTGAATAAAATGGAGCGAAGATTCGGCAGATATGCACTGACCAATTTATCTTTGTATATCGTACTGACTTATGCGGCAGGATATCTGTTGTATATGATAACTCCACAGGTACTTACCTACATGACACTGGAACCGGCCATGATCCTGCGCGGACAGGTATGGAGGATTGTCAGCTGGCTGCTGATTCCACCGTCTACACAGAATATTTTCTTTATATTGATCACATTGATGTTTTACTACTCTATCGGAACTTCTCTGGAGAGAACCTTGGGGGAGCGTTTCGCTATAATGTATACATCTTCTCAGGTATTCTGATGACAATCATCGGAGCATTTATCCTGAATTTTGTACTGGGCGGCAATGTTTTATTTGGCGGACTGTTCAGCACGTATTATATCAGCATGTCTATCTTCCTGGCTTATGCGGCAACCTATCCGGATAACCAGGTGCTGTTTATGATGATCATTCCATTTAAAAATCAAATGGCTTGGTGCCGCTTATGTGTTGATGATTCTGGCAGAGATGATTCAGTCCGGATGGGCGGTAAGAGTTGCGATTATCTGTTCTTTGATGAACTTTATTATAGTTTTTTTTCATGACACGAAATATGAGCCGGTATAATCCGAGAGAGATTCACAGAAGAAAAGAATTTCAAAGAGCGGTTCATCGAAGCCAGGTAAACAACAAGGGAATCACTAAACATAAATGTGCAATCTGTGGAAGAACAGAAAAAGACGGAGAGCATCTGGAATTCCGTTTCTGTTCCAAGTGTAACGGCAATTATGAGTATTGCCAGGACCATCTGTTTACACATACGCACATAAGATAGGGAGGCATACTTTATGAAAAAAAACGAAAATTATCTGCACTATGGGACCGAACACGGATGACGAAGAGATGATGCGAAAACTGGTTAAAGCAGGTATGGACGTCGCCAGATTCAATTTTTCTCACGGAGATCATGAAGAACAGAAAATCAGAATGGATCTGTTCAAAAAAAGTACGAAAAGAACTGAAGTTGCCTATCGCTATATTACTGGACACCAAAGGACCGGAGATCCGTACCGGTATTCTGGAAGGCGGACAGAAAGTATATCTGGAAGAAGGAAGCCGGTTTACACTGACAACGGAACAGATAGAGGGAAATAACACTCGTTGCAGTCAGACCTATAAAAATTCTCCCGAAGGATGTAAAAGTGGGAGATACGATCCTGATCGATGACGGACTGATTCAGCTGACTGTTGAGAACGTAACAGATACCGATGTAGTCTGTCGGGTTGTCAATGGTGGAGAACTGGGTCAGAAAAAAAGGGAATCAATGTTCCGAATGTAGAAGTGAAACTTCCGGCGATCACTGAGCAGGATAAGAAAGATATTCTGTTCGGTATCGAACAGGGAATTTGACTTTATCGCTGCTTCTTTCGTAAGAAATGCAGAAGCAATCAAAGAGATTAAAGAACTGCTTCGTGCAAACGGTGGAGAGCGGATCGATGTTATCGCCAAGATTGAAAATGCAGAGGGCGTACATAATATCGACAAGATCATTAAAGCTGCGGACGGCGTGATGGTTGCCAGAGGCGATCTGGGTGTGGAAATCCCGGCACATAAGGTTCCACATATCCAGAAAATGATTATCCGCAAATGTAATGAATCCTACAAACCGGTTATCACTGCCACACAGATGCTCGACTCCATGATGCGTGCACCACGCCCGACCAGAGCAGAGGTAACTGACGTTGCAAATGCCATCTACGATGGAACGGATGCCATCATGTTATCCGGTGAGACCGCAATGGGAAAATATCCGGAACAGGCGGTACAGATGATGGTGAAAATTGCGGAATCTACCGAGCCGTATATGACACACAAACGGTTTTCTGGACTACCGTGCGCTGCGGGGTAATCAAAAATGTTTCCAGTGCGGTTGGTGTGGCAGCAGTACAGACCACAGAAAATCTGGGAGCAGACTGTATAGTAACACCTACGATTTCCGGACAGACCGCCCGTCTGATCTCAAACTTCAGACCGAAAGTGCCGATTTATGCCGTAAGTCCGAATGAGTGGGCCAGAAGAAAGATGCAGATCTACTGGGGAGTCACTTCCGTAGCAGGTTATGAAGAAGATTCCACAGAGAATATCATTTCACATGCCATGTATATTGTGAGAAGAGAAAATCTGGTGAAGAAAGGTGACATTGTGGTATTTACCGCAGGAGATCCGGCTACCAATATGGTAAACGGAGAAGGTGCAGTGACCAATATCATGCAGGTTATTCAGGCAAAATAATGTAACAGAACACAACAGAGGAGATTATGAAAAAATGAACAAGAAACCATTTGTAACAAAGGAACAGCTGGATGAGATTACCGCAAAATTTCCAACCCCTTATCATCTGTATGATGAAAAAGGTATCCGGGACAATGCAAAAGCAGTAAAAGAAGCTTTCGCATGGAACAAAGGGTACAGAGAGTACTTTGCGGTGAAAGCATGCCCGAACCCGACACTGATTCAGATCATGAAAGAATATGGATGTGGATGTGACTGTTCTTCCATGACCGAACTGATGCTTTCTAAGGCGATGGGATGCAAGGGAGCTGATATTATGTTCTCTTCCAATGCCACACCGGCAGAGGAATATCAGTATGCAGCAAAACTGGGAGCAATCATCAACCTGGATGATATTACCCATATTGATTTTCTGGAAAAAGCTATCGGATATATTTCCGGAGACCATCAGCTGCCGTTACAATCCGGGTGGACTCATTTTAAAATCAGCAATGATATCATGGATAAACCCGGGAGATGCAAAATACGGTATGACCACAGAACAGCTCTTTGAAGCATTTAAGATCCTGAAAGCAAAAGGAGCAAAGAAATTCGGTATTCATGCATTCCTGGCAAGCAACACTGTAACCAATGAGTACTATCCGATGCTGGCAAAAGTATTGTTTGAAGTTGCTGTAAAACTGGAAAAAGAGACAGGGGCTGATATTGAATTTATCAATCTTTCCGGTGGCGTGGGAATTCCTTACAAGCCGGATCAGGAGCCGAATGATATCCGTGTAATCGGAGAAGGAGTGCGGAAAGTATACGAAGAAGTGCTGGTTCCGGCAGGAATGGGTGACGTGGCACTGTATACGGAGATGGGACGATTTTATGACAGGACCTTATGGCTGCCTGGTTACAAAAGCGATTCATGCAAAAACACACATATAAAGAGTATATTGGCTGTGATGCCTGTGCAGTAAATCTGATGCGTCCTGCAATGTACGGAGCATATCATCACATTACGGTCATGGGAAAAGAAGATCAGCCATGTGATCATAAGTATGATATCACAGGATCTCTTTGTGAAAATAATGATAAATTTGCCATCGACCGGATGCTTCCGAAGATCGATATGGGAGATTATCTGGTAATCCATGACACTGGTGCACATGGTTATGCGATGGGTTACAATTATAACGGCAAACTGAAATCAGCGGAAATCCTGCTGAAAGAAGACGGCAGTTTTGAGATGATCCGTCGGGCAGAGACTCCAAGAGACTATTTTGCAACACTGGATTGTTTCCCGATTTATAATAAAATTTTTGAATAAGGAGACAGGAGCTGTCGCATGAGTGATCGTGCTATGGCTCCTTTTACATACTTATGGAAAATCTATTCTTTTGTTTAAATGCCACGTTGCCGATCTTTTTTACAATGCTTCTGGGATATGGATTTCGTAAGATCGGACTGCTGGATGAAAGCTTTATAAAGAAAATCAACCGATTTGTCTTCCGGGCGGCGTTGCCTCTGCTACTGCTGGAAGATCTCTGGAGTGCAGACTTTCAGACACTGTGGGACGGAAAATTTGTCGGCTTCTGTGCGGCTATCACGATTGGCGGCGGACTGGTCAGTGTCCTGTGTTCCAGACTGGTGAAGGATGAGAATATCCGTGGAGAGTTTGCTCAGGCGGCGTTTCGAAGTAATTCTGCACTGCTGGGAATCGCATTTATCAGTAATATTTACGGAAAATCCGATATGGCTTCTCTGATGCTGATTGGAAATGTCCCGTTTAATAATATTCTGGCTGTGATCATTTTGCTTTTTATGAAACCGAATGGGGAAAAGAAGGCAGCAGGAAATCTGGCAAAAGAGACTGTAAAAGGAATTCTGACCAATCCGATCATTCTCGGTATCGCCGGAGGAATGCTTCTGTCTGTCTGCCATGTGCCACAGGTGACGATCGTCAGCAAGACAGTGCACAATCTGACCAGTCTGGCCACACCGCTTGGTCTCATGGCGATGGGTGGCTCCTTTGAGGGAGAGAAAGCAATCGGTCAGATCCGGCCGGCACTTGGTGCAACGATTTTTGCGACTGGCAGGAATTGCCATGATTGCCCTGCCGCTTGCAGCCCTGAGCGGATTACGAAACGAACAGATGGTAGGAGCACTTGTAGTGGCAGGTTCTTCTTCCGCAGTTAGTTGTTTATTATGGCGAAAAATATGGGACACGAAGGAACGCTTACCTCGAGTGTGGTCATGCTTACTACGCTGGGAAGTGCTTTTACTATGACAGCATGGCTGTATGTGCTGCGTTGCTTCGGTCTGGTGTAGGAGTATAACATGGAGAATCTGATATTCAGTCTGAATGCCACAGTGCCAATCTTTTTTACGATGATCCTGGGATTTGTCTTCCGGAAAGTGGGGCTGATGGATGAAGAATTTACCAATAAAGCGAATAAGTTTGTTTTTCAGGCGGCACTGCCGGCCCTGTTGTTTTCCGATCTTTCCCAGGCAAACTTTCGGGACGTGTGGAACGGTACCTTTGTGGCATACTGCGCACTGACAACGATGATCTGTATCGTGATCTCGATTTTGATTTCCTGTCTGTGGAAAGACAAAAGTATCCAGGGAGAATTTGTTCAGGGGGCTTATCGGAGCAGCGCTGCAATCCTTGGTATTGCATTTATCCAGAATATATATGGAACATCAGGCATGGCGCCATTGATGATCATTGCTTCGGTGCCGATTTATAATGTGATGGCCGTTGCGGTACTGGCTTTTCTGAAACCGGAGAGAGAAAGACTGGACGGAACACTGATAAAGAAGACTTTAAAAGGGATGCAACCAATCCGATTATTCTTGGAATCCTGCAGGGGTGATCTGGTCAGGATGTAAACTTCCCTGTCCGCCGATTCTTATCAAGACAGTAGATAATCTGGGAAAAGCTGGCAACTCCACTGGGAATTTGATGGCGATGGCGCTGCGTTCGATGCAAAAAAATGCATTCGGAAAGATCAAACCGGCGGTTACTGCTACGGTATTGAAACTGGTGGTCTGGTGTGCGGTATTTCTGCCGGTTGCTGTGATGCTTGGATTCCGGCAGAAGGAACTGATCGCCATTCTTGTGATGCTTGGTTCTGCCACAACGGTAAGTTCTTATGTCATGGCAAGAAATATGGGACATGAGGGGGTACTGGCGTCGAGCATTGTGATGTTGACGACATTTTTCAGCGGATTCACACTGACATTCTGGCTGTACCTGCTTCGCAGTATGGGACTGATCTGATGAGAGAGTATATGGTAAACATGATGGCGGAAACAACATGTGAAAACGGGACAGCCGGAGACAGGAACAGTGCTTAAAAGCAGATAGAATACATATACAGGAGAACAAAAAGAATGAAAAGTGAAGTTGTGATTCTTTCCTGCGAAAGTTATGAGGAAGAACTGGTTTACAGCACACTGAAAAAGGGAATAGCTTTACTAGGGGGATGGGAAACTTTCCTGAAAAAGAAGAAAGATTCTGCTGAAACCAAATCTGGTACGAAAAACGGAAGTGGAGCGGGCAGTCATTACCCATCCGGCAGTGGTCAAAGGTATCGTAAGACTGTTGCAAGAAGAAGGCTATGTGCATCTGAGCTGCGGTGATTCCTGCGGTGTGGGGGTAGCGAAGAAAGTCATGGAAGGCACCGGCATGGATCAGATGCTGGAAGATTATGGTGTCGCGATCGTTGATTTTAATGAGGGAAGTACGGTATCTTATCCGCAGGGACACACGGCAAAAGAATTCTTTCTGGCGAAACCGGTGCAGGAAACGGATGCGCTGATCAATCTTTGTAAGATGAAGACACATGCTCTCGAACGAGTAACCGGTCGGGGTTAAAAAATCTGTATGGCTGCATCAGCGGACTCCATAAAGCCAAAGGGCATACCAAATATACGAATGCAGACATTTTTTGCAAGACAGCTGATCGATCTGAATCAGCTGATCAAACCGCGGTTTTGCGTGATGGACGGGATCGTGGCGATGGATGGAAACGGACCGACTTCCGGAGATCCGGTGAAGATGAAAGTGCTGCTTCTGGGCAATGATCCGGTGGCCATCGACAGTGTATATTGTCATCTGGTACATCTTGATCCACAGATGGTTCCGACAAATGTACATGGAGAGACGATGGGACTTGGTACCTGGAGGGAAGAAAATATCCGGCTGTTAACGGACGGTGGTGAGATCACGATGCAGGAGGCAGTGGAACGTTTCGGAAATCCGGATTTCAATGTAGACCGTAAAAATGCAGAGAGGGAATCTGTGGAAACCGGTTTAATAACGGTTTTTTACGATATTTTCAGAAAAACCGTATATAGAAGCAGACAAGTGCAAAAAATGCGGAGTCTGTGTGGAAGCCTGTCCGGTGGAGGGAAAAGCCCTGCAATTTAAAAACGGCAGAAGAAAGCCGCCGGTTTATAACTATCATAAATGTATCCGGTGTTTTTGCTGTCAGGAAATGTGTCCGCACAAAGCGATTCAGGTAAAATAAATTTGCGATGAATCGTGATTAATGGTATAATGTAGTCGCTAATTGTCGATATTGCTTACCCGAAGGGGATAAAGTTCATATAAAGAAGGGAGATTGTTATGAAAAAGCTTGAAGAATATGTGAGAAGTATTCCGGATTTTCCGGAACCGGGAATTATTTTTCGTGATGTAACCAGTATCTTGTCAGGACGCAGACGGACTGCAGCTGGCAATCGATTCCATTCAGGAAAAACTCAAGGATGTGGACGTGGATGTGATTGCAGGTACTGAGTCGAGAGGTTTTATTTTCGGTGTGCCGGTGGCATATAATTTACATAAGCCGTTTGTACCCATACGGAAAAAAAGGAAAACTGCCGTGTGAGACGATTTCCCAGGATTATGATCTTGAGTATGGAAGTGCAACGATCGAGATGCATAAAGATTCTGTGAAACCTGGACAGAAAGTTGTTCTGATCGACGATCTGGTTGCTACCGGCGGCACCATAGAGGCAGCTGCAAAGATGGTGGAACGTCTGGGCGGCGAAGTCGTTAAAATTGTATTTTTGATGGAACTTGCAGGCTTAAAGGGCAGAGAACGACTGAAAGAGTATGATGTGGAATCTGTCATCTGTTACGAGGGTAAATAAACAAAAACAGGCGGTGAATCTATGGAAGATGGAAAAATTAAAAATCGGAAGAGGAACGGATGCAGGAGATCGAGGCGGTAGAGGCCAATGTAAAATGTATGAAAGATTTTACGAGTCCGGAACAGCTGTATGAAGAATTAATCCGCAGTATTCGCAAATACCATCCGTCCACCGATATTTCTATGATTAAAAATGGCCTATCAGATTGCTTCTAAAGCACATGAAGGTCAGAAAAGAAAGTCTGGGGAACCTTATATTATTCATCCGCTGTGTGTGGCGATCATTCTGGCAGATCTGGAGTTGGATAAAGAAACAATTGTTGCCGGACTTTTACATGATGTAGTGGAAGATACGGTGATGACGACAGAAGACCTTACTCGTGAATTTGGCAGTGAGGTAGCACTTCTGGTAGATGGCGTTACTAAACTGGGTCAGCTGAATTATTCTGCGGACAAGGTGGAGGTGCAGGCGGAAAACTTAAGAAAAAATGTTTCTCGCCATGGCAAGGATATCCGTGTGATTCTGGTAAAACTGGCAGACAGACTGCATAATATGCGTACCGCACAGTACTGGTCGGCACCAAAGCAGAAAGAAAAAGCCAGAGAAACCATGGATATTTATGCGCCGATAGCACAGCGTCTTGGTATTTCCAAGATCAAGATTGAACTGGATGACCTTTCTTTAAAATATCTGAAACCGGAAGTGTATTATGATCTTGTGGAAAAAGATCAATCTCCGAAAAGGAGAACGGGAGGCCTTTGTGCAGTCTATTGTGGATGAGGTCAAAACCCGCATGGAAGAGGCAGATATCGAAGCAGAAGTCAATGGACGTGTAAAGCATTTCTTCAGTATTTATCAAAAAAAATGGTCAATCAGGACAAGACACTGGATCAGATTTATGATCTGTTTGCGGTACGTATCATTGTAGATACGGTAAAAGACTGTTATGCTGCCCTCGGTGTGATCCACGAAATGTATACACCGATTCCGGGAAGATTCAAAGATTACATCGCCATGCCAAAACCAAATATGTATCAGTCGCTTCATACGACTCTGATCGGACCGAAAGGACGTCCTTTTGAGATCCAGATCCGAACCTTTGAGATGCATCGTACTGCGGAATATGGTATTGCAGCTCACTGGAAGTATAAAGAGGCTTCGGATGGAAAGAAACCGGTAGAACAGCAGGAAGAAGAAAAATTAAGCTGGCTTCGTCAGATCCTTGAATGGCAGCGGGATATGTCGGATAATAAAGAGTTCCTGAGTCTGTTAAAGAGCGATCTGGATCTGTTTAACGAAAATGTCTATTGTTTCAGTCCGGCGGGAGATGTGAAAACCCTTCCACGTGGTTCCAGCACCGTAGATTTTGCATACAGTGTGCACAGTGCTGTGGGAAATAAAATGGTTGGAGCCAGAGTCAACGGAAAACTGGTTCCGATCGAGTATGAAATCAAAAATGGTGACCGTGTGGAAATTATCACATCACAGAATTCCAAAGGACCAAGCCGTGACTGGTTAAAAATTGTAAAGAGTACACAGGCAAAAAATAAGATCAATCAGTGGTTCAAGCAGGAGCGGAAAGAAGATAATATCCTCAAGGGAAAAGAGATGCTTGCAAATTATGCCAAATTAAAAGGCAGAACACTGGGAGAACTGACCAAGCCGAAATATCTGGAAGCTGTGATGCGAAAATACGGATTCCGTGACTGGGAAAGTGTACTTGCCGCGCTGGGACATGGAGGCTTAAAAGAGGGACAGATTCTCAATAAGCTGATTGAAGCATATGAGAAAGAACATAAAAAAGAGATTACCGATGAGAAAGTTCTGGAGGCAGCTGCGGAAGCAAAAGAAAAACTGCCGATTGTAAAAAAAGAAAAAGGTGGCATCGTCGTAAAAGGTATCGACGATGTAGCGGTACGATTTGCAAAATGCTGCAGTCCGATTCCCGGGGATGAGATTGTCGGTTTTGTAACGAGAGGCCGTGGAGTTACGATTCACAGAACAGACTGTGTAAACGTCATGAATCTTTCTGAATCAGAACGTGTGCGTCTAATCGATGCGGAGTGGCAGGGCAGTAATCTGACCAGTGGACTTTATACGGCAGAAATCAATGTGTACGCCAATAACAGAACAGGTCTTCTGGTGGATATCTCGAAGATCTTTACAGAACGTAAGATCGATCTGACAACGATCAACAGCCGGACCAGCAAACAGGGACGTGCGACGATATCCATGACTTTTGATGTACACAGTACGGAAGAACTGAACAGTATTGTAGAAAAGATCCGTCAGGTAGAGAGCGTACTTGATATTGAACGTACTACCGGCTGACAGAAGGGGTAATCCGGAAATATGAAGAAAGCAATGATCGAACAGCTGGTACTGGGAATGGTAGGAACCAATACCTGGCTGATCAAAAATAAAGAAAACAATGAGCTGCTGATCATCGATCCGGCGGATGAGAGTGCGCGGATTGAAGAAAAAATTGACCGAATGGGAGGAATACCGGTGGCGGTTCTCCTGACACACGGACATTTTGATCATATGCTGGCAGCAGATGATCTGCGGGACGAATACGGTATCCCGATCATCGCCTGTGCAGCCGAACAACAGGTGCTTACAGATGCCATAAAGAATCTGTCCGGAAGCTGGGCAAGTGCACATGTCCTTCTGGCAGATCAGTGGGTCTGCGATGGGAAAAAACTGGAACTTGCCGGATTTTCCATCGAAGTTTTCCATACACCGGGACATACAGCGGGAAGTTGCTGTTATTATCTGCCGGAAGAAGAAGTTCTGTTTTCCGGTGATACCTTATTTGCACAGAGTGTGGGAAGAACCGATTTTCCCACAGGAAGCGGCACAGATATGCAGGCGAGTGTAAAGCGGCTGTTAAAAGAACTTCCGGAGACGACAAGAGTCTGTCCGGGACATAACGAAGAAACAACAATAGGATATGAAAAGAGGTATAATCCTTTTGCTTAATAATATTGCAATTCGATTTAATAAAAAAGGATTTTGAATATGATGTATATTCTCTGGTGAAAGCCTTTTATCCTCAGGCACAGATCACGATGTTTTATGAGGGAGAGGAAGAAGCAGAGGGAGAGTACGGGATGTTTCTCCTGGTTGCCTATGGCAGTCAGGAGATTTGTCTGGCTGTGGAAAGAGATGGTACAGAGATTTTCAGACAACAGGTGGCTGTAGAATATGAAAAGGATCGTCCGGAAACGAAAAATGTGCTGAAACGTCTGGTGTATGGTGCACTTTGTCAGGTGACCGGAAGAACGCTTCCCTGGGGAGACCTCACCGGAATCCGGCCGACCAAGATTCCGATGAAACTTCTGGAAGAAGGCTGGAAAAATTACAGAGATTGCCCGGTATATGAGGGAAACATATGGGTAAGCAATGAAAAAACCTGCCTGGCGATCACGATTGCCAACAGGGAGAAGGCACTGTTACAGGATCTGGACTATGAAAAGCGGATACAGTCTCTATGTGGGAATTCCTTTTTGCCCGAGCATCTGTCTGTATTGCTCCTTTGGTTCTCATCCGCTGGAACGGTGGACAAAACGTGTAGACGAATATCTGGATACACTGTGTAAGGAACTGACTTTTATCCGGGAACAGATGGGAGCAAGAAAGCTGACAACGGTATATATCGGAGGCGGTACACCGACGACACTGGAGCCGGAGCAGCTACGCAGACTGCTTTCTCACATTCAGGAAACGTTTGATTTACCTGGGTAAAAGAATATACAGTGGAAGCCGGACGACCGGACAGTATTACAAGAGAAAAACTGCAGGTGATGAAAGAATTTCCCGTGACAAGAATCTCCGTGAATCCACAGACCATGAATCAGAAAACCCTGGATGTGATTGGAAGAAAACATACAGTGGAAGATACGATCAACATTTTCCATATGGCAAGAGAACTGGAATTTGACAATATCAATATGGATCTGATCATCGGTCTTCCGGGCGAGGGAAAAGAAGAAGTCGCACATACGCTGCGGGAGGTAGAAAAACTGCTTCCGGACAGTCTGACGATTCATTCCCTGGCACTGAAACGGGCGACGAGACTGAACCTGTTCAAGGATAAATACGAAGAAATGTCCTTTGAGAACAGCAAAGAGATCATGGAAATGACCCAGCAGTGTGCCGAAAATATGGGTATGGGTCCGTATTATCTGTATCGTCAGAAGAATATTGCGGGAAATTTTGAAAATGTAGGTTACGCAGAGGTTGACAAAGCGGGAATATACAATATACTGATTATGGAAGAAAAACAGACCATTCTTGCGGCGGGTGCGGGAGCGTCTACCAAATTTGTGTTTGAGCATGGAACCCGAATCGAACGGGTGGAGAATGTAAAAGATGTGAATAATTATATTCTCCGGATAGATGAGATGCTGGAACGCAAAAGAGTGGGAATACAGAAATATCTGAACGGGTGACACCAAATAGAAACATGCGGAGGAAAAGGATGATTGCGGTGAATAAGTATGTCAATCGGCAGCATCTGTTACAATACAGCCTAGATGAACAGCTGATACATGGAATGCGGGTCAGCAATCTGGCGTATCAGGTGGCAAAAGAACTGGGAGAACCGGAAGAATTCTGTCATGACCTTGCGGTGGCGGGGATGCTTCACGATATTGGAAAAGAAGCAGTCTCAGGGGATCTGGATGATATGGATGCCCCACTGATCGTGGAGGAAATTCATTACGTCAGACTTCATGCACAGGCGAGTTATGAGATCCTTAAGAAAGAAGGGTACAAAGAGACCATTCTTCTTGCAGTGCGCCATCACCATGAAAATTATGATGGCAGCGGTTATCCTGATAATCTCTCAGGAGAAGCGATTCCGCTGGGGGCCCGTATCATCCGTGTCTGTGATGTATATGCGGCACTGACTTCAGACCGGCCGTACCGTCAGGCTTTTGAAAGCCAGTCGGCGGTTCAGCTGATGATCGAAGAGATAAAAGATTTTGATGTAAAGGTATTTCTTGCCTTTCAAAGAATGATTCATAAGAATAAGGAAAAGGAGATTACATTATGGCATTAAAGAAAAAACCTGTGACAGGTATGAAAGACATCCTGCCAGCAGAGATGGCAATCCGTGATTATGTGATTCGACTGATAAAGGAAACTTACGGTACGTTTGGATTCTCATCTATTGAGACTCCATGCGTGGAACATATTGAAAAACCTGTCCAGTAAGCAGGGTGGAGAAAACGAGAAACTGATCTTCAAGATTTTAAAAAAGAGGAGAAAAATTGAAACTGGATACTGCTGAAACAGAGGCAGACCTGGTGGACGGAGGACTGCGTTATGATCTGACACTTCCTCTTTCCAGATATTATTCCAACCATGCCAACGAACTGCCGTCGCCGTTCAAGGCTCTGCAGATGGGAAATGTATGGCGCGCAGACCGTCCGCAGAGAGGACGTTACCGTCAGTTTATGCAGTGTGATATCGATATTCTCGGTGAGCCGACTAATCTGGCAGAAATCGAACTGATCCTGGCAACTACAACGCTGCTTGGAAAACTGGATTTTAAGAACTTTACCATCCGTATCAACGACAGAAGAATTCTGAAGGCCATGGCTGCTTACAGCGGATTTGCACCGGAATCTTATGACACCGTATTTATTATTCTTGATAAGATGGATAAGATCGGTCTGGAAGGTGTCCGGGAAGAACTGGAAAAAGAAGGATTTGACAAAGCTTGCGTAGATAAATATCTTGCCATGTTCGAAGAAATCACCAATGATGTACAGGGCGTACGTTATGTAAAAGAAAAGCTGGAAGGTGTGATAGAAACGGAATATGCAGACGGTCTTGAACTGATCATGAACAGTGTGGACGCTGTGAAAGCCGCAGACTTTAAGGTTGTGTTCGATCCGACCTTGGTACGTGGTATGTCATATTATACCGGACCGATCTTCGAGATTTCCATGGATGAGTTTGGCGGAAGCGTCGGCGGTGGCGGACGTTACGATGAGATGATCGGCAAATTCACAGGAAATAACACCTGTGCATGCGGATTCTCTATCGGATTCGAGCGCATCATCATGCTGCTGATGGAACGTGGTTTCCAGATTCCACAGATCGGAACAAAGAAAGCACTTCTGATTGAGAAAAATATGCCGGCAGAGGGCATGATGAAAGTTCTGAAACAGGCAGAAGAAGACCGGGAAAAACGGATCTGTTGTTACGATTGCGGTTATGAAGAAAAACCAAAAAGTTCCAGAAGGAACAGCTCAAAGAAGAGGGATACGAAGAAATTGTAGAATTCTTTGCAGACAGAATGTAATTGGTGTGAAAACACACTGTTACGAATAGAGTGTTAATATTGGAGGAAGAAACAATGGCAGAGTCAATGAAAGGGTTAAAACGGACCCATCGCTGTACCGAGATTTCCACAGCAAATATCGGAGAAAACGTAACACTGATGGGATGGGTACAGAAGAGCAGAAATAAAGGCGGTATTATTTTCGTAGATTTAAGAGACCGTTCCGGTATCGTACAGCTGATTTTTTGAAAATGGCAGCATCGATGAGAAAGGATTCGAAAAAGCAACGAAACTGAGAAGTGAGTTTGTTATTGCAGTGACCGGTGTGGTAGAAGCACGTTCCGGTGCGGTAAACAATAACTTAAAGACCGGTGAGATCGAAGTGCGTGCAAACAGTCTGCGTATTCTTGCAGAGGCAGAAACACCGCCGTTCCCGATTGAAGAAAACAGCAAGACAAAAGAAGATCTGCGTCTGAAATATCGTTTTCTGGATCTGAGAAGACCGGATATTCAGAGAAACCTGATGATGCGTTCTCAGGTAACAACACTGATCCGTCAGTTTATGGCAAATGAGGGATTTCTGGAGATTGAAACTCCGATGCTGACAAAGAGTACACCGGAAGGCGCAAGAGATTACCTGGTTCCGAGCCGTATCCACCCGGGCAGCTTTTATGCCCTGCCGCAGTCCCCACAGCTGTTTAAACAGTTGCTGATGTGTTCCGGATATGACCGCTATATTCAGATCGCAAGATGCTTCCGCGATGAGGACCTTCGTGCGGATCGTCAGCCGGAATTTACCCAGATCGACATGGAACTGTCTTTTGTAGATGTGGATGATGTTATTGATGTCAATGAACGTCTGCTGGCATATCTGTTCAAGCAGGTTCTGGATGTGGATGTAAAACTGCCGATTCAGAGAATGACCTGGCAGGACGCGATGGATCGATTTTGGTTCTGACAAACCGGATCTGCGTTTCGGTATGGAATTGACAGATGTATCCGAAGTGGTTCGCGGATGCGAATTTGCTGTATTTAAAAATGCACTGGAAGCAGGCGGAACCGTCCGTGGTATCAATGCCAAAGGACAGGGCGCTATGCCGAGAAAGAAAATCGATAAACTGGTAGACTTCGCGAAAGATTACGGTGCAAAGGGTCTGGCTTATATTGCCATTCATGAAGACGGTACCGTAAAATCTTCCTTTGCCAAATTCATGACAGAAGAAGAAATGAACCGTCTGGTAAAAGCAATGGATGGACAGGAAGGCGACCTGTTACTGTTTGCAGCGGACAAGAAAAAGGTAGTATGGGATGTCCTTGGCGCTCTGCGTCTGGAAATGGCCCGTCAGATGGATCTGTTAGACAGCAGTGAATATCGTTTTGTATGGATTACAGAGTTCCCGCTTCTGGAGTGGTCTGATGAGGAAAATCGTTTTAAAGCGATGCATCATCCGTTTACGATGCCGATGGAGGAAGATCTGCAGTACATTGATACAGATCCGGGTCGTGTACGTGCAAAAGCATATGATATCGTACTGAACGGAACGGAGATCGGTGGAGGAAGCGTGCGTATTCATCAGAACGATATTCAGGCAAAAAATGTTTGAAGTCCTCGGATTTACAAAAGAAAAGGCTTATGAACAGTTTGGCTTCCTGCTGACTGCGTTCAAATATGGAGTACCGCCACACGCAGGTCTGGCGTATGGTCTGGATCGTCTGGTTATGCTGATGGCAAAACAGGAGAGCATCCGTGATGTAATTGCATTCCCGAAGGTGAAGGATGCGTCCTGTCTGATGACAGAGGCACCGAATCTGGTGGATGAGAAACAGCTGGAGGAGCTGGGAATTGCGATTCGCAGTGAGGAATAATTAAATAGAGTTTCTTGCCAGATTTTTGGCAGAGGGACGCGGCAGGCTCCGGGTTTCCTTTGTCGCAACGTGGGCAGGGCAACTTTAAGCTAAGTCCTAAGAAGAACTAAATGCCAGTTCGCGGAGAGCCGCTCACTGTCAAGTTCTTCTAAGGACTGGATCTTAAAGCTTGCCCTTATCGCCCACAAAGTGTTGCGACAAAGGAAACCCGGAGCCTGCCGCTGTGTTTTGGCAAAAAACTGAGTGGTGGATGTTAAAGATTAGAGCGTGTCTAAAAAAATGGCTTTTCGTGAGCTGCGAGTCCCAGTTTGTGGAAATGATTTTTCAGACACGCTCTAGGAAAGAGCGAATTGCTGAGCAGAAGAAGCAGTGTTGAAAAGGGAAAGTATGGGGAAAGATAAATAAAAGCAGGTGCGAAGGAGAATATAATCTTTGCATCTGCTTTTTGTTGTGTTGTATCAATTGATTCAGTGACTCAAGTTTGAGTGTTCTGAATCCGAAGAAAGCTGCCGGTGGCAGCTTAGGCAGGTGATGTCAGATATCAGCTTTCCGGCTGTGTGAGAATAGTGGTGAGGGCTTCTTCCAGGTTTCCAAGGAGGGCGGTTGTGATTTCGTCGCTTTTGGGGATGCGCCAGTTTTTGCCGTCGTTGTTCAGGTGGATGGTTACAGGGGTGGTGATGGTTTGAGTGCTGGTGGCGATACAGTCTGTCAGGAGAGTGATGGCGTGGGACTGACGGCCTTCGGTTCCGTCTTCCAGAGCCTGGGAGGACGCCAGGTAGGCGGTGTATTGTTCCTGATAGGAGTATACAACAGAAGAAAAATCGCAACTGGTCAGATTTAGATCTACAGAGGCATCCATACCGTCATCAGACAGGAGTTCCGACGTGATGGAGTAGTCCAGGCAGTTCAGAAGCTGACTGGCGATGGCTTTGACAACGGAACGGCTCGAAGTATCTTCGGAATTGAAGAGGGAGTCCAGTGCCAGATAACGGTTTAATGTTCGGTGTCGAAAGCTTTCAGAGTATCCAGGTGGATCGCGATGATCTCAGAGGGAGGAAAACAGGGAAGCATCGGCCACGTAAGTGGAAAAGTTTCCGGTTACTGCAGCAGACAGGCTTTTCGGGGAATCAATGTTCCAGGTTTTTCCGGATCGGGTGAGGGTGATCGTATAGTTCAGAGGTGATGCTTTATAATCATTGATTTTTCAAAACATTGCCAAGAAGCAGATAGCAGTCTTCCAGAGAAAAATCTACGGAAGCAGGGGCTTGCAGAGTTCTGAATCTGTTTGATCATTACCTGACGGGAGTATTCTTTTGCCAGTGCTTCACCGTCAGGTGTGGTAAGGGAAACAGTAACCGAAGCTGAATTTCCCTGTTCCGAGAAATTTCTGATATGATATGAAAAAATCATGAAAGAAATCAGCAAATACAGAGGTGATATCGGAAGGTACGGACTGTTTAGTGTCAGCAGACGGGAAAACATCATGGACATTAAGTGGTTTTTACAATGTCAGATTCCTTCTGGGCGGACAGAGAGGAGAGTTCGTGACGAACTACTTTGACAGGATCCTGCCGGTATGGCGTACGATTGCTGATGGTATAAAAACACACACATCCGGCGATCAGTTCCACAATGAGAATCATAGGAATCCCGATCCGGAAAGAAGGATGCAGGGTTTTGTGATGAAATACACGCATACCGATGAGACAACCGAGACTTCCACCAAGGATAGCGATTGCAAACAGTGCGGATTCCCGGATCCGCCATTTATGATGGACAGCTTTGTATTTGTCGATGCCAAAAGCGGCAAAGCCGGTCAGATTGATAACGGCCAGATAAGAAAGAATACCGGTAAGTGTCATAAGAACCTCCTAATATATATAAATTGTAACTGTTCAGTACCTTCACAGTTACGAGCCAAAATGCATTTAAAATCACCTTCGGTGATGGCATTTTGGCTTGTATGTCTCGGGAATTTTGGCATATTCATGCCAAAACACCTCGCGGTACAGTGGCTACTGAATAGTTGCTATAAAGCATTGTATTTTCAGAAAATACCGGAATCGCGGTAACAGATTTAATATAACAGAACCAGGAAAAATGTCAACTCCGGGGGCAGGGGAAAATGGCAAGAAAAGAATATCGGAAGCTACTATTCACTGGTAATATCCCGCGAGGTGTTTTTTGTGAGCAAAGGTCACAGAAAACCCGAGACATATCGCGCGAATTTATGCGATCAGCATAAATTCTGTGCATCGCGCAGCGTGTTGCTGGGCACGGAGTGAACAGTAACTATCGGAAATGTCCATAGAAATGTAAAGAAAAAGTAAGGAAGAGCAGAATGCACTATGATATACTGAAACCATGAGAACCTATCAGATACAGGAGGCAGACATGAAGAAAAAGAAAATTATTCTTACCGGAGCAGCTGTTGCAGCCGTTGTGGTAATCGGAATCGGTGCGTGGACATTGTTCGGCAGAAAATCATCGGATGGAAGTACGGAAAATGTAGTATATGTAAACAGCGTAGATAATCTGATGAATCCGGGAAGTGGTAACGGGGCAGTGAATCGCTTTGCCGGTGTGGTAGAAACACAGAAACAGGTGGACATTCAGCAGAGTCAGGATAAAACAGTAAAAGATATTTATGTGGAAGTCGGACAGGAAGTATCCAAGGGAGATCCGCTATTCTCTTATGATACAGAAAAATCACAGGAAGACCTGGAAAAAGCAAAGCTGGAGCTGGAACGGATCGATAACAATATCGGAAATAAACAAAATGAGATTGCTGCACTGGAAAAGGGAAAAAAAGAGTGCAGGAAATGATGCACAGCTTGACTATACAATGCAGATCCAGAGTGCCCAGATGGAACTGAAACAGAGCGAATATGAAAAGAAAAGCAAACAGGTGGAGATTCAGAAATTACAGGACTCCATCGAGAACTGTCAGGTTACCAGTGAGATTGATGGTGTAGTCAAATCCATCAATAACGGAAATCAGGACAGTAATTCTTATTCAGGAGACAGCCAGGCATTCATGTCCATAATTGCAATGGGAGATTTTCGAATTAAATGTAAGGTAAACGAACAGAATATCGCATCTGTAACGCCGGGGCAGGCTGTAATCGTACATTCCAGAGTAGATGATTCTGTTACCTGGAAAGGAACGATGGGTGCGGTAGATACGGAAAATCCGGGCAACGATTCCAATAATGGCTATTATTTCAGCAGTGGTGACGGATCCACCCAGTCCAATTCCTATCCGTTCTATATCGAACTGGATTCTTCTGAGGGGCTGATGCTTGGACAGCATGTTTATGTGGAAGCCGATTACGGACAGAGTGAGGAAAAGGCGGGTATCTGGCTGGATGAATCTTTCATCTGTGATGCAGATACGGACAGTCCATATGTTTGGGTTGACGATGGAAAAGGCAAACTGGAGAAACGTTCTGTGACGCTTGGACAGCATGATGATGAACTTTTCCAGTATGAGATTGCAGATGGACTGAGTAAAGATGATAGGATCACTTATCCGGAAGACGGATTAAAAGAAGGTATGAAGACTGCAGCGGGAAGTAACGGTCAGATTGGGGGCAGAGTAACCCGGTGGCGGATGGAGACGATATGGATCTTTCGAATGAAGACTACTCAGAAAAAGATGGTTCCGGCAGTGATCTTTCTGATGAGAATGTGGATGGAGTGGATTCCGGCGAGACGAATCAGGAAGATCTCACAGAAGACGGGATGCAGCAGAATGAGTCAAATGCTGATGGCAGCGAAGATGTCATCGGAGGAACGGAGGATGCACAGTGATTCTTGAGTTAAAAGATATCTGCAAAGATTATATTCAGGGGAAAATGGTGATTCCAGTTCTGAAACATATTGATTTCCAGATGGAACAGGGAGAATATGTGGCCATTATGGGACCTTCCGGTTCCGGTAAGACAACACTGATGAATATTGTAGGATGTCTGGATCAGGCGACTTCCGGCCAGCATTTTTTTGGACGGGCAGGATATCAGCAAATGTACGGAAAATGAAATGTCGGATCTGAGACTGAAAAAGATTGGGTTTGTTTTCCAGAACTTTCAGCTGTTGTCGAGACAGACTGCATTGGAAAATGTGGAACTGCCACTGACTTATGCGGGAGTTGCGAAAAAAGAGCGGAGGGAACGGGCACTGCAGGCACTGACCCGTGTAGGACTGGAAGACAGAGTGAATTTTCAGCCAAATCAGCTTTCCGGTGGGCAAAAACAGAGAGTAGCGATTGCCAGAGCACTGGTTAACCGCCCGAAGATCCTTCTGGCGGATGAGCCGACCGGCGCACTGGACAGTGCTTCTGGAGAACAGGTTATGGAATTGTTTCAGAGCCTGAACGATGAAGGAGTAAGCGTATTGATGATCACCCATGACAGTGAGATTGCAGCGAAAGCACAGAGAAAAGTAATTATCCGCGACGGCATAATGAAAAAAGGAGGAGCAGCCATGAAGAAAAAATGGATTGCGGCTTTTATTGCTGCAGGAGTACTACTGCTTGGAGGGGTGACTGTATATGCGGTGAAAACAAGCAGTCAGAGTACGGTAAAGGTGGTATCAGTCGGTGACATGTCAGGTGGCGGTGGATGGTCCGACAACAGTCTGTCAGGAAATATTACTTCAGATGTATCGCAGAATATTTATCTGGCAGATTCACAGAAAGTAAAGAAAATATATGTAAAAGAAGGGGCATACGGTAAAGGTCGGCGATGATCTGCTCACGTATGATATGACCCTGGAGAATCTGGATCTGGAAATGAAAAAATCTGGAAAAATCAGGGAATCGACTGAACATAGAGAAAGCAAAAATGAGAAATTTACAAAATTTAAAGAATACAAAACCGTCCAGTGATAACGGCAATGAGGATCCGGGATTTGACATACCGGAAGATCCGGGCGAGAACCGGAGGATCCGTCCATGGAGCCGGAAGAGCCGGCAGAGGCTTATCAGGAGCTTACAGCGGAGGCAGAACCGTATATGGGAGAGGGAACGGTGGAAGAACCGTATCATTTCCTGTGTGCTGCTGATGGTGTGATTCTGGGAAGCTTTTAAACCGAATGGCAGAGGAACAGTGTTTCTTTGTGATTGAGGTACCGGGAGGGCGATGTAAGCAATGGAGAACTGTTAAAAATCTGGGGACAGAAGATTACGGAAGAGGAGTTTTCAGGTAGCGGATACTGACCGGTTTCAGGTAAATCTTGAAAAAGAAACAGATGACAGTGATGGTCAACTGCCGGAGGATCTGAAAGCAGCAGCGGTTCTTGAAAAAGGAGCCAGTGCCTATCAGGGAGATGGAACAGAGCAAAAAACCACTGACCTATCTGGTGAAAAAAGATGGGATTGTAAAAGGAAGCTTTTTTCCTGGAAAGAAAAGAAGATGGAAAATATTTTCGTATTGAGGTTCGAGAAGAAAATGGTGATCTTATAAAGGCGTGGGAACAGAACGGAGCAGATAGGGATTTTGCAGCGGATGTAAAAGAGGACGGGGAATATCTGGTGGATCTGAGTAAAAAGCAAAGTGGAGAGACACCGGGAGAGCCAGCCGAACCGACCGATCCAAGTGAGCCAACAAAGCCGGGAGAAAGTCCGGAGCCACCTGAACCATCGAATCCGGAAGAAAAGCCAACCGAACCATCGGTATCGCCGGAAGTTACTCCCGGAGAGAACCCGGAACCGACACCGGAAGCCGGCAATTCTCAGGAAACGGCAGAACAGGAAAATACCGTGGATGGAATGAGCACAAAGAAAAGCAGTGCCTCCATTCGCTATCTGACAGTTACCAGCGTAATGGGAAGTGGAAGCAGAAAAGTGATCTCTACCGATACTGTTTCTGATACGACAGGATCCGGTGATGCAGGAACTTCTTATGGAGGAACAGCTGCAGAGATTCAGCAGCAGATCAAGGATAAAGAAAAAAGAAATCAGGGATTATCAGCTGGATATTAAAGAGGCCAATCTTGAGATTAAAGATATCCAGAAAAAAGCTGAATAACCAGACAATTAAGAGTACATTAAATGGTGTGGTGAAAACAGTCGGTGATCCCGAAAAAGAAAGCAACGATGGAAAACCGCTGATTCAGGTGGTCAGCAGTGAAGGACTTTATGTGCAGGGAACGGTCAGTGAATCTAAAATGAATAAACTGAAAGTGGGAGCTACACTGAGCGGATACAGTTATGACAATGGTGTCAGCTTTACCGCAGAAGTACGGGAAATTTCTCCGTATCCATCCGATAACGGACAGGACGGAGCCAATGCATCTTCCTATCCCTTTACCGCATACATTGCAGATGCAAGCGGACTTAGTAATAACAGCTGGGCAGAACTTACGCTGCTGGATGAGGGCGACGGACAGGGACAAGGAATCTATCTGGAGAAACCTTTTGTGCGGACAGAAAACGGTCAGTATTACGTTATGAAGGACGACGGAACCGGACATCTGACAAAACAGATAGTACAGGTTGGCGGTATTCAGTATGGATCCAGTTATCAGATCACAGGTGGTCTGAGTATGGATGATAAGATCACATTTCCTTATGGAAAAGATGTCAGAGAGGGTGCAAAGACAGAAGAAGGTACGCTTGATGACCTTTATAACTATTAACGGCAGATGGGAGGAACAACAATGCTAGAAAATATCAGATTGGCCTTTCGGGGGATATGGTCTCATAAGATGCGTCACTTTTTGACCATGCTGGGGATTATTATAGGTATCGCTTCCATCATTTCCATCGCATCTACGATTCAGGGAACCAACGAGCAGATCAAACAGAATCTGATCGGTGCAGGAAACAACAATGTGGATGTACGACTTTACCAGGGAGAAAGTGAGTACTGGATGGACAATGGTCTGCCGGATAATATTTCCGTGATTTCCGATGAACAGAAAGAACAGATTCGCAGTCTTGAAGGGGTTGAGAGTGCGACTTTTTATAACCGCAGAGGGTATGCGGACGGAATCACCTATCGGAACACCAGCCTGGACAGTGGAAGTGTGTATGGTGTGGATGCGGAGTTTCTGAAAACAAAAGGGTTATGTAATACAAAACGGAAGGGATTTTGTAGAACGTGACTTTAAAGAGTTCCGGAAAGTGGTGCTGCTTGACGATGTGGCAGTGCAGACCCTATTTCCGGGAGACAATCCGGTGGGAAAAACCATAGAACTCCGTGGGGAACCATTTACCGTAGTCGGTTGTATCCGCAAGTCAGATGCTTTCGAACCGGTGATCAACAGTCTGGAAGATTACTATACGTATAATCAGAATACCAACGGAATCGTGCTGATTCCGGACAGTACCTGGCCGGTTGTTTCATAATTATGATGAGCCGGAAGAAGTCAGCGTGATGGCTAGTGAGACAGACCTGATGAGTTCTGTAGGAAAAAAGGTGGAGGACATTATGAATCAGGCGGTAACCGGACAGACCGGTTCCGGTATGATTGATTCTGAAGAGGAGGATGAAAAGCGAAAGACAGAAGAACCGTAAGTAAAGGGAGGACTGAGCATTAAGAATAATGCGACAATCCTCCCTTTATAAAAAGTTTCCAGAAAATGTTTTTATCGTTCCATCATACTGATAGATTCGATTCCTACACTTCCTCCACGTACCACTTCAATTCTGTGAAATTCTTCCTTGATCAGTTTCACTACTGCGTCATTCTTGGTTGCTGTCTGGACAAATTCCAGGAGCAGACTGTCTTTGCCATAGTCAATGACCTTTGCCTTGAAGGTTTCGGCAATCTGAAACAGTTCAACCTTATCTTCTTTGGAACAGTTAAAAACCTTAATATACAGAATCTCTTTCATGCGGACAAATACGTCTGTGAAATCAATAACCTTAATAACCTCGATCATACGGTTCAACTGTTTTTTGGATCTGCTCAAAAGTTTCATCATCACTGACAGTTGCAATTGTCATTCGGGATACTGTAGGGTCTTCTGTTGTTCCTACTGTAAGACTGTCCAGGTTATAACATTTTCCGGAAAAAAATGTCCGGAGATTTTGGACAGAACACCCACCTGGTTCTCAACATAGAGAGAAATCCATCTTTTTTCATTCCTTTATCCATAATAATTTTCCTCCTGATCAACAGTCCATAATCATATCTTCCAGAGTTCCGCCTGGTTTGATCATAGGATAAACCATTTCCTCAGGGTCAATGATGAATTCAATTACTGTAGGTGCCTTTGTGTTCTTTTTTGCTTCCTCGAAGGCTGCTGCAATTTCCTCTTTCTTTGTGACACGGATTCCTTTTGCCCTGTAGCTCTCTGCAAGTTTGATGAAATCCGGCGTGTACTGTGGATATTCCATGCCCTCTGTGCGGCGGGAAAGTGCTCCGGCGCGCAGGTTGGTCATGGCGTAGCGTTTACCGTAGAAGAGTTTCTGCCACTGGCGTACCATTCCAAGGTATTCATTGTTAAAGATGCACAGGATAACAGGAAGTTCTTCCAGAACTGCAGTTGCAAGCTCCTGAATGTTCATCTGCACACCGCCGTCACCGGAGATAACGATGACAGGTCTGGCGGGATTTCCGATTTTGGCTCCGATGCCGCCTGGAAGACCATAGCCCATTGTTCCCAGACCACCGGACATGATCATCTGTTTGCCCTCTGTGATTTCCGCATACTGGGAGACAAGCATCTGATGCTGTCCTACATCTGTTACGATAATACTGTTCTCAAACTGTTCGTTGATCTCTTTCAGGATATCCATCGGACTTAAAAGATCATTTGGACGCATTTTAAGCGGATGCTCTTCTTTCCAGTTTTTGATCAGGTTAAGCCACTTGTCCGTTGAACATTCCTGGACGTATTCGTTCATTTTGGTGATAGCCTCTTTTGCATCAGCAACAATGGGGATATCCACCTGAATGTTTCGGGAAATGGATGCTGTATCAATATCAATGTGGATAATCTGGGCATGTGGTGCAAATTCATGAAGTTTTCCGGTGATTCTGTCATTGAATCTGGTTCCGATGGAGAACAGCACATCGCAGTTGCTGACTGCCATGTTTGCTGCATAGGCACCATGCATGCCGAGGTTTCCGATATAAAGCGGATGGTCAGTAGGAATGGAACCTTTGCCCATTACGGTTGTGACAACCGGTACTTTTGTTTTTTCTACTACTTCCCGGAAGATTTCGTGGGCGCGGGAGATTACTACACCGCCGCCTGCAAGGAATAAGGGACGTTTTGCTTTATTTAAAAGTTTGATGGCACGTTTGAGCTGGCCGATGTGGACATCTGTGTTTGGTTTGTATCCGCGGATGTTTACATTTTTAGGATATTCAGCGCTGCCAAGTTCTGCCATTACGTCCTTTGGAAGGTCGATAAGGACAGGTCCAGGACGGCCGGTGCGGGCAATGTAGAAGGCTTCTTTGATGATACGTCCCAGGTCTTCACGTCTGCGGACAGTAACACCGTATTTGGTGATGCTTCTGGTGATTCCTACGATGTCTACTTCCTGAAATGCATCGTTGCCGATGAGGTGGCGGGCTACCTGGCCGGTGAAGCATACAAGAGGTACGCTGTCATAGTTGGCGGTTGCAAGTCCTGTTACAAGGTTGGTTGCTCCGGGACCGCTGGTTACCAGACATACGCCGACTTTGCCGGTGGTTCTGGCGTAGGCGTCTGCTTCGTGGACAAGGGCCTGTTCGTGACGGGGGAGGATGATTTTGACGTCGTCCTGTTTGTAGAGTTCGTCACTGATGTCGATGGTACAGGCTCCGGGGTAGCCGAAGAGGTATTCTACGCCTTCTTCTTTTAAGGCTTTGACTAAGAGTTTGTTGCCGGATATTTGTTTCATATTTGGGTAAACCTCCTTTGTGTATGTGTATAGGACGCTCGGAAATTTATTTGTTTTCGGGTGCGGTTTCGGGGTCTAGGAACTCTAAGTGTCTGAAAATCTGCTAAAACCGTTCAGAAAAATCTCAAACTCGCCGCGGATGCGGCTCAGACAGTGAGATTTTTCTGAACAACGCAGATTTCCAGGCACTAAGAGTTACTACGACTCCTGCAAATGCACCCGAAAACAAATAAATTTCCGAGCTGTGTATTGGCGAATACAGGGTGGGGCAGAATGGCGCTGCGCTGATTCTGCCGAGTGTGGGGTGGCGGGTTTGATGTGACAGATGTAAATGATGTTAGGGTCAAAAGGTATTTTGACCCTGATATCTAAATATAGTAAAAAATCGCCCTGGGCTTGTTTGCCCAGGGCGAAAATGTTTCCGCGGTACCACCTGTATTCAGAGTCTGGCTCTGCACTTTGTCAGTACTGATATACTGTGTTCCTGTAACGTGGAACTGACGTTGAAGCCTACTTGGCATGTCCGTTCAGGTCTTGTGGATCAGACGGGATATACGGTTTGGTTCACTGCTCGGGGGCTACTTCCACAATTCGTTCACGAAAGCTCGCACCGACCGCTTTCTCTCTGTGCTTCCCGGGGTTGTGTACTCCTCCCTGTCATGGCATTTGGCTGATATAGGGATATTCATTGTCCGAATAGGGTGGACAAATGTTTTCTTGGGTTACATTATACATTTATAGAGAGGAAATTGTCAACCGGGTTTTGGATAATTGCTATAAAATTTATGTTCTTGAATGAATTTTGGCTACGTTACTGAGAACGGAGTGAACAGTAATGTAATTGACAGATTTCTATATTGCTGATATAAAAAAAGAAATAGTACAGTTGTTTGGAAGGAGGGGACATATGGATTATTTATCAAACAATGTGGCGGTGAATCTGAAGAGGATTCGGAAATCCAAGAGTATGAGTCTGGATCAGGTGTCTGAGCAGACGGGGGTGAGTAAGAGTATGCTGGCTCAGATTGAGAGAGGGACTGCCAATCCTTCTCTGGGTGTGCTGGGGAAGATTACAAGTGGTCTGAGGATAGAGTTTCAGGAGCTGATACAGCCGCCGAGAGTGGACTGTTGTCTGGTGACACCGGCAGAACTGGTTCCTACCAAGGAGATAGCAGGACAGTACAGGGTATGGACCTGTCTGCCTTATGAGGATACCCGTCTGGTGGAGGTGTACCGGATCGAGGTGGAACCGGGTGGTGTTTATATCAGTGGCAGCCATGGGGAGAAGACAAGAGAATATCTGGCTGTTATGGAGGGTGTGCTTACTCTGGAATGTCATGGTGAGAAGTATGAAATCCACAGAGATCAGGTGTTTAAGTTTGAAACGGATCAGGAGCATGTCTATCGGAACACAGGGAAGGAGAAAGCCTGCTGTACCTGTTTTTTTCCTGGATTATCATTGATGCAGTTGTATCAGGAGTTTTGTTGCTGAAGCGGTCTGCCGCAGGTGGAGAATCCTGTTTGCGGGATTCTCCCTTGTATGATTGGTGGATTACCATAGTGTAGAACTGAGTAGTGAAGCAGGTGATTTTATCCGAAGTATGAGTGTAAAATGTACAATATAATGCACAAAATAATGAAAAAGATACACCAGGAAATGAATATCTGAAAAGAAAGGATGTATGTAATGGTTTGTCAGTCTGCCATTTCATGAAGAGGCTGTGTTGTTATGAATTGTTGAGAAACCTTTATAATATCGCATGAATATGCAGGAAATATTGGATATACAATAAGGAGAACATTACTGTTCACTCCGTTCTCAGTAACGATCTTTCTGTGAAAAAAATGTAAATGTTCGAAAAAAACATGTTGACAAATCATAAGGGCAGTGATATTGTAAGGATGTACAAAATAATACACAGAAAAAGTTGAGCAAAGGCGCTTACCCATACGGGTCAGTTTGTCTTTGCTTTTTTTATTATCTTAAGGATGCAGGAGGGCACAGCTATGAAATTAAAAGACACAGGATTAACTTTTCAGGACATTAAGGACAAAGTAAACAAGTACATGATCGAGACTTATGAGAGATTTGATTTCCTTGCAGAGACAGCAGAGGGCATGTACATTTATGATGAGAATAAAACCCCATATCTTGATTTTTATGCTGGTATTGCAGTAAACAGCGCAGGAAACTGTAACCCTAAGGTTGTAGCTGCTGCAAAGGATCAGTTAGATGATATTATGCATACATTCAACTATCCATACACAATCCCGCAGGCGCTGCTTGCTGAGAAGGTCTGTGAAACAATCGGAATGGACAAGATTTTCTATCAGAACTCTGGTACAGAGGCTAACGAGGCAATGATCAAAATGGCCCGTAAATATGGTATTGAAAAGTATGGTCCAAACCGTTATCATATCGTAACTGCAAAGATGGGATTCCATGGAAGAACCTTTGGTGCCATGTCTGCAACAGGTCAGCCGGGTAATGGATGCCAGGTTGGATTCGGACCTATGACTTATGGTTTCTCCTATGCACCGTACAATGACCTTCAGGCTTTCAAGGATGCATGTACAGAGAACACAATTGCCATTATGGTTGAGCCTGTACAGGGCGAGGGTGGCGTACATCCTGCAACAATGGAATTCATGCAGGGACTTCGTAAATTCTGTGATGAGAACGATATGCTTCTTCTGATCGATGAGGTACAGACAGGATGGTGCAGAACAGGTGCTGTTATGTCCTATATGAATTATGGTATCAAACCGGATATCGTATCTATGGCAAAGGCTCTGGGCGGTGGAATGCCGATCGGTGCCATCTGTGCAACAGCAGAGGTTGCCAAAGCTTTCACAGCTGGTTCCCATGGAACTACATTCGGCGGACATCCGGTAAGCTGTGCAGCTGCACTGGCTGAGGTGAATGAGCTTCTGGACAGAGATCTGGCTGGAAATGCAAAGAAGGTTGGCGATTACTTTGCAGCTAAGCTTGAGAAGCTTCCTCATGTAAAAGAAGTAAGACATCAGGGACTTCTGGTAGGTGTGGAATTTGATGATACTATCGGCGGAGTGGATGTAAAACATGGTTGTCTTGACAGACATCTTCTGATCACAGCTATCGGAGCGCATATCATCCGTATGATCCCACCGCTTATTGTTACAGAAGAAGAGTGCGACAAAGCTGTAGCAATCATCGAAGATACAATTAAATCTCTGGAAAAATAAAAATCTGGCAACGGAGTGATACAGTAAGGACAAGGGCGTCACGAATTATATTCGTGCGCCCTTTTATGATATCAGGGCCAAAAGGTCAAAAAGTCGTTCGTGCCTGCACGATAAGACTTTTGAACTTGGGACCTGCCAAACATGAGAAAGTAGCGATTTACATAGCAAATCAGTGGATTTCGAATGTTTGAGAATCTGATAAAAATTTGAGTGTGAGAGGGAAGAGCATGAAACATCTGGTAATTACGATTGGCTGCGAATATGGAGCCAAGGGCAATGCCATCGGTAAGAAGATTGCACAGGATCTGGGGATTAAGTTTTATGATCGTGATCTTGTGGATGAGATTATCAAAGAGGTAGGCATCCCTACAGATATTATGGACAGAGTAGAGGAAGGCGGAACCATCGCAGGTAAAGGTGCACAGGGTGATGTGAGAGGTTCCTTTTCCAAATATGCGGATCTGACAGACCGCGCCATTCATGTACAGAAGCAGATTATCCGGAAGCTGGCTCAGAAAGAAGCCTGCGTGATCATAGGACGGTCTGCAGATTATATTCTGAAAGATACAGAAGGAATCCAGCTGGTGAGAGCATTTATTTATGCACCTAATGATGTTCGCGTCCACAACATTATGGAAAGTCATAATCTCTCGGAAAAGGATGCAAAGCTTCTGCTGGATGAGAAAGACAAGCGTTATCATAAGAGACATCTGGCACTGACAGGAAGTAACCGTGGTGACAGACATAACAGGGATATTCTTATTAACAGTGATTTTCTGGGAATTCAGGGAACAGCAGAATATCTGGAAGACCTGATCGCAAAAAATACGGAAAAAAGGAGGTCTGACCTATGGAACAGAAAACATCTGAATTTGACAAAGTACTTGGTGCATGGGACATACTTGTAATTGCATTTGGCGCCATGATCGGCTGGGGCTGGGTAGTTTCTTCCGGTAACTGGATTGAATCCGGTGGTGTGCTTGGTGCAGCTATTGCATTTGCAATCGGTGGAATCATGATCTTCTTCGTAGGTCTGACTTACGCAGAGCTTACAGCAGCCATGCCTCAGTGTGGTGGTGAGCATGTATTCAGCTACAGGGCAATGGGCTCTACAGGTTCTTTTATCTGCACCTGGGCGATCATTCTTGGATATGTAAGTGTTGCCTGCTTTGAGGCATGTGCGTTTCCCACAATCATCACCTATCTGTGGCCGGGATTTCTGAAAGGATATCTCTATACAGTTGCAGGCTTTGATGTTTATGCATCCTGGTTGATCGTGGCGATTGTGATTGCTTTTCTTATTATGATAATTAACATTAATGGAGCAAAGACTGCGGCAGTTCTGCAGACTGTTCTTACCTGTATTATCGGCGGTGCCGGAATTATTCTGATCGTGGCTTCTGTGGTTACAGGAAGTGTGGATAATCTTCAGGGACAGATGTTTGTTGGAAACGGTACTGGCGAAGCAATGAAAAGTATTATTAAGGTTGCAGTTATCACTCCGTTTTTCTTTATTGGTTTTGACGTTATCCCACAGGCAGCAGAGGAAATCAATGTTCCGCTGAAAAAAATCGGTAAAATGATGATCCTCTCTGTTGTGCTGGCAGTTGTATTTTACTCACTGGTGATTCTTGCAGTAGGTTTTATCCTGAATCCGGCAGAGATCATTGAGTTTCAGCAGGGAACAGGACTTGTAACGGCAGATGCCATGGCCAAGGCTTTCGGGACAAAGGTTATGGCCAAGGTTATCATTGTAGGTGGAATGTGTGGTATTATTACATCATGGAACTCCTTCCTCCTTGGCGGTTCTCGTGCCATGTACTCTATGGCAGAATCCTACATGATTCCTCCGATTTTTTGCAAAGCTTCATCCGAAGCACAAAACTCCGGTTAATTCTCTGTATCTGATCGGTGCCCTGACTATGCTGGCTCCTTTTGCAGGAAGAACAATGATGGTCTGGATCTGTGATGCAGGTAACTTCGGATGCTGCCTTGCATACTGTATGGTCTCTATCTCTTTCCTGATCCTTCGTAAAAAGGAACCGGATATGGCAAGACCTTACAAAGTAGGTTACTACAAATTTGTAGGCTTTATGGCAGTAGTCATGTCAGGGCTGATGCTTCTGGTTTACTGTATTCCGGGTTCCGGTGGAAGTCTGGTATTTCAGGAATGGATTATGGTAGGCGGCTGGAGCTTACTTGGAGTTGTATTTTATGCGATCTGTAAACGTAAATATAAAGAAGACTTTGGTAAACTTATTGAACTGATCTCTGATGAGGATGCAGCAAGTCTTATGCCGGAGGCTGATGATGAAGAGCTTGCTGTGGTAATCGATGCGGCTATTGACAGGGTACTTTCCTCTATGGCATAACGCTATAAACGACAATGGCAATTATTGCTTGGAATTATTTTGGGTAACAGAGTTTTGAATTTGTGCAGGGTAGATGCCCTGCACATTGCAATATTGAAAAAATTGTTGAAAAAAATACAGGAAAAGAGGCAGAAATTAATGAATCCATTTGAATTTTTTATTCCTCAGAATATTACAGTCGGTGCTGGTACTCTGGCAAAGCTTCCGGAATGTGCCAAAAAGCTTGGGGGCTCTCATGCAATGCTGATCTCCGGACCAACTCTCCGGAAAATGGGAGTTGTGGATAAGGCGGCGGATTATCTGAAAGACGCCGGAATGGAAGTGGATATTTTTACAGATGTGGAAGCAAACCCATCTGTTACCACAGTAGAAAAAGCGACAGAGGCGTATAAGGAATCCGGTGCAGATTTCATTGTAGCACTGGGTGGAGGATCACCTATGGATGTGGCAAAGGCAGTGGGAGTCACGGCTAAATATGGCGGAAGCATTACAGAATATGAAGGGGCGCATAAGGTTCCCGGAAAAATTGTTCCGCTGATCGCAATCCCGACTACTGCGGGAACCGGCTCAGAGGTTACGGCATTTTCTGTTATCACTGACCACAGCAGAGATTATAAGCTGACGGTATTCAGTTATGAACTTCTTCCTGCATATGCGATCCTGGATCCTGAACTTCTCACATCTGCTCCGGCATCTGTGGCAGCAGCCTGCGGAATCGATGCATTTATTCATGCGGAGGAGGCTTATGTTTCCACAGCAGCATCTCCTTTTTCTGACGCAATGGCAGAGAAAGCAATGGAGCTGATCGGTGGAAATATCCGCCGTTTTGTGGCAAGACGTACAGATCTGGAGGCAGCAGAAGCAATGCTTACAGGCTCTCTTTTTGCAGGAATCGCCTTTTCCTTTGCAAGACTTGGAAATGTCCATGCCATGAGTCATCCGGTAAGTGCTTTCTTTAATGTAGCACATGGAGTGGCAAATGCAGTTCTTCTCCCTGTGATTGCAGAATATAATGCGCTGGCAGATCATGGCAGATATCTGAAGATTTATAATTATATCAGTCCGATCCTTGCATATGAGGATGAATTCGAACCACTGATGCTGGTGGATGCCATCAGGGAATTAAACGAAGATATCGGAATCCCGGAAGACCTGACCACAGCCATCCGCCAGGCGAAGAAGGGAGAAGAGATTTCTGATGAGGAGATTGAAAGCAAGATTGATGCCATGGCAGATGACGCCATGAAGAGCGGAAATATTGCAGTAAATCCAAGATCCTCCAGAAAGCAGGATATTGTGGAATTGTATCATAAGGCTTTATAAATTCAGATAAAGAGGAATGCAGTATTTTATGTAATTGCTACAGGTTAACAGAAGGTAATGATTAAAATATCTGCTATTATAAAAAAGCGTGCAGAAACATTGAAGTCGACAGATAACTTCAGGTTTGAAGATTTATCCCGATTTTAAAATGTAGTATCTGCACGTTGCTTTTTTTTGAGAAATTTCCATTGTATAACTTGCCTGATAGAAAGAAAGATTATATAGTATTAATCAAAATATAGTAAAGTAATGTGAGTCAAAATATTGATTGTTTGTTCAGGAGGATTTTATGGCAAAGAAGAAAATATATGCAGTACGCAAGGGACATAAAACAGGACTTTTTGCTACATGGGCGGAGTGCCAGAAGGCAGTAAGCGGATATTCAGGAGCTGAGTTTCGGGGATTTACAGAGAAAGAGGAAGCATTGGCTTTTCTGAACATGGAGACAACAGGAAATGTATCTGGTGATAAAGCAAAAGAGGCGGCAGGAATCGTGGAAGTACCTGAAAATATGGTCATTGCTTATGTAGATGGAAGTTTCGAGAAAAGTATTGGCAGATATGCCTTTGGTTGTGTGATCCTTACACCGGATGGACAGGAAATCCGTAAATCCGGCAGCGGCAGTGATTCTGCAGGAGTCGCGATCCGAAATGTGGCAGGAGAGATGCTTGGTTCCATGACTGCAGTAAACTGGGCCATAGAAAACAAATATCCAGCTGTGGAAATCCGCTATGATTACGAAGGTGTAGAGAAGTGGGTAACAGGTGTGTGGAGAGCCAAAACACCTCTGACCAGCAAATACGCAGCCAATATGCAGGAAGCAGGAAAGAAAGTAAAGATTTCTTTTTGTAAAATAGCAGCTCATACGGGCAATCACTACAATGAAGAGGCAGATCAGCTGGCTAAGAGTGCATTGCTTAAAATGGATGAAGAAGTACGAATATAAAAATCTTATCACTGAAAGGCGATTTCCAAAGGGATGAAAAATTTATGTGGATGACAATTTGAGTGATCCTCAGGGAAATCAATATACGGAAGTGGAAAAATAAAAAGCAGCTGTGTTACCATTGAAACTGTTAGCTGAAATTTTTATCAAGTAACAGTTTCAATTGACAGGTAACGCAGCTGTTTTTGCTTATGAAAGTGTCATATCCCCGTCTTTCACCCATCCAAGCTTACGGATAAACATGTTGATGAGCGGACACAGGATTGCAGGCAGGATAAAGGAAATCAGCAAAAGTCCGGCCCAGTCCCAGCCTGTGACAGCTGTTTTTTGTTCCTGCGGCAATATCATTCATCCATCCGGTGTAGACACCAATCTGTCCTACGAAACCACAGGTACCCATACCGGAAGAAACCGGAGTACCGTTCATCTGAAGTTTGAACAGACAGGTTGCAAGAGGTCCGGTGATGGCAGAAGTAAGGATCGGTGCAATCCAGATGCGTGGATTTTTTACGATATTTCCCATCTGGAGCATGGATGTTCCGATTCCCTGAGAAACAAGACCACCCCATTTGTTTTCGCGGAAGGACATTACTGCGAAACCTACCATTTGTGCACAGCAGCCTGCTACAGCAGCTCCTCCGGCAAGTCCGGTAAGGCCAAGCGCAGCACAGATTGCGGCAGATGAGATAGGAAGTGTCAGTGCAATACCCACAAATACAGAAACAAGGATTCCCATCAGGAACGGCTGCAGGTTGGTTGCCCACATAATAATATTTCCCACTTTCATCGCTGCACTTCCAAGTGCCGGAGCCCACCACGCGGACAGGGCAACACCTACACCGATCGTGACAAGTGGAGTGACCAGAATATCAATTTTGGTTTCCTTAGATACTGCTTTTCCGATTTCGGAAGCGAAGATGGCTACAAATAATACAGCCAGCGGTCCGCCTGCACCGCCTAATGCGTTAGATGCAAAGCCAACAGTAATCAATGAAAACAACACCAACGGCGGACAATGCAGTGCATAGCCGATGGCGACAGCCATGGCAGGACCACTCATTGCAGATGCCAGAGAGCCTACGGTATACTGGGTGTCGTTTACAGTTGCCACAGCAGTGGTCAGAAATGAAATATGAAACTGTGTTCCAAGTGTGTTGATGATCGTGCCGATCAGCAGGGAGCAGAAAAGACCCTGTGCCATGGCACCAAGGGCATCGATTCCATAACGTTTTATGGAGATTTCGATGTCTTTGCGTCTGAGAAATGCTTTTAACTTTTCCATAGATTATATTTTCTCCTGTTTTTATTATGTATAGAAGGGTGTATATACACCTATATACGCTTTTCTCATTATAGTCACATTCACGGAGTAAATCAAGTAGTTTTGTAACTGTTCACATACCACTATCCCGCGAGATGTTTTGGCATGAATATGCCAAAATCACAAGACATACAAGCCAAAATTCCATTGCCGCAGGCAATCTGGAATGAATTTTGGGTACGTTACTGTGAACGGAGTGAACAGTAACGTAGTTTAAAAATAGTGGAAAACAATTTACAGAAAGAATATTGTAAAGTATTTTACTGTCTGATATGATAGAAAGAGTTAATTTTACGGAGGAAAAAAAGATGAGTGAATGGATCAGAAAAATAAACTGGAAGTATGTGGTCGTAATGTTGATTGGAAATATAATCCTTGGTTTGGGAATTGCGATATTTAAACTTTCCGGACTTGGAAATGACCCTTTCAGCGGAATGGTGATGGCACTGGCAGAATGTGTGGGAATTGAATATGCCCGTTTTTTAATTCTTCTGAATCTGGGATTTTTTGTAATAGAAATTATCTGGGGAAGAAAGCTTATCGGATTGGGAACGATCATAAATGCGTTATTTCTTGGATATTTTGTTACATTTTTCTATAACTTGATCACATCTGTGATCGATGCACCGGATCAGATGGCAATGCAGGTGGTTACCGTATTTATTGGAGTTATCATAACAAGCCTTGGAATTTCCATGTACCAGCTTCCGAAACAGGGAGTTGCACCATATGACAGTATTTCTCTGATCATGACAGAGAAATGGCCGAAAATTCCGTATTTCTGGTGCAGAGTATCTAATGATGCGATCAGTGCACTGGTGTGTTGGCTTGCAGGGGGAATCGTCGGACTGGGAACACTGGTCAGTGCATTTGGATTCGGACCTTTTGTTCAGTTTTTCGATACACATTTTACATCAAAAGTGCTGGCAAAGCTGGAAAAATAATAAAAAACTGTCCTGTATATGCACATTATACGTAGAAAATAGGTGCACTACAGAGACAGCTTTTTTTATTTGTCAGCCTGTTAACTGCATATATGGCATGCTTCACATGCAGATGGCGTAGTAGCGCATCCTCCCATAGCAGTTTCACGCAGTTCTGCAGGAAGCTTTTTACCCACGGTAAACATCGTCTGGATCATTTCGTCCAGAGGAATCAACTGCGGGATTCCTGCGAGAGCCATTTCTGCGGCAATTATAGCGTTTGCCACACCTGCAGCATTTCTGTTCTGACATGGATATTCTACCAGACCGCCGACCGGATCGCATACCAGACCAAGCATGTTCATAAGAACAGTAGATGCAGCAAAAGTACATTCTTTCGGTGAACCTCCCATCAGCTCTACAGCAGCAGATGCAGCCATTGCAGATGCAACCCCTACCTCGGCCTGGCATCCGCCTACCGCACCTGCAACAGTTGCATTTCGCATTGCCAGATAACCAATGGCACTTGCGTTAAATAATGCCCGTATAATCTCTTCATCAGAGAATTGATAATGTTCCTGCATTGCCAGCATCAGCCCCGGTACGATTCCGGCAGAACCGGCAGTAGGAGAGGCCACGATCAGCCCCATGGAGGCATTCGTTTCCAGTGTAGCCATAGCATAAGTAATTGCCTTCTGAAGCAGATTTCCGCAGAGACCTTTTTTCTCCTGCGCGTGGAGACTCAGCTTTCTGGCTTCGCCGCCGATCAGACCACCCATAGATTTTACCGGCTGTCTGATTGGTGAGAAAGCAGCATCTTTCATAATTCCCAGTACTCGTGTCATTTTTTTGATTTACAATCTCAGAGGCTGTTTCGCCAAGCTCAATCTCACGGATACGCATAATCTCTGAGATAGGAAGATTTTTTTACTTCACAGAGTGCTAAGAGTTCATTTGCATTTTTAAAATCCATGATAAAAATCCTCCTTTCTTTACATCTGTACAATCATAACTTCATGAATATTCGGGTTCTCGCGAATCGCAGGAACGATATTCTCAGGAAGTTTGCCGTCAGATTCTACGATTGTATAAGCAATCTCTCCCTTGCTTTCACGGAACAGACGCATAAATGCAATATTGATATTGCGGTCACTCAGGCATTTGGTAATATAGGCCACAACGCCGGGAGTGTCCTGATGAATCACGATCACTGCACTGTACTCGCCTGTAAAGTCTACCTGTACGTGATTGATATCTACAATACGGACCTTGCCTCCTCCAAGGGATTCGCCGCGTACGGTCATTTTCTGGCCTTTTTCATTTTCCATGCAGATATCTACGGTGTTCGGATAAATATCTGTTTCCTGCTCATTTGGAGTGAAAGAGAATTTCAGACCTTTTTCATGAGCAATATCAAAAGAATTTCGGATGCGCATATCATCAGTAGAGAATCCCATAATACCACCCAGCAGAGCTCGGTCAGTACCGTGACCATGGTAAGTTTTTGCAAAAGAGCCGTACAGGATGAAGTCGGCTCTCTTTAACGGGCCTTCGATCATTTTCTGGGCAAGATAGGAAATACGCGCCGCACCTGCGGTATGTGAACTTGAAGGACCGATCATGTTCGGCCCCATAACATCAAATACACTGATAAATGACATATTTTTTCTCCTGTGAATATCAATTATAGTCTTGCATGTTTATGGCAAAAATCTTATTATTTGCAAATTTCTGATTATATTCTATCATTTAGGAATAAAAGAAGCAAACTTATCGTTAACATTAACAAAAATTAATGTAAAAAATGAGAAAACAGGGTTGCTTTTTCTCTACTGGGCGGTTACAATAACTGTGCAAATTGAAAATAATTTTAAAAATGCTGTTTCAAAATAGGGAACAGCATAAAATTTGCTGTTAGAAATCAGATTCCCGAAAACAGGGTCTGATATCCGAAATCGTAAATTTTAAAGAAAAGGCAGGTGGAACAGAATGGATAATTGCGATTCTCATGGGCGAAGTAGTAGCACAGGATCTGAATTAAAAAGAGTATATGAGTATAGCAGCCGTTTTTGTTCTGCTGTAGTCATATATTTTCAGGATTTTCCATGTATGCATATAAAATAGAAGTTTTTTACTGTCTGTGATCTGACAGTTTCTGTATGTGGAAGATCGGATGTCTTTTTTATTTCTTATCCTGTATTTATGGAAATTCCCCCGAATCATGCAATTACATATTGAGCAGTAATGATCCGGCGAAGATGCCGGACAGTTACGGACAGCGGATGAATAGCAGGTTATGGTTTGATACCCTGCGGTTTATTGTGCTGGAAAAAGCATGGAAGAAATGGCAGTAAAATATAATAAATAACAGACTGCTTTCTTTTGGTGTGCTTTTATGCAAAAAAAACGGAGGATGAAAGAATGGAGAAAAGAGTACAGGATTATTCCAAAGAAATTCTGAAGATCATCCGCAGCAACACCTCTCCGGCCGTTATGGGAGGAAGGCTGCAGGATTATCATGAGAATGATCTGGCAGATGTAATGCCGAAACTGACTGTACAGGAGCGGTGCAAGCTGTACCGTATCCTGGATACAGATATGCTCTCTGATATTTTTGAATATACAGATGAGGAGAATGCAGCAGAGTATCTGAATGAAATGGATGTGAAAAAAGCAGCAGCCATTTTATCCAAAATGGAGACAGATGCTCTTGCAGATGTATTAAATAAAGTTGAAAAAACAAAGGAAAAAAATACTGATCGATCTGCTTGAACCTGAGGTTCGACGTGATGTGGAGATGATCGCATCCTTTGATGAGGATGAGATCGGAAGCCGCATGACAACAAATTATATTGTGATCACAGATAAACTGACAGTTAAGCAGGCAATGAGCAGTCTGATCGAACAGGCTGCAAAAAATGACAATATCTCCACTATTTTTGTAGTGACAGAGCAGCAGAAATTTTATGGGGCCATTAATCTGAAAGAACTGATCATTGCCAGACGGGATGATCTGCTTGAGAATCTGGTGGTGACTTCCTATCCATATGTATATGCGGAAGAGAATATTGATGACTGTATCGAAGAACTGAAAGATTATTCTGAGGATTCTATTCCGGTTCTTGACAACGATAATCAGCTTCTGGGTGTCATCACATCTGCCAGTATCATTGACCTGGTTGATGATGAGATGGGTGATGACTATGCGAAGCTGGCCGGTCTGACAGCAGAAGAGGATTTAAAGGAGCCATTGAAAGAAAGTATGAAGAAACGTCTGCCCTGGCTGATCATTCTTCTGGGACTTGGTATGGTAGTTTCCTCAGTAGTAGGAAATTTTTGAGAAGGTGGTGACTGCACTTCCGATTATTATGTGCTTCCAGTCTTTGATCCTTGATATGGCAGGTAATGTGGGTACCCAGTCTCTGGCTGTGACGATTCGTGTGCTGATGGATGAATCTCTGACAGGTAAGCAGAAACTGGAACTTGTGTGGAAGGAAATGAGAATTGGTCTGTGTAATGGCGGACTTCTTGGAATTCTGTCTTTTGCGCTGATTGGATTGTATATTTATCTGTTTAAAGGAAAAACACTTTTGTTTTCCTATGCAGTATCCGGATGTATCGGTGTGGCACTGTTGTTGGCTATGTTGATCTCCAGTGCAGTAGGCACCTGTATTCCATTGTTCTTTAAGAAGATCAATATTGACCCGGCAGTAGCATCAGGTCCGCTGATCACAACAGTGAATGACCTTGTTGCAGTAATTACCTATTATGGCCTGAGCTGGCTGTTCTTATTAAAAATGCTGAATCTTGCAGGCTGAATTTCAGATAATAAAAACAGAAAGAGGGATAAAATCTTTATGGATTTAAAACAATTACAGTATTTCGTAGTATGTGCGCAGACAGGTTCATTCAGTGATGCTGCGAAAAATCTGTATTCTACACAGCCCAGTGTCAGCAAGGTAATCAAGGGACTGGAAGATACGCTGGGAATGCAGCTTTTTGAACGACTGCCAAGAGGAATCAGACTGACAGTACAGGGGCATAAGATGTATGAATATGCGTCGAAAATTATAAATGAAGTAAATGTTCTGGAAAATATGGCTTCCAGCGGAATGACAAAATGGATCCGGATATCTTTAAATCCCAGCTCCTGGTTTGCCAATCAATTTGTAGACTTTTATAATGAAACCTATGAAAAAAAAATATCATTTCCAGGTAACAACAGCAGGTGTACAAAGCGTAATGGAAAGAGTCCGGGATTATATGGATGATATTGGTTTTGTATATATCCTCAGTCAGCAGAAGGAAAATTTCCTGTATGAATTGTCAAAAACAAAATGCATTTCGAACCTATCTATGAAACAGATGTAATGCTGTATCCGGGAGGGCTGACAGAGCTTTACAATTCCGGCAAAGAGAGGGCAGAACTGGAAGACCTGGAGGGAATCCGTTTTATACAGAATTATCAGGATGAATTTTTTCGACATCGGTGCTGTAAAAGAAGATGCATTCCAATGGAAGGATATTGATATTTCCGTGCTGACCAACAGTGATTATATTATGGAAAAAATGCTGAAGAACAGTAAGGTGGCAAATATAAGCGGAAGTTACCTGTCAGAAAACAAAGAAGGAACTACACCGGGAATCCCTCTGGATCTTGGAGACAGTAAAGTGATTTTTGGTTTTATACTCCACAAAGGAGAAGAAATGGATGAGAGTGTGGCAGAACTTGTGGAGTTTTTAAAGAGCAGACTGCCGAAGCATTAATTGCCGAAGCATTAATAAAAATTGCAGTTGACTTTTTAACTTATTTTGCATATACTAATAGTAGCTAAGAAATGAAGTGAAATTTCCATGAAGCGAAACGAAAGCCCTCAGAGTTGCCGCTCTGAGGGCTTTCTTGCTCGTTACGGGGAGCTGTTCCGTTTAGACTGTTGCTGTCTAATGTCCGCTGTCCAGCCATTTGCATATGTAGTAGCTAACTACGCCTGCTATGACAGAGACAAGAAATGAAGTAAAAATTGCTTCCATGAAACTCACCTCCTTCCTGCTGGAGGTTCGACAGCTCTTGTAGTATAACATAGTTTAGAACAAAATGGGATGGTTGTTTTAAATTATTGCTGATATTGAAAAAAACCTATTCCAAAAATGACGATAGATATTCAAATTAAGAATAGCTTATAACCCCCAGGGTGGGTTGTGGGCTATTTTTGCTTTTGTTAAACTGAATGGTGGCTAATTAGGAGTACAATTTTGAAAAATTATAAAATGGAGATAATCAAATGAGAAAATATGCATTCAGACGACTGCTCCAGCTGATTCCCATTTTGTTTGCGATTACTTTTCTCTCCTATGGCATGATGCGGATTGCGGGAAGTGATGTAGTGACACAAAAAATGGAAAATACAGGACAGATTCTGTCAGAAGATAAGTTAAATGCAGCCAGAGAACAGCTGGGACTGGACAAACCATTTCTGACCCAGTATTTTGTGTGGCTTGGGAAACTGCTTCATGGAGATATGGGAAACAGCTATGTATCCAGTCTTCCGGTTTTTGATACGTTCATATCGAAGCTTCCGGCAACGCTGCTTCTTACAGTGACATCTATTTTGCTGACCATCATCATATCAATCCCTCTGGGGATTCTGTCAGCAGTGAAACAGAATACGATCACGGATTATCTGATCCGTTTATGCAGCTTTATAGGAAACAGTCTTCCTAACTTTTTTTGTATCATTGCTGTTGATGTATTTTCTTGCGATCAGGTTGCGGATTTTTCCGGTTATATCCAAAGATGTAAGTTTAAAGAGTGTGGCAATGCCGGCAATCACTCTGGCAATTGCCATGTCGGCCAAGTATCTTCGCCAGGTCCGTGCAACTGTGCTGGATGAACTGAGTAAAGATTATGTGGCAGGAGCGAAAGCAAGAGGAGTAAAGTTTTCTGTCACTCTTTGGAAAAGTATTATGAAGGCTTCGCTGGTAACCATCATTACCTTGCTGATGCTGTCAGTGGGAAATCTGCTGGGAGGAACTGCAATCGTAGAATCAATCTTTATGTGGGATGGAGTTGGAAAGATGGCAGTAGATGCTATCTCCATGCGTGATTATCCTATTATTCAGGCATATGTTATGTGGATGGCGATCATCTATGTTGTAGTAAATCTGCTTACAGATCTGTCATACCGGTTCCTGGATCCGAGAATCCGTCTGGGAGGTGTGAAACAATGAGTGAAAAGCAGAATAAAAATGTGACAGTGCGTGTACAGAAGATTAAGAAAAACCATATAAAACAAAAGCTGGTCATTTTTTCTTATTCTGGCAATAGGGCTTGTGATACTTGCAGCTTTTTTCAGAGCATCTCTGTCCATATGACCCTTATGCACAGGATCTGGCAAGTGCACTTCAGCCCCCCAGTCTTCAGCATCCTATGGGAACAGATACATATGGGAGAGATATGCTGTCCAGAGTTATAAGTGGTGCAAGAGCCAGTATTTTTTCGACCTTTATCCTGGTTGCTGTGATTTTTGTGTTAGGAACAGCTGTGGGTGTATGCTGCGGATATTTTGGCGGAGCTGCAGATACTGTTATGATGAGAATCTCAGATATATGTCTTGCTTTCCCTGGGCTTGTATTTGCCATGGCGATTGCAGCTATTCTTGGGGGAGGCATTCAGAATGCTGTTATAGCACTGGCAGTAGTAAGCTGGCCGAAATATTCACGTATTGCCAGAGGGCAGACTCTGGCATTAAAAGAGGAACCCTATATTCATGCTGCCATACTGGCAGGTGACAGCTCAGGTCAGATTATGCTCAGACATATTCTTCCAAATATGCTGGGCCCTGTTCTGGTAACAGCCATGCTTGATATCGGTACCATGATGATGGAACTTGCAGGTCTGTCATTTCTTGGACTGGGAGCACAGATTCCCATGGCTGAATGGGGAAGTATGATGAGCAGCGGACGAAGTATGATCCAAACATATCCATGGGTAGTATTATCACCTGGAATTGCAATTTTTATATCTGTGGCAATTTTCAATCTGTTAGGTGATACAGTTCGTGACTATCTGGATCCTAAGAACAGCCGTTCATGATAAGTAATATGAAAACAAACGAGGAGGAAAGAAAATGAGAACAAAGAAATTTCTGGCAATGGCAATTGCCCTGGGGCTGGCAGTAGGAATGACAGCTATGCCAACACTGGCAGCAGAAAAAAAGACATTGGTATTTGGCGATACCACCTTTAATGCGGAAAATGAGGAGGCAGATATTAATCCTCAGAATACCTATGCAGGATGGGCTTGCATCCGTTATGGAGTAGGGGAAACTCTTTTCCGTTATTCTGATACAATGGAAATAGAGCCATGGATCGCAAAAGAGTATGAAAATATTGACGAGCTGACCTGGAAGATCACACTGAACGACGGAGTTGTGTTTTCCAATGGACGTGCCTGTGACGGAGAAGCAGTAAAGGAAAGCCTGGAGGCTTTGGTTGCCAATCATGAGCGTGCAGCAGGAGATCTTTGCATTGATACTATCGAGGCAGATGGAAATACTGTTACCATAAAGACTACAGAACCGAAGCCTGCACTGATCAATTATCTCAGTGATCCTTATGGATGTATTATTGATATGCAGGCAGGTATCAGTGATGATGGTATAGTGATCGGTACAGGTCCTTATGTGGCAACTGAACTGGTGACAGATGATCATGTTAATCTTGTAAAGAATGAAAACTACTGGAACGGAGATGTGAATGTGGATGAGATCACTGTCCGTACAATCTCTGACGGTGATACACTGGCAATGGCTCTTCAGGCAGGGGAGATTAATGCTGCCTATGGTATGGCATATGCAAGCTATCCTTTATTTGAAAATGATGACTTTACATTTACCAGTACAGCTACAAGCCGTGCATTCTATGCGTGGATGAACTTTGAAAGTCCTGTAACATCTGACCCGGCAGTGCGTAAAGCAATTGCCATGGGTATTGATAAGGACAGCTTTGTGTCTGTGCTTCTGAATGGATATGGATATCCTGCAGTCGGTGTTTTCCCGGATACCTTCTCTTTTGGAGGGCAGAATCTGACAACAGAGAGCTATGATCCTGATGGGGCAAAGAAGGTTCTGGAGGAAGCAGGATGGGTGGATTCTGATGGTGACGGTATCCGTGAAAAAGACGGACAGAAACTGGAGATCCGCTGGCTTACTTATCCCAGCCGTCAGGAGCTTCCGCTTCTTGCAGAGTCTGCACAGGCAACCTTAAAAGAAATCGGTATGGATGTTCAGATAAATTGTACCTCTGATAATAATACTATCCGTAAAGACCCTGCATTATGGGATGTATATGCAAGTGCCATGGTAACTGCACCTACAGGAGATCCGGAGTATTTCTTCACTTCCTGCACACTGGATGAATCTGCAAGCAATAACGGACATTATCACAGTGATAAACTGGAAGATCTGGAAAAACAGATGAAGCAAGAATTCGACGCAGATAAGCGTTCAGATCTGGCGATTCAGATGCAGCAGACAATCCTGGATGACAATGCCTATGTATTCTGCTCTTACCTGAGAATGAGTATGATCATGCAGTCTAATGTAACAGGACTGACTGCACATCCATGTGATTATTATGAACTGACAGCGGATTTGGATATCAACTAAACTGTAACAATAAATGAAGAATATGTGAACGATGATATTTCAGGGGCAAAAGATATTTTGCCCCTGATTTGGTAAGTATTAACAAGGATGGTTTACAGAAATGGATAGAAAAATACTGACCTACGATTCCGTAGAGATATCATTTGGCGGGAAAGCGGTGGTTCATGATGTGAGCTTCTCTCTTGAACATGGAGAGATACTTGGCCTTGTGGGAGAATCCGGCAGTGGGAAAAGCACCCTGATCAAAGCCGCAATGGGACTTCTGGGACCGGATGGTCTTGTGACAAGAGGAGATATCCGATATATGAATCAGAATATTCTGGATATACCGGAGAAAGAAAAAATGAAAGATCAGAGGTGCAGGAATTGGCATGATCTTTCAGGATGCAGGTGCTTCCCTGTGCCCGATCCGCACCATTGGAGAACAGATTTATGAAAGTATGCGTGTACATACGAAGATAACAAGAAGTGAGGCCAAAAGCAGGGCAATGGATCTGTTTGATAAACTGAACTTTAAGGACAGTCAGCGTGTGTGGGACAGTTATCCATTTGAACTGTCAGGCGGAATGAATCAGAGAGCAGGTATTGCAATTGCCATGCTTATGAATCCGCCCATCCTATTTGCGGATGAACCGACCAGTGCTCTGGATGTGTCTGTACAGCGTCAGGTTGTAAGGGAAATGCTTAAGTTAAGAGAGTTGTTTGGAACTGCAATTGTGATCGTGACACATGATATCGGGGTAGTCCGGGCAATGGCAGATACTGTGTTGGTTTTGAAAAATGGAAAAACAGTAGAATATGGCACAGCAGACCGTGTACTGGATCATCCCCGGGATCCGTATACCAGGAAATTGCTGGAGGCTGTACCAAAGCTGCAAAGGAAGGTCAGAGTATGAGCATACTTTTAGAGGCAGAACATTTAACAAAAATATTTACCCAGAGAGGAAAAAATCCTTTTAAAGCAGTAAATGATGTAAGCTTTACACTAAAAAAAGGGAGAAACGCTGGGAATCGTAGGAGAATCCGGCAGTGGGAAAAGTACAATAGCAAAGCTGCTCACCCGGCTGACTGATATCACAGAGGGTACATTGAAATTTGAAGGAAAAGATATTACAAGACTGAAACAAAGTCAGCTGAAAGAGGTATATGGAGATATACAGATGGTTTTTCAGAATCCGGTGGGTTCTTTTGATCCCAGAAGGACACTGGGTGACGGAATTGGTGAGAGTCTTAGAAACCGTGGAATGAAAAAGGCTGATGTGGAGAAAAGAGTAGCAGAATTGCTTGAGCAGTGCGGCCTTGAGAAGGAATATGCAAAAAGATATCCTCATGAGGTAAGTGGCGGACAGTGTCAGCGGGCTGCGATAGCAAGAGCTCTGGCAGTAAAACCAAAAGTTCTGATCTGTGATGAGGCAACCAGTGCTCTGGATGTAACCATACAGAAACAGATCATGGAGCTTCTGGAAGACCTGAAAGAGAAGAATGGGCTGTCTTTTATTTTTATTTGTCATAATCTGGCCCTTGTCCAGATGTTCTGTGATAGGGTTCTGGTACTGTATGAGGGAAAAGTAGTGGAAAGCGGAATTCCCGATGATATCATCAATGAACCCAAGGAAGAGTATACGCAGAGACTGGTGGATGCGGTACTTTCGTGAATGTGATTTTTTTGGGAAGTGCGATAGTGGTATGAAAAATTACAGGCAAAGCTATGCCGGATAAGAATATATAGATATCCCCTTGGGTGGGTTGTTGACGCTTTAATGTGGTGCTACAATACAGTTGTTTGTAAGGTGCGCGCCAGATAAAAATTAAAGTATTTTCACAGGAAAGGAAGTATATTTATGCATATACCTGAAAATTATTTAAGCCCGTCAACATGTGCTGTAATGACAGCAGCCATGCTTCCGGTGTGGGGATATTCTATTCATAAAATAAAACAGAGATACCGAAATCAAAGATGCCGCTTCTTGGTATTGGGGCAGCCTTTTCATTCCTGGGAATGATGTTTAATGTTCCGCTTCCGGGCGGTACAACAGGACATGCAGTAGGGGGAACTCTTATTGCCATACTGACAGGAAGTCCTGCAGCCGGGTGCATAGCGGTTTCTATTGCTCTGCTGATACAGGCCCTTCTTTTTGGAGATGGCGGAATCCTTGCATTTGGGGCAAACTGTTTTAATATGGCATTTATATTGCCATATCTGGGCTTTTTCCTGTATAAACTTCTTTTGAAGAAAACAGGTATGCGCAAACTTAGCGCGGCAATTAGTTCATATATAGGTATTAATGCTGCGGCCTTTTGTGCAGCTGTTGAATTTGGTATTCAGCCACTGCTGTTCAAAAATGCAGAAGGCCAGGCTCTTTATTGTCCGTATCCGCTAAGTGTATCAATACCTGCAATGATGATCGGACATATTACATTATTTGGTCTGGCAGAGATTATTCTGACAGTAGTGGTACTTACCTTTGTTGAAAAAGTTACACCAAAAGCATTGGATGCTGTTCCGGATAAGACAGCATTTAAACCACTGTATATACTGATGGCTGTTCTCATCGTACTGACTCCTCTGGGACTTCTGGCAACCGGTACTGCCTGGGGTGAATGGGGTGCTGATGAAATCGCTGGTCTGGTAAGTGGCGGAAGCCAGCTTGGATACACTCCGTCAGGAATGACCAATGGATTTGAACTGTCAACTTTGTTTCCTGATTATTCTATGTCCGGGTTACCTGAGTGGACAGGATATATTCTTTCGGCTATTGTAGGCGTGGCACTTCTGGTGATCATTTTTAAGATTATTTCTTCAATGATGAAAGAGAAAGTTGATTTTAAAAATGAAGGCTGCATAACAGATGAATGATCATAAAAAAGAAGAAACTATGCTTCCAGACTGGATGTGTTCCGGAGAAACTTATGTTCCATCTAAAGATAAAGAAGCATTTTTAACAAAAAGTACGAAATCAGTTTTATCTGTGCTTGCAAAAATGCGGTTTTATGAAGGGAAGGATGGCAAATTTTCTGCCACTCCTTCTCTGAAACTGTTTTATACACTTCTATATATTGTTCTTACTGCATGTTCGGGAAATTATCTGTTTACTCTGATTATGTGTGCAGCAGTGACAGCCAGACTGGCGTTTTTTTCCGGCAAAAGCTATCCGTCAGATCCTGAGAGGAACAGCAGGTGCGGTTCTGTTTTCTATATTGATCCTTCTCCCATCTGTATTTATGGGAACTCCTCAGACTTTAATGAATATTACTTCAAGAGTATATGTATCTGTAACTCTGGTTGGTATTTTGTCATCAGGGACATCCTGGAATAAACTGACAGGAAGTATGAGAACTTTTCGGCTGCCATCCATATTTATTTTTACGCTGGATATTACTTTGAAATATATTTCGGTGCTTGGAGAGATATGTGCAGCTATTCTTACGTCTGTCCGGTTAAGGTCAGTGGGAAAGAATCCTCAGAAAGCAAAAGCTTTGTCAGGTGTGTTGGGAATCTCATTTCTGAAATCTGGTGAAATGGCAGAGGAAATGCATGCAGCAATGTGTTGTCGTGGATTTACAGGAGAGTATAAGAAAAAGCAGAAATACACGTTATGTGCAGCGGATATTTTCAGCACTTTTATTATGGCTGGATGTATTGTATTGTTCTGGTATCTGAACAGAAAGATATGATAATTGACAGGAAAAGACAGAAGAGGGTAGTTATGATCAGACTTGAGAATGTATGTTTTGCATATGAAAAAGAAATTGCACTGAGATATGTGGATCTTCACATAAACAGAGGAGATTCTATAGTTATCCAGGGACCTAACGGATGTGGAAAATCAACACTGATTAAACTATTGAATGGAATTATTTTTCCATCGGAAGGAAAATATTTTTATCAGGGACATGAAATTAATGAAAAAGCGTTAAAAAACAGCCAGTTTGCAAAATGGTTTCATCAGCAGATGGGATATGTGTTTCAGAATGCAGATGCCCAGCTTTTCTGTGGAAGTGTGGAGGAGGAAATTGCATTTGGCCCGGTCCAGATGGGGCTTTCGGAAGCGGAGATAAAAAAAAGAACAGAAGACTGCCTGCACTTATTTGGATTGGAAAAACTAAGAGATAGACCACCCTATCATCTGAGTGGAGGGGAGAAAAGAAAGGTTTCACTGGCATGTATTCTTTCGTTGAATCCTGAGGTCCTGATTTTGGATGAACCTCTTGCAGGACTTGATGAAAAAACACAGGATATGCTGGTGGATTTTCTGCAGAGTTTTCATAAAGCAGGAAAAACGTTGATTACGATTACACATAACAGACAGCTGGCTGAAACTATTGGTACAAGATTTGCCTGTATGAATGAAGAACATGAACTGAAGATGCTATCATAATATTGATAATTATCTTTTCGTTAAAAAAACGTACTTCCTGCGGACGAAGTACTTTTTTTGAATGAGTTTTTAGATGCGCATTGCGCGGAGGTCTGTGCACCTTTATTTGTTGTCTGACACAAATCTTTGTGCGGATACATGAATCATTAAGTATCTCGCTGACTGATATTTAATGATCTCTGCATTGATTATATTTTAACAAAATTATGGGAAAGAACAAGCCTCCCAGGGGGATTTCAAACCATGAAAAAAGTAGTATGAACTATGCAATATATGAATAGGTAAATATCCCCCAGGGGTGTTTGACAATTGTTTACGATCTGAATTTTACTTAGTTACTGTAGCCAAAAGTGCTTTAATATCTTCCAGATCATCAGCAAAATAAATTCCCTGCTGACGATTTTCTGAGGACAGCCCCATCTTGATCATATGGTCAAGAAGCTGCTTCAGGCTGTCATAATATCCATTCAGATTATACAGAATACAGGGGGCATCCAGGTGTTTGAGGGAAACCATGGACATAACTTCTGTGATTTCCTCCAGAGTACCGGTGCCTCCTGGAAATGCAATAAATGCATCACCAAGTTCAATCATTTTTGCTTTTCTTTCAGCCATATCTTTTGTGACGATCAGTTTTGTGATCTCATCATACTGCAGTTCAGAATCTATAAAAAACTGTGGTTCCACGCCTGTTACTTTTCCTCCGGCATTCAGCACACTTTCTGCTATCTGTCCCATAAGACCGGACTTTGAACCTCCATATACCAGAGAATTTCCGCTTTCTCCAATCCATGTACCAAGTTCCCGGACAGCATTTCCAAGTGCCGGATCATTCCCCTCTAAAGCTCCAAGATAAACAGTAATATTCATTGTAATTTCCTTTCTTTTTTCATGTACAGGTAATTGTTTTATATAACTGCCTCAAATAACATTACCATCAGCGGCATTGTAATAATTGAGAACAGTGTAGTCATGACATTGATGGCACTGGCATAGCGTGAATCATTTCCGTATACCTGGCACATCTGGGTTATTGTGGAAGCAGACGGTGTGATGATCGCCAGAAAGACAATAAGTATAATTTTATTTCCGTCTGCAGAGAACATAGCCAGATGGCTGATCTTAATCATTACAAGTGCAAGCAAAGGCACTGCGATCAGACGAAGAAATGATACAAAATATACTCTTTTGTCAGCAAAAATCTGTTTCAGATTCATTCCTGCAAACAGCATACCGGTTACGATCATACTAGCCGGTCCTATCATGCTGCCCACTGAGCCAAGAGTATTATTGATGATCTCCGGCAAATGGATTTTTGCGAAAAAAAGTACAACACCGATAAAAATAGAAATCATGTTAATATTTAACACAATCTTTTTCCAGTCGTAGGAAGATTCCCGGCTGATAATCTTTTTGCAGTGTGTCCACAGAAAGATAAGTTGCACACTCATAAAAACACATCCATATAAAACCCAGTCCTGTCCAAGAATAAAGGTCACAATGGGTACGATCAAATTTCCTGAATTAGAATAATAAACAGAAGCAATTTCCACTTCATTCAGATGCAAAAGCTTTCCGGATATGGAGATAATGATCAGGAGAAGAACCTGGGTCATGACAGATGCAGCCAGAGCAAGCAGCAATCCCTTTACAGTATCCATCGTGTAATCTACCTGAAAAGCATTGATGATTACACAGGGAATGATCAGATAGAGAATGATTTTGGATAAAACCTTGCTGTCTTCATCTTTTACAAGCCCAACTTTCACGATCAAATATCCCATGAAGATCATAAGAAACAATTGAATGATCTGTTCCATGAGCAGTATGCTGATATTCATAAATATCCACCTCGTATTCTTAAAAATGTCCGTCATCGGGAATATTGTATTTACCCGATTTCTGATGTCGGAACTCATTATAGAACTTTCCCGGTTGCGGTTCAATAGTAATGTGCGAACAGAAACAGTTGCTGACAATATTTTACAGGAAGCAAACCACAGATTTGAGAAAGTGTTTCAGATTATATTATCAGACAGTTTTTCAGCGGAAATCTTACAGAATAGCATTCATAGTATACGTCAGGTTTATTGTTTATCAATAACGGCATCCGGAGAATTAAAGGATTACGAAGCAGATCTTAGCTGATTCTTTCTGGACATTCTGATAGTATTATGTCATACTTAAATATGCAGAAGATTGCGGGAGCTGCTTTGCAGCGGAGCAATTCGTGGATAACATCATATGTATTAATTAAAATGAACAGGAGACATCAGCACAATGTTAGATGAAAGGATATATGAGAGTTATATAGGAATCCTGAAGGAAGAAATGGTTCCTGCAATGGGGTGTACAGAACCGATCGCGCTGGCATATGGAGCAGCCAGAGCACGAGAAGTTTTGGGAAAAGAACCGGAACATATCACTGCAAAATGCAGTGGAAACATTATAAAAAATGTCCGTTGTGTTATCATTCCAAACTCCGGCGGATTGACTGGAATTGAAGCAGGTGTAGTTCTCGGTGCAGTAGCCGGAAACGCATCCCTGAACATGGAAGTTCTTTCGAATGTAAATGAATTTGAAAGAAAGAGATGTCGTGAACTTTTGGATAAAAAGATATGCAAAGTAGAACTTCTGGACTCCCCGGTAGTCCTGCACTTTATCATAGAAATGCAGGCAGGGGATGACACAGTAAGTCTGGAGATCAAATACGATCATATAAATGTAACAAAGATCGTAAAGAACCAGGAAGTCCTGCTGGATTCAGATCATAAATCCGGTGAAACTCCGGCTGCAGCAGACAGAACTCTGCTCAATCTGGAAGACATTAAAACATTTGCAGATACTGTAGAAATTGATGATGTCAAAGAAATTATAGAAAATCAGATCCGCAGCAATATGGCAATCGCTCATGAAGGAATGACTGGTAAATACGGTCTTGGAATCGGCCGGATAATACGTGAAACCTATTCCAATGATATGCTTACCAAAATGCGCAGCCTCACAGCCGCAGCTTCCGAAGCCAGAATGGGCGGATGCGATATGCCGGTAGTCATCAACTCAGGCAGCGGAAACCAGGGGATTGCCTGTTCCGTACCACTGATCGTGTATGCCAGAGAAATGGAACTTCCGGACTATGTACTTTACCGCGCACTGGTATTTTCTAACCTCTTAACTGTATACCAGAAACAGTATATCGGTAAACTTTCCGCATTTTGCGGTGCGGTATCCGCATCCTGTGCAGCTGGTGCGGGGATTACCTACATGGGAGGTGGCGAACTTTCAGTGATCAAGAAGACCATAGAGAATACTCTTGCCAATATTCCGGGAATCATCTGTGATGGAGCGAAAATATCCTGTGCAGCGAAAATCGCCGCCAGCCTTGATGCTGCATTCCTGGCACATCACCTTGCTATGAACGGTCAGTCCTATGCGCCATATACCGGAATCCTCAAGGAAGAAGCCGGCGAAACCATCAGCTGTGTAGGACAGATCGGCAAAGAAGGAATGAAAGAAACAGACAAAGAAATTCTGCGGATTATGTTAGAGCGTGTTTGATTTTATGACAAAGTAAAAAAGACCAGTATATTCTCCTGCTGAAAAAAGACATAATTGCACTGGTTTTGTGATAAGACAAGAAAAAATAATGACTATAAATTTCAATTCATCTATTATGTTCATCTGAAAATAGGAATATAAATGACCTGAAACGAAAAAAGTATAATTACGGTCATCTTAAGAAACCGATGAAAATGACCTGAAACGAAAAAAGTACAATTACAGTCATGTATAGAAGGGAGTATGAATGACCTAAAATAAGAAAAGCAGAATTGTGGTCATCTTAAAATGAAATTATGAATGACTTGAATAATTGCGCGTCGCATTCTCGTTACTTTAGCCTGCAAATAAAAAGTCAATACTAAAATTGAAGAAAGTTAAAAAACTTTACAGGTTAAAAATTAGGCATTAAAATAAGGCCACCACAACCAG
>ENA-OQES01000039-OQES01000039.1-human-gut-metagenome-genome-assembly--contig:-NODE-39-length-52932-cov-9.049730_pt1 | contig 52932 bp, 56 predicted proteins | sample MGYA00242798_ERZ504641 | MGnify/ENA primary metagenome ERZ504641 (study PRJEB26092, sample SAMD00036327) | human gut metagenome | host: Homo sapiens | study: EMG produced TPA metagenomics assembly of...
TTAACAATGCCCAGATGTTACTTGAAACAACAACCTATTCCATCAATGGAAATTTCTAAAATCGTCGGGTATGATAATCAGCTTATTTCAGCCGGCTTTTCCACAAGCTGAAAGGATATTTCCCCAAGAGAGTACCGAAAGATAAGAAACAAATTCTAAAATCCACAATATCGCATTGGCTTGTATCGTTATTTTTCTATTTTGCAAAGTCATTAGTTTCGCTTCTACTTGTGACGTATCAAGATCTGCCGTCACTTTTATTTTAAAATCTGACATGTAAAACCTCCTTCTGTATTATTATATTATGATATTATTTTAAAAAACTTGCATAAGAAAAGAGACTACCTATTACGATAGTCTCTTACATCCTTAATAAAAGCATAATTATTTTTGGATGGGCGGTGTATCCATCATCTCAGGTACTCATTTTCAGAGTGCGTCAGGAACCTTTTTCTGACCTCAAAAAATAATTATGCTTGTTATTATCATATTCACTTTCTATAAAAAGAAATACTATTTAATTTCTTCTTTGTCAGGATTATTTTTTCTGTTTTCAGTGCTGCTTTTTTTCACACGTTACTGTTCACTCCGTTCACAGTAACGTAGCCAAAATTCATTCCAGATTGCCTGCGGCAATGGAATTTTGAATTTTGGCTTGTATGTCTCGGGATTTTGGAATATTCATGCCAAAACACCTCGCGGGACAGTGGTGTGTGAACAGTAACTTTCACACTCAGTAATAACTTCCTTAATCCTTCCACTATGCAAACGTCTTACTATTTTTGATTCTTGTACTTCATGCATAGTTGCAACATATAAATAGTCCCCATCTTTATCTAATTTTATCCCAATTAAAATATTATCTTTATAACACTTAATTAATTCAAAAGAACTATTTTCCTTTTCGTTTGGATTAACTCCCGAGGGCTTTCATGCTGCTCATATTAAATTGTGATCATTCTACGTTCTCAAACATCTCCGCTAATGTCATGGAGATTTTCGGAAAGTCTTTCAATGTCACCACTGTATCTGCATTATAATGTTCTTCTTCTGAATCATCCTGAAGAATGTAACTGTATTTCAAATCATATTTACCATTTTCCAGATAGTAGATTTCTACAGCCCGCTCTCTTGGTGAAATGATCCAGTATTCCTCAACTCCTGCATTCTGGTAAAGCTCCTTTTTGACAGTCTTATCTCTCAATGCAGTCGCAGGACTAAGAGTTTCCACAATAAATCTGGGTGTACCAGTATAGGAACCACCTTTCAAGTGCTTACGGTCACATATAATCATCACATCTGGTATCACATAATCATTATTCTCCTGTGCATGATATTTATAATCCAGATTCTCCATGAAAGCCAAGCACAATGTTCCTTTTAATCCACTTTTTATAATGGAATAAATATTACCATCTACAATCCCATGCTAATAATTTGGTGGCGGTGACATATCATAAATCACACCATTGATCTTCTCTTCTTTTCTATATTCCTCTTCAAGTAATGGCATATTCACTCACCTCCTACAATTCCATACTATATCTTAGTAGTTCAATCTCATCAAACAGATCTTCAAAGGTTATCTTAATATTGGGAAATGAACCAATCTTAATTCATCCTTGTTTCTTCGCTAATAGTTTTCCAGAGATAATATTTGGGAATATCATTCTCATCATAGTCCAGTTCATAAATCTCTATTGCTTTTTGTACGCCAATCAACAATCCAATATTCCTCTATCTCCTGTTGCGCATATAATTCCATCTTTTCTGTACGATCATATTTTTCGGTTGATGGAGATAAAACTTCCATAACAAAGCGTGTGGCATCTGTAAATGTATTCCCTCTCCTGGATTTAGTACGACAGTTTATAGAGGCATCAGGAATGACTATCTTATTATTTCCCTCAGCATCTTTAAAACGGTACTGTACATTATCGGAATAAACATAACAAGTGCTGTTTTTTAACTGATATCTGACCGCAGCCACAAAATTTGACAATAACTGATGAATGTTCTGGTGTAGCACCTGCCATATCTGTAATCTTTAAATTCCAATCCATTCTATATGCTCCCTTCGATGAAAATAAAGCTTTTTATATTGTCAAATCTATCATCATTTTGTCTATATCTGTATACGATTTTCCTAGAGAAGGATTCTGTTTCATCTGTTGTACTTCATTAATTGCAGATATAGTCTCACTGTTTGGTATTTCTCTGGTAACTTCTCTTGAATAAATCTCCCTATGTTCTTTATTCAAAATTATCATTTAGCAAGCTCCTTATATGCTTCCATATTCTGTTTAATTAATCGTTCCGAAATTGCTGTCACATCTTCTACGTCTGCTATTTTCTGTGCTTCTGCCAGATTTTTATAATCCTCGTATACGAAATCTGCATTCATATATTCTTTTGCACGTTTTGTCATATTATCACTCATAATTCCATACTTCCGAAATCAATCACAAAATCTTCATAGATTCCCACTTTAACAAAATCCTGTAAGGTATAATCATTAACACTTTCATCACCGGTAAAATTATATACTATAACACGATTCTTCTCAGGATCAACAATCCAATATTCCTTAACACCTGCGGAACGATATTTCAGAAGCTTCAACAGGTAGTCCATTTTCTTACTTGCAGGTGACACAATCTCAATAATCCAATCAGGTGCGCCCTTACATCCTCTATCATCAAGCTTATCTGGATCACAAATTACAGAAATATCTGGCTCTACATAGGTATTACTTCTTTCATCCAGGTAAACAGCAAATGGTGCAGCATAGACCTCGCATTTTCCTTTATGTTCTTCAATATAACGATCAATAATACTGACAAGTCTTGTTGAGATACGCTGATGCTTTCGGCTTGGTGGTGCCATCATATACATATGACCATCAATCAGTTCTGCTCTTTCTCCATCTGGTAAAGCATATATATCATCTATAGTATAGGTTTCTTCTTTCATTAATGGCATGTTATCACCTCCAAGTGAATTTAGTTATATGTACATTATAATATAGATTATGTCTATTCAGCAACCTGTTTTTTCGATTCTGACAAAACAGATATAGATATCAGCATCGGCAGCAGTCATCTTAGACTCGTTTCTTCACAATATATTAATAAAATAACCATCAAATTTCAATGCAAATGCTTTAAGGGTAAAGTTGTTAGGGTGCATGGTTTTCGTTGGAAATTTAAGGTTATATATAAGGATTTTCAGCATAGAATTGATTCTGTGAGGGATGGGGATGGTTATACGGATAACTGTATTAGTTCCCTTCCGTTATTATAAGCAGGATAACGGAAGTCTCATGAAAAAAATTCTCCATCCTGTCTATAGAAATAAACTAAATATTACTTCCGTTCATGTTTCTAACTGACAGAAGTTACGCACTGATCTGCATCTTATAAACACTCTTTCGATATTTCAGACCGAAGGTTTTGTACATGCTATATTCTAAGATAAATGCAAAGTTTTTGATGACTGTTGCATTTTCGGCAATGGAATAATAATTGTACATTCCTTTGATTTCCGCATTTACTTGCGACACTATTTCCACGTCTGTCATGTGAACCATATTTTCTCTGTGGTGTGAATCCCATATTTCCTGTTATATATAAAACAAGGGTGAGAAGCCTGATTTTCAGGCTTGCCACCCTTGCATATCATAGAAGAATCTTATTTACAGACTTTTTCTCATAGTCTCCATAGGTTTAATTCCCAAAAGCCACCAAGAGATTTTTCTTATCTCCTGGCAGCTTCTCTTCATTATATCATTAAATTATTGTACAACACTCATGCTTTCATCGATCCAGTTCTGAACCATCGCAGCACTTACTTTAAGATAGTGGGCTATTTTTTCAGCTTTCATTCCATCCGCAGCCATGGACAAAGCAGTTTCTTTTGCCTGTGGCACCACGATTTCATAAAAATAGAATCCCAGATAGCCGATATTTTCCAACTTGATGATGACAATACTCCTGTATGAGAGATAAAGCCCAAAAGAAAAGCAGTTTGAACCGAGAGTAACTAACTCGATAATCAAGCTGCCTTTTTTCATATCACGTTATTCAATTCATCAAGACTTCTGCAATTATCTCTGCTGCTATCTGGGAACCTTTTTCATTTGGATGGCACCCATCATCCGCATAAAGATTTACTTTATCTGAAAGTTCATAAAATTTCTTTCCAACATCTGCAATCAAAGTATGGTTTCTATCTGCTGCTAGGTGATAAGCTTCATACAGTTTCTGATACATCTCATCATAATCCATTCCAAAAGTTTCCAACTTCTTTCCTCCACGTTGATATGCCCAGGTCGCATAAAAACTGGCTTTGCTCCATTCTCCCTGATCTTCTCACAGAGTTTTTCTGCATTTTCAAGGAAACTGGCTTTTGATGTAATTGGACCATTGCTCATTTCCTGTAAAATGACAAAATCCCATTTTTCATTTTGCAAAGCTTCCTGTGTACGCTTTCCCATCTTTGTTTTCGGATTTAACTGATCTGCCAATCGTGCCCCTCCACGGGTATGTTGCACAATCTCTCCACCGGTCAACTCAGCCAACATGTCCGGCATATGATTTGCCGTTGTAAAACTGTTTCCTAACATCAATATTCTCATCTTCTATATTCCTTTATTATGCGCATTTACTTCTATCACATAAACCAATTCCGTATGTTCATCAAACAAAACCCACTCCACCAGATCAAAATCATCTGGATGTTCCTTCAAAAATCCAGCAACTGTATTTACTGCAATTCTTGCTGCAAGTCCAACCGGAAATGAATACACTCCTGTAGAAATTGACGGAAATGCGATTTTTCTGATTTTGTGTTCCAGTGCCAGCTGCATAGAAGATAAATAACAGCTTGCAAGTAATTCTTTTTCATTTTGATTCCCACCATTCCATATTGGTCCTACTGTATGGATAACATACTCACAAGGGAGCTTATATGCTTTTGTAATTTTTGCCTTCCCTGTCTCACATCCATGTAATGTTCTGCATTCTTCCAAAAGTTCTGGTCCTGCTGCTCTGTGAATTGCTCCATCCACACCTCCGCCACCAAGAAGTGAATTATTCGCAGCATTTACGATTGCCTGAACATCTGTAATTTTTGTAATGTCTCCTCTGATTGTTTTCAACAATTCCATAATTTCTTTACTCACACTTTCTGTATTCTTCCAAAATGTCATTTGCTCCATAGATATTCTGGGAGTGTTCCATATTGCTGTTGCACATATTCAAAGATTTCTTCTTTACTCACACTCTATTCAGTTCCTGTTTTCTCTTATGTCCTGTTCTCAATCATACCACATTTCCAACCTTCCTACTACTGCCCAAATTCTTTTTGCAATTTGAACCTCTATTCCTGCAAGTATTATAAATTGCTTTATAGTTAGCTACCGAAATCGCCACATTTTTCTTAAAAATCATGCGAAGTTTTCGTTAAGAAGTTCGTACGCAGGTTTTACGAAAACCATGACGAACATTTTACGAAAATCCGTTTAAAAAGTTACATGAATTTATAATGCAATATATGAAGTGGTGTATATAAGAAAAACCCTTGAAAATACTGGATTTTCAAGGGTTTTAAGACTCTTTTTAAAGTTCTGCAAAAACCAGATTACTGTGCCATCTGTTTTGCAACTTCTTCTGCAAAGTTCTCTTCTTTCTTTTCGATACCATCACCTGTCTCGTAACGTACGAAACCTTTAACAGTGATCTTAGCACCGTTTTCTTTAGCAACCTGCTCTACGTATTTAGCTACAGACTGTTTTCCGTCTTCAGCTTTAACGTATGTCTGGTCAAGAAGGCAGATTTCTTTAAGCTCTTTTTTCGATACGACCTGTAATCATTCCTTCGATAACCTTAGCCGGTTTCTGGGATTCTTTCGGATCGTTCTGAATCTGAGCCATAAGGATTTCTTTCTCATGCTCAATGTATTCTGCGCTTACTTCGCTATCGCTTGTGTACTGTGGTTTCAGAGCTGCAATCTGCATTGCTACGTTCTTAGCCATTTCTTTAACAGCATCGTTAACTACGTCTGTTTCAACGTCTACAAGAACACCGATCTTACCGCCCATATGTGTGTAGGAAGCAACGAAACCGTTCTCTTCTGTAACCTGAGCAAATCTTCTGATGTTCATGTTCTCGCCGATAACTGCGATCTGAGCTGCAAGAGCTTCTTTAACAGTCTTAGTTGTATCAAGTGCCCATGCTTCTGCAAGGAAAGCATCGATATCTGCTGCTGTTGTGTTCATAGCCTGAGCTGCTACATCTGCAACGTAGTTCTGGAATTTTTCATTCTTAGCTACGAAGTCTGTCTCAGCGTTAACTTCTACAACAACTGCTTTCTTTCCGTCTTCGGAAACTAAAGTTTTGCAAAGACCTTCTGCTGCTACACGGCTTGCTTTCTTCTGTGCTGTAGCAAGACCTTTTTCGCGAAGGAATTCTACTGCTTTATCCATATCACCTTCTGTAGCTGTAAGAGCTTTCTTACAATCCATCATTCCGGCGCCGGTCATTTCTCTTAATTCTTTTACCTGTGCTGCTGTGATAGCCATTTCATTTTCCTCCTGAATAATATTCGTAAATCGCCCGGAGGGGCTTTTCCTTTTTCAATGACAGGAAAGCCTGTCGGCTTTCCTGTACTGGTTCAAAAAATTATTCTTCTGTAGCTGCGAACTCTTCAGATTCAGCTTCGATTTCACCGCCTACATCTGCAGTACCCTGTTTTGCTTCGATAACAGCGTCTGCCATTTTGGAAACGATTAATTTTACTGCACGGATTGCATCATCGTTACCCGGAATTACATAATCCAGTTCTTCCGGATCGCAGTTTGTATCGCAGATACCGATAAGCGGGATTCCTAATGTATGAGCTTCCTGTACGCAGATTCTTTCTTTCTTAGGATCTACGATGAAGATTGCATCCGGAAGTCTCTTCATTTCTTTGATACCGCCGATGTTTTTCTGTAATTTTGCAAGTTCTTTTTTCAGCTCAATAACTTCTTTCTTAGGAAGAACGTCAAATGTTCCATCAGCTTCCATAGCTTCGATTTCTTTCAGTCTTGCAATACGGCTCTGGATAGTTTTGAAATTTGTAAGCATACCACCTAACCATCTCTCGTTTACATAGAACTGTCCGCAACGCTCTGCTTCTGTTTTGATAGCATCCTGAGCCTGTTTCTTTGTTCCTACGAATAAGATGCTTCCACCGTCTGCTACGATATCAGCGATTGCATTGTAAGCATCGTCAACCATACCTACAGACTGCTGTAAGTCGATGATGTAGATACCGTTTCTCTCTGTGTAGATGTATGGAGCCATTTTAGGGTTCCATCTTCTTGTCTGATGTCCGAAATGTACGCCTGCTTCTAAAAGCTGTTTCATTGAAATAACGCTCATGTTTGTTCTCCTTTTTGGTTAATTTCTTCCGCCCGGTTCTTTTTCCTGGGGACCCAGCCTCACACCGCAGGGCACCATCCGCGGGAATCTCCGAACGTGTATATTTTTGCACGCGCAATAGATGCGCATGACTCGCAACTTCTGTAGTATAGCATACAAAAACCCTCCATGTAAAGAGGGTTTTTTGCAAACTTTTTTATTATTTTTACAGTTTCTTCCAGGTTCTGATCTGCTTCTGACAAACTCAGTTTCCTGCACTTTACCGACACATGTTATAATGTCCATTATATCAGCGGACAATCAACCATGTATTCTTACAATTTTACTTATTTTGTGACAACACTTTCTTTTAATCTCTTTTCTTCTTCTGCAGTCAACTGTCGGCATTCGCCCTTTTTGGAGATCATCCGGCAATGTCAATACTCCCATGGAAATTCGTTTCAGATAGACGACTTTCTTTCCTACTGCTTCTGTCATTCGCTTGACCTGATGGAATTTCCCCTCTTTGATCGTAAGCTGAATTTCTGATGACCATCCTGACGGGTACTGTTCCAGTTCTGTCTCTTCAACTTTTCTTGTACTGAGGATCTCCAGTTTTGCCGGCATTGTGGGATTTTTTTCTCCGATTTCCAGACCATCTGCGAAGTGCTGCACATCCTCTTTGGTCATACATCCGTCTGTAACCGCATAATAGGTCTTGTCCACATGTTTCTTTGGAGAAAGCAATTCATGCGCCAGTGCTCCGTCGTCTGTGATCAGAAGCAGTCCTTCCGTATCTTTGTCCAGTCTTCCCACCGGAAACAGGCCTTTTCTGTCTGATGCTACAAGTTCCATCACTGTTTTGTCCCGCTTATCTTCTGTGGCACTAACATACCCTGCCGGTTTGTGCAGAAGATAATAGACAAATTCCGGTGCCTGGGAAATTCTGTTTCCGTCCAGAACTACTTCATCCTCTTCACTGACCTTGATCTCCGATTTCTTTGCAGGCACACCGTTGACCTGGACTTTTCCTTTTTGAATAAATTTTTTTGACCTCACTTCTGGTTCCTGCTCCTGCATCTGCCAGGAACTTGTCCAGACGAACTGCTTTCTTCATTCTTCTTCCTCGCCAGTTTCTACTATTTTCTTTATAAATTCCGGCTCTTTCGCTTTCAGTACAGCAAACTCTATTCCGTTTAGCGATTCTCCGGCAGACTCTGTAATGTTCAGAGCCACTTTCACACTCACACCCGCCTCCGTTTCCAGCCATGCCGGACACTCCAATTCACGGATCAGGCTCTGGGCTAATTCTTCTTTCTGTTCAGGATCTGTGACATCCATTTCTTCTGCATTATATGTCACTGAATAATCGTACTGTTTCAGATTTTCTTTTTCCATAACAAAAGCATAACCTTTTTCTTTCAGGAAAACAAGTGTCCGCTTAAATGTCGGGAAAATATATCTTCCTACTTCTGCATAAGATTCCGGTGCAATATGCTCATCCATATCTGCATAGGAAGTAGCGTAAAGCTCCATCTGTCCACACGGGATTCCTATAAGTTCCTGCGGTGAGGCTTCTGCTATATCCTGTTTCAGCAGATCTAGCAGCTTCTGACTGTCAGATTTTTCCAGTGTTACAGAGTACTGATCATCTAATTCATTTAAAGGATCTACTGTTATAAAAGACACTTTCTGTCTGTATTTTTTCCAGAATATCATATTTATTATCTTTTAATGTTCCCTGCTCATAGCATGCTTCCAGCAGTCTGCCAAGCTGCTCCGCTGTCACTATATATTGTCTGGTAATATCGAAACCGCTCTTCCTTTTTAAACTGAACTCCTATTTCTGTTCCGCTGCACTCCTTACTGTTCTGATAAGACGCAATTTCTTTTAACACTTCATAGATTTTATCTGACATTCCCGCATCTGTCCATCTGCCATAATTTCCGCCCATAAAATAAAAGAGTCTGTCCAGTTTATATGAACCAGAACTCACTTCCATCTGCGGTTCATTCACACTCTCAGTTCCTATCCACTCCAGATTCAGACTGATTCCCTCAGTTTTTGCCATTGTCGGAATTCTTGTATCATATCCGATGGCATCTGTGTGTAATATCCAGGCACTGACAGCTACACATATTCCCAAAAGCAGAAGCTGCAGCTTATGTGCTGCCATTTTACGGAAATCCATTGCAAAAATAACCTGCAAAATTCCATAAAATACAACTGTCCCCAGCACAAGCCCGAATATCCACCAGCCAGTCCTGTTCTCTTCCGGTCCGATCAGCGCAAACATCGTTCCAATTGCCAGAGCAGCAGGGATTACGACCATAAACAAAAGGATTGGTTCCAGAAATCCGTAAACAAAAGATTTTCCTGTTTTCTCAGCTGGACGCTTTGTATATGCCAGATATGCACATACTGCCAGAACAATCAGAAGCAGTATCCCGCCCACTATAATGATCCAGAAATTCTTTTGTCCTGAATAAGTCCGCAATGCCACGGAAATAGATACAGGTGAAAGAAAAACAGATATCTTTTCTGCCATTCCCTCTTTAAGTCCCATATTCGTTCTGAAATACATCATTTCCAGCACCCATAAAAGAATGCCCAGTACCGGTCCGTAAAGGTAAACACAGCATAATGACAGAATACCTGCCAGAATATTTCCCGCAATTGCCAGTGCCAACACTGCTCCGAAATACAGCAGCAGATACATAAGCAAATGTTCCAGAAACATTTTCCCCGCTGCCGTGATCAGATGACTACCATGTCCTTTGCTGACTGCGATCGCCATTGTGATCAGTTCCATGATCACATATGGAACCAGATACAGCACCAGACCTCTGATTGCTTTTTCCCAAAAGAACCTGCTTCTTGTTACCGGAAGACTGTGATAAAAATCAATCTTATCTCTGGAAAAAATGATACCAGAATTCATTCAGGGCATTTACAACGGCCGCAAGCATTGTAACCAAAAAGGCCTGGAACTATCAGATAGGAACAGATCATGGCAAAAGTCATCCTGTGGATTTCATCCGTCTGATTTCCGATCAGCATCAGTTCTGCTACCGGAAATGCAACCATAAACCCCAGTAACAACAGCACCAGAATCCAGGTACTGCCTTTTAAGCTGCTTCTTAATGATCTACCAGAAAATGTTTTTGACTTCATAGCCTGCCACCTCCGTTTCGCTGATAAATATCTCCTCCAGTGTCAATGGAATCACTTCGCAGAATATTGGATTCTGTGTCTGTACTTTCTGAAGTATTTCTTCTCTGGTCCCTCTTGCAGTAAGTATCAGAAGTGATCCCTGATGTTCTTTCTTTAAAACGTCCAATTCTTTCAAAAGTGCTTCTTCTTTTGTCTGATCCGGCAGTACACACTGGATCTTATGGATATGGAATTTCATGTCTTCCAGTTCTCTGGATAAAAGAATTCCTCCTTTGTGCAGGAATCCTACATGGTCACACACGTCCTCCAGTTCTCTCATATTATGAGATGCGATCACCGGGGTAAAATCCCGATTCATGATTTCAGACACAAACAGACTCTTTACTGCCTGACGCATGACCGGATCAAGTCCATCGAACGTTTCATCGCATAACAGATATTTTGTCCCTGCACTGATTCCCATAATGACCAGAAGCTGTTTCTTCATTCCCTTGCTGTAGGAACTGATCCTGCGTTTCTCATCCAGATGAAACTGGTCCATTAATTTACTGTAACGGTCAGTCATAAAGTCCGGATAATATTCTCTGTAGAAATCTTTCAGATCTGCTGCCGTATATCCCTGTGGAAAATATCCACCGTCTGAAATGTAAAATATCTGCTGTTTTATCTTTTCATTCTCATAGACCGGTTCCTGATCCACCAGGATTTCTCCTTCGTCCGGCTTTATCACTCCGGCAGCCATTCGAAGCAGCGTGCTCTTTCCTGCACCGTTGGTCCCTACCAGTCCGAAAATCTGGCGTTCACCGATTTCCATTAATACATGGTCAATGGCATGGATCTCTCCGAAAGCTTTACTGCAGTTTCTAATCTCTATCATGATTCGTCCTCCTTTTCAAAGATTTCCGCAAGCATTTTCTCCAGTTCCTCTCTGTTGAATCCTGTGTTTCTGCCTTTCTGTATCAGTGCTGTGAATTCTTTTCGGTAGCTCTCTCTGTTTATCTTCTGTACCTGAGAGCTGTCTGCTACGAAATTTCCTCTGCCTTTTACAGGATAGATCAGTCCCAGTTTCTCCAGCTCCATATATGCACGCTGGATCGTGTTGGGATTGACGGACAGTTCTGTGGCAAGCTGCCTTACTGACGGCATCTGCGATCCCGGCGGCAGGACACCGTTCAGGATTAGGATCTGAAATTTATCTGTAACCTGTTCATAGATTGGACGCCTGTCCTGATAATCCAAAACAATCACTGGTAATTCCTCCTTTCTGTTACGTGTTTCATGATGTGTTGTTTTATTTTATGTGTGTACTTAGTGTATTAGTTGTATTGATACATTCATAATACAGAATACTGTTGTATCTGTCAAGTACTTAATAGCTAAATACTTATTTGTCAAACAGATATTCTCTGTTTAATTCAGTAAAAGGTTATTTCCGAATCCTAATCAAACTGTTAGGTTTTACTCTTTCCAGTACATCTAAATTTCCGTATACTGATTATTTTCTTTTTGCCTTAACATAATCTTTTTTACTAATAACAAAGACACCTGCATGTGTACTGTCATTCCACAATTGCAGATGTCTTTATCTTGTCTCTATTTTTTCATATCATTCTTTTACTTTTTTGCTTATACTGCACATCTTTTCGAAATGGGTAAGGCAATATACCACACTGATCAACAGAATCAGATAGATTAATATGAGAATCTGTACCCCCATATTTCATGGAATACAAATCCAGTGCATATTCTGAGATAAGCAGTGACCAGATGTTTGCTCCCATATGGAGCAGCATACTGCTGTAAATATTTCCACTCATTTCCAGTATCCATGCAAATGCAGTTCCGAGGATACTTGCGTAAATTCCCTGTACGATATTTCCGTGATAGATACCAAATATCAGCCCGGAAATCACTGCTGCCACCGGCATCTTCAGCCAGTCACGCAGACGCAGATAGATTAACCAGCGGAAGATCATTTCCTCCGCCGCAGGTGCAATAATTCCCATCCAGAAAATCATCATAAGAAGTGATTTTCCTTCTGTAATTCTGGTCATGCTCTCCTGATAGGTGCTGCTGTTGATAAATGACTGAAGTATTGCCATCAGGAAGTTTCCATATTGTGCAAATCCGGCTCCTGCCAGAAGTAAAAGAACTGTTTCCGATATAGAAAGCGGTACTTTTTTCTGCGCCGGGATCAGACCGCTGGCAATTCTTCTAACTTTATCTCTTCGATAAAAATACAATGCCGGGATCATAGCCAGGATTCCTGTTAAGCCTGTGAGAAAAATCGTGTAATTATAGTATGTCTCTGCCGAATTTTCTGCTGTTCTTGCAAATACTGCCAACGCAGTCCCTGCAACGATCTGCGAAATCACAAAATGGATTCCTGCCGGATATCCTGCCCTCCAGATTTTAGAAACAATATTTTGTTTTCGCAGAGGGCTCAGGCGAAAAAATCTACGATTCCTTCTGCAGAATCAACGATTTTCAGAGGTTTTGCCTGTTTAAGCTCTTCTTCAGTTCCATATCCGAAAGAAACTGCAATACATTCCAGGCCAGCTTTGCGTGCTCCGTATACATCATGTTCTTTATCTCCAACCATAATAACCTGATCTCTGTGTTTGTCCATATTCAGATGTTTCAGAACATCTTCGATCACTTCTGTCTTGTTTGTTCTTCGACCATTCAATTCGCTTCCGCCGATTTCTGTGAAGTACCAGGTAAGTCCAAAATGATCCAGGATCTGTCTCACATATACTTCCGGTTTAGAGGATGCTACTGCGAGAATATATCCTTTCTTCTCCAACTGTGCCAGCATGTTCTCAATTCCCGGATATACGGCATTTTCAAAGATTCCTGTCACAGAATAGCGTTCTCTGTAAATTTCCACCGCCTGTTTTGCGGTTGCCTCATCAATCTGTGCATATTGCATAAACATCTCCATAAGCGGCGGTCCTATGAAAACCTTCAGTTTCTCAAGGTTCGGTTCAGGCTTTCCAATTCTCTCCAGTGCATACTGAACAGATTTCGTGATACCCTCTCCGGATTCTGTTAATGTTCCATCTAAATCAAACAAAATTACTTTGTACATAGGTTCCTCCTGTCTCAGAAAAAATTGATATAATATGATAAATTATAGCATTGTTTTCCTGAAGCGTCTATGAGAAAAAAATCCGGGGATTCATTTTTATCAGCTTTCCGCCTTGAGAGATAACCAACAATTCTATTTCTTTTACATTTTCATCTTCCGTATCCGGTATGATCCAGTCTCCTTCCCAATGCCAGGGACATTCTGTTTTGTTAAGCCGAAAAGAAAGAATCTGAACAGAGCCCCGGGATATTATCTGAATTCGCGGGGTATGGAAACTATCTGTATTTTGTGTGCAATGAAACTTAACAGCTTCATCTTTTACATGCGTGTATTCAACAGTATCCCCCTGGTTTTCTTTATTCTGAAACACTTTGGAATTACCTGTATTCTTGTTTCCTTTTTCTGTTTTCTTTGCTTTATTTTGTTTCTTCTTATTTTTCTTTTTTGACGGCTTAGGAGTTGGGGCTGAGTTGATTTGGGTGTTTTTGTCGGCTTCGGATTTTTCGCAGGTTTAGGTGTTGATACAGGTATTGATGTTGGGGTGGGTTTTTCTGGTATCTTAACAGCGGATTCATTATCCGTCCGGGATGTTATCTGCATATTGTTATCTGTCTGAGGTTGAGCGTTCCATGCAGAATTATTATTCCGGGCATTATTACTCTGAACGTTATTATTCTGGGCATTATTATTCTGAGAATTATTATCCCACTGAGAATTATTGTTCCATTGACTGCTGTTATTCCAGTCAGTGCTATTCTGCTGTACACCATCCCATTGCTGTATATTATCCTGTGTTCCGTTTCCTGTATCAGAATCATACTGATATCCATTGTCCTGGGCCCGATCGTTCTGTACAGGAGTTTCTGATGTGTTGTCTCCAGTCTGCCGGTTATCTTCCCACGTATTCTCCCAACTGCTCTGATTCCACTGCTGTTCCTGCCATTGCCAGCTACTGCTTTCTCCATTTCCTACATCAATATCAAAACCTCCCATCTGCATGGCAGAGATAGTCGAAGTCAGACACAGACATAAACATACAAATGTCACAATCCAGAGTCTGTTATGATTTTTCTTCACTCTTAGCCATCTCCTTTTCCCACAATCTCAGATTTCTGCTGACTGTATCGTCTAACATTGTTTCTTTCGACTTATATTCTGTCCATAGTGCCTGACCGGCTTCCTTTTTGCCCGGTACGGAACAGGAACATTCCATATTCACCGTATCCGGCTCTGTAAGTTTCATCATAAAGAAGCATTTGCTCATAGTAGAATCCTGCATTTTCATAATTTTCCTGGTACTCACTGTTTACTGCCAGAATCTGTAATATCTTTCTGGACTCCTCTTTTTCAGCGCATTGTTTTTGTAATTTCCGCAGTCCGGTATCTGCCTGTTCACAGATTTTTTCCCTGTCCGCTTTACTGCCGTTTTGAAATTCTTCCTGATAATAAAGGTCTGTAATATCAGTTAGCTCTTCATAAAAATCAAATGTTTTGGAATCGGATACCAGATCAGAACTAAACAGGAGAAAAACAGTTATTACTGCAAAGGCAATACTGCTTCCTGTCAAAACCAACATGTTTTTAATTTTACTCTGGTTTTGTCTCTTCTGGATTCTGCTTAGATTTTTTCTGTACAGTCTTCATATTTTGATAACGCATTTCCGGTTTCTTCATGCAGCATCTGAAAATAAGCCAGAATAATGACATGTTTCGGATGAATAACAGACAATCTGTTTTTCCACATAAGGCAGATAATGTTTTTCCAAATGTATAAATATCTGTTGCTGCATTTATCTTTCCCTCATATTGTTCCGGCGCAGCAAAACCGGCAGTGCCTGTACATACTTTATGATGATATTTATATCCGTTTACAGCACCGCCCAGATCGATCAGATATAATCTTCCATTCTCACCCAGCATCAGATTGTCAGGCTTCAGATCTCCATAATAAACCGGTGGTTTCCGACCATGAAAATAGGAGAATACATCTGAAATCTCCATTCCATATTTAACGATTTCATTTATGGAAAAATGTTTTCCGCCTCTTAAATACTCACCCAGAGATTTTCCCCTGACATATTCCATAACAAGGTAACATTTTCGGTTATCTTCTATGTAATCTATCATCTTTGGCAAAGACGGATGCGAAAGTTTCAAAAGCATACGGGCTTCACTTTTGTCGGATACCGGTATTTCTTTTACCGCCCACAAAACGCCCAGTTCCAGGTCTCTGGCAAGGTAAACTTTCCCTCCGCCGCCTTTTCCAACAGGATCCAGAATACAGTAACGCCCTTTTAATACAGTTCCAGATAAATTCACTGGTTCACCTCCTGTTCAATTGTCAAACAGATAAAATCATCAGATTCGCTACTTGCTCATAACCGAATAACTGCTCCGCAGTTTATCTGAGCCAAGCAGATATTCACAATTCGTTTAAAACAAAAATGGAAAATGTGATGAAAGAATTTCATCACGTATAGATTAGATAAATACATGATAGCACATTTCGTTCTTTTTGAAAAGCCCCATTTACAATATATGTAAACAGGGCTTAGTGTGCCAACAAGTTGATTTATTGATGAATCTTATTTTTACATTCTGTCCGGTGCAGAAAATCCAAGAAGATCGATACATGTCTCCAGAACTTTCTTAGTGAGTTTCAGCAACTGGATGAAGGAAGCTTTCTGTGCTTCGTTCTCTTCGCTGAGGATCTTTGTCTCATGATAGAAGCTGTTGAATGCATTGGATACTTCGTAAATATATGCACAGATCTTATGCGGTGCTTTTTCTTCAAAGGCGTTCTCTACGGTTGCACCAAAACCTGTCAGCTGAAGCATCAGGTTCTTCTGGCTGTCGTTTACAGGATCAAGGATTGTACCTGCTTCAAGGTTGCCGCCCTCTTCTGCAAAACGGTTCAGAATAGATTTGATACGAACGATCGTATAAAGGATATACGGACCTGTATTACCTTCAAATGATGTAAATCTGTCAATATCAAAAATGTAATCCTTGGTAGCCTGATTGGAAAGGTCACCGTATTTGATTGCGGAAAGCCCTACGATCTCTGCAGTTTCTTTCGCATCTTTATCTTTCACGCTGCGATTCTCAACAATCTTGGTAAACATCTCTTCGTTGATATCTTTAATGAGAGTTTCCAGACGCATAACGCCGCCCTCTCTTGTCTTGAACGGTTTTCCGTCTTTTCCGTTCATGGTTCCGAATCCAAGGAAAGAAAGCTTTGTATCATCTTTTACAAGCCCGGTCTTTCTTGCACAGCGGAATACCTGGATAAAGTGAAGTTCCTGACGTTTGTCTACCACATACAAGATCTCATCCGGGTTAAATAATTTCATTCGCTCTACGATTGTTGCAAGGTCTGTAGTTGTATAAAGAGAAGCTCCGTCTGATTTCAGAAGCATACATGGAGGAATCTCTTTTGTGTCGTTCTCTTCTTTTACATCTACTACAAGTGCACCCTGGTCTACATAAGCGAATCCTTTTTCTTTCATCTCCTCAACCATTCCAGGAATATATGGCTGTGCATCGGATTCCTTTTTCCAGAGATCAAAAGACACATTTAATTTGTCATAGTTGCGCTTCAGGTCTGTAACGGATACGTTCATAATATGGTTCCAGAGAGCCATGTATCCCGGTTTGCCCTGCTGAAGAAGATGAGTTGCTTCCAGAGCTTCGTTTCTGTACGCTTCATCCTCTTTGGACTTGCCGCTTGCACATGGATAGATCTCTTCCAGCTCGCTGATCGTAAATGGTGCTTCCTCCGGATACTCTCCTGTGTAAGAATCATCAAAATAAACCAGCTCCGGTTTTCTGTGTTTCAGTTCCGTAATGATCAGCCCCATCTGAAGACCCCAGTCTCCCAGATGAACATCACCGATCACTTTATGTCCTACAAAGCGACCGATTCTCTTAATACTTTCTCCGATGATTGCAGAACGAAGGTGTCCTACATGAAGAGGTTTTGCAACGTTTGGTCCACCGTAGTCGATGATGATCGTCTTCGGCTCTTTTGCTGCAGATACGGAAAGTTTCTCGTCTGCTGCCATTTCCTTTAAGTAATCTGCAAGGAATTCACCTTTTACTTTTAAATTGATAAATCCCGGTTTTACGACTTCTGCCATGGAGAAAACCTGGCTGTCTTTTAAGTATGCTACTACATCATCAGCGATCATAAACGGTGCCTTCTTATATGCTTTGGCTCCTGCCATAGCACCGTTGCACTGAAATTCGCAAAGATCCGGTCTGTTGGATACGGTTACTTTTCCGTAGGATGGGTCGTATCCGGATTTTTCAAATGCTGCGGAAAGTTCTTCCGTCATCTGTTCCATAAGTTTCTTCATTCTTTCCTAACTCCTCAGATTGTTTTATTCTACTACCACTTTTCTTGAACATGCAACTGCAATAGCACCATGTCCGATATGGCATGCAACACTTAATGATAACGGATTCTGCACAATCTCAATTCCGGGGAATGCTTCGGCAATTTCTTTCTTAAATTCCTCTGCTTCCTCCTGATTTCCTGTATAAGCAGACTGCAGGCACATTTCGCCACGTTTTACGTATTCTGTGAAGCGGTTCTCCCAGTCATTCTGCATAGCCTTGAGCATGACACGTTTTGCCTGCTTCTTGCCTCTTGTTTTGGAATATGCATCCAGCTTCTCACCCTGGATCTGAAGCACAGGTTTCAGGTTCAGAACTGTTCCGATTGCTGCTGCTGCAGGAGTAATCCTTCCGCCTTTCTTAAGGTATTTCAGAGTTTCCAGAGTAATATAGATACTGGAATCCAGCTTCTGCTCTTCCAGAACCTGTTTGATCTGTGTCGCATTTCTGCCCGCATCTCTTAATATGAGGGCATCCAGTACAGATTGTCTCTGCGTAACAGAAATTCTCTGATTGTCTACTACATGTACTCTTCCGTCATATTCCTGAGCCAGTCCCATTGCTGTATCGCAGGATGCACTCAGTCCGCTTGACATTGGAATGTGCACTACTTCATCATACTTTTCCAGTAATGTATTCCAAAGTCCGCATACATCTGCCGGCCCCGGCTGTGAAGTAGAAATAGCCTCATCATTCTTAAGTCTCTCATAAAACTCTTCCTGTGAAAGAGTGATTCCTTCAAGATAAAGCTTCTCGTTAATATAAAAAGGCATTGGAATTACGCTGATTCCAAGTTCTCTTGCCTGGTCCTGTGTTATGCCGCTGTTACTGTCTGTGACAATGGCAATTTTTCCCATATTCATATCTCCTTTGCTTCTGATCCACTTCAGATTTTTTATGTATCAATTATCTTTTCATAAAATTACAGACTATGTTCAGTTTATCATATTTTTTTGATGTATCACAATCAGGAACCGCTAATTTATTGCAAAAAATTCCGCATAGATTGACCCATGCGGAATTTTGACTGCCTGTTTCTATTCTTTTGCGATATTTATGCCAGAATCAGTCCAGTTCCCTTACGATCTTACGTACTGGCAGAACAAATGTAGGTGATACAGATAATTCATCAATCCCCATCTGTATAAAGCGTTCTGTCAATGTAGTATCTGCTCCGAGCTCTCCGCAGATTCCTGCCCAGATTCCCTCTTTATGTGCATTATCAATGACCATCTGGATCATACGAAGTACAGCTTCATGATGAGAATCATAAATATTATCCAGTTTTGCATTCTGACGGTCGATTGCCAGTGTATACTGTGTTAAATCGTTAGTTCCGATGCTGAAGAAATCAACTTCTTTTGCAAGAAGATCACTGATCATAACTGCAGCCGGTGTCTCGATCATTACACCCTGCTCTACGTCATCTTTAAACGGAATGCCCTGCTCTGTCAGCTCTTTCTTAACCTCTGCAACAATAGCCTTGATCTGTTTTATTTCTGTTACAGAGATGATCATCGGATACATAATGGAGATATTTCCGAACATACTTGCTCTGAACAGTGCACGAAGCTGTGTCTTAAATACTTCCGGTCTGTCCAGGCAGATACGGATTGCACGATAACCCATTGCCGGATTCTCTTCGTGTGCCATATCAAAGTAACCAATCTGCTTGTCTGCGCCGATATCCAGTGTACGGATGATCACTTTCTTTCCTGCCATATTCTGTGCTACTGCTTTATAAATCTGGAACTGCTCTTCCTCTGTCGGATAATTATCTTTTTCCAGATAAATGAATTCACTTCTGAAAAGACCGATACCTTCTGCATCATTAGCCAGTACACTGGCTACATCACCTGTGCTTCCGATGTTTGCGTACAGATGAATCTTATGTCCACTCTTTGTCTCTGTAGTTTTGCCTTTTAATTCTTTGAGCATTGCTCTCTGGCGCAACTCCTCGTCTTTCTGATCCTGATATTTCTTCAGGGTATCTGCATCCGGTTCCACAATAAGAGAACCGGTCTTGCCGTCTACAACTGCCATTTTCCCATCCATGCTGTCATCATATTCAATATTGATCAGCGCCGGGATATTCATAGTTCTTGCAAGGATTGCTGTATGGGAATTGGAAGAACCTTTCCTTGTAACAAATGCAAGAACTTTGCTCTTGTCCATCTGTACAGTTTCACTTGGAGCCAGATCCTCAGCAACGATAATAGATGGTTCTGCAGCATCCATCTCTCCCTCATCGTGTCCTGATAATACACGTACCAGACGATCTGAAATATCCTTTACATCTGCCGCTCTTGCTTTCATGTAGTCATCATCCATCTGCGCAAACATGTCTGCAAAATTATCACCTGTTGTTGCTACTGCATACTCTGCATTTACATTCTCCGTACGGATAATGTTATCAATAGAATCCAGATAGTCCTCATCATCCAGCATCATCTGATGCACTTCAAAAATAGCAGCACCTGATTCTCCTACTTCCCGGAGTGCCTTATCATACAGTTTCTGAAGCTGTTCAACTGCTTTCTCTTTTGCTTCCTGCACACGTGTGATCTCTGCCTCCGGATTTTCTACCTTCGTACGCTTTACACTTGTGTCTGCTTTCTGCAAAATAGAAATCTTTCCAATTGCGATTCCTGAAAATACGGACTTACCTTCTAATACTCTCATTACTCCAATTCTCCTTATTAAAGATTATGGCATAACTGTCTGACATCTTCACAGTTACAGATTATTTTTCAAAAACTCTCTCATTACTTCGGCATCTGCCTCTTCATTCTCGCCTTCCACATGTACTGTTATCTGATCTCCCTGTTTTACTGCAAGATTCATAACACAGAACATCCGCTTCGCATCACCACTGTCTGTTCCTTTAAAAATAGTGATATTGCTCGTAAGCTTTCCGGCTTCCTGCACAAGAAGCAGTCCGGGCCTTGCATGTATTCCAAATTTATCTTTGATGATATAGGTAAATGATACCATCCGCGAACTTCCTCCTGTATAAATAATTCTTTTTGAGATACTCCATTATAGCACAACCTGTCTTTGTACTTCCATATTTTTTTAATTTTTTCGTACAAATTTTAGCACATTTCTTGACATCTATACAAATTTGATTGTTTTTCTGTTTAAAATCCACAGAAAAATGGTTATTGTTCACTTCGTTTTCAATAACACGCTTTGCAAGATATTACCAGTAAACAGTAACTAAAAATGTTACAGAAAAACAGACTCAATATACAAAGGTATTGTACATCAAGTCTGTTTTATCTGTGCAGTGTTTATTCACTTCTCAACGCATCAATAGGATTTAAATTTGCTGCTTTCACAGAAGGAAGCAGTCCAAATACCACGCCTATCACTGTAGAAAACAATACTGCGATCACAATTGATGGCACACTGATCGCAGTAGGCGAACCGGTAACCTTTCCCACCACTTTCGACAGCCCGATTCCTGTTATTACTCCGATAATACCGCCAATACTGGTAAGTACGGAAGCCTCTGTCAGAAACTGTCCCAGAATCGTCTTCTTACGTGCCCCGATAGCCTTTTTCAATCCAATCTCTTTGGTACGCTCTGTAACAGAAACCAACATGATATTCATGACACCAATACCGCCTACAAGAAGAGAAATACTTGCAATCCAGATCAGCTGATTATTCGTACTCTCACTGAGTTTCTGCATATTCTTGACCTGCTCCATAATATTATCGGCTTTGTATTTCATGGTTGTATTTCCGTCTGTATTTAAGGCTGCAATTAAATTATTCAGCACATCTGCTGCTGCATTTCCCACCGAACTCATGGTATCTGTGCTGTCTGCTTTCACAATTACATTCTGAGGAACATCAAATTTAAAGGAAATCGGCCAGCAACTGTCCGGAATCATTACACTTCCTACAATCGACTGATAATAAGTGTAGTATTCGTCAATACTGTTGATCGTCGGCTGATAATTCTCATCCTGCCGGATCACTCCCACAATCGTATATGGTTCCTGATTGATCTCCACAGTCTGCCCTACCGGGTTCTGTGACGGGAACAGATTCTGTGCCGCATTGTCATCGATCAGCGCAACTTTATTGTAATTTTTGTAGTCATCTTTTACAAATCCCCGTCCTGACTGAATTATATATCCGCAGGTAGCCAGATAGTTCACATCAATCCCGTAAACACTTCCACCCTCCAGACTGTTATTGTTATTATAAATAGATGCGCTGGTACTGTTATAATAAAAGGTCGCATTCTCAACATGATCCAAATCTTTTACTTCTTCTTTTACATCATCTGTCAAAATCGGTGTTTTTGAAGAATTTCCATATTCCGCATCATACTGGTTATCTCCATCATACAGATAAATCTTTACTGTATTGGAACCTGCACCTATCAGGTCTTCCTTAATCTGTTCACTGGTTCCTTTGATGGTGGAAACAATTGCAATGATAGATGCAATACCAATAATGATACCCAGCATAGTCAGGAAGGATCTCATCATATGTGACCATATTCCCTGAAAAGCCAGGCGTATATTTTCAAGCATAAAATGTCTCCTTTCTCAATTAATATCCATACATCTGATCCAGAGTAACTTCTTTTGTCTTTGCGCCCTCTTTCACATCTTTTCCATAAGGAAATGCGATCAGATCATCTTCACTGAGCCCACCTTTGACAATCACACTGTAACCGCTGTCTACAGCTGCACCCACTGAAATCTCCTGTTTCTTCAGGATACCATTATCATCTTTATACACATAGTTTTTATTATTGTCATTTCTGACAAAAGCTTTCTGAATGACCATAATGTTCTCTGCAGCAGATGCTTCATAATTGACAGTAACCCAGTCCTGATCTTCCAACTGAAGTGTCTTGTCACTTACCACTGCTGTAAATGCATAATAAGACACATTTGGATTACTGCTTCCATAGAAGCTGTTTCCGGTTACAGGATATTCCGAAACATCCATAACATCTGCCTCAAAAGATCCGCTGGTATAACTTGTACAGTTAAGCTTTGTGCCTTCTTTAAAATCATCGAGCATCAGTTCACTCACAGAACCTACAACATAAAAACCATCACTGCTTTTTATCTTGATCAGAGCCTTACCGTCAGTTGTCTCACCGCTTCCGGAATCCCCCACATAAGTAACCGTACCATCCAGTTTTGCAGTGATAAGCTTTTTATTCGCTTTCTTTTCCAGCTGTGATATCTTGATATCGCTTTCCTGAAGATCCAGCTTAAGGCTGGCAATCTTACTCTTCTGATACTTGATGGCATCTGCTCTGGAAACAGGAGTTCCGGTAGGTTCATCATTCCCACCAGGATTATCATCTCCTCCATCATCCGGATTCTCATCATATTTATCTGCATCTGCCAGTGTGAATTCCACCTCTGCAAATTCATATACCGGTTTCTCCAGAAGACTTCCGTTTACCAGATAATAACCTGTGCAGGAGGTTTTCAGATCATCATAGTCCGCTATTGTATCATTCTGATGAAATTCCAGACGGTACCAGTAACCACCCTGATTAACAACTTTGGTTCCATCAGGACTGTATCCTGCAAGTTTATTAAAGAATGAACCCATTACTGTTACTTTTTCTTTTGCACTGCTACACAGATATACATATGGATCGTCCTCTGTGCCACTTCCTGTAAACGGAACAGAATCTGCATCCAGTTTCTGATAAAACGGCTCGTCACCATCAGTGATATTCGGATCACCTTTTCGGTAATAGGGATCAAAATATGTGGTATGATCATCCAGTGCCGGCGTTGGCGTTGGTGATAATTCCGGCATATCATTTTTTCCGGAATTAAAATCATCCTTCTCTCCGTCACTGAATCCATTTGCTGAAGGATCCGTATATACCGGAATATCATGATCCGCAGATGTTCCATCTGATGAACCGCCTGTATTTCCGGTATCTGTTGAAGCATCATCTCCCGGTAAATCTGCCTTGGATGAAGAATTGTCTGAGCCCGCATTATCCACTGCATCTCCATCTGTAAAAGCAGATAATAAAAACGGATACATGGCTGTTGCCAGGTAACTGCCGGACATATCTGCTGTGGATGATAACGTATCATCCGGCGTCATATCATCATCACCTGTATCATTATCAGTTTTTCCTGTTTTTGAATTCAGGTTATCGGCGTCTGTACCCGCATCTGTTTCCTCTACAGGTCCACCATTCTGAAGGCTGTTCAATCTGTTCACTGCTTTATTTAAATCCTGCTCCAGTTTCTGTTTTTTCAGCTTTGCTATATTCAGTTCCATTTCCACCAGAGTAGTATCAAAAGAAACCAGAGGATCCCCTTTTTTTACGGCATCTCCCTTTGTCACATAAATCTGATCAATGATCAGGTCTTTATCACCGTTTACTGTCTGTGTTGCACTGGATGTAATGGTTCCGTCAAGCGTGGTGGAAGGTGTATAAAATTCCTGCAGTAATCCGCTCACAGGAGTAACCGCCACTGTTTTCTGGCTGTTTTTCTTCAGCTGCATCAATCCCGCTGTAATTCCGCTTCCTGCGATTACCACCACAAGCACTCCTGCGAGGATTTTCTTTACTTTGCCCATGAAGATCACCTCTTTTCCTGAAGGATACCATCTTTGATCGTAACCACCCTTTTCGCATGTGCAGCAATATCCGCATCATGGGTGATCATCAATACAGATACCCCCTCATCATTCAGCTTCTGGAAAAGTTCCATAACCTGCGCACCTGATTTACTGTCAAGAGCACCTGTAGGTTCATCTGCAAGAAGAAGTTTCGGGTTATTGACGATCGCCCTGGCAATGGCAACCCTCTGCATCTGACCTCCTGAAAGCTGATTTGGCTTAAAATCCACTCTGTCCGCCAGGCCCACTCTGTCAAGTGCCTTCAGAGCGCGTTCTCTTCTCTCCTTCTTAGGTACTCTCGCATAATTTAATGGCATCTCAACATTTGCCAGAGCACTCTGCTTAGGGAGAAGATGAAAACTCTGAAAAACAAACCCTATCTTATTCAGCCGGATATCTGACATTTCATTCTCCGAACACGCCTTAATATCCACTCCATCCAGAAAAAAAGTCCCCTCTGTCTGCTTGTCCAGACATCCGATAATGTTCATCAGAGTAGTTTTTCCCGAACCGGATGGTCCCATAATTGCCACGTATTCTCCTTCTTCCATGGAGAAATTCACATCTTTTAATACCGGAACTTTCATTTTACCCTGCTGATATTCTTTATATATACCCTTTAATTCCAGTATCATTCGATCCCCTCCACGTCTTCACCTGCGCTCATACCAGGTGCCTCATCGATTGGTACAAGTTCCTCATTTGGATCAATCGAGTCATCCGAACTGTCATCTTCAGAACCCTCTTCCATATCTGGATCTGTATAGGCTTCCCCATCTGCGGAATCTGGCTGTTCATCATCCATATTTCCATGATCAGCATCCATATCTGTAATCCCGTCCGCGCCTCCGCTCATTGTCTGAGCCAGATCTCCGATCTCTGTTTTTTCGCCTTCTTCCAGAGCCGCTGTCGGGAATGCAATCGCATCTTTCTTTGTAAGGCCCTCAACAATCTTATATTCTCCAAGATCATCATCATGTTCTCCAAGTGTTACATAACGCTTCTCCAGTCTGTTCTTATCGCTGGCTGCCCATACATACGGTTCATTGGTATCTGTGTCCAGAATATAGTAATCACTGAGCCACAGACCGTCTTTTTTTCTCATCCTGTCCGATGTCACGTTCTATGTACACATGCTGTCCAAGCATCAGATTCTCAGAGGAATCCAATTCCACATAAAAAGGATAAGAAGTAGACGTTGTCTGATCATCGGAACTGGTACTTGCCATACCCATATACATATCATTACTGCTGTCATCTGAAGTTCCATTATTCACATCTACGGATCCCATCGTTCCTTTCCATGGTTTTACTGCTGTCTACTCTGGAACGGATGATCACTGCCTCTCCGGGTACAATAGAATCCCTGTTCTGTTCATTAACTTTACCTTTTACTCTGTAAGCACCTGTACTGAGAATTGTAATAAATGCAGAACTGTCCGAACTTCCGTCACCTGACGACATGCTACTGTCCATTGCACTGCTGTCATCCACAGAATCACCGTCGTCACTTGTCATTTTGGAAGTGTCAATTTTCTGTATCACACCATCTATTTCACTTCGAACCTCTGTATTCTGTGTTGCGCTCTGAAGTTTATCAATTTCAGACTGTTTACTCTTCTGACTATATTCATTCTTCTTGAGATTCATTTTGTTAGTCTCGATTTCAATGGTATAGGACAACTGATCTTCGGCCTTTGCATTTTTTCTTCTCCGCTTCCAGCGTAGCTATCTGTTCTGTCAGGCTGATCTGTTCAATTTTTAATCTGTCCAGATCCAGTTGCGCCTGCTTCAGATCATCCTCAATACTGCTGAGATCATATTCAAAAAGAAGCTGTCCGGCCTTTACCTCTTCTCCGGTCTTAACTTCCACTTCTTTTACTTTTCGTCCACTTTCTATTTTTACGTTTACAGTTTTCTGCGGTTCTACCACACCGGCAAACCGATTTACCGCTGTTGTTTCAGATCCGGTGATCACGCTTACTTTTGACACATACACAATAGAATCACCGGTTCCACTCTGACCGTTTCCTTTAAAGTGATACCAGACTCCGGTTCCGATACCACCTGCTGCGATCAGGATTCCCAAAACGATAATAATACGTTTCTTCATAAATTGCCTCCTTGATATTGTCACCTTGTTCAGGCTAACATCTATTATACACTACTGCTTTTTTATATCATTATTATTCACTTTCCTATCATAGCAGATTCTGCCTTGAAATAAAAGCTTTGTAACCAAATGGAAACATTTTTCACAATTTTTTCACGTTTTTTTTATGAATTTCGTTCATCTTTTTCACTTTTTTGACAGTCAGTACAAAATCTGTTAAAATAAACAGAAAAGTAACTGTCAAACAGTTGCACAGAAAGCACTGTGAAAGGAAAGAACACGTATGAATATAAACAAACACCTGATTCTTCTTTTCTCTGTCTTATTTTTCTTTTTGCTGTATCTGTAAGCAGCGGCTGTTTCCGCAAAAATGAGTCAGATGTAAAGAGTGTAGTCAGAAATGAACTGGATCAGTTAAAAAATCTCGATTCAGAAACTACGCAAAAATACATACCCTATACAGAGCTGTTCCCCGATGCCACAGAGAATACTGATTTAACTGATGAAATCAATGAAACCTTTTCTCTCTTTTTCCGGAAATTTAATTACAAAATTTCGGATGTCATCGTCGGCACAGCCAATCATTCTGCCACTGTTTCTGTCAAACTGACCACAATCGATTCCAAAGTTCTTGCCAGCGATTTTAAAGCAGAACTTCTCCGGACACAGATCACAGAGTCAGCCCAGGCACAAAAAGGAAATATCAAAGATTCTTCCAGATCTCTTGAGGCTCATTATCTGATCCTGAATCATCTTTTAAACACAAATGACTATGATACAGCTGAGACAGACTGTAACATACAGCTTGTCAATACAGGCAATGATAAAAAAGAAAAATGGAAGATCCAGCGTACCAATTCTCTGGAAGATGACCTTGTCGGCGGTCTTATAGCTGATCTGGCAGATCCGGATATCCTTTCACCGGAAGATACCCTGACCGTCTATCTTGACACTCTACAGAAACTGGATTTGAAAGAAATGACATCTTATCTGGGTGTAGTAAATATCATGAATACATCCGATACTGCAAAAAATTTCCATTGCCTCAGCACTTGCCGAACAGATTCATAAAAATTTTAATTATGTCATTAAATCCAGCAGTGAAAATGGATACAATGCCACTGTTACAACTGAAATTACAACCTTTGACAGTGATTCGATCCTGGCTGATTATCAGGAAAAGCTTGATAAATATCTGGCTTCTGCTGACGCAGTTATCGATGGCTCCCAGAAACGATACGAGAAATCTTTCGAAATTCTTCTGAACAGTATCAATGATAATACCGTTACTACCGTCAATGATGTAGATTTTGTTCTACTCAATGATGGGGTATCCTGGAAACTTCAGGATGAGGGAAATACTTTGGGAAATGCTATTTTCGGTACTTTGACAGATTCTCCTCTCGAGACTTCTGATTCTGAGGATGAAAATATTTCTGCCGATACAGATAAGCAGACAGATGATAATACTTCTACTGAAAGCAGTTCCAATTAACGATTAGTCAATCGGATATTCGCAATCCGCTTCCGCTACTTGCTCATAACCAAATAACTGCTTCGCAGTTTGGTTAAACAACTAAAAAGGCCACCATATCACAGAAATGTTCCTTTCCCGAATCATTCTATGATATGGTGGTCTTTTTAATCTTTGTCTTATTCTTTTTACATCCCCGTTATAATTTTGATAAACAGTAAAACCAGAACGATCAGAATAATCGGTCTTACGATTTTATTTCCATTTTTCATTACCATTCCAGATCCTACATAATGCCCTGCAATGGAAAAAACAGAAGCTGCAAGTCCAAGATATATGACAATCTTTCCACTAAATAAAAAAAACAACTAATGCCATTATATTAGAAGAAAGATTTGCAAGTTTCATAGTTCCGGAAGCTTTCGCTACGGGAAGTTTTGCTACTCCTGTATATAAAATAAGCAGAAACGTACCAGTTCCCGGCCCATAAAAGCCATCGTAGCAGCCAACAGCCAGAGAACACACCGCACACAAAATCCACTGTTTCTTTCGGGAAATCTCTACATTGCTGTTATCATCCAGATTTTTCTTCTTCATTACATAAAACGCAACAATAGGAAGTACTGGAATCAGCATCCATTTTAATATCTTATCACTGGCAAGAAGCGCAATATGAGCGCCTGCAAAAGAACCGACAAGAGCCATGGAAATACATGGCAGTGCAACTCCCCAGTCTACAAATTTATTCTTACATAAACGTGCTGTTGAAATCGCTGTCCCAGTTGCCGAGGATAATTTATTCGTTGCTATCGCATTGTGCATCGGAACCCCTGCAAGCAGATACGCAGGCAGGGAGATCAAACCACCCCCGCCTGCGATAGAATCAACTAATCCTGCAAGGAATACCAACGGGCATACAATCAAAAACGTCTGAATTGTAAGCTCCATCCTTATTCAGTTACTTCCTCCGGTCTTACTTCCAGTTCCAGTTCTTTTAACTGCTCCTCGCTTACGCGGCTCGGAGACTGAGTCATCAGACAGGAAGCATCTTTAACCTTCGGGAATGCGATTACGTCACGGATGCTGTCAACTTTCGCCATAAGCATTACCAGACGGTCAAGTCCGTATGCCAGTCCGGCGTGAGGCGGAACTCCATATTTGAATGCGTCCAGAAGGAATCCGAACTGCTCGTGAGCAGCTTCTTTTGTGAATCCAAGTGCTTCAAACATTCTCTCCTGAATATCATCCTGATGGATTCTGACACTTCCTCCACCAATTTCATTACCGTTTAATACGATATCATATGCTTTTGCACGAACTTTTCCAGGATCTGTATCCAGAAGTGGAAGGTCCTCTTCCATAAGCATGGTAAATGGATGATGCATTGCTGTGAAACGATTCTCTTCTTCACTCCATTCAAGAAGCGGGAACTCTGTTACCCATACGAAACGATACTCATTCTTATCAAGAAGATCCATCTGCTTTGCAAGTTCCAGACGAAGTGCGCCAAGTACATCATAAACCAGTTTCTTCTTATCTGCTGCAAACAGAAGTAAGTCTCCTGCTTTACCATCCATAGCTGCTACCAGAGCATCCATCTCTTCATCTGTCATGAATTTAGCAAAAGAAGATTTTCTTGTGCCATCTTCAGCGATTGCAATGTATGCAAGGCCTTTTGCACCGTAACCTTTGGCAAACTCAACCAGTTTGTCAATTTTCTTACGTGGCATAGCGCCCTGTCCTTCTGCATTGATACCACGAACACTGCCGCCATTTTCCAACGCAGAAGTAAACACGCTGAATCCACAGTTTTTAACTACATCACTTACATCATGAAGTTCCATTCCGAAACGCATATCCGGTTTATCAGAACCAAATCTGTCCATAGCTTCCTGCCATGTGATACGCTGGATTGGAAGTTTTACATCAATATCAAGTACTTCCTTGAACAGATAAGCAAGGAATCTCTCATTTACATCGATTACGTCATCAACATCTACAAAAGAGAGTTCCATATCGATCTGAGTAAATTCCGGCTGTCTGTCCGCACGAAGGTCTTCGTCACGGAAACATCTTGCAATCTGGATATAACGGTCATAACCAGAGCACATCAGAAGCTGTTTGTATAGCTGCGGAGACTGTGGCAGACCATAGAAATGTCCCGGATGAACACGAGACGGTACCAGATAATCTCTTGCACCTTCCGGTGTACTCTTACCAAGCATCGGAGTTTCAATTTCAAGGAATCCCTCTTTTGCGAAGAACTGTCTTGTAAGCATCATGACTTTGCTCTTAAGCATAATGTTCTTCTGAAGGTCAGGTCTTCTTAAGTCAAGATAACGATATTTCAGACGGATTTCATCTTTTGTCTTGCTGTTCTCTTCAATTGGGAACGGAGGTACCTCTGCTTCAGACAGAACACGAAGGGATTTTACGCGAAGCTCAATTTCACCTGTTGCAAGATTCTTATTAACAGCGCCGCCTCTTTCTTCTACCACACCGGTAACAGCGATTACGAATTCACTTCTCAATTTACCTGCTTTTGTAAAACCTTCTTCATCAATGCTGCCATTTTCAAAAATCAGCTGCATGATACCGGAACGGTCTCTTAAATCTACGAAAATAATTCCGCCTTTATCACGGGCTTTCTGAACCCATCCCATAAGGACAACTTCTTTGCCGATCATTTCCTTTGTTACTTCTGCACATCGGCATGTTCTGTGCAGTCCCTGCATACTTTCAGCCATGTTTCTTTCCTCTTTTCATGCTTTCTATATTATAAGAATTGTTGTAACTATCCAGCAGTCTGCTATCCCGCAATGTTTCTGAACAGTTACGAATTATTACATTCTGTCTTTAAAGAATTCTACAAACTCTGTATAGCCCTCTGCTGTCATCTGATCTTTCTGGAATTTCTTATTCTTCTTCATAATAGAAATATTGATCTGTGTTCCGGCATTACGCTCTTCCTGAGCCTGTTTCAGAATCGTCAGCATCTTGTCTGCCGGCATATTCTTCTCGATAAGATATGCTTTCTTACCATTCTTTGTCGGGATTTCATAATTTCTCTCAAGAAGAAGCATTACGATTCTCTCGAATCCAATTGAAAATCCGCAGGCAGATGTATTGTTTCCTGTAAATTTACCGATCATCTCATCATAGCGTCCACCGCCGCCTACGCTGCCGCCAAACTCATCCATAGAGATTTCAAAAATCGGTCCTGTATAATAAGACATTCCACGTACCAAAGTCGGATCGAAAAACATCTTAAAATCTGCTGTCTTAACAGAATCTACAGTAGAAATGATTGTTTCAAGGTCCTCAGCAACCTTAGGATCCAGAACATCTTTTAATTTCTCCTTGCAATAACGGACACCCTCAATGTCAGAAGTGATCTCTTTGAAAAGTCCAAGATAAGTATCAATGCTCTCTTTTGCAAATCCTTCCTTCTCCAGTTCTTCTGCAACACCTTCCAGACCAATCTTGTCCATCTTGTCCAGAATGATAAACACAGTGTCAAAGCTTTCCTGTGGGAATCCACTGTACTGCGCCATCGCTTTTAAGATTTTTCTGTCATTGATGCGAATCGTAAAGTTATGGAAATCCAGCTTTCCGAGCAACGTTGTGGTAGCAAGAACCAGTTCGATCTCAGCCAGATAAGTAGGCTCACCCAGAATATCAATATCACACTGCATAAACTGACGGAAACGTCCTCTCTGCGGTCTGTCTGCTCTCCACACATTGCCCATCTGAAGTGCCTTAAAAGGAGCCGGAAGCTCATTTGCGTTGTTGGAATAATATCTGGAAAGCGGCACAGTCAGATCGTAGCGAAGTCCGGAGTCAACCAGATCACTTTCTTTCTCTGCTTCCGCAAGTTTCAGTTTCTCCCCACGTTTCAGGATCTTGAAAATAAGTTTCTCATTCTCTCCACCCTGTTTACTGGAAAGATTTTCAATATGTTCCACACATGGTGTCTCTATAGATGAAAAGCCAAATGTTCCGTATGTTTCACGAATCATGTTCATCACATAATTACGGATTTCCATCTCTTTTGGTAAAATGTCCTTCATACCGGTTACCGGTTTCTTCTTTAATGCCATGTTGTCCTCCTCTTTTATAAAAATTCTGCCCGTCTCCATTATGAACCACTCTCTGAAATGCAAGAAAAACCCTGCATATCAAAATTTTTTGACTTCATCAATCATCAACTCCATAACTGAAGAAATATCAAATCCTCTTCTGTATGGTCTGTCAGAGATCAATGCTGCATATACATCGCAGACTCTGAGTATCCGGGCACCTATGGGTATGTCATCACCTGCTTTATTGGACGGATATCCACTGCCATCATAATTCTCATGATGGTACAGGATACTCTCCAATACAAAATCCGAATATCCCTGCCCTTTAAGTTCCTCATATCCCAATGCAGAATGCATCCGGACATACTTCAGTTCCTCGATCACCAGAGGATCCTGCTCCTGTCCGTTAATATAACTTGTCAGCTTCAGCTTTCCTATATCATGGAGCATTCCTGCTATTGCAAGCTCATAGCACTGTTCATGCGGCAGTCCCATCTCCTCTGCAACCGCATAAGCCAGATTACTTACCAGCATTCCATGATGCAGTTCAGAAGCAAGGTCAAATTCCAGGATCCTCTGCTGTGAACCTGCCGCTGTCTTTTGTACTGTGTCCAAAATGTTACCTCCACATCCTACAGCCAGGTAGCTATTGCTGTCCGTTTTCTCTCGATCATCTCATCAATGCGGGAAATATAATTAGAAACGTCTTTTACATTCTCCACACGTTCAATTCTCTGTCCATGGTCAAAGACCAGCTTGGAAGAACCGCCTGCCCCCAGTGCGATGATAGGCTGTTTTTCCTCCATAATCAGTATATTGTAAATTCCCGCTTTGTCAACCTTTGCATAGCCAACATTTTCAAAATTTCCCTTCATATTCTTCTGTCTGTACAGATAATAAGGACCCATTCCCATTTCATACGCCGTTTTCATGGTCAGATCCATAATCTCCTGATTATTCTCAAAAGACATTTCCTGATATTTCTCTTTAAAAATATTCAGCCTTGCTGCACGTTTCACTGCCAGTGAATGTACGGTAATACTGTCCGGTGCCAGTTCACGAACCTGTTCAAGAGTCCGCTCTACCATGTGAATATCCTCACCCGGAAGACCTACGATCAGATCCATGTTAATGTTATCGTATCCCAGCTCTCGTGCCAGATGAAACGCTTCTTTTGTCTGCTCCACAGTATGTCTGCGGCCGATAATATCCAGGGTTTCCTGATTCATAGTCTGTGGATTTACGGAAATTCTTGTTACCGGATACTCCCTGGTCGCCATCAGCTTTTCACGTGTAATACTGTCCGGTCTGCCGGCTTCCACAGTAAACTCTGCCAGTCCTTCATAGCCAAAAGCTTCTCCCACTGTATCCAGGAGCTTACGGATCTGATGTGGAAGCAGTGTAGTCGGGGTACCGCCGCCAATATAGATGGTGTCCAGTTTTCTTCCCTTCATCATAAGAGCAGTCTCTCTTACCTCCCGGCAGAGAGCTTCCACATATTCATCTGTTCTCTTCTCCCACACTTTCAGCGGATAGGAGCTGAAGGAACAATACAGACAGATACTTGGGCAAAACGGGATTCCAATATAAAGGCTGTATCCATTTTCATAGTCAATATCCTTCAGAATCTCTCTTTCCCTGTTTGCAATAGTGATGGCAAGCGCTGTTTTCTGCGGACTTACCAGATATCTCTCACGCATCTCCCGGGCTGCTTCCGTATTTTTCATTCCGGATTCGATCATTCCCATTGCCAGTTTGGCAGGACGTATTCCTGTCAGATTTCCCCATGGAAGAGTTCTGCCCGTCAGTTTTACCAACAACTGATACAGAGCATATTTGATATTATCTTTATTCTCTTTTCTCAGAGCATGAGCATCCTGTATTCCACAGCCTGCATTCTCTTTAGAAAGTATGTCTGCGGAAATTATCCCTTTTTGCTCTGTTTCCTGTTTCGACAGATTCTCTGTCCTTTCGTATTTTATGATATAACTGTCATTATCCCGTTCCACACTGAAGCGGAGGTCATACTCTGCTTCAGCATTTTCATAAAGAGTATGTATCTCCGCTTCGGGATAAAACGCTTTGATCAGTTCATAAACATCATGTTCAAAATCTCTGTTCTCAAACAGAATGCCTATTTTACACAAATGGATTATACCTCTTTTCATAACCAATAGTAGTAGATGCATCATGTCCGGGGAAAACCTCGGTCTCTTCAGGAAGCGAATCTACCAGTTTATGGAGACTTCTCACGATTTCTGCTGTACTTCCACCCGGAAAATCCGTTCTTCCAACAGAGCCATAGAACACTGTATCACCGCTGAACAATACACCTTCATCTTTCAGATAATAACAGCAGCTTCCTTTGGTATGTCCCGGTGTATGGATCATCTGAACGGAAAATCCCGCCAGTCTGATAACATCCAGATCCTCCAGAAATACATCCGGCACAATAGAACATCCCTGTCCATAATGTACAGTCATATTGATCGAAGGTTCGCGGAGCATCTCCTCTTCCTGACGACAGGCATAAATCGGAATATTATATTTCTCCTTTACTGCCTGTGCAGCCAGAATGTGGTCAAAATGTCCATGGGTAAGAAGAATCGCCACCGGTTTTCCATTCATCCGGGAAATCTTCATTTCAATCTTCTCCGGACAATCTGCGGGATCAACAATGATCAGTTCTCCGGTTTCTTTATTCTTAAGGAGATAGCAATTTGTATATACAGGTCCTAATATACATTTCTGTAATTCTAAATTCTTCATGTTATTCCTTTCTGTCAATCTGCAGCAGTTCCATAAAATAATGTTCCAGCAGATTTTTCCATGATCAGCCTGTAGTTCTCTCTACGTCAATGACACTCTCTACCTGACGGATCTTCTCGATCAGGGAACGCAGTTCCTCTTTGCTTCCAATCTCAAAACTCATGGAAATAGTTGCCTTCTCCTGCTTGCTTGTACGGCTGTTGATACTTCGCAGGTCGATCTTACGTTCTGTAAATATTTTAGAAAGATCCACAAGAAGCCCTGTACGGTTATTTGCATAAACCTGAATCTCAGCCATATACTTCTCTTTTTCCTTGGTATCAGGCTGCTGCCATTCCGCCTCGATCAATCGTGTCCTGTCCGTCTCAGACATATTCAGCACATTGACGCAATCTGTACGATGGATTGTGATTCCACGTCCTCTTGTAACAAAGCCTACAATCTCGTCACCCGGGATCGGATTACAGCACTTGGAAAAACGGACTGCCACATCATGGATTCCTTTTACCACAATTCCACTCTTGCTCTTGGCAATGTGAAGCTTCTCCTGTGTCTCAGAAGCAGCCTCAAGAACCTGCTCATCTGTCAGATTCTTCTTATTTTCCTTATCATAAGCCTCTACCAGCTTATTGAAAACCTGACCTTCTTTCAATCCGCCATGACCAATTGCAGCAAGTACTGAATCCCAGTCCCTGAAACCATATTTACGCAAAACAGCCTCCAGATACTGGGTTTTTGTATAATTTGCGATCTTAAATCCCTTTGCGCGCGCATACTGCGCAAGCATCTCCTTGCCCTTAAGGATATTATCTTCTTTTAATTCCTTCTTGAACCACTGGTTAATCTTGTTCTTTGCCTGAGTACTCTTAACCAGTTTCAACCAGTCGCGGCTTGGTCCCTGAGAATTCTGGGAAGTAATAATCTCAATACGGTCGCCGTTTTTGATCTCATATTCAATCGGAACCAGCTTACCGTTAACTCTGGCACCTACCATCTTATTTCCGACTGCACTGTGAACACTGTACGCAAAATCCACCGGTGTAGAACCGCTTGGAAGTGTTTTAACATCTCCCTGTGGAGTGAAACAGTAAACACTGTCCGCAAAAAGATCCAGGTCATTCTTCAGAAGACTCATGAATTCTTTGTTATCAGACATGTCTCTCTGCCATTCCAGAATCTGACGCAGCCAGTTCAGTTTCTCTTCCTCACTCTTACCTACAGGAGCCTTTCCGTCAGACGACTCCTTATATTTCCAGTGTGCAGCGATACCATATTCTGCAGTTCTGTGCATTTCATAAGTACGGATCTGGATTTCAAAGGGCTGTCCGTTGGGTCCGATCAATGTGGTATGCAATGACTGATACATATTGGGTTTCGGCATGGCAATATAATCTTTAAACCGTCCCGGAATTGGCTTATACATCTCATGGATCACACCAAGGGCAGCATAACAATCCTTCACTGTATCTACAAGAATACGGACAGCAAATAAATCATAAATCTGATCAATAGTCTTATCCTGATTTACCATCTTCTTGTAGATGCTGAAAAAGTGTTTTACACGTCCGTCCACCTGCGCCTTAATATTGGCATCATCCATATGTTTCTTAACTTCTTTTACGATCGCACCTACAAACTGTTCTCTCTCGCTTTTACGCAGGGCAACCTTATGCACCAGGTCATAATATACATCCGGCTTAAGGTATTTCAGCGACAGGTCATCCAGCTCTACCTTTATCTTGGAAATACCCAGACGCATGGCAATAGGAGCATAAATATCCATGGTCTCTCTGGCCTTTTCCTGCTGCTTTTCAGGACGCATATACTGTAAGGTACGCATATTATGAAGACGGTCTGCAAGCTTGATCAGAATAACTCTGATATCCTTAGCCATGGCAAGAAACATCTTTCTGAGGTTCTCTGCCTGAACTTCTACTTTATCCGCAGAATAAGATAACTGTCCCAGCTTGGTAACACCATCCACAAGAAGTGCAACCTCTGAACCAAATTCCTTCTCCACTTCCTCATAGGTCATCCAGGTATCTTCAACTGCATCATGAAGAAGACCTGCAACTATCGTTTCTTTGTCAAGTTCCAGATCTGCCAGAATGATGGCGACACACAAAGGATGAATAATATATGGCTCTCCAGACTTTCTCTTCTGTCCTTCATGAGCTTCACTTGCAACCTTATATGCCTTCTCTATCATGGAAATATCTGTTGATGGATGATACTTCAGAACACTGTTTATCAGTTCTTTATAAAGCACCTCCGGACTTGTAAAATCATGCATGGTCTTTACTGCCGCATCTGCTCTCTTTACAGATTCCAGCTTCTCTTTTTCAACCTGCATTTCATCATTTTTTTGCTTCTGTACATTTTTGTTATCTCTGTCATATGCTCCCACCTGCCTGTCCTGCACAATCAGCTGTGCTTATTTACCATCATAACAAATTACGGACGCTACATCATACCCATTCAGTCTTTCGCGTCCCTTTAAACCTGCAAGTTCCATGAGAAATACAACCTTGACAACCTCACCGCCAAGCTGTTCCACCAGCTTGATCGCTGCTTCGATCGTACCGCCTGTTGCGATCAGATCATCAACGATAACCACTTTTTGACCTGGTTTTATGGAATCTTTATGCATTTCAATCTCTGCACTGCCATATTCCAGATCATAGCTTACAGATACTGTTTCGCGGGGAAGTTTACCTTTTTTCACGAATCGGTACAAATGGTATATGAAGATTATATGCGATCGGTACACCAAAGATAAAGCCTCTGGACTCTGTTCCTGCAATCACGTCCACATCTATATCCTTAAGACAGTCCTGCATGGAGTCGATTGCCAACTGCAGGCCATCCGCGTCCTGCAGAACACTTGTAATATCTCTGAAAATAATCCCCGGTTCAGGAAAATCCGGTATACTTAATACATAATCTTCAATTTTCTTCATTTTATTTCTCCTCCAGTGTGTGTTATATTGCTGTTCGCTCATAAATATTTTATAGTATATCACCTTTTTATTTCAGAATCAAGTTACTGTTAAGCCCTGACATTTGTATTTCCAGGCTTACCGGCGGTTACAAACCAAGCGGTAATATTAACAGTAATTCTGAATAATAATCTGAAGACTCTCTCGTCCCCTGAATCTGTTGATCTCCGGATAATAAGTAACAGAAATACTGTCTTTTTCCCTGATAAAGTTCACAAAATCCTCTGCTTCTCCGAAATAAATGCCTTCCACTGAAATCCCCTGCGGATCGAGAAGTTTTAATTTTACTACATTTTTATTTTTCCCGATAATACTGTAATCAAGCACTCTGAGATTTTTCTGTGCAAAGACCGGTTTTGTATTCCCTTTTCCAAAGGGTTCCAGAAGCGAAATCTGTTCTACCAGTTCTTTTGTAATATAAGACACAGGCATCGGCACATCAATCACGATCTTAGGACGCAATTCTTCGTCCGTCAACGTACAGTTGACATTGAGACGTCTCCGGAATTCTTCTATATTTTTTTCTTCTATAGAAAGACCTGCTGCCATCGGATGACCTCCAAACTGTATCATCAGGTCTGCACATTTTACCAGTTCTTCATACATAGAGTAACTTTCTATTGATCTTCCGCTTCCTTTTGCACTTGTCTCACCGCCCGTCAATACAAAGGCAGGCCTGTGATATTTTTCCCTGATCCTGCCTGCTATAATACCGGCAAGACTTTCATGACAATCTGGAAGATAAACTACCAGTACTCTGTCATTTTTCAGCTCTGTAGTCTCTATGATCCGGATTGCCTCTTCTTTTCCTTTCTCAGTGAGAGCTTTTCGGCTCTGATTAAGAGCTGTAAGATCTCCGGCAAGCCTTGCTGCTTCTTCCTTTGTTTTTGCATTGAGAAGTGCAAGAGAACGGGCAGCTGTATCCAGTCTGCCACTGGCATTGATACATGGTCCCAGCACAAATCCGATATGATAAGCTGTGATTTTAGCATCTTCCAGAGAATTTGCGCGGATCAGTTCCTGCAATCCTTGATTTTTGGTATTTTTCAGACGGCGCAGCCCTTCTTTTACCAGAATCCTGTTCTCTCCCTGAAGATCCATAACATCTCCTACTGTTGCAATAGCCGCCAGTTCATAATAATCTTCCAGCTCCTCTGCCGGAACACCAAATCTCTCGTAAAGTGCTGCAATATATTTAAAGGCCACCACTGCTCCACACAGGTTTTTATTCGGGTATGGACAATCATATTGTTTCGGATTCAAAATCGCATCTGCCGGAGGAAGCACCATCTGGCGTTCTCCCTTTTCCTCCCTGTAAGGAACCTCATGATGATCTGTAATAATCACTGTCATTCCCTTATCCTTTGCCATCTGGATTTCAGCAGCCGCAGCAATTCCATTATCACAGGTCACGATCGTATCGATCCGGTCCGTTTCCGCTCTTTCTATAAGATGTGCATGAATCCCATATCCGTCTGCAACTCTGTCCGGAATATAAGTATCCACATCTGCTCCGATCCTCGCAAGGCCTTTCATTAAAATGTATGTAGAGGTCACACCATCAATATCATAATCACCAATAATACGGACTTTTGCTTTCTGCGATATTTTTTTCTCCAGGATATCTACAGCTTTTTCCATATCCTTCATCAGCCAGGGAGAAGGAAGCTCTTGTACTGTTCCTGACAGATACTCTCTTATCTTATCTTCTCCGATCACATCTCTGTTCCTGATCAGTCTCGCAATCACCGGATCAATATGAAACTGTTGACCGATCTGGTTAAAATCTGCTCTTTTTGCTGCTATTACCCATTTCTCCATATATTTTCTCTCCTCATAAAAATATCCCGGAGTTTTACCCCGGGATATTTCTGTCTGCCTGTTTTTCAGACAATTATTGTTTTATTCAGCATCATCATTCTGCTGTTTTTTAGCTGCTTCTTCGGCAGCCAGACGTTCAGCTACTCTTTTTCTGTTTTTCTTCTTTGGCTGAGTCGGATCTTTCTGTGATACATCACGTGCTTTCTTCGGCTTTGAAGAGGACTTTGCAGGTGCGGAAGCTGCAGCAATTGCCGGCTGTCCTTTTCCTGCAAATTTCTTTTTCATCACATACCATAACGCACCTGTAATACATACAGAAGAATATGCACCGACAAGAACACCAACCATCAGAGGTGCTGCAAATTCACGGATAGAAGAAACACCCATGATATAAAGAACAGCTACCATAACAAAAGTTGTAAAAGAGGTATAAATACTTCTTGTAAGAGTCTGAGTGATACTTGTGTTTACAATTTCTGCCAGTTTTTCTCTGGAACCACTGTGAAGGTTCTCACGTATACGGTCAAAAATAACGATTGTAGCATTGATAGAATAACCTACGATCGTAAGCATGCAGGCAATAAATGTATTACCGACAGATACTCTGGCAATAGCATAGAATGCAAGTACAACCAGAACATCATGCAGAAGCGCCAATACCGCACTGCTTGCAAAACGGATGTCTTTAAATCTGAACCAGATATAAAGAAGCATACAGATTGTAGCTACTATAACGGCTACGATCGCATCACGACGCATTTCACTACTTACTGTAGAAGAAATACTTTCTGTGGAAATCGTGCTGTCATCTACACCAAATTTCTCAACCAGTGCACTCTGCAGAGCTTCACGTTCGCTCTGATTCAGAGAACGTGTCTTGATCACAACCTGATTTGTTCCGACTACCTTTGTAGGCTGAACATTCTTATCTCCTGTCACCTCTTCTACAACAGGAGTTACTTCAGAATCAATGGTCTTAATATCCATATCTTCATTAAATGTAACAGTTGTAGAAGTACCGCCTGAGAACTCAAGGCTGTAATTTAACGCTTTGTTTCCTGCATGCGAATTAGCAAACATCGCTGCCGGACCGCAGAGGATCAGGATAATGGAAATAGCAAAAAATACTTTCTTCTTTCCAAGGAAATCAACTGCCTTACGTTCTTTTGCAGATCCGTAGAATTTCGGATCACGTACACCAACTGCATAAAGTGCATTTACAATCAGTCTGGATACAACCAGTGCTGTAAACATGGAGATCACGATACCAAGGGCAAGTGTATAAGCAAATCCCTTAACAGTACCTGAACCAAGCCACATCAGCACAAAGGCTGCGATCAGCGTTGTAATATTTCCATCAAAGATTGCAGAGAAAGCTTTGCTGAAACCGGACTTAATAGAATTCCTTACTGAGACTCCTGCACCAATTTCCTCTCTGATTCGGGCATAAATAATAACATTGGCATCCACCGCCATACCGATACCAAGGATAATACCCGCAATACCCGGAAGAGTAAGAGTAATATCAAAGGCATTCAGCGTAATCAGCATTAATGATGTATAAAGAATCAGTGCAATACCTGCAACTATACCAGGTATGCGGTATGCAATGATCATAAAGATAATAACGATGATCAGACCGATTGCACCTGCAAGAACACTTGTAGAGATTGCTTCTTCACCAAGCTGTGCAGCTACAACACTGGAACGAAGTTCTTCCAGTTCCAGTCCCAGAGAACCGATACGGATATAAGAAGCAAGGTTCTGTGCTTCTTCCAGGTCAGACATTCCGCTGATCTGTGCTTTTCCACCGGAAATCTCTTCATTTACATTCGGAGCACTGATAATGTTATTGTCATAGACGATAGCGATCTGCTTGCCTACATTATTCTTTGTAGCTTCTGCAAATTTTGTTTTACCACTGTTTTCTCCATCAGAAGTAAGAGTAAGACTTACCACATATTCCTTTGCACTTGTGTTCTGATTCTGAATCGCACCACCCTGGGCATCTGCTACATCAGAACCTTCCAGAACAACACTTCCGGATTCCTTGATCTCATCCATAGTTCTGGAGAGAACATATCCATCCTGTCCTGTAGTAAAGTTCTGGTTTCCGTCAGCATCTTCTTTTGTGATGAAATACAGGGAACCTGGTTTACCCAGATCATTCAGAATAGTATCTGCATCTGTAACACCAGGAATTTCAACTGTAATACGGTCTGATCCTTCCTGGTATACCTGAGCCTCAGTACTGTACTGCTCTACACGCTTCTGAAGCTTGTAGATCGTATCTGACATCTCTTCGCTTGTCGGATTGCTTTCCTTAGCCTGGTAGGTAATGCTGACACCACCGGCAAGATCAAGACCCGTGTTGATATGTTTTGCTGCACCGGTTCCGGTAGGACCGATACCTACGGCTGCAGTAAAGCAAAAGAACACAGTCAGGATCAGTGTCAGAAGCAGCACTACGATTCCTTTACTTTTCTTCATAGTTCTTTTCCCTTCTTGATTTTTTGTCCGCGGTCATGTTCATCCGCCTGCCAGCCATTTTCTGTTATGATAACAGCCGACGGCGGTATCAGTCAGACAGATTACTGCCCACTAATCACATGCCAGTGCGGCTTTTATCATGATGGCGCACTCCACACGTTTTCTCTGGAGTTCGCATCCGATTTCATAATTGCCTTTGATATCTCCCTGGAAATGGAATGCATTTGCCGCACATCCGCCACTACAGTAGAAACGTGCGAAGCAGTCTTTGCAGTCTTTCTTTGTGTAAACGTTGCATCCGCCGAATTCCTTCTGAATTTCCGGCTTTGTGATGCCTTCGTCTACATTTCCCATGAGATACTGTTCTTCACCAACAAACTGGTGACATGGGTAAAAATCACCCCAGGGTGTTACAGCCAGGTACTCTGTTCCTGAACCGCAGCCTGACAGTCTCTTGTATACACAAGGGCCACCTGTAAGGTCGATCATAAAATGGAAGAAGTTAAATCCTTTTCCCTCTTTCTCTCTTTTAATCATTTCTTTTGCAAGAGTATCATACTCTTCCATGATCTGGGGGATATCCTCCTCGCGGATCGCATATTCCTCCGTATCAGCCGCAACTACAGGCTCTACAGAAATCTGTTTGAATCCAAGATCTGCCAGATGAAGCACATCCTTGGAGAAATCAAGATTATGGTGGGTAAAAGTACCTCTTACATAATACTTGTCCTGATTTCTGGATTCTGCAAACTTCTGGAACTTCGGCATGATCAGATCATAGCTTCCTGCACCTTTTCTGAATGGACGCATGTAGTCATGTACTTCCTTACGTCCGTCCACACTGAGTACAACGTTGCCCATCTCTTTATTGCAGAATTCCATTACTTCATCATTCAGAAGAACTCCGTTTGTTGTTAAAGTGAAACGGAATTTCTTATTGTGAAGCTTTTCCTGCTCTCTGCCATATTTTACCAGATCTTTTACAACCTGCCAGTTCATCAGCGGCTCGCCGCCAAAGAAATCTACTTCCAGGTTTTTTCTGGAACCGGAGTTCGCGATCAGGAAATCAAGAGCTTTTTTGCCGACTTCATAGGACATAAGAGCTCTTCTGCCATGATATTCGCCTTCTTCGGCAAAACAATAACGGCAGGCCAGATTGCAGTCATGAGCAATGTGCAGGCACAATGCTTTTACAACGGTCTGCCGGTTATTTGAAAATTCTTCAATTACATTCTCATAAACATCTTTTGTAAAAAGCATTCCATCTTCTTTCAGCTTATTACATTCTCTTACAGATGTCTCAATATCTTCTCTGTTATATTTGTTTTCCAGTTTCTCTGCAATAGCTTCTGCGCCAAGGCCCTCTTCCAGATATGGAAGAACATCATATGTAACCTCATCTACCAGATGGATGCATCCACTGTTGATATCCAGTACAATATTAAAGCCATTGCTTTTATAACGGTGAATCAGACTCATTTTACTAAAATCCTTTCTAAGCGTAAGATAAGCAGCGGAATAAAAGTTCCGCTGCTTATCTCATTTCTCCATAGCTGATCTTATTTCTGCTCGCAGCTCTGGTTTCCTACTGTACAGGAAGTTTTACATGCGGACTGGCAGGAAGTCTGGCACTCGCCACATCCACCTTTTTTTTACAGTGTTCTGTAAATTCTTTGTATTCAGGGTTTTGATATGTTCCATAACTCTATCCTCCTTATGTAATTATATTCTTGGCATAGTATATCATATATCTTTTCATTTTAAAAGCCTTTTTTTTACGACAGCATTCCACCCAGTGTTCCACCGCCTGTGCACATAAAAAATGTTGTAACTGCATGGGCTGCACTCATATCCCAGCCGCCTTTTGCCATAACAGAGACAGTCAACAGTAATACATAGTAAGCCAGACCTGTGATAACACCCCACAGATATTTGTCTTTACGCACAATTTTGCCGGCCATAAAGCCTCCCATGAAACATGCAAGTACATAAATTATAATAATCCCCGCATCTACAGCTGTTTCTCCCAGATCAAAAGCAAACAGTACCAGGGCCAAAAGCAGTAATGCCACTCCTGTTAATGCATATGCAAATAATAGTGATTTCAAAATTGCTCTGACTTTCATTGCTTCCCCTCCTGTTAAACTATATGGGGGAAGGAATCAGTGTTATTCTTTTATTTCTTTCCTCTTTTTTAATAAATACAGCCACACCGGCGATCACTGCAGCTGCCACAAACAGTATCACAAACGGCATAATTGATGTTGTATCTCCGGTATTTACTGTATTGTTATTTTTCCACAGCTTTATTTTCCGTTGAATTATCATTCTGATCAGAAGAAGAACCATTATTGCTGTCAGAACTGTTATTCATAGATACTGTATTGTTCTTTCCGGAATCAGAGCTCTGACTGTCGGAGGAAGCCGGTGCAGGAGTTACCGCATCTGTGTCGTCCGTATCATTCCCCGCATCAGGTCCTACTAATTGTCTGCTTCCTGCAATTCCAAATGGACTGAAAGAATGTGTGCTGAATACCATAATACCATTCTCTACACTCGGAATAATCGTCTCAGTTGCCCCGTTATCCAGGAGATGTTCGATAGTATACTGATATCCGGATTTTACCGGCACAGTGACACTGATATAATCTCCATTAGGGATCTCATATTCTGTATTATTCTTAAGATCCCAGAGTTCAAATTCATAAGACTGGAAAATCATTGCATCTGATTCATTGGTAAACTGATAGCTGTCACCGCTTGAAACTCTGAACTGTACATACCATGGAAGATTAACTCCGCTTACTGTAATACCGTCGCAGGTATGATTAAGTGCGGCCCTCTCTTCTTTTTCTTCATCAGAAAGAGAATCCTCTGCATCTGTAGGACGGTCATCCTTATCGTTCGGCAGAACAGGATTATCAAAGATATTATCATCTGCGCCATCTTCATCATCTTTCTTCGTATCTTCTTTATCCTGTGTCATATCATCTGCAGGTTCCAGCTTACCGGTAGTTTCTGTATCTTTATCCGTCTTATCTGCATTGTTGTTATTATCTTTGTTGTTTTTATTATCTGTTTTATCTTCTTCAATCTTACTTTCTTCATTGTCTGTATCAGTTTTATTATCCTGATCTGATTTACTTTCCTTATCTTCTTTATTGTCTGTATCAGCGTTTTCATCTGCGGCAGGTTTTTCTGACGAAGTTTCAGGCGTTTCTGTTGGATCTGCATTTTCTGTTGGATCTGTTTTACCTGAGCCTTCTGTCTTATCAGCATTATCACCATCCGTAATACTGTTCACTATTACATTGATGTAACCGACAACCGCGCCGCTCTCCGGATCCCATCCATCCACATGGCTTAAATCCTGCCCTTCTGCCGGTATAAGAAGTACCTCACAGCTCTGTACACGCTGTGCAGGAACGAAACTTCCATCTGCCCATTCAAAAGTTCCATATTCCGTTGCCGGAAGTTCTACATCCGCAAGTTCTACAGGCTTATCAAGCGTGATGTTGTCCGGAATCAGAGAAGACACAGTATTCTCCTGTGACTCAGCCGCACTGACCTGTCTTGTTACACCCGGTATATTATTTCCTGCAATCAAAGCCGCTGTTAAAGCCGCTGCCGCAAAAATACCCGTTCCTTTTAATTTATTTTTTCTTATTCTATTTATATTATTGGACATATCGCACCTCTATATTTATATTCGATTCTTATGTTTCCTGATAATCATTTTTTTTACTTTCAGCCAAATATCAATTCTCTTTTTACATAATACAATAATATTACATATCTGTATATTATCAAACTTTATCATTTTGTAAATATTCTGTAATGCTTTTTTTTCATTTTAATCGAGTGAATTATAACACAAATCTTACTTTTTCGACAGTCCTCTTTTAAAGTTTTTTTATATTATCTTTGAACCAAAAGCTTTTTTCTTGATTTTTTATATGAAATCATGTATATTTTGCTTAAATGTTTTATGATATGATTCAATCAATAAAGATAATCAAAAGGAGTGAATAAATCTTGGATTCAAGTATTGCCTTTCAGGCGGTGGCGATTCTGATACTGATCGCACTTTCTTCAATTTTTTTCTTCTGCGGAAACCGCTATGACAACCGTAAATAAGATTCGGATACAGTCTCTTGCCGAGCAGGGCAACAAACGTGCTGTTATTCTGGAAAAAATAATTTCCAATTCCCCAAAGATGCTCAGTACCGTATTAATCGGAAACAACATTGTAAATATGTCTGTTTCTTCTCTCATGACTACACTCACCATAAAGATTCTGGGAAACGCATATGTAGGAATCACAACCGGCATCCTGACTCTGCTGATTCTCATTTTCGGTGAGATAACCCCCAAAAACCTGGCAACAATCCATGCTGAAAAACTGTCCCTGGCCTATTCAAGAATAATATACGGGCTTATGATTCTCCTTACTCCCTTTGTTTTCATTGTAAATAAAATAACAGAAGGTGTACTGGTCATTCTGCATGTTAACCCGGACGAAAAGGCAAATGCCATGACTGAACATGAACTGCGTACCCTCGTCAATGTAGGTGAAAAAGACGGCGTCATTGAAAACGAAGAAAAACAGATGATCTACAATGTGTTTGATTTTGGCGATTCAACTGCAAAAGATGTCATGATTCCCAGAATCGACATGACCTTTATAGATATCAATTTTTCCTATGATGAACTTATGGCGGTCTTCAGTGAAGATATGCATACCCGTTTTCCGGTTTATGAGGACAACACTGATAACGTAATCGGTATTATCAATATGAAAGATCTTCTTGTTTATCCAAAGGACAAACCTTTTTCAATCCGCAACATCCTGCGTGAGCCTTATTTTACTTATGAATACAAAGCTACAGCAGACCTGATGATCGAAATGCGTAAAGCATCCGTCAATCTGGCAATCGTTCTGGACGAATACGGTGCCACAGCCGGTCTGGTCACATTGGAAGACCTGTTGGAAGAAATCGTAGGTGAGATTCGCGACGAATACGATGAGGATGAAGTCGAAGATATTAAAGAAATCCAGCCTGAAAGAGAATATGTTGTTCAGGGTTCTGCCAAGCTGGATGATATCAACGAAGCCCTCCATATTAATCTGGAATCTGAAGATTATGATTCTATTGGCGGATATATTATTGAACAGCTTGACTGCCTTCCCAAAGAGGGTCAGTCTGTCACACTTGAAAGTGGCATCCGCCTGGTTGTTGACCGTCTGGACAAAAACAGAATCGAACTTGTCCACATCTGGCTTCCCGAGAAGAAAACCGAAACAGAAGAACAGCCGTAACTGTCATCTCTCCAGCATCAGTGAAAATTGTTTCACGATTCTGGAGAGTTCTCCTGTAACCGCATCAATTCCTTCTTCGTTCTTTCTCCAGTTTTCTCTGGTAATTCCATCTGCATTCACAGGCACCACATAAAATTCTGTTTCCGGATACAAGAGCTGATAATACATCAGACATCTTCTTGCATGGTAAGATTTGCAGCACAAAATCGCTCTTTCTATTTCCAGTTCTGCATGATCTGTCACCTGTCTGGAATAAATTGCGTTCTCATAAGTAAAGGTTGCCTGGTCTTCTTTCAGGATTTTCTGATCCGGAACTCCGTTTTTTTATAAGAACATCCCTGAGAAATTCCCATTCTGTTCCATATTCCTTATTATATACATTGCATTTTTTCAAGAACGCCTGAAAACTTTCCATTTACTACGCTGTATTTTCCACTGGGCAGAATCCAGTCCGCCATCCCTTTCTTAAACAATTCTGCTGCTTTTTCCGCCATCTGCGGATAACCATTTCCAGGGACAAAAATAATATCAGATTTTTCCGGCTTGTTTTCTGCAAAAATAAACTCTTCTGAACTTTTTAAAAATTTTTCATATACGTCATTCATCATTACTAACTCCTCGTTATCTGATTTTTTCTACAGCACCTCTCAAATAATGCGTTTGTAACAGTCCAACAGAATTTCACGCTCTGATGAACCGGAACAATATGCATTATTTACGAAGATTTCTATGGAATTTCTATAGATAGATACAGTGTACCATACTTTTTTCTATTAACGTACAACCAAGTTAATTCTTAAAACTATATCCCCTACTGCTTATGTTACTGTTCACAGCAACACGCTTCGCGATGCACAGACTTCCAATATTTCCAGAAGGCTATTTTGTCACAATAACCGTACTGTAACCATCATCCCTCAGTCTCTGCTCCATATTTACTGCATTACCAATCTGCTGATAGGCACCTGTCTGAACTTTATACAATCCGTTTTCATGTAACATAAAAGAGGGATAACCTTTTTCCAGTAACTGATATAACATACGGTCCGCATTCTCATTTTTTTCTGAACGCTCCAGTCTGCACTCTGTAATAAAGCGGTTCCTGCACTGTTTCCTCATCCAGGCTTCCAAGAATCGCATCTGCAATTCCCTGAGCTATATCGCTAAACTTGTTATCAAACAGTTTATTATCTTCTTCAGAATTGATAAATCCGGTTTCTATTAAAAGAGCCGGCATCCTGGTTCGTCTGAGGACCACAAGTCCCGGCCGCTCTTTTACACCGATTTCGCGGAATCCCACTTCTCCCAGAGCTCCCAGAATATTCTCAGCCATCTGATATTTAATCCCGCTTTTATCATAAATCAGAACTTCCGCTCCATTATACTGATTTTCCTTTGGGCTGCTGTTTCGATGAAATGAAATAAAGTAATCTACTCCTGCCTGATTTGCAAGCTGTGCCTTCTCAAAAGGTGTCTGATAGACATCACCGGTACGGGTATAAGAGATATCAATCCCTTTAATTTTTTAAAATCTCACCTACCGCAAGAGCAAGTTTAAGATTGTCATTCTTTTCCTGTCTTCCCTTATATACGGCTCCCGGATCCTGACCTCCATGTCCGGCATCCAGCATGATCGAATATGCCATGACGACACTCTGCTTTCTTCATATACTCTTTATACTATATGAATTAAAAATATAATTGTGCAGGTCGCTTGACTTTTTCACACTAAAGCGTTATACTTTAAAACGTCATAGTCGAATAGTCCGATGACATTATCCGAATCATTTACCAGTACTGCTTTCCCTGCAGAAAATCTTTCGGATTCAGGTAAGTTTTATATTATCAAATAATAAACGCAATTCTTACCTGACTTAATTTAAACATTATATTAGGAGGATATATCATTATGAAAAGAAAAGCATTAGCAATCACTCTTGCAGCAGCCATGGCTATGGGAACCTGCGCAGTAACAGCAAGTGCTGCTGACGGAGACAAATATACAATCGGTATCTGTCAGCTTGTACAGCACGAAGCTCTCGACGCTGCGACACAGGGATTCAAGGATGAAGTCACCAAAGAACTGGGAGAAGACGCAGTTACCTTTGACGAGCAGAACGCACAGGGAGATTCCAACACCTGTTCTACAATCATTAACAGCTTCGTTTCCAATAATGTTGACCTGATTCTTGCAAATGCAACTCCTGCTCTTCAGGCAGCTGCAGCAGGAACAAGCGATATTCCGATTCTTGGTACTTCTGTTACTGAATACGGTGTTGCACTTGGACTGGATGATTTCGACGGGACTGTGGGCGGAAATATTTCCGGAACTGCAGACCTTGCTCCCCTTGATCAGCAGGCAGCAATGCTCAATGAACTTTTCCCGGATGCAAAAAATGTAGGTCTTCTCTACTGTTCTGCCGAAGCAAACTCTCAGTATCAGGTAGATACAGTAAAAGCTGAACTTGAAAAACTCGGATATACATGTGAATATTATGCATTCTCTGACTCTAATGATCTCTCTTCTGTTGCTACAACAGCAACTGACGCAAGTGATGTAATTTATGTACCGACAGATAATACAGTTGCTTCCAACACAGAGATCATCAACAACATCTGCCTTCCGGCAAAAGTTCCGGTAATCACAGGCGAAGAAGGTATCTGCAGCGGATGCGGTGTTGCGACACTTTCCATCAGCTATTATGACCTTGGTGTTACAACCGGTAAGATGGCTGTTAAGATTTTAAAGGACGGTGAAGATATTTCCACAATGCCGATCGAATATGCACCAAACTTCACAAAAGAATATAACAAAGATATCTGCGAAGAGCTGGGCATCGAAGTTCCGGACGATTATGTTGCAATCGGTGAGGCTGCTGAAGAAACTGCCAAATAAATCCGGTCAGACAGTTGAAAAATACTCACACCAACAGGATTTTAAATAACAGCTTATCAAACAGTTATAAAAAATTCAATTTATATGCGATCAGCGGGAAAGGTTTGACGCCTCTCTCGCTTTTCGCATCTCAACAGGAGGAAATTACAAATGCAAATTATAACATTAATCACTGCACTTCCGGGTGCAGTAGCCCAGGGTCTGATCTGGGGAATTATGGCAATCGGTGTTTATATCACTTTCCGTATTCTTGATATTGCAGACCTTACAGTTGATGGCACTATGTGCACCGGTGGTGCAGTGTGTATTATGATGATGCTTTCCGGTCATAATGTCTGGATTTCTATGTTGGCCGCTACTCTCGCCGGAATGCTGGCAGGCCTTGTAACCGGAATTTTTCACACCTTTATGGGAATTCCCGCAATCCTTGCCGGAATCCTGACACAGTTATCTCTGTATTCCGTAAACCTGAAAATCATGGGAAAAGCAAATCAGGCAATCAACGTTGATAAATATAATCTTCTGGTTTCCCTGCGACATATAAAAAATGCATCTCTTTCCAAAAACACAATTTTTATTGTAGCAGTTATGTGTATTCTCCTGATTGCCATTCTCTACTGGTTTTTTCGGAACAGAGCTTGGCTGTTCCCTTCGCGCAACCGGATGTAACCCAAATATGTCACGCGCCCAGGGTATCAACACAAACAGGAATAAAGTTCTCGGACTTATGATTTCCAACGGTCTGGTAGGACTTTCCAGTGCACTCCTTGCACAGTATCAGGGATTTGCAGATGTCAACATGGGACGTGGTTCCATCGTTATCGGTCTGGCAGCAGTTATTATTGGTGAGGCAATCTTTGGACGTATTTTCCGCAACTTTGCCCTTCGCCTGTTAGCAGTTATCTTCGGTTCCATTCTGTATTATCTGGTACTTCAGATTGTTATCTGGATGGGTATCGACACTGACCTGCTGAAAATGCTGTCCGCAATCGTAGTTGCTCTCTTCCTTGCATTCCCATACTGGAAAGGCAAATACTTTAATAAACCAGCCAAAAGGGGAGGTAAATAAAAATGCTTGAACTTAAAAATATCTATAAAACCTTTAATCCCGGAACCATTAATGAGAAACGTGCATTAAATGGTCTGAACCTGAAGCTGAACGAAGGCGATTTTGTAACTGTTATCGGAGGAAACGGTGCCGGCAAATCTACTATGCTAAATGCTGTTGCAGGAACCTGGCCGGTTGATGAAGGACAGATTCTTATCGACAATATTGATGTTACAAAACTTTCTGAACATAAACGTGCTACATACCTTGGACGTGTGTTTCAGGATCCAATGACAGGAACCGCTGCAACAATGGGTATCGAAGAAAACCTTGCACTTGCAAAACGCCGCGGAAAATCCCGTCTTCTCCGCTCCGGAATCACTAAAGCAGAGCGCGAAGAATACAAAGAGCTCCTGAAAATTCTTGGTCTTGGTCTGGAAGACAGACTGACTTCTAAAGTAGGGCTTCTCTCGGGTGGTCAGAGACAGGCTCTTACTCTTCTGATGGCAACGCTTCAGAAACCAAAGCTTCTGCTTCTGGATGAACATACCGCAGCTCTTGATCCGAAAACAGCTGCCAAAGTTCTGGAGATTACAGATATGATCGTAAACCGCGATCACCTTACGACATTGATGATCACTCACAACATGAAGGACGCTATTGCACATGGCAATCGTCTGATCATGATGATGGAAGGAAAAATCATTCTGGATATCCAGGGAGAAGAAAAGAAAAAACTGACAGTTAAAAACCTTCTGGACCAGTTTGAAAAAGCAAGCGGAGAAGAGTTCAGCAATGACTCTGCACTGCTCGGATAACCGTATAAATTACTCATAACGTTTCTAAATATCCTTTATATGAGAGTACTTTTTTACAGAGTACTCTCATATTTTTATTTCTCATCTTTTTCCAGTGGAGTTACACAGATAAATTTATGTGTTTCCCTATTGTACTGGTAGATTCTCGACGTCAGATAGTCCTCTTTCGGTGTAGCCTCCCTGATCGTATCCCGCAAAACACACTGCAAATCTTCAGGTTCTACAAATTTATCATTGTGGATCATTACCTCATGTACACTGGTAAACACCATATAGAAATCGGAATCCAGCATATATGCCAATTGTTCTGCCACTCCCGGCAGGAACACTGCAACTGCACCATTTGTTTTCTTCGTTGTACTGAGACAATTTCCCATTGCATCTTTCTTCAATTCACAC
>ENA-OQES01000040-OQES01000040.1-human-gut-metagenome-genome-assembly--contig:-NODE-40-length-52652-cov-10.327063_pt1 | contig 52652 bp, 57 predicted proteins | sample MGYA00242798_ERZ504641 | MGnify/ENA primary metagenome ERZ504641 (study PRJEB26092, sample SAMD00036327) | human gut metagenome | host: Homo sapiens | study: EMG produced TPA metagenomics assembly of...
CTGCAAGATGTGCGTCACAATTTGTGGGATATTTTGCCCGGATGAGGGCGCCGTAGTGGGCTACGGCAACTGAATTCGGGTGAAATATCCCGCAAAGTGGGGCGTGCAGATTGCGGGAATGATTTTTTCAGACACGCTCTAGGGGTAAAATACTTTTTGTCCCTAACTTATAATAAAGAAAGGGGTGTCAGAAACAGTGAAAACTTTACTGAAGAATGGTACAGTAGTATCGGGGGATATCTCTGTCAGAGAAGATGTTCTTATAGATGGAGAGAAGATTGTAAAAGTAGGCCGGAATCTGGAAGCAGAGGATGCACAGGTAGTTGATGTAAACGGTAAGCTGCTTTTTCCGGGATTTATAGACGGACATACACATTTTGACCTGGAAGTGGCAGGAACAGTGACGGCAGATGATTTTGAAACAGGAACAAGAGCTGCCATTGCAGGAGGTACAACTCTGGTGATCGATTATGCGTCTCAGGATAAAGGAGGCCATACGCTGAAGGAAGGCCTTGAGAAGTGGCATAAGAAAGCAGATGGGAAATGTTCCTGTGATTATTCTTTCCATATGTCTGTTGTGGAATGGAATGAGGAAACTGAGAGAGAAATACAGGATATGATCAATGAAGGGATTACCAGTTTTAAGCTTTACATGACTTATCCGGCAATGATCGTAGATGACGGTGACCTTTATAAGATTATTAAGAAATTAAATGAATACGGATGTTTTGCAGGGGTACATTGTGAGAATGCAGGGGCAATCGATGCGTTGATCGCAGAAGCCAAAAAAGAGGGACGTCTGGGACCTGAGAATCACCCGTTGGTGCGTCCGGATATTATGGAGGCAGAGGCAGTTCACCGCCTTCTTGTGATCGCAGATGCAGCAGATGCTCCTGTAATGGTAGTACATCTTACCAACCGGAAAGCATTTGAAGAAGTGATGCGTGCCAGAATGAACGGACAAAAGGTATATGCGGAAACCTGTCCGCAGTATCTGCTTCTGGATGACAGTGTATATTCAAAACCGGATTTTGAAGGTGCCAAATACGTGTGTGCACCTCCAATCCGTAAGAAAGCAGATCAGGACTGCCTGTGGAAAGCACTGGCGAATGATCAGATCCAGACGGTTGCAACTGACCAGTGCAGCTTTACAATGGAGCAGAAAGCTCTTGGTAAAGATGATTTCACGAAGATTCCGGGAGGGTTGCCGGGAGTACAAACGAGAGGAACTCTGCTTTATACATACGGTGTACGCACAGGCAGGATCACGCAGGAACAGATGTGCCGTCTGTTAAGTGAGAATGCAGCTAAACTTTACGGAGTGTATCCCAATAAGGGCGTGATACGAGAGGGAAGTGATGCAGATATTGTTGTATTTGATCCTGAGAGGGAGAACGTTATCTCTGCAAAGACACATCTGTATCATACGGATAATAATCCATATGAGGGATTTAAGCTTCATGGAGATATTGACAGCGTATATTTAAGAGGAGCTCATGTGGTGCAGGATGGAAAAGTAATTCTGGAGAAAACAGGAAAATATATTAAGCGTGGTAAGAATCAGATGTAAAGTATACATTTTAATCCAATCATGCAAGTCCCCTGCGGAGATTATTAGTGGTTGCGAAGAATAATAAGCAGTGAATATAAAAAATAACAAGAGGTGACAGAAAATGAAACATGAAGTAAATGCAATGGGAAAACAGTGCCCGATTCCGGTAGTGATGACAAAGAAGGTTATTGATAATGCGGCAGTCGGTGATGAGATTGAAATTCTGATCGATAATGAAACCGCAGTGAATAATCTGAGCAGACTTGCAAATAAAACAGGCTGTACGTTTGTATCTGAAAAACTGGGAGACAAAAAGTATCAGGTGAAGATGGCAGTAAAGACTGAACAGACAGGTGGTACCTTGGAAGAAGAGGAATTTGTCTGCGAAGCACCGCATAAAAAAGTGACGGTAGCGGTAATCTCCTCAAATGTTATGGGAAATGGTGATGATGAACTGGGAAAGATTTTGATCAAAGGATTTATCTATGCCCTTTCTCAGATGGAAACACATCCGGATACAATCCTTTTCTATAATGGAGGTGCAAAACTTACAACAGAAGACTCTGAAAGTCTGGAAGATCTGAAAAAGATGGAAGAAGAGGGCGTGGAAATCCTGACCTGTGGTACCTGCCTGAAACATTATGGACTGATGGAGAAACTGATGGTTGGAAAAGTTACCGATATGTATACGATTGCAGAGCGTATGACAGGTGCAGATAAGGTGATTCGTCCGTAAGAAAATGAAGGCCATCATATCTGAGAAAAAAGACAGATATGATGGTATTTTGAACTTTTATTGCAATTTCTGTTCTCTGATATTGTGGTATCTGGCATATCCGGTAAGAATCAGAGTCAGGGCACCATCGCCTGTTACGTTACAGGCTGTCCCAAAACTGTCCTGAAGGGCAAAGATAGTCAGCATCAGAGCTGTAGCAGAATCGCCGAATTTCAGGATACCGGTGATAATACCGAGAGATGCCATAACAGTGCCTCCCGGTACACCCGGAGCACCAATGGCAAAAATTCCAAGCAGGACACAGAAAAGAACCATGGCCCCCGGCGCAGGAACTGCACCATAAAGAATTTTGGAGATTGCCATACAGAAGAATACTTCTGTGAGGACAGAACCACAGAGATGAATATTGGCAAACAGCGGAATACCAAAATCTACCAGATCCTTTCGGAGAGGTTTTGCCCTGTGTGCGCATTGGAGGGCGACCGGCAGTGTGGCAGCAGATGACATGGTACCTATGGCTGTGAGGTAGGCGGGACCATAATGTTTCACAACTTTCAGAGGATTTTCTCTGGAATAAATTCCTGCAAGTATATATAGAAGAGCTATCCAGATAAAATGTCCAATCAGAACAATGACGATTACCTGAAGGAATACAGGAAGCTGTCTGGTGATTGTTCCTTCGTATGCCAGTGAACAGAAAGTCAGTCCGATGAAGTATGGGAGAATCGGAATAATGACTCTTGATACAATAGCCAGTATGATCTTCTGGAATTCTTCAAGAAAAGAAGAAATCAGACTGGCTTTTGTCCATGCAGATGCAAGTCCCAGCATAATGGCCAGTACAAGTGCACTCATGACAGGCATTATCTGTGGAATGGAAAGTTCAAAAACTACATCCGGCAAAGCTTTGAGATGACTGGCAGTGGAGCTGAAGGACAAATGTGGGATCAGCAGGTATCCGGATAATGCAGAGAATAAAGCAGCTCCCAGTGAGGAAGCATAAGCAATACTGACTGCAACACCTAACATTCTGGAAGCATTGTTTCCGAGTCTGGTAATAGATGGTGCGATAAATCCAATGATGATCAGCGGAACAGAAAAGCTGATCAGCTGACCAAGAATATACTTCGATGTTACAACCACATTCAGTACTGCAGTCGTAATGGCAGATTCATCTATTATATTAAGAAGAAGTCCGATACAGATTCCAAAAGCCACGCCGACAAGCAGTCTGAAGGGCAGACTGTGTAGAAAATAGTTTTTTTTCATAATAATCCCCTTTTTCTGTCAATTATAATATATAATGATGTCATGGTCAAAAGGTATTTTATATCGAAACAGGAGAGAGCTATGTACAGAAAAATTTATCAAATTTTGGAAGAAACAGGAAAAGTAAAAACAGCAATGGTTTTAAACGGGAATCATAAGGGCGAAAAATGTCTGATAAAAGAAAACCATTGTTTATCATCCGATGAAAATACAGCAGATTTCTGGAAAAAATATGAAGCTGATCTGGCGGAGTGCCAGGAGACAAAAGTTGTTCATATGGGAGATATAGATTTCTTTGTGGAAATTTATGTGAAAAATCCGCAGCTTATCAATTTTTGGAGGCGGACATGTTTCGCAGCCTGTTGCAAAAATCGGAAAAATGCTGGGATTTCATGTGACTGTTATGGATGACAGAGAAGATTTTGTGACTTCAGAGAGATTTCCGGATGCCGATCGGCTGATCAAAGGCAGCTATGATGAGCTTTCAGACAAAATACCGACCTATGAAAATGCTTATTATGTGATCGTGACAAGAGGTCATTTCGGAGACAGTGCCTGTGCCAGACAGATTCTGAGACGCCCTTATACTTATCTGGGAATGATCGGCAGTAAAAATAAGGTAAAACTGACCAGAGAAAAATTACTCGGAGAAGGTTTCAGCGAAGAACAGCTCAACAGTATCCATGCACCGATTGGATTGCCGATCGGAGGACATATGCCGGCAGAGATTGCTGTAAGTATTGCTGCGGAGATCGTTCAGGAAAAGAACAGGTATGATGTTTCTTATATTGATGGAGCTGTGGAGGATGCTGTCAGGAAAAAAGAAAATGGAATTATGATCACGATCATATCCAAGAGTGGTTCTTCTCCAAGAGGGACAGGAAGTAAAATGTTTATTGATAAAGACGGGAATTCATATGGAAGCATCGGAGGCGGAAATGTAGAATTTCAGGCTTTGAAATATGCACCAGAAGCGCAGCATGGAGAAATCAGAAAATATAATCTGTCTAATCAGGGTGGTGCGAATCTGGGAATGATCTGTGGCGGCGAAGTGGAAGTTCTTTATGAATTGTTGTAGATAAACACAGAATCTACAGCAATTCCGCGAATAGAAGAAAGCAGACAAAGCAGGACAAAACGCATACTTGAATTATCTGTAAGAATCGTGTATATTAATACATAAAGCGAACACAGAAAACACGAGGGGACAGAGCGTGTTTGATAAAGGAGGAAACTACTTATGAAGAAATCACTTTGGCTGGTTCTTGTACTGGGACTTGCATTTGCTGCTCAGGGATGCGGATTTGATCCTACTATTGATTCCAGCGTTATGATCGTTAAAGTAACACCAACACCGGAAGTCACACCTACTCCTGAGGCTTCAGAGGCAACACCAACACCGGAAGCAACACCAACGCCGGCAGCAGAGCAGACAGCCAGTGGTGTAAAAGTAGAAGTGAAATCCGATACCTATTATGCGTCATCAGAATTAAATCTTCGTTCTGATGCAAGTGCAGATGCAGATCTGATTTCAAGTGTGGCAGCAGGAACTCAGCTGAACAGTACAGGTGTATGCGAGAATGGATGGATTCGTGTGGATTATAATGGACAGACCTGTTATGCAAGCGGAGATTTTGTGACAACAACAGCTCCGGCAGCAGACGCAGGTGAGACTGCAGCAGATACATCAGCAGATACGTCTTATGATGAAAGTGCAGAATAATCTGATGATATAAAAGTTTGTATCAGTCCTCTTTGAATATATTTCTATGAGAGGTACAATAAAGGCTTTTTTGGGAAAAATGTTGACAGAAATGTATAAGTAAAAGCAGAAGCAGAAGCTGCAGGGGATAATGACCTGTCAGCTTCTGCTTTTTTTGGTCTGAAAAAATACGATAGAAATCTTTTTTCAGTGTGATGTTTATGAGGATTGCTGTAATACTGTAGAATGTTACTGTGGATAAACAAGTCTGTCCGGCTTGATATCATAAAGAACTTCATCCAGGAATTTTCCGGCCAGATATTTTGCCATAGGCAGATTCATATCCAGATAATTTCCGCAGTCTTTTGCAGATGCTCCCGGAACTTCACCTTCAAAATCACGTATAAATTCAAAAGTCTCGATCATAAGCGGAACGATATCCTTGGACTCATAATCTCCATTTAAAAGAAGATAATTGCCTGTACGGCATCCCATCGGTCCCCAGTAGATCATTTTAGAGCCGAACTCTTTATGATTTCTCAGGAATGTTGCTGCCAGATGCTCGATCGTGTGAAGCTCAGCGGTATTCATCACAGGTTCTTCGTTAGGAGAAGTCATACGGATATCAAAGGTAGTGATCATACTGCCGCCAACCGGATCCTTACGTGAAACATAAATTCCAGGCTGTAATTTGATATGGTCAATGGTAAAACTTGTTATTTTTTCCATTTTGGATTCCTCGCTTTCTTTTGCAGATATATTCTGACTGTTCATCAGTCTGTTGTTCCGGTTTCACTGCAAAAAGGGAAGGTACAGAACTGAACAGCCATATACATTTTAACAGGCAATCAGAAAGAAGTAAACACAGGAAACATTCACAATCTGAACATTTTGTGAAAAGAGTTGTTTTTTTTCTAAGATAGGTTATAATCAGATTGTTGTAAATGATTTCGGAGGTAAAGGAAAATGAAAAGAAAATTACTGGCAGCACTTTGTGTTACAGCTATGTCAGCAGGTTTACTGGCAGGATGTGGCAGCAGTGATAAAACAGAAGAGAGTACAAAAACAGAGGAAACAGTGAAAGAGGAGACTTCTTCTCAGGAAGAGACGGAGACAAAAGTTGCTTCTTCTGACAGTGATAATGTAGCAAGTGAAGAAGAGGCAGAAAAAGCCGGATTTTCTGATGGTTCTGATGAAAAGAGTGATTCTGCTGATACAGATTCTGAAAATAAAGATTCTTCAGACAGCAGTACAACCAGTGTGCTTCTGGATACTTCCAAAGAACTGACAGGAATTCATCACGCAGAGATTGAAGTAAAGGATTACGGTACGATTGATGTGGAACTGGATGCAGATACAGCACCGATCACAGTGACAAATTTCGTGAAACTCGCACAGGAAGGTTTTTATGACGGACTGACATTCCACCGTATCATGGATGGATTTATGATCCAGGGTGGTGATCCCAACGGAGACGGAACAGGTGGCTCTGAGGAGAATATTAAGGGTGAGTTCAGCAACAATGGAGTAGACAATGATATTTCCCACACAAGAGGGACTATTTCCATGGCAAGAGCCAGTGATCCAGACAGCGCAAGCTCGCAGTTCTTTATTGTTCAGGCAGACAGTACATTCCTGGACGGCGATTATGCAGGATTTGGCCATGTAACAGAAGGTATGGATATTGTTGATAAGATCTGCGAGGATGCAAAACCGACAGACGACAATGGAACAATCCCGTCAGATCAGCAGCCGGTTATTGAGAAGATTACCATTACAGATTAAGTAAAACAGAAATCGAAGTATAAGTGCCCGGAGAACAAACAAAAATTGAAGAAAAGGCATAACAAGAAGCAGCAGGAGAGATATGAAAAATCTTTTCTGCTGCTTTTTGGAACAGATACAGTTAATTTTTAATTATCAGCACTGGTATCGGTGGGTTGTTGGGGCGATTATAATATTCGCTTTTGATTACCAGATATTGATGGGGATCAAGGTTTTTCAGCCAGTCAAGGATCTGATCCCGCTCTTCAAATCCGGAATCGCCGCCACTGTAGATGCAAAGAGAAATCATTCCGCCTTTTTTCAGAAGGGTTAAAGCCTGGGTCAATGCCTGAATGCTGGTTTCACCTCTGGTTGCAAGTGAATGATCTCCACCGGGAAGATAACCAAAATTAAATACAATGCAGCTTACACTGTCTGGTGTGGCATATTCTGCCATATTTGCGTGAGATTCCAGAAGCAGTCGGTAATTTTCCGGAACATGTCCGGCGTTCAGTCTCTTTTGGGTTGCAGTCAGTGCCTGCTCCTGAATATCAAAGGCAAGAACCTTTCCTGATTCTCCGCATAGCTGCGAAAGCAGAAGCGTATCATTTCCGTTTCCCATTGTAGCATCAATACAGAAGTCTCCTTCCTGTACCTGCTGTCTGATAAAAGCTGCGCACCATTGCGTGATCTGATAATTCTTCATATATTCCTATATTCCTCCACAAAGTCATACACCGGATTTATATGTTGATATTAGTACATTATAGTAATCCGGTCTGTCAGTTAAGTCAGGTAGAGTCCAGTGCAAATTATGGATATCTGACTGATTATTATTATAATGCAGGAAATCTTTATAAACAACGGTTAAGTGTAATCTTGCTGAGGTTCACCTGCAATATCCTATTGTCCTGATGTTACTGTTCACATACCTCTATCCCGCGAGGTGTTTTGGCATGAATATGCCAAAATCCCGAGACATACAAGCCAAAATTCCATTGCCGCAGGCAATCTGGAATGAATTTTGGCTACGTTACTGTGAACAGTAACGTTCTGATTGTTTCGCAAATAAAACAAATCACTTATTGCATTTTTGATAATAATTAGTCTATAATAAATAGAATTGTAAAAGTCAGAATCCTGTTATCAAAGATGAATTATGATAGATTTTGACATGTAAGTATAAAGACGTAGAAACAGCCAGAAATAATATGGTTCGGAGAAAGAGGTAAAGGAAAATGACACTGGAAGGAAAAACAGTATTACTGGGAGTGACAGGCAGCATTGCAGCGTATAAGATTGCATATCTGGCAAGTGCACTGAAGAAACGTCATGCAGATGTTCATGTGCTGATGACAGAGAACGCTACGAATTTTATCAATCCGATCACTTTTGAAACTCTCACAGGAAATAAATGTCTGGTGGATACCTTTGACCGGAATTTTCAGTTTCAGGTAGAGCATGTATCGATTGCAAAGAAAGCAGATGTAGTGATGATCGCACCGGCAAGTGCTAATGTGATCGGAAAACTGGCACATGGGATCGCAGATGACATGCTTACTACCACGATCATGGCATGCAAATGTAAGAAATTCATTTCCCCGGCCATGAATACCAATATGTTTGAGAATCCTGTAGTGCAGGATAATTTAAAGATTCTGGAGCATTACGGATATGAAGTGATCGCTCCGGCGTGCGGATATCTGGCATGTGGTGACACAGGAGCAGGAAAAATGCCGGAACCTGAGACATTACTTGCCTATATTGAGCGCGAAGCTGCCTGTGAGAAAAATCTGAAAGGAAAGAAAATCCTTGTAACTGCAGGTCCCACACAGGAATCTATTGATCCTGTTCGTTATCTTACAAATCATTCTTCAGGAAAAATGGGCTATGCTATTGCGAAAGCTGCCATGCTCCGCGGTGCAGATGTCACGCTGATCAGCGGACGTACTTCAATTGAACCTCCCATGTTTGTAAATCTGGTGCCTGTTGTGACTGCAAGGGATATGTATGAAGCTGTAACTTCTGTCAGCAACGAACAGGACATCATTATTAAAGCTGCTGCTGTGGCAGATTACCGCCCTTCCAGGATCAGTGAAGAAAAAGTTAAGAAAAGTGACGGACAGATGTCCATAGAACTGGAAAGAACAGATGATATCCTGAAGTTTCTTGGGGAACACAAACGGCATGGACAGTTTCTCTGCGGATTTTCCATGGAGACACAGAATGTGATCGACAATTCCAGAGCCAAGCTGGCAAAGAAAAATCTGGATATGGTGGCTGCCAACAATGTGAAAGTGGAGGGCGCCGGATTTCAGGGAGATACCAATGTACTGACATTGATCACACAGGATGAGGAAATCTCTCTTCCGCTTATGAGTAAAGAAGACGCAGCTTTTAGGATCCTGGATAAAATTCTTTCGCTGATGCAGGATTCTGTCTGTTAAGGGAACAGGACGATTAAGAAATTGGAGATAAATAATTATGATTTTAGCAATTGACGTTGGAAACACCAACATTGTAGTTGGATGTATTGATGACCGGAAAACATATTTTATAGAACGCCTTTCTACTAACCGTACAAAGACGGAGCTGGAATATGCGGTGGATTTAAAGAATGTTCTTGATATCTATCATATAAAAAAAACAGAGATTGAGGGCTGTATTATTTCTTCTGTAGTGCCGCAGATCACAAATATTGTGAAACTTGCCGCAGAGAAAATTCTTAAGAAAAATGCAATTGTTCTCGGACCTGGTGTAAAGACAGGACTGAATATTATGATGGATAATCCGGGACAGCTTGGCGCAGATCAGGTTGCTGATGCAGTGGCAGGAATTTCCAGTTATCCGGTGCCGTTGATCCTTATTGATATGGGAACTGCAACCACAGCGTCTGTTGTCAACAGTAAGAAGCAGTATGTAGGCGGAATGATTCTTCCGGGTGTAGGGGTTTCCCTGGATGCACTTACTGCGAGGGCTTCCCAGCTCAGTGGAATCAGTATTGATGCGCCAAGACATGTGATTGGGAAAAACACGATCGAATGTATGAAGAGTGGGGTTCTTTACAGCAATGCAGCAGCTCTGGATGGAATCATTGACAGGATCGAAGAGGAACTGGGGGAGAAGGCAACTGTAGTGGCAACCGGTGGTCTGGCAAAGAAAATCGTTCCTCATTGTAAGAGAGAAATCATTCTGGACGAGGAACTTCTTCTGAGAGGTCTTTTGATCATTTATGAGAAAAATAAATAAGAAGGTATATGCATTCATATCAAAACAGTTCATCAGGCATAAAACTGATGAACTGTTTTGTTTGCAGTAATTTATGGGATTGCTATAAATGCATTATTTTAGAGAATTGCTATAAAAGGCAGAAATAAAATCAATAGGAAGCGGAGCAGTAAAAAGCATGACCTTTCCGGTTATAGGATGAGTAAACTCCAACTGATAAGAATGAAGGGGCTGACGGTTTATCCGACGGTAATCAGGATTATATAAATAATCTCCGGGCAGAGGATGCCCGATATATTTCATATGCACACGTATCTGGTGTGTGCGCCCTGTTTCCAGATGAAGTTCGGCCAGAGAATATTCTTTTCCTGCCGCCAGCCGTTCATAATGAGTTATTGCAGACTCCCCGGTTCCGAAATTTACTTCCCTGGTGATCACGGAGCCTTCCATTCGTGCGATAGGAGCGTTGATCGTTCCGGAGTCAGGAAGAAGCCCGTCTACAAGTGCGAGATAAGTCCTGAGAATCTGACGTTTTTTCATCTGAACTGACAGAATCGCTGCGCTGAGGGGATTTTTGGCAAGAATCAGAGCACCGGTGGTATCCCGGTCCAGCCGGTTGATACAGCGGTAAACAAAATCTTCTCCTTTTTCTGCAAAATACCAGGCAATTCCGTTTGCAAGAGTATTTTCATAATTTCCCGCAGAAGGGTGCACAGGCATATCTGCAGGCTTGTTTATCACAAGGATATCCTCATCTTCATAAATGATATTTAAATCCATCTTTGTACGGATAATGTTTTCTCCTGATTCGGTTTCAGGAACAGTGATGATCAGATGATCCTGCGGTTTAAGCACTGATCGTCCGAAACCACGTTCACCATTGAGAATGATGGTGTTGGGAGTGTTCTTCATTGAGCTTAATATGTGGCGGGAAAAACCCCCTTTTTTTCAGAAAGTCCAGAATCGTGACCGGAGTTGTATTTTCGGAGATAATATATCTAAGGATTCTTTGCATATGATCTGTCTGCTTTCTTGATTTGTATAAGATTTAAGAATTGCGGGCTGATATGCCCTGCCTTATTTTTAACAGATTTACTGTATCAGATTTTGAAGAACATAACAAGAACAATTATCAGATTTCCTGAAAAATTACTGTTCACTTTGTTCACAGTAATGTAGCCAAAATTCATTCCAGATTGCCTGCGGCAATGGAATTTTGGCTTGTATGTCTCGGGATTTTGGCATATTCATGCCAAAACACCTTGCGGAATAGTGGCGGGTGAACAGTAACCTTGAAAACGCTAAAAAATACATTTTATTCTATTGCATCACAGAAAATTAAGCGTATAATCAAAAAAAGAAAATAGATTCAGGTGGAAAAAATGAAAGAACAGCAACATATTTTTACAAACAAAATGCTCCGAACCCTGTTGATACCGGTTATTTTTGAACAGGTACTGAATTCCCTGATGGGAACTGTGGATACCATGATGGTCAGCAATGTAGGCTCTGCTGCAATATCCGCGGTATCTCTGGTGGATTCCATCAATGTATTGGTGATCCAGGCGTTCTCAGCGCTGGCAGCAGGCGGTGCAATCCTCTGTTCACAGTACATAGGTCAGAAAAATCATGAAATGGCAAATAAATCAGCAAGACAGGTATTATTTATCATTACTGCCATATCCGTAGCAGTGACTGCTCTGTGCCTGCTGTTTCGTGTGCCGCTGTTAAAACTGATATTCGGAAAAGTAGAATCAGATGTTATGACTGCCTCTCAGGTGTATTTCTTCTATACGGCATTATCCTTCCCATTTATAGCACTTTATGATGCGGGAGCATCCATATTCCGGTCCCAGGGAAATACCAGAGGGCCAATGACAGTATCGGTTATTTCAAATGTGATTAATATCGGCGGAAATGCGGCGCTGATCTGGGGATTCAATATGGGAGTGGCAGGAGCTGCCATCGCAACTCTTGCATCCAGAGTCTTTTGTGCTGTAGTGGTACTCTGGCAGCTTCGTATGGACAGACAGCCTATTGTAGTCAGAAATTACAGACAGATCCGTCCGGATGGAAAAATGATCAGAAGAGTTCTGGCTCTGGGAATCCCGTCCGGCATAGAAAACAGCATGTTTCAGCTTGGAAAGCTGGCAATACAGTCTTCCGTATCTACATTGGGAACGGTAGCCATTGCAGCTCAGGCAATGACGAATATCCTTGAGAACCTTAACGGTATTGCAGCTATCGGTGTAGGAATCGGTCTGATGACTGTAGTAGGACAGTGTCTGGGAGCGGGCAGAAAGGATGAGGCAGTTTACTATATTAAGAAATTAAGTGTCCTTGCAGAAATCATTGTTGTTGCAAGCTGTCTTTTGGTGTTTGCCTTAACCATTCCGGTCACAAAGCTGGGTGGTATGGAACCGGAAAGTGCAAGAATGTGTTTCCATATGATATCCTGGATAACGGTTGTCAAACCTATTGTATGGACCCTGGCATTTATCCCTGCTTATGGCCTTAGAGCAGCCGGAGATGTAAAATTTTCCATGATCACATCCTGTATCACTATGTGGACATTCCGTTTTTGCCTTTGTGTATATCTGATCCGTTTCAGAGGCTTCGGCCCAATGGCTGTATGGATTGGAATGTTTACTGACTGGACAGTGCGGGGAATCGTATTTTCTCTTCGCTTCCACAGTAGGAAATGGCTGAAGCATAAGGTAGTATAACAAGGTGGTATAGCCATGAAATGCGTTGACTTTTACTGCTCAAAATTATATAATGATTCTCGGAAATAATTCTGGAAAAGCATTACAGGAAGTCAGGTGAAATTCCTGCGCAAGTCCGTTACTGTAACAGCCAGATACTGTCTGCTTTTCATTGTATATAAGAAATATGATCTGCGGCAACCAGAGGATATTTCGGGAAAAGAGCTTTCAGGAGGGATTTTGTTGCACACAGAAATCCCTCCTTTTTATGTAGATGTTATATAAATGACATTATAGTAATCTGCAGACAGGATGTGACAACAATGCAGCAAAGGAGATATCATGAAAAACGGACTGGAAGATTACTACGTGATACGTGGCAATAAAAAAATGAGGTTTGGCTATACAACAGGCTCCTGCGCAGCAGCTGCATGTAAGGGTGCTGCAAAGATCCTGCTGGGTGGTGTCATGCAGAAGGATGTCACCTTGATGACTCCTAAGGGAATCCTGCTTACACTGGAACTGAAAGACATCCGGATTGAAGGAAATCAGGTGACCTGTGCAATTCAGAAGGATGCAGGAGATGATCCGGATACTACAAACGGAATACTGGTTTATGCTACGGTGCAGAAAACAAAAGAACCGGGAATCATCCTCGACGGAGGCGTTGGTGTGGGAAGGGTAACAAAAGCCGGACTTTCCCAGAAAATCGGGGAAGCAGCCATCAATCCTGTGCCAAAGGCCATGATTTTGCGTGAAGCTACAGAAATTGCTGAGAAATATGATTATGAGGGCGGACTGAAGATCATCATCTCCGTTCCTGAAGGTGTGGAAATTGCAAAGAAAACCTTTAATCCACGTCTGGGAATTGTGGGAGGAATCTCCATTCTGGGAACTTCCGGGATTGTAGAACCTATGAGTGAAGCTGCTCTTGTACAGAGTATCAATGTAGAGATGAAGCAGCATTTTTCTCAGGGAGAAGAATATCTTCTGGTAACACCGGGAAATTACGGGGCAGATTATCTGCGGGAGCATATGGATCTCCCTTATGAAAAAAATATCAAATGCAGCAATTATGTAGGTGAGACCATTGACATGGCAATTGATATGGGAGTTAAGGGAATCCTTTTCATTGCTCATATCGGAAAGTTTGTAAAAGTTGCAGCAGGGATCATGAATACCCATTCCCACAGTGCAGATGCCAGGATGGAAGTGCTGGCATCCAATGCGATCCGGGCAGGAGCATCGTTGGAGTGTGCAAAGGAAATCCTGAATGCATCTACTACAGATGAAGCAATAGACATTCTGGAAAAATATCAGATACTTCAGAAGACCATGAAAGAGATCCTGGACAGGATCCAGTTTTATTTAAATCACAGATCCTATGAGCAGATTCTTCTGGGGGCAGTGATCTTTAATAACACCTACGGGTATCTGGGGCAGACTGCAGACGCAGAGAAGCTGATAACACTGATCAATGCACAGAATAACGAAGCATAGTTACAATAAATTTATAAAGGAGAATGATAGATTATGGTACATTTCGTAGGAGCAGGTCCGGGAGCACCGGATCTTATCACAGTAAGAGGAAAACAGTATCTGGAGGAAGCAGATGTGGTGATCTATGCAGGATCACTGGTAAATCCAAAGCTTCTGGAATACACAAAGGACATCTGCACCATCTACAACAGTGCAAAAATGACACTGGAGGAAGTGATCCATGTGATCGAGAAGGCGGAAGCAGAGGGAAAGACAACTGTCCGACTTCATACCGGAGATCCATGTATTTACGGTGCGATTCGTGAGCAGATGGATATTCTGGATGAGAAAAATATTGCTTATGATTACTGTCCGGGTGTCAGTGCATTCTGCGGTGCTGCAAGTGCCCTGAATCTGGAATATACTCTGCCGGATATTTCCCAGAGTGTGATCATTACACGAATGGAAGGCAGAACTCCGGTTCCGTCCAAGGAAAGCATTCAGTCATTTGCGGCTCATCAGGCAACTATGGTTGTATTCTTAAGTACAGGAATGCTGGAAGAGCTGAGCAGACGTCTTATTGAAGGTGGTTATACAGCAGATACACCAGCAGCCATTGTATATAAGGCAACCTGGCCGGAACAGAAGACCTTCGTCTGCACAGTGGGAACACTGGCAAAAACGGCTGCAGAAAATAATATTACAAAAACAGCTCTGATGATCATCGGAGATACAGTTGCAGCAGCACACTATGACCGTTCCAAGCTGTATGATCCGGAGTTTACCACAGAATTTCGTGAAGCTGTGAAATCAAAAACACATCACTCATAGAATCTGGTAACCTTAAGGAATTGCTATCGTTTATGAGATTACTGTAAACAGGAGAAAGAGAAGGAATATAACAGTGAAGGTTGCACTTATATGCTTCAGCCTTACCGGTCAGCAGACCGGGGAGAGATTATGCCGGGGGCTGGAAGCTGCCGGTATGACAGCAGAACTGGATAAAAAAAGTAAATATCTTCCGGATTCCATTCAGATCAGTACCTCTGCATGGGCAGGAGAGAAATTTTCTGATTCAGATGCACTGATTTTTATCGGTGCCACCGGAATTGCCGTCCGCAGCATTGCGCCTTATGTAGCGTCAAAGAAGTCAGACCCTGCGGTGCTGGTCGTAGATGAGTGTGGAAAGTTTGTCATTTCCCTTCTGTCAGGACATCTGGGCGGTGCCAATGAACTGGCGCTAAAAACAGCAGAAATTCTGGAAGCAATACCAGTGGTCACAACAGCCACAGACCTGCATCACCGTTTTGCAGTAGATGTTTTTGCAAAGAAAAATAATTGCAATATCTTTAACATGAAAGCAGCAAAGGAAGTCTCTGCTGCACTTCTGGCAGGAAAGAAAGTTGGATTTTACAGTGAGTTTCCGACGGACGGTGAACTGCCGGAGGGGCTGGTCCGGTGTGATGAATATGGGAATCCTGTCAGCAGTATGGATGACAGATCAGAAGAGGAAACACAGAAAAGCTCTGGTTTTAATGGAACAGGGACAGACTGTACGAATATAGACTGCGGAGTTGCAGTTACTGTACATACTTCCTGTAATCCTTTTATTTCTACCACGCAGGTAGTTCCGAAATGTCTGACTCTGGGTATGGGCTGCAGGAAAGACAAGGATGCCCGTGGAATCGCAGAGGCAGCGCAGAAGGTGCTGGACAGATCCGGATTTCATAAAGAAGCATTTGAGCAGATCGCAAGCATCAATCTGAAGAAAGAAGAAAAGGGAATCCTGTCATTGTCACAGGACTGGCAGATTCCTTTTGTGACTTATACAGAAGAAGAATTAAAACAGGTGCCTGGAGAATTTACTCCCTCACCTTTTGTAAAAAAGATCACAGGTGTGGACAATGTCTGTGAGAGAAGTGCAGTCCTTGCCAGTGGAAATGGCAGGTTGCTGCAGAGAAAAACAGGAGAAAATGGTGTGACCACAGCAGTGGCTGCCAGGGAATGGAGGATACATTTTGAGTAAAATATATGTAATCGGAATCGGACCGGGAGCTTATGACCAGATGACAGGAAAAGCGATCCGCGCCATGAATGAAAGTGATGCGATCATCGGATATACCGTATATGTAGACCTGGTGAAGGAATATTTTCCGGGAAAAGAGTTTATGACTACACCTATGAAAAAGGAAGTGGACCGCTGTGTCCTTGCTTTTGAAGAGGCAAAGAAAGGTAAGATTGTTTCCATGATCTGCAGCGGTGATGCCGGGGTTTACGGTATGGCAGGTCTGATGTATGAGGTTGGTGTCAATTATCCGGAAACAGAACTGGAAATCATTCCGGGTGTGACAGCTGCAACAGGCGGAGCTGCTGTTCTGGGTGCACCTCTGATCCATGACTTCTGTCTGATCAGCTTAAGTGACCTTCTCACACCATGGGAAAAGATAGAGGCAAGACTTCTGGCAGCAGCTCAGGCAGATTTTGTTGTATGCCTTTACAATCCGTCAAGTAAAAAACGTCATGATTACCTGCAGAAAGCCTGTGATCTGATGATGAAATACAAATCACCGGATACCATCTGCGGAACAGTTTCCAATATTGCAAGAGAAGGCGAAGAAGCTCATGTAATGACATTAAAGGAACTGAGAGATACACAGGTGGATATGTTTACCACAGTATTTATCGGTAATTCTCAGACAAAGGAAATCAACAATAAGATGGTAACACCGAGGGGATATAGGAATGTATAAAGTTCTTGTTTTTGCGGGAACAACAGAAGGATACGAAATCTGCCGGTTTCTGGCAGATCACAGGGTACAGACAAAGGGATTTGTTGCCACAGAGTATGGCAGCAAATCCCTTACAGAAAATGAATTTCTTACTGTTCAGACCGGAAGACTGGATGCAGCAGCCATGGAGGAGACCTTTTTACAGGAGAAACCGGAAATGGTGCTGGATGCTACTCATCCTTATGCTGCTGAGGTGACTGTAAATATCAGGACAGCCTGTGAGAATACGCAGACAGCATATTACAGGGTGCTGAGAGAGGCTGGGGAACATGAGGACAGGGCAGTATATGTGGACAGTGTTCAGGCTGCTGCAGATTATCTGGATCAGACACAGGGAAATGTATTGCTGACAACAGGAAGCAAGGAACTGGCCGGTTTCACAGGCATGAAGGATTATCAGAACCGTCTTTATGCAAGAGTCCTTTCTCTGCCCAATGTGATGAAAGCCTGTGCAGAGCTGGGATTTGAGGGGAAACATCTGATAGGAATGCAGGGGCCTTTTTCCAGAGAGCTGAATGCTGCAATGCTCAGACAGTATGACTGCAGATATCTGGTCACAAAGGATACAGGAAAAGCAGGTGGATTTCAGGATAAGATCGATGCTGCCCTGGAATGTGATGCAGTTCCTGTGATCATCGGGCGTCCTCTGAAGGAGGAAGGAATGTCTGAGAGAGAATGTAAGAGATTTCTTACAGAGCATTTCAGCTTAGCTCACAGACCGCATATTACATTGCTGGGAATTGGAATGGGAAGTCAAAAACTTCTCACTGTCCAAGGTAAGAACAGCCTGGATCAGGCGGATCTTCTGATCGGTGCCAGGAGGATGGTGGATTCGGTGAAACGTCCGGGACAGGATGTGTTCGTGGAATATAGAAGCCAGGAGATCAGGGATTATATTGATGCACACCCGGAGTATGACAATATTGTAATCGTCCTTTCCGGAGATGTGGGATTCTACAGCGGGGCCAGAAAACTTCTGGAAGTACTGTGTCAGGACAGTGCGGATCTGAGAGTACAGAGAAAGAACGGATCAGAGAAGAGTGAGGAAGAACGGGATAGTTCAGCACAAAACAATACAGAGATAGAGATACAATGCGGGATTTCCTCAGTTGTATATTTTATGTCCCAAATAGGATTGTCCTGGGATGATGCCAAAATCGTCAGTGCACATGGAAGAGGCTGTAATCTTATCTCACATATCTGTTATGCAGAAAAAGTCTTTTCCATACTTGGAACTTCAGACGGTGTAGCAGTTCTGGCAGAGAAACTGGTAAAATACGGGATGGGTGATGTGCTCCTTTATGTGGGAGAAAATCTGTCTTATGAAAATGAGAAGATTTTTGTAAAACCAGCCAGTGAACTGACAGAATATAAGGGTGATCCTTTGTCCGTCATCTGTGCAGTAAATGAAAATGCAGGAACACGTCTGGAGACGCATGGGATCAGAGATGAAGAATTTATCAGAGGCAAAGCGCCTATGACAAAGGAAGAGGTGCGTACGGTATCCCTTTCCAAACTGCGACTGACTGCTGATTCCGTCTGCTATGATGTGGGTGCAGGAACAGGCTCACTGTCAGTAGAGATGGCACTTCGTGCTCATCAGGGACAGGTCTGGGCAATCGAGAAAAAGGAAGATGCAGTTGAACTGATCCACCGGAATAAGTTGAAATTTGCAGCGGATAATCTGGAGATCGTGGAAGGACTTGCACCGGAGGCTCTGAAAGATCTTCCGGCACCAACCCATGCTTTTATCGGAGGCTCGTCAGGAAATCTGAAAGAGATCGTGAAGCTGTTACTTGAAAAGAACCCTCAGGTCCGGATCGTGATCAACTGTATCACTCTTGAAACTGTGTCTGAAGCATTGGAAACAGCGAAAGAGTTTGGATTTGAAGAAAATGAAATCGTGCAGCTAAGTGCGGCACGTTCAAAGGCAATCGGACGTTATCATATGATGATGGGCGAGAATCCTATTTATATTATTACACTTCAGAATCCCGGGAAATAACAAATGATGCAGATATCAGGGATTACAAATTAACAGTTAAGGAAATACAGATTAACAGTTAATAGATTGGAATGCCCTGAAATTGTTGAAAAAATATAGGACAGAAACAGAGGAGAACAGGGATGGATATTCCAAGAATACTTCTTGCAGCAGGAGCCAGCGGCAGTGGCAAAACTCTGATTACCTGCGGACTTCTGCAGGCACTGGTCAATCGAAAAATGAAAGTGGCATCTTTTAAATGCGGACCGGATTATATAGATCCCATGTTTCATTCCAGAGTCATCGGGACGAAATCCAGAAATCTGGACACCTTTTTTACAGATGCCGAGACTACCCGATACCTGCTTGGGAAAAAATGCAGCAGACTGCGATATTGCAGTGATGGAAGGTGTTATGGGCTATTATGACGGCGTGGGTGGAATATCCACGAAAGCAAGCGCCTATGACCTGGCAGATACCACAGATACTCCGGTCATCCTTGTGGTAAACAGCAGAGGAATGAGTATTTCCCTGGCAGCTTATATCAAAGGTTTTATGGAGTACAAAGAGAAAAGCCATATCAAAGGCGTGATCTTTAACCAGATGTCTCCCATGCTTTATCCCAGAATGAAGAAGCTGGTGGAAGAACAGCTTGAGGTGGAGGTTCTTGGATATGTGCCAAAGGTAGAGGACTGTGTGATCGAGAGCCGTCATCTGGGTCTTGTGCTTCCTGAGGAGATTTCTGATCTGAAGGAACGTTTGCAGAAGCTTGCCGGAATATTGGAAGATACACTGGAGATTGACAGGATTCTTGCACTTGCCCAAAATTGCAGAGGATCTGCAGGTGCCGGAATCTCTGATACAGAAAGACAAGACATATGGATATTGTCTGCCACAGAAGTTGCGTATCGGAGTGGCAAAGGATGAAGCCTTTTGTTTCTTTTATGAAGACAATTTCCGTCTCCTTCAGGAAATGGGGGCAGAGCTGGTTGATTTCTCGCCAATTCATGATAAACATCTTCCTGCAGATCTGGATGGGATTCTTCTTTATGGCGGTTATCCGGAATTAAATGGAGAGGCACTGGAACGCAATGCATCCATGAAAGAAGAGATTGCACAGGCAGTTAAACAGGGCATGCCATGTATGGCAGAATGCGGAGGCTTTATGTATCTTCATGAACAGATGGAGGACATGAACGGAGTGTTCCGGAAAACCTGCGGAGTGATTCCCGGAAAATGTTTCCGTACTCCCAGACTGACCAGATTTGGATATATCACATTAACCGCCGGGAAACCTGTTTTTGGCAGAAGTGCAGAGGAAATCGGTGAGATTCCGGCCCATGAATTCCACTATTTTGATTCTGAGAACTGTGGAAGTGATTTCCATGCAGCGAAGCCTATGAGCAAAAGAGGATGGGACTGTATGCACAGCAGCAGTAACCTGCTGGCAGGATATCCTCATATCTATTATTATGGAAATCCCCAGATTCCCAGGGCTTTTCTCATGAAATGTCTGGAATATCATAACAAGGAGTTTTAAAAATATGTTACATTACAGTATGCCTGCCCTTGCTGCAGGCTTCATACTTGATCTTATGATAGGAGATCCCAGATGGCTGTATCATCCGGTGTGTCTGATCGGAAATCTGATCGCATTTCTGGAAAAAATACTCCGAAAGATTTTTCCAAAAAACAGATAAGGGTGAACTGGCTGCAGGTACAGTGGAAGTGATCCTTGTCTGTCTGTTAAGCGGTGGAATCCCATTTTTGATCCTGCACATTCTCTATGGAATCTCAGTATGGGCGGGATTTGCACTGGAGACCTTCTGGTGTTATCAGCTTCTGGCAACCAAATCTCTGAAAACAGAGAGCATGAAAGTCTATGACAGACTGAAAAACGGAACTCTGGATGAGGCCCGTTATGCAGTATCTATGATCGTAGGCCGTGATACCCAGTCATTGACAGAGGAGGGTGTTACAAAGGCGGCAGTAGAGACTGTGGCAGAGAATGCTTCAGACGGTGTTATAGCACCGATGCTTTATATGGCAATCGGCGGAGTGTGGCTGATGTTTCTTTACAAAGGAATCAATACCATGGATTCCATGCTGGGTTATAAGAATGATAAATATCTGTATTTTGGCCGTTGCGCTGCAAAACTGGATGATGTGGCCAATTATATTCCAGCCAGACTTTCAGGATGGCTGATGGTGGCAGCCTCTGCATTTGTAAAAATGGATGTGAAAAATGCAGCCAAGATCTACCGCAGAGACAGAAGAAATCACGCCAGCCCCAACTCTGCACAGACAGAGGCAGCAATGGCAGGTGCGCTGGAGGTACAGCTTGCAGGCAATGCTTATTATTTCGGAAAGCTTTATGAGAAACCAACCATAGGAGATGGAATCCGCCCTGTGGAGGTGGAGGATATCAGACGATCCAACCGTCTGCTTTATGCAACAGCGATCCTGGGGGCTGTGATATTCCTTCTGATCGGAAGCGCGGTGCGCATCTGTTTCTTTTTATAATTCCGGTAACAGTGTGCTGATAAGTTGATTTTTGTAATAATCTTGCAGGATAACAGCTTGTTGGTTCAATAGTGGATTGCTGAATAGTTATTAATATAAAACATGTATAGTAAGACAGGAGACAACTGATGACAAAACATATACATGGCGGTGATGTTTATAAATATGATCACTGTCTGGATTTCTCCGCAAACTGTAATCCGCTGGGAACACCGCAGAGTGTAAAGCAGGCGATCATAGACAGTGTAGAGGACCTGAGTGATTATCCCCGTGTAGGATGCGGACCTCTGAAAGCGGCAATCGCAGATTATGAACATACCAAAAAAAGAATATCTGATCTGCGGGAATGGAGCCGCAGACCTTAATTTTTTCCCTCAGCAGGGCATTGAATCCAAAGAAGGCCCTTCTTCCTGCTCCTACCTTTGCGGAGTATGAACAGGCACTGGTCAGTGTTGGCTGTGAGATCAGCAGATATTATCTGAAAGAGGAAAATGATTTCTGTATACAGAAAGATTATCCGGATGTTCTGAAAAGAGAAAAGCCGGATATTATTTTCCTGTGTAATCCCAATAATCCTACAGGGATCACCATACCTCAGGACCTTCTGGAAGAAATTCTGGAAACCTGTGCCATGCAGGGAATATTTATGGTAGTAGATGAGTGCTTCCTGGATTTTGTAAAAGATCCGGAGAAACATACGCTGAAGGAAAAACTGGCAAAATATCCCGGACTTTTTATTCTTAAGGCATTTACCAAAAGATATGCGATCCCCGGTGTGCGGCTGGGCTATGGATTCTGTTCGGACGGGGAAGTACTTGACCGGATGGAGGCAGTCACCCAGCCCTGGAATGTGTCTACCATGGCACAGCAGGCAGGAATGACAGCACTGAAGGAAGCAGAATATGTGGAAGCAGGACGGCAGATCATTTTCCGTGAATCTGCATGGATGAAGGAAAAGATGAGACAGCTTGGGCTGACGGTATATCCTTCTGAAGCAAATTATATATTCTTTTACGGACCTGAGGATCTCTTTGAAAGATGTGTTGCAAAGGGAATCCTGATCCGGGACTGCAGTAACTATCCGGGGCTGAAAAAGGGATATTACCGTGTGGCAGTGAAGCTGCATGAACAGAATGAAAAGCTGATAGAGGTACTGGAAGAAGTGCTTTTATAAGTATTTAACCGAATCAAGTAAGTCCCCTGCTTCAATTGCGAAAAGCAATAAGCAGTGGGTGGGGACTTGCTTGTATCAGGAGGAGTGCAAGCTCCTTCTGATAAACTGCGGAGCAGTTATTCGGTTATGAGCAAGTAGCGAAGCGGATTGCGAATATCCGCTTGATCAGGAGAAAAGGGGAAACAAAAAATGGCAAAAGCGATTATGGTGCAGGGGACAATGTCCAATGCAGGAAAAAGCCTTCTGGCAGCAGGGCTTTGCAGGATTTTTAAACAGGATGGATACAGGGTGGCACCCTTTAAATCCCAGAATATGGCACTGAACTCTTTTATTACAGAAGAGGGGCTGGAGATGGGCAGAGCTCAGGTGATGCAGGCGGAGGCAGCCGGAATTAAGCCTTCTGTGCTGATGAACCCCATTCTTCTGAAGCCTACCAATGATGTAGGCTCCCAGGTGATCGTAAACGGAGAAGTCCTGGGAACCATGAGTGCCAGAGACTATTTTAAATATAAGAAAAAGTTGGTGCCGGATATTATGAAAGCCTATGATAAACTGGCATCAGAAAATGATATCATTGTGATCGAGGGAGCAGGAAGCCCGGCAGAGATCAATCTGAAAACAGAAGATATCGTAAATATGGGAATGGCAAAGATGGCAAAGGCACCGGTACTTCTGGTGGGAGATATTGACAGAGGCGGTGTTTTCGCACAGCTGATCGGTACAGTGGAGCTTCTGGAAGAGGATGAAAGAGAGATGGTAAAGGGTCTGATCATCAACAAATTCCGCGGCGACAAGACCATCCTTGATCCGGGAGTGCAGATGCTGGAGGAGAGAAGCCATATCCCTGTAGTGGGAGTGGCTCCGTATCTGGATATTCAGGTGGAGGATGAGGACAGCCTCACAGAAAGATTTGACAGAAAACAGGAAGTGGATCTTATTGATATTGCGGTGATCCGGGTGCCAAGGATCTCCAATTTCACAGATTTTAATCCACTGGAAAGTATCCCGGGAGTTTCCCTGAGATATGTACAGCATGTCAGTGAACTGAAAAATCCGGATATGATCATCCTTCCAGGAACAAAAAATACAATGGAAGATCTGCTGTGGATGCGGGCTAATGGTCTGGAAGTTGCAGTTTTGAAGGAAGCTGCAAAGGGTAAGATCATCTTTGGAATCTGTGGCGGTTATCAGATGCTGGGTGAGACCTTAAGTGACCCTCATCATGTGGAAGCCGGAGGAACCATCAAGGGAATGGGACTGCTTCCTATGGATACTGTTTTTGCGGAAAAGAAAACCAGAACCAGAGTTTCCGGCAGATTCCTGGAACTCGAGGGAGAGCTTCAGGCACTTTCTGGTGCAGAACTGGAGGGTTACGAGATTCATATGGGAGAAACTGTGTTAAAAGGCGAGGCCGGACACAGTGTATCCATTGAAGATCAGGTGTCAGGAGAGTGTAAGGAAGACGGTGCATACTGTAAAAATGTCTGTGGAACCTATGTCCATGGAGTTTTTGACAGAGAGGATGTGGCAGAGGCTGTTGTACGTGTTCTGGGTGAGAAAAAGGGGATTGATGTATCTCAGATGACAGGAATCGATTTTGCAGCATTTAAAGAAACCCAGTATGATATTCTGGCAGCAGAACTGAGGAAACATCTGGATATGAAGAAAATCTACGAAATTCTGGAGCAGGGAATCTGATCCGGAACTGTATGGTGAAAATCCAGATAAACTATAGCAATCCTCGTAAATAATGCATTTAAGACAGTTCAGCAGAATTTCACACTCTGATGGGCTGGATTAAGATGCATTATTTTAGAGGATTGCTATAATGAGTGATAGATGTAACTATTGTATACGGGAATTTATGGAATTTGGGAGATAAGGAATGAAAGTAGAACTGGAAAATGTAAAACCAATGGATATAGAGAAACGCAGCTTTGAGATCATCACAGAGGAACTTGGAGATAAAAAGCTGGTTCCCGGAACAGAGCTGATCGTAAAGAGATGTATTCACACAAGCGCAGACTTTGATTATGCAGAGAATCTCTGTTTCTCTGAGAATGCAGTTGAGAAAGCAATTGCTGCTATCAAAGACGGTGCCTGCATTGTGACAGATACACACATGGCAGAGTCCGGGATCAACAAGAGAGTCCTTTCCCGTTACGGCGGAGAAGTATTCTGCTTTATCTCTGACGAGGATGTAGCTGCCACAGCCAAAGCCAACGGAACCACAAGAGCTACAGCCAGCATGGATAAGGCTGCTGCCATGGGAAAGAAGCTGATCTTTGCCATCGGAAATGCCCCCACTGCGCTGGTACGTCTCTATGAACTGATAGAGGAGGGCAAGCTGGATCCTGAGCTGATCATCGGTGTGCCGGTAGGTTTTGTAAATGTGGTTCAGTCCAAAGAACTGATCATGCAGGCAGACGTACCTTATATTGTAGCCAGAGGAAGAAAAGGCGGAAGCAATGTTGCCGCATGTATCTGTAATGCATTGCTTTATATGATTGATAATAACAGAGGATACTAATTAATTCTGTATCTGACTGATATCTTTTAACAGCTTGCATGCCGGGACGAAATCTGCCACAGGCATGGAGGAGCAGGAGAGGATCAGGGTAATCTTACCGGGAGCCTCTCTCAGAAGCTGCAGGCGCAGACCATTGGTCTGTGCCTTTTTTTAGAAGCTCCTGCCAGGTAAGAGTTGTGGACAGAGTCAGGGCCAGACTGGTACCTGCGGCTCCGGTCTGGATCTGGGCATCTTTCCCAAATACTTCCCGCACTGCACTGCGGAGTGCTTTCAGCTTTACAGAATACAGACGTTTCAGCTTACGGGTCTGTGCAGCCAGGTGACCATCCCGGATAAACTGGCAAAGAGCAATCTGCTCTGCTTTTGATGCTGTCTGATTATATTGGTCTGCCTTTTTTCTGTACAGTGCAGAAAGCTCCGGAGGCAGGACCATAAAGCTGATACGGATGGAGGGCAGCAGAAGTCTGGAAAAGGTTCCCAGATACACTACATTCTGACCGCCCGCCAGACCAAAAAGAGAAGGGGTAGGCTTCTGCAGATACACAAATTCATTTTCAAAATCATCTTCAATGACCAGACTGCCATGTGAAGCAGAGTAATTCACCAGCTCCAGGCGCCTGGAAACAGGCATAATGTCACCCCATTTTGTCATATGTGCAGGAGAAACATATATAATATCGCAGTCCTTATTCCTGTAATCTATCTGAAATCCATAGTCATGAAATACAGTGCTTCCCTGTACAAAGGAAGGATTGGGAAAAGAAACAGTCTGACGTTGCTCAAGGAGCGGGCAGAGGATGTGCAAAAGGCTCTGGATACCAGCACCGATCACAATATCCTCCCCACTGCACAGCACATTTCTGCGTTCTCTCACATAATCAGCAAGTGTATCTCTCAGGTCTGCCTCTCCCTGAGGCTCTCCGTAGGACAGTAATCGTTCATCCTGGCGAAGGGCACTTTTGATATAACGTCTCCACAAGTCAAAACGGAAACTCTCCCGATCTACTCCTGAAGAAGCAAAATCAAACCTGCAGGGTGTCTTGGTCTGTTTCTCGGCTTTTCTGACAGATGTATGTTGTCTGTCAGCAATATCTGTCACATAATATCCGCTCTGGGCTTTGGAAATAATATATCCCTCCGCAGCCAGCTGCAGATAGGCATTTTCAATGGTAGTGCGGCTCAGCTTCAGTTCCTGTGAACATTTTCGAAGAGAGGGCATCCTGCTTCCAGGCGGGAGCTTTTTCTCCATGATCAGCTCCCTGTAATAGTGGAACACCTCCAGGTACAGGTGCTCCTTTTTTTTCATTTTTATCTAAAATCAATTCCATAAAAAATCTCCAATCTTTTCAGAGTGTGTTTGAAAAATCATTCCCGCAATCTGTACGCCCCACTTTGCGGTATATTTTGTTCGAATTCGGTTGCCGTAGCCCGTTACGACGCCCTCATTCGGACAAAATCTTCCGTAAATTGTGACGCACATCTTGCGAAAAGCATTTTTCAAACACGCTCTGGAATCAAACAAACTGACCCTTAAAAAAATCATTAAATCTGGCTATATTCATATATCCACTGTGATGCTATATTAATACAAAGCATAAAAGAAAGCAAGAGGAATAAAAAATTTGAAAAAAAGTTGCAGTAATTCATGATCTGTCCGGCTTGGGAAAATGCTCTCTTACAGCAGCGATTCCTGTAATTTCCGCCATGGGAGTCCAGGCTTGTCCGCTACCCACCGCAATATTGAGTAATCAGACAGGATACGGATCTTATTTCTGGGATGATTATACAGACCGGATGGAGCTGATCATGGATGAGTGGAAAAAAATTGGGATTTACACCGGATGGTGTTTATACAGGATTTCTGGGAGACGCCAGACAGGTGGATCTGATCCTGAAATTTGTAGATATGTTATGCACAGAGGGAACACATATCCTGGTTGACCCGGTTATGGGAGACAGAGGGGAAACATACAAAACCTATTCAGAGACTCTCTGTGAAAAAATGCGGACTCTGGTCAGAGAAGCTACAGTGATCACACCGAACCTGACAGAGGCACTTCTTCTTCTGTATGGAAAAGAAGGAATGAAAGAAAGGATGAAAGCACTTTCTGATATGGAAGAAACACAGCTGCTTAAGGAAATAGAAACATCTGGCAGAGAACTGACTCAGCGTTTTGGACTGGAAGCAATTGTGATCACAGGAGTAGAGGTGTCCGGCAGTGACGGCAGAGCACGAATGGGAAATCTGGTTCTGGAAAAAGAAAAAGCAGACTGGTGTTTTTCTGTAAAAGAGGGCGGCAGCTATTCCGGAACAGGAGATCTTCTGGCATCTGTCCTGAGCGCAGGAATGGTGAGAGGAATTCCCATGAAAGCATGTGTGGAGAAGGCGGTTGAATTTCTGAGCGGAGCTATTCACGATGCAGTGGAAGAAGGTACTGACAGAAATGACGGAGTCTGTTTTGAAAAATATTTGGGGATACTGACACAGATATAATACAGGAAATCGCAAATATTGTTTTAGCCGAATTATATCGAAGCGGAGAGCTTATCCGATTAAATCATAATTATGAAATTACCGGACATTTAAATAAAATATATAACAGGAGGGACCATATTATGTCTGAATTAACAGCAAAAGAAAACATCAGAACAGCTGGTACAGTGAAAAGGATCACAGCCACAGCGGTAATGGCAGCACTGACTACTTTAATGACAGCTTATATCTTCCACATTCCGGTAGGGGTGAACGGAGGATATGTACATCTGGGTGACACTATGATCTATCTGGCAGCAGCATTTCTGCCATTACCTTACGCATGTGCGGCAGGAGCGATCGGAGGTGGACTGGCAGACCTTCTGACAGCACCTGTATGGGCGCCTGCAACCATAATCATTAAAATGTTGATCTGCCTTCCGTTTTCTTCTAAAGGAACAAAGCTGGTCACAAAGAGAAATGTAGTTGCATTATTCCTTGCATTCGCCATCTCAGCAACAGGATACTATATTGCAGAAGGAATTATGTTTGGATTTACAGCATCCTTCTTTACTTCTGTCAGCGGAAGTATTGTACAGTCAGGGGGAAGTGCCATTATGTTTGTGATCATCGGTACTGCACTTGATAAAATCGGATTTAAGACTAATATTGCGAAATAATAGGAAAAATAAAATAACTGAAGTTAACCGGATCAAGTAGCGAAGCGGATGATTTTATCCGCTTGACACTGAGGAGAATATAAAATGACAACAGATATCATATACAGATATAAAAACCAGGTATATTTTAACATTACCAATAAATGTCCATGCAGATGCACTTTCTGCATCCGAAATACAGAGGATGCCATCGGTGAGGCATCCAATCTCTGGTTTGAACATGAACCTGCATTGGAAGAGATTTATAAAGCCATTGATGAGTTTGATTTTTCAGACTGTAATGAAGTGGTTTTCTGCGGATACGGAGAACCGACCATGGCTCTTGAGAACCTTATAGCAGTAAGCAAATATATCAGGGAAAGATACCCATTCCGGATCAGGCTGAATACCAACGGCTTATCTGATCTGATTCACAAACGTTCTACTGCAGAAGAAATCTGTCAGGCTGTAGACAGTATATCCATCAGCCTGAATATGCCGGATGCAGCTTCCTACAATGAAGTAGTCCGTCCTGCATATGGCGAGAAATCCTTTGATGCCATGCTGAAATTTGCAAGAGACTGCAAGCAGTATCTTGATGATGTACGCTTCACAGTTGTAGATGTGATCGGCGAGGAAAAAGTAGAGCAGAGCAAAATCCTGGCTGCTCAGAATGGGATTCCGTTAAGAGTAAGAAAATATTCACCGTGATACAGAATAGAAAATTTCTGTTTTTGACTTTTGAGTTTGTCTGAAAACTACAGCAGTCATGCACCTTACCGTGCGTGGCTGCTTAATTTTTTATGTTATAGGAAATTACTCCGTAATGTTTCTATAACATAAAAAGCCTTCCGGGCAGGATGAAGTCCCCTTCTTCGAAAATTGCAAAAAGTAATAAGTAATAAGAGAGTGCACTTGACATATGATATTCTTTATACTATATTATATTTAACAATTAGGTTAAATGTTAAATGAAAGGCTGTGATGAACTTTTGGGATTACAGGATACATTGAAAGCACTGGCAGATCCAATACGACGTGAGATTCTAAATTTGTTAAAGGGCGGACGGCTTTCAGCAGGAGAGATATGTGAACATTTTTCAGTGACGGGGGCGTCTATATCCAGACATCTGGCAATATTAAAGGATGCTGATCTGATCAGGAGCAAAAGGGAAGGAAAATTTATTTATTACGAACTAAATACTTCTGTATTGGAGGATGTTATGTTGTGGATCACAGACTTAAAGGGGGTATCGGATTATGAAGGAAATGATTAAAAAATATAAAGGTACATTGATCTGTTCTGTACTGGTAATGCTTGCAGGAATTTTGGTGGGTTTTACGATGGCGCAGAGCATATGGATAAACGTGTTTTTTTGTAGTGACAGATTGCATACTGGTGACAATCATCTTTTATGACAACAGGAACAGACAGCAGAGCAGTAAGGTTATAGGGATGGTCATATGGATGATACCTGTTACCGCGTTAATCTATAATGGTATGGCAAGACTGATCAATATGGATGCGGATAGTGAGAATCTGTTTATGGCAGTAATTTACTTTGGAACAGGATTACTGTTTATGATCATAGGAAATTATTTGCCGAAGGTGAAACAGAATAACACCATAGGAATCAGGGTTGTATGGACACTGCAGGATGAAGAAAACTGGAGTGCAACTCATAGATTCAGTGGAAAATTATGGGTGGCATCAGGTGTCCTATGTATGCTTTGCGGCCTTTTTGGAGAAAGCATTGCTGCTTTGATTTTGTATATTGTGAGCATTATGGCTGCTGCAATTGTCAGTATTCTTTATTCTTATCTTTTTTATAAGAAAAAAATGGCAGCCGGAGAAAAATTAAAAATCCGGTATAACAAGAAGACAATCGTGATATATATAATAGTATCAGTTTTTGTCATAATATTTACTATATGGACTTTGTTCTGGGGGAGTATTGATATTAGTTTTCATGATAATGATTTTACTGTTGAGGCACAGGGATGGAGTGATTATACAGTGGATTATGGGCAGATTGACAGTATCTCATACAAAGAAAATTTATTTCAAAATGGGAATGATCGCAGAACAAATGGTATGGGAAACCTGAAGTATGGTATGGGAAATTTCAGAAATGATATTTATGGAGATTATATCCGCTACACCCATGCATCCTGCCACTCATATGTAGTTATGGATATAGGCGGAAAAATATTGGTGGTAAATGGCGCAGATGAATCAGAAACAAAGAAAATTTATGACACCCTCAGAGAGAAATGTCAGATGAATTAGTGCGTATTTCACCGAATCAGAAAAGAAGCAAAAATAACAGGCATTGCGGTTACGAATCGCAATACCTGTTAATTTTTTGATGCGATTGCGGGTATCATGGAACCATGAAGGTGATTTCTATGATAAACAGACAATTCTACATCGATAAGATTATGGCATACATTGATACGCCTTGTGTAAAAGTGCTGACTGTCTTTATACAATCTTAATACGGAATCATAGACTTTTATACTATCTTTGAAAGCAATTGTATATAATAAAACGCATTATGAAGATATTGCTATAGAATCATTAGTAAGGAGTTATGATCATTTATGCCGGAAAAAAGTGTGTAAGAGAAAACACCTGACGTCTTTTCAGCTGATTATTCTGGGATTTGCAGGTGTGATCCTTTTGGGAAGCATTTTGCTGATGCTTCCGGTTTCTTCTTTGGAGAAAGTGCCGACGCCATTTCATGAGGCACTTTTTACAGCCACTTCGGCAGTATGCGTTACAGGGCTTGTAGTAAAGGACAGCGGAAGTTACTGGTCTGTGTTCGGACAGACAGTTATTCTTGCGCTTATACAAATAGGTGGACTTGGAGTAGTAACCGTAGCGGCAGCGGTTTCGCTTCTTTCAGGGAAAAAAAGTATCTCTCATGCAAAGAAGTACAATGCAGGATGCAATTTCAGCACCTAAAGTTGGAGGAATTGTCAGACTGACAAGGTTCATTTTAAAGGGGACTCTTTTGATTGAAGCAGCAGGAGCTATGTTATTGCTGCCGGTTTTTGCATCGGATTATGGCTTAAAGGGAATCTGGATGGCAGCCTTTCATTCTGTTTCTGCTTTTTGTAATGCAGGATTTGACATTCTGGGAACAGCAGATAATGCCTTTCCGTCTTTGACAGGGTATTCTGGAAATGTCCTTATAAATGTGGTAATCATGCTGCTGATCATCACAGGGGGAATCGGTTTTCTCACCTGGGATGATATTTATAGGAATAAAATGAATTTTAAACGTTACCGCATGCAAAGCAAGATTATTCTTATGACTACTGTATGCCTGATTATTTTTCCGGCAGCTTTTTTTCTTTGTCTGTGATCTGAAAAACCTGCCTGTGGGAGAACGCCTGTTAGCTGCCATGTTTCAATCGGTAACTACAAGAACTGCCGGCTTTAATACCATAAACATTTCAGAGATGAGCGAGGCATCAAAAGCGGTTATGATACTGTTAATGCTGATCGGTGGTTCGCCGGGTTCTACAGCAGGAGGAATGAAAACAACTACTTTTACGGTACTGATACTGAATGCAATTGCGACGTTTCGCAGTCAGGAAAATGCAGGGGCTTTTGGTCGGAGACTGGAATATCATGTGATAAAAAATTGCAGCCACAGTAGCCATGCTTTATTTTACATTGTTCTTTTGCGGAGGTGTTGCAATCAGCGTATACGAAGATCTTCCACTTTTGGATTGTCTGTATGAAGCAGCTTCAGCTGTGGGTACGGTAGGTCTGACCTTGGGAGTCACACCGGGACTTCATGATTTTTTCACAAGTTGTGCTGATCATACTGATGTATCTGGGACGCGTAGGCGGCCTGACCCTGATTTATGCAGTATTCTCAGGAAGAAACAAGGGAAATGCAAAGCTTCCTCTGGAGAAAATTACAGTTGGATGAGAAGGAGACAAGTAATATTATGAAGAATGTATTGATTATTGGACTTGGAAGATTTGGAAAACATATTGCCATGCAGCTGAATCAGCTTGGGCATGAAATTATGGCAGTCGACTGGAAGGAAGAAAGGGTGGATAAAGTGCTTCCGTTTGTGACTAACGCCCAGATTGGGGACAGTACTGATGCGGAATTTTTACAATCTCTTGGGATTGGAAACTACGATATCTGTTTCGTGACCATCGGAGGAAGTTTTCAGAATTCTCTTGAGACCACTTCCCTTCTGAAAGAACTGGGAGCAAAACTGGTAATATCCAGAGCTGAACGTGATGTTCAGGAAAAATTTCTCTTACGCAATGGTGCAGATAAGGTGGTTTATCCGGAAAAGCAGGTTGCAAAATGGGCATCTATCCGTTACACAGATGATCATATCCTTGATTATATGGAGGTGGATGCTTCCCATGCGATTTTTGAGGTAGAAGTGCCAGAGGAATGGACTGGAAAAACTGTAGGCGGACTGGATATCAGAAAGCGTTACAATATTAATATTCTGGCAGTAAAAAATGAAGGAGAATTTAATATTGCAATTTCTCCGGATACGTATTTGGAAGAGAATAGTAAATTACTGGTGCTGGGAGAATACAGAGCTCTTCAGAAGTGCTTCCGCATATAGTACAGCGAATATTAAGTAACTGCTATATTGACTTGTCTGATTTTTCATCTGCGGCGTTGTCGTCAATCGCCGTAGCCACCGCTACGCCTCATTCCTCCGCCTTGCAGCTGAAGAAATCATCCTGCGTCAATATAGCAGAAACTTAATTTTCGCTGTACTAGTTAAAAAAGAATTTTTGACCACAACACAGCCCCATGATATAATTTTCAAAACAGTAAAAAAGGTGGGACAGGATGAATTTAAAAAATGTGAATCATCAGAAACGATCATTCACATGGTCTATTGGAAAAACCGTCTGCAAAGGATTATTTTCTGACGGTATTTATATTTGTGGTATGCACTTTAATTGGTCTGTTGTTTCAGAAACTGAATTTTACGGATACGAATATTGTAACCATATATATTCTGGGGGTTTTGCTTACTTCGATTGTGACAGATGGCTATCTTTGCAGTGTGGCAGGCTCTTTCTTAAGTGTATTTTTATTTTGTTTTTTTCTGACAGAACCAAGGATGTCTTTCAAAACCTATGCGGTGGGTTATCCGGTGACATTTTTCATAATGCTTATTTCATCCGTACTTACGGGAGCACTTGCAGCAAAGCTGAAAACACATGCAAAGCTGTCTACACAGCTTGCCTTTCGTGCACAGATTCTGTTCGATACAGACCGTCTGCTGCAAAAGGCAAAAGGAGAAACAGAGATTCTTGATGTCACCTGTACACAGCTTCTCCGTTTATTAAACCGCAATATTACAGCATATGTAGTAGAAAATGGAACTTTATCAGAGGGAAAGCTTTTCTCCGGGGAAAAAGAGGACACAGAAGATTTTTTGATACCAGAAGAGCAGCAGATAGCCAAATGGGTCTGTGAAAACAGACAGCATGCCGGTGCGTCCACACACCATTTTCCTCAGGCTAAATGTTTATATCTGGCAATCCGGAGCGGGGATAATGTTTACGGCGTGATCGGGATACCATTGCAAAAAGAAACACTGGACACTTTTGAATACAGCATCCTGTTGTCTGTAATAAATGAATGTGCGCTTGCAATGGAAAATGCGAAAAATGCATTGGAAAAAGAAAAAAATGCAGTTATGGCCAAAAATGAACAGCTGCGGGCAGATCTTCTTCGGGCGATTTCGCATGATCTTCGTACGCCGCTTTGCTCCATTTCCGGTAATGCAGATATGCTGCTTGGCAATAGTGACCGTCTGGACGAAGCTACCAAACATCAGATTTATAGCGATATCTATGATGATTCTGAATGGCTGATCGGAGTTGTGGAGAATTTGCTTTCCATTACCAGACTGAATGACGGAAGACTGAAATTTAAATTTACAGACCAGCTTCTGGATGAGGTGATTGCAGAATCCCTGAGGCATATCAGCCGGAAACATGATGATTATAAAATTGTGACAGACTGTGAAGAACTTGTTCTTGCACGTATGGATGTACGTCTTATTATGCAGGTTCTGGTAAATTTAGTTGACAATGCAATAAAATATACACCGCCGGGTTCTGTGATCTGCATTCGGGGAACGAAAACAGATGGGAAAGCGCAGATAAGTGTGGAAGATAATGGCCCGGGAATTCCGGAAGAAATGAAGTCACATATTTTTGAGATGTTTTATACAGGGAAAACAACAGTTGCGGATAGTCAACGAAGTCTGGGACTTGGACTGGCACTTTGCCGCTCTATTATAGAAGCACATGAAGGAACCCTGGTTCTGACAGATAATAATCCTCATGGATGCAATTTTACTTTTACTTTACCCTTAAGCGAGGTGACATTAAATGAATAAAACATTAATTCTGGTGGTTGAAGATGACAGACCCATACGCAATCTGATCGTTACTACATTAAAAACACATGACTATAAATATCTGACTGCAGAAAACGGATCTTCAGCCATTCTGGAAGCTTCGTCCCACAATCCGGATATTGTTCTTCTGGATCTGGGGCTTCCTGATATGGAAGGGGTAGAAGTGATAAAAAAATTCCGTACCTGGTCGAATATGCCGATTATTGTGATCAGCGCCAGAAGTGAGGACACAGATAAAATAGAGGCGCTGGATGCAGGAGCGGATGATTATATTACGAAACCGTTCTCTGTTGAGGAATTACTTGCGCGTATCCGTGTCACCCAGAGGAGACTTGCGGTTATGCAGAGCGGAGAGCAGATAGAAAGCTCTGTTTTTGAGAATGGTGGATTAAAGATAGACTATACGGCAGGTTGTACATATCTGAAGGGAGAGGAATTGCATCTGACACCTATAGAATATAAGCTGCTCTGTCTTTTGTCCCGCAATGTGGGGAAGGTATTGACACATACCTATATTACCCAGCAGATTTGGGGACGATGTTCGGATAATGATGTTGCTTCTCTCAGAGTTTTTATGGCAACATTGCGGAAAAAACTGGAGCCTGAGAAAAATGGAGTACAATACATCCAGACACATATTGGCATTGGGTATCGCATGCTTAGAATTGAGAAGTAAAAAGCTAGTACATCGTTTCGTAAATAACTATACCAATCGCGTAGGATGCGGATTCGAGTGTGCAGGTCTAAAAACGCAGGCGTAGCGGGCTACGCTGAGGCTTTTAGACCTGTGCACTCGGATTTGCAGACAAGTGAGTGGTATAGTTATTTCGAAAACGATGTACTAGATACGGAGTATGTCACAGAGGATATCGCCTAACCATCTGATTTGATGATACAGCAATATCTTATTTTTATAGCAATCCTCGTAAATAATGCATTTAAGAGGATTGCTATAGATTTATTTCTTATAATATAATAAGAAGGAACCCTCCCAATATTAACAGCAATGAGGAAACAACTGAAAAGATCTGGGCTCCTATACCTGGGATGCCGCCCTGTTTGATCGCTTCATCGCGGTCAAGTTTATTTTTCATCAGATTCTCTGTGATTCCGGGTGCGGATTTGAGAGTCTGTCCGTCCTGTATGCCGATAGCAGTTACGGTTTGCCCTGTTTCGAAATCAGCAGCAGAATAATAATAACGAACATCATATTCTTTATGTGAACGTGTCGTCTGGTTCGATGGTTCTATAAAATGCTTCTGTGTATAGGTGTTATCCGGTACATATGTATAACCGGCAGATGATAATGCTGCCTTGTCGTAATCTTCCCAGGTTTTGGTCAGCATAATATCATCAATAAAATCCTGCGAAAGTGCATAATTTCCAATTTTCCCCTGGCCTGATACCGGCATGCTGCTGAAAGATGAATTCCATTCCAGAACGCCATATTTCTTTTCGTCGTCAGTCATTGCCTCCTTCTTTTTGGAAGAAGATTTTGTTAATTTCATTGTCTGTTTTGAACTTGAAATGCGGATGCTGTCAAAGTCCAGTCCAAGCTCATCATCATGTGCCGGTTCAGTCAGCTCAAATGTGCCGCATACAATGACGGTTTTTCCATCGTTTTCCGGGTCGATCGTATCTGCTGCATCAACGTAAACTGCGTCTTTCAGAGCTGCTTTTGTTTTGGGGTTATCCACAAAGATCATCTTTAAAGCAGATACAAAAAAGAATATTCCGATTATTACAAGGAGAATCCCTCCTGCTTTCTTCAATATCTTCATAAATTTCATCACCTTCCCTTTTTATAAAAAACAAAATCTCATGGGAGCATATCCGTTATTCACCGAAAACCGTTTTCAGATCTTCAGGTGTCATAAAATCTCTTGCAGACTCATCTATCCAGTAGATATCGTTGCCTTCATAATACCATGCCCAGTCCTCTCCAAATGGAAGGGACATAAAGAATTCGTCTAATTCCTTTCCACATTTATCAATGGTATCCTTTGTAAAATAAATTTGCGAAAGATATTCAATTCCTCCGAAGGTAGTTTCATATATTTCTTCACCAACGTAAAACTCAGGAAGAGATTCCACAGAATCAAAGGATTCCATATAAATGCCCTCCACTCTGCTGCCTGCCAAAATGGCGTCTCCAATTTTCTTTATTGTAGACGGCAGATAAATATTGATCCACCATGGTATTTCAGTATGAACGGCTGGATCGATGATGTGATCTGCATATCTGGCAGCCATTTCTTTGTCCATGAAAACCCAATGCTCCGGCGCATCATAAGTATCTCTTGAACCGGCACCTTGAAATGCACTTTCCCCAATTTCTTCTACGCCTTCTTCTATATGGATTTCATGTAAATTCATCATATCACCAAAAACGTTCGTACCAATAACTTTCATGCTTCCCGGAACTGTCAGTTTTTCAATTGATGTCTTGCTGAATGCTTCAACACCAACTTCCTCCAGACCGTCAGGTAACTCTATTTTCGTAAGAGAAGAACAATCTTCAAATGCATAATCCCCCAGATATTTTAATGTGGATGGCAGGGTAACTTCTTCAAGTGCTGCACAATTTGCGAATGCGCCTTTATCGATCCGTTCTACTGCTGATGAAATAACTACTTTCTTAACATCAGCACAATTGTAAAATGCATATTCGCCGATTTCTTTAACTTCTATTCCCTTGATCACATCTGATATGATCACTTCCGGATCAGTTCCTTTGTATTTCTTCAGAACACCATCGTTACTAATATCAAACGACCTATCTATTTGTATTTCTTCTGCCGTTGGAATATTTACATCAATTTTCATAGAATTCAGTACGGTCTGAAAATTCTCGCCCTGGGCATAATCCCACAGTTCTTCTTTTGACAGTTCTTTTAAAAAGTAAAGCTCTATACACAGACAATGCTCTTTGGTAAACAGAGTATTGAAAGAAAGTTTATGTGATACTGGTGAATATGCACCGTAGAAAACAGTTTTTCCTGCCTTGAATTCTTTTACCAGACCATCTGCTTCTGCAGCTTTAAACCGCGCCTGAATCTCTTCCTGGTCATCCCGGTTCACACCAGCACCACGTCCACAGCCAAGTAATGCATTATAAACGGGATCATATCCATTCATAGTAGCCGGATGGATTGCAAGAGATCCCTTCTCCTCCGTACCTCTGTTAAAAGATACCAGAAGATGTTGCTCAGCAGACGTAGGAATTATTTCCCAAAATGCAGGAATTTCCAGTTCAACTCCGTCAATAGAAGCTGCAATGGTAGAGCCGCCTTCTGCAAATGTCAGATTCTCTACAAAGCGGCGTGTCTCTTTGGTGTCAATATCCGAAACATCCGGATATTTTTCGCGAGTTGCAGTTTGATCCTGAATATCTCTGGATAATGATTCTTTCAGCGAAGTATACGCATAAAACTGTTCCCGATCTAAAGAGCCGGCCTCATCCAGTCCTTCCGGTGTTGTAACTTCCACCAGAATTGCATTATACCCCTCAATCGCAGTCTGGTCATAGTTGATAATTTCAACAATATGGGGGTACGCCGTAATAAATGATTCATATGCGCTTGCTTTTTCTACATCCAAAGCCCATGTATAACGTTTGTACTTATAGCCTGAATTTCCATAGTCCCCTTCTTCAATGGAAACGGAGCTTAAATTTTTGATCTTTTACTTTCGAGCCATCTTCTCCAAAAACATTTGTCAGATTATCATATACACGAATTTTCCTGTCATAGGTAAGCGGATAGAAACGAATAAGCCATTTTTCATCAGGATCTGTAAATATAAGACCTGAATCTGTTTTCTCCGGTTTGATATCCCACAACATACCTGGAATCTGAATGGTAACTCCGGCTTCCTCATAATCATAATCTATATATTCAGGAATCGGGGTCGGTGTGGGAGTCGGCGTTGAAGTTGGTGCCGGTGTTTCTGTTGGTTTCGCAGTTTCTTCTTTCACCACCGGTGTTTCTTCCGGTTCAGTTTCACCGCAGGCAGTCATACCTGTAATTGCCATAGTAAGACCTATAAAAATCCCTGTCTTTTTGCACTTTCTGTTCATAGAAACCCTCCTTTCTTGTTCGGGACCCATATGCATTTCATTATCCCGGGAAATTCGTTTACATACGTATTCTATCTATATCTATATTATACCATTTTAATTCGTTTGCCACTGTCACTTGCGATAGTAACAGGTTGCATTATTTTCTGGAATTACAGTAGGATTCATGCTATTATAAACAGTAAAGAGTATCCGGAAATCCGGGAAAAACTTTGGAAAGAAGCATTCTGGAGTCAGAGTTTCTGCCTTTTGACGGCAGGAGGCGCACCAGTTGAAGTAATCCGTCAATACATCGAAACCCAGGGAGAGAAAAAGCATTGAACATAGCATATCGTTTCCGGATCTATCCAACAGAAGAACAGAAGATACTTCTGGGAAAAACATTTGGCTGCTGCCGATTTTCTGTATAACCAGATGTTTAATGACAAGATCCGGGAGTATAAAAAGACGAAAAAACTGTTAAAAATACACCAGCCATGTATAAAAAGGAGTATTCATTTCTGAAAGAAGTAGATTCGCTGGCACTGGCAAATGTTCAGCTTCATTTGGAGAAAGCATATAAGAATTTTTTCCGTGATCCCAAGGTTGGATTTCCACGTTTCAAGTCAAAACATCACTCCAAAAACAGCTACACAACAAATGTAGTCAACGGAAATATTCTGGTAGAAGATAAGCGGATCCGGCTTCCCAAATTAAAATGGATCTCCATGAAAAAACACAGGGAGCCTGCAGAAAACTGCTGTCTGAAATCAATGACAGTCAGTATGGAGCCGTCAGGAAAGTATTTTGCAAGTCTGCTGTATGAAGGATACAGCTGCGAAAACCAAGCAGCAGATGAAGATTACAGCAATGCCAAAATACTGGGGATTGATTATGCGATGCAGGGGATGGCAGTGTTTTCAGAAGAGATTGAGCTTGAAAAAGCAGGATTCTTCAGAAGAAATGAAAAAAGGCTGGCAAGGGAGCAGCGTAAACTGTCGAGATGTGTAAAAGAAAGCCGCAATTATGTGCGGCAGAAAAAGAAAGTTGCCAGGTGCCATGAAAAAATACGAAACCAGAGAAAGGATTATCTGCATAAACTGAGCCGCAGGATTACAGACCAGTACGATATAGTCGCGGTAGAAGATATTGATATGAAAGCAATGGGCCAGTGCCTGCATTTTGGAAAAAGTGTACAGGATAATGGATACGGGATGTTCCGGAATATGCTGGATTATAAGCTTGCCTGGAAGGGAAAGAAATTAGTAAAGATAGACCGCTTTTTCCCTTCAAGCAAAAAATGCAGTAAAGGCGGAAAGATAAAAAAGAGCTGGGATTATCCGAAAGAGTATACCGCTGCACGTGTGGAAATGAGATGGACAGAGATCGAAATGCAGCGATCAATATCCGTGAAGAGGCAAGAAGGATGCTGGCAGTATAAACTGTCCATATCCGGACAATAAGTAAGAAAATACGCCCGTGTCCGGGCAAAAAGAATCGCGGGGCACGCGAGGATAGCTTGTAGATACTTGGCTCAGTAGAGTCATTGAGCAAGAAGCCCCCACTTCAAAATCTGGGATTTAAGTGGTGGGAGCATGTCACGGTTTATTCCATTACAGATAAGAGTTTTGATGAAACATTTGGATTTACAGATGCGGAAGTAAAGGAACTCCTCCGGTATTATGGACAGGAAAAATATTATGAGACAGTGAAAGAGTGGTATGACGGCTGCCGGTTTGGAAATGTGGATGTTTATTGTCCATGGGATGTGATCAATTTCTGCAGCGATCATCTGGCAGATCCTGGACTGGAACCGAAGAATTACTGGGCGAATACAAGTGGAAACAGTGTGATCAGTCATTTCATTGACAGTGTGGGAAAACCACAGAAGCTGACCAGAATGGAGCTGGAACAGGAAGGGATTCATACAATTATAAAATATGGAATCGCCTGTTACAGAAAGAAATGTAAAGTTTTGATGAGAATAGATAAACAGTAAACACAGTTTTGACCTCATTACCGAATGCAGAATGAACGGTAATGAGGTCTCGTCATGTTATCCTTTAAAGAAGAAGCTTTTTCCGCGTTTGCAATTGACATCTTAACAGGAAATGATTATGATATTTCTGACAGCGATTTTTTTGCTGTCCGGATATCATATCAAATCAAATACCCTGTTGCCAGTGGGATATTTGATTTGATATGAAATGGCTGAGGAATGGCGAAATACGAAGGAGAGTTAGAGTTATGAGTATTTCCATGATTGGAATTGACCATAATATGGCACCGGTGGATATTCGTGCGAAATTTGCATTTACAAAGAAAAATGCCGGTGAAGCAATGGAAAAAATAAAGAATCAAAATGGAATATATGGATGCGTGATCCTGTCCACCTGTAACCGCCTGGAGGTCTGGGCAAGTGTGGATGATGAGGTGGATGTCTGTCTTTATGACTGCCTCTGCAGGATAAAGGGAATTACTGAGGATTCTTACAGACAATATTTTGTAGAGCGTAAGGATCAGGAGGCAGTTGAGCATCTTTTTTATCTTACCAGTGGTCTGAAATCACAGATCATAGGGGAGGATCAGATCCTTACACAGGTGAAGGATGCCCTGAATCTGGCAAGAGAGAATTTTGCGGCAGATGGTGTTTTGGAGGTTCTGTTCAGAATGGCTGCCACAGCAGGAAAGAGGATTAAGACAGAGGTTCCATTTTTCCCATGGAAATCCGTCAGTGATCCATCAGGCCATCGGATTTCTGGCAGAGAAAGGGTATTCTCTCAGGGATAAGACCTGTATGGTCATCGGTAACGGTGAGATGGGTAAGGTGGCTGCTCAGGCTTTGCAGGAGGCAGGTGCAGATGTGACAGTGACCATCCGTCAGTACAGAAGCGGAGTTGTGAATATTCCGCTGGGCTGTAAGCGTATTAATTACGGTGACAGAATGGAGTATGTGCCGCAGTGTGACCTTGTAGTGAGTGCAACTGCAAGCCCGAATTTCACATTAAGAGAAGAATTATTCCAGGGAATCCGGACAAAGGATGACTTGATTCTGATCGATCTGGCAGTTCCCAGAGATATAGAGCCATCTGTTGGAAAGCTTCAGGGGGTCACACTTTATGACATGGACAGCTTCCGTATAGAGGAAGTTCCTGCAGAACTTCAGGAAAATCTGGAGGCAGCAGGCGCGATCGTAAGAGAGCAGATGGATGAATTTTTCCAATGGCTGGATGGAAGAGACCTGATCCCAAGAATTCAGGATATTAAAGATGAGGCAGTCAATGACCTGAATTTAAGGATTGCAAAGATATTAAAGAAAACACCTATGGAAGAGGATGACAGGCAGAATCTGGTCCATGCAGTGGATACGGCAGCAGGAAAAGTAGTAAATAAACTGATCTTTGGTCTGCGTGACAGTCTGAATCAGGAGATTTTCCTTGAGTGTGTGGCAGGACTGGAGAAAATATATGAAGAATAAGCCGTATTTTCCAATGTTTATAGACTTATCAGATAAGAATATCGTGGTTGTAGGCGGCGGAAACATTGCAACTCGTCGAGTGAAAACCCTTTTATCATTCACCAGAAATATCAGAGTCATTGCTCCGAAGGTCACCATGGAGATGATGGAGCTTAGCAAAGCCGGTTATGTAGAGCTGATCACACGTCCGGTGAAGCGTACAGACTTTGCGATGGCATATATGGTGATCGCAGCTACCAATGACAGAAAGTTAAATGATGAGATCCACAGGATCTGCAGGCAGGAAGGCGTTTATGTTAATGTAGCCAGTGACAGGGAGCAGTGTGATTTTTATTTCCCGGGAATTTATATGGAAGAGGGACTGGTGGTGGGCATTACAGCCAGTGGTCTGGACCATAAAAAATGCGCGCAGGATAAGAGAAGAGATTCAGAATGCCCTGGAGAGGGTTGCGCAGGAAGATGATAATGAGGAGGAAAATGATGACTGAGGTGATCATTGGAAGCAGAGAGAGTAAGCTGGCAGTTCTCCAGAGTGAGATGGTAAAAAGTTACATAGAACAGAAAAACCGTGAAGAAAATGCCAGCTCTGAAATAACAGTAAATATCCTGACTATGAAAACAACAGGAGATATTATTCTGGACCGTACTCTGGATAAGGTGGGTGGAAAAGGACTGTTTGTAAAAGAACTGGACAGGGCATTGCTGGATGGTAAAAGCAATCTGTCTGTACACAGTCTTAAGGATATGCCTATGGAAGTACCAGAAGAGCTTCCGCTTCTGGCTTTTTCAAAGCGTGAGGATCCAAGAGATGTACTGGTGCTTCCTGAGGGAGTGTCGGAACTGTATCCGGATAAACCTCTGGGATGTTCCAGCTTAAGGAGAACTCTTCAGTTAAAGAAGCTGTATCCTGAGATGGAGGTAAAGAGTATCCGTGGAAATCTGCAGACAAGACTTCGCAAGCTGGACGAAGGAGAGTATTCCGGGTTGATCCTGGCGGCGGCAGGTCTGAAACGACTGGGTCTGGAAAGCAGGATCAGCAGATATTTTACACCGGATGAGATGATTCCTTCAGCAGGTCAGGGGATTCTTGCTGTGCAGGGGCGTAAAGGTGAGGATTATGGGTATCTGGACGGATACTGTGACAGAGATGCCTGGATTGCAGGAACAGCAGAGCGCGCATATGTAAAATATCTGGATGGAGGATGTTCTTCGCCTGTAGCTGCATTTGCAGAGGTGGACGGAGATGAGATCTTTATCCGCGGTTTATATTACAGTGAAGCTACAGGAAAGTGGCTTACAGGTCAGATCAGAGGTGCAGCGGAGGATGGAGAGAAGCTTGGAACAGTTCTTGCAAAGCAATTGAAATCTGACTGTGAGGGAAGATAAAAAATTTATAAAAAGAAAATTCTTGTGACGCAAAAAGGAGAAGAAACATGGCAGCTGGCAAGGTTTGGCTGGTTGGTGCAGGACCGGGTGATATCGGGCTTTTTACATTAAAGGGCGCAGCGGTTCTGCAGCAGGCAGATGTGGTAGTATATGACAGTCTGGTGGGCGAAGGGGTTCTGGCAAAGATCCCGGAGCATGCCAGACTGATTAATGTAGGCAAAAGAGCAAATCACCATACAATGGTGCAGGAGGACATTAATAAGGTTCTTCTGGAAGAAGCTGAAAAAGGAAATAAAGTGGTAAGGCTTAAAGGTGGAGATCCCTTTCTCTTTGGAAGAGGCGGGGAGGAACTGGAACTCCTTTCTGAGAATGGAATCCCTTATGAGATTGTGCCCGGAGTGACATCTCCCATCTCTGTTCCTGCTTATAATGGGATTCCTGTGACACACAGGGATTTCTGTTCGTCCTTACATATTATTACAGGACATAAACGTGCAGGGCAGGAGTATGATATAGATTTTAAAGCACTGACTCAGACAAAGGGAACACTGGTGTTTCTCATGGGAATTGCAGCACTGGAGGATATCTGCAAAGGGCTTCTTGCAGGCGGCATGGATTCGGATATGCCGGCAGCAGTTCTTCAGAAAGGAACAACAGCAGGACAGAAGCGGGTGGTTGCTACTGTAGGTACCCTCAAGGAAGAGGTGGACAGACAGGGGATAGAGACACCTGCCATTATTGTTGTGGGTAAGGTCTGCTCCCTGGCTGACAAATTTTCCTGGTATGAGAAGCTTCCTCTGGCAGGCTGGAAGGTTCTGGTCACAAGACCAAGACAGCATATTTCAAAGACAGCAGATCTTCTCCGCCAGAAAGGTGCCGAGGTTCTGGAGCTACCGTCTATCTGTACAGTACCTGTGGAGGATAACAGCAGACTGTATGAGGCATTTGAGAAACTGGATACTTATCAGTGGATCATTTTTTACAAGCCCTGCAGGTGTGGAAATCCTTTTTTGACGAGATGGACAGAAAAGAGATGGATGTGCGCAGCCTGGGACAGGCGAAGATCGCAGTGATCGGTGAAGGAACGTAAAAAAAAGCTGAAAGAGCATCACCTGCTGGCTGATTTTGTGCCAGATGTGTATGACGGAGATACTCTTGGAGCAGAGCTTGCAAAAGAACTTCAGGGAATGAAAAAATCCTGATCCCAAGAGCTGAAGCCGGAAATAAAAAGCTGACAGAACTGCTGGAGCAGACAGGGGCACAGGTGGATGATATTGCAACCTACACTACTCGTTATGAGAAGAGCAGGCTGATCGATGAGAAGAAAGAACTGGAGACAGGAAGTGTGGACTGTGTAGTATTTACCAGTGCATCCACTGTAAAGGGCTTTGTGGAAGGCACAAAGGGACTGGACTATACGAAGGTAAAAGCTGCCTGTATCGGAAAACAGACCAAAGCTGCAGCAGATGCTTATGGTATGCAGACCTGCATGGCAAAGAAGGCTACCATCGAAAGTCTCATAGAGCTTGTGGAAGAGATGAAACAGGAAAACTGATAACTATTCTGCAAAAAAATGGAACAGTTATGAGAATTGTTGATAAAAGGAGCAAAAAGACATGGATTTAATTCAGAGACCAAGAAGATTAAGAGGCAGTGAAAATTTAAGAAAAATGGTAAGAGAGACAAGAATGGACAAGTCTTCCCTTATCTATCCCTTATTTGTAAAAGAGGGAACAGGAATCGAAGAAGAGATCCCTTCTATGGAAGGACAGTTCCGCTACAGTGTAGACCGTCTTCCTTTTGAACTGGAACGTCTGCAGAATGCAGGAGTAAACAGCATTATGCTGTTCGGTATCCCGGATCATAAGGATGAGGTGGGAAGTGGTGCGTACGACCCCAACGGAATCGTACAGAAGGCCCTGAGAGAAGCAAAGAAACAGTTCCCGGACATGTACTATATCACAGATGTATGTATGTGTGAGTACACTTCACACGGACACTGCGGAGTGCTCTGCGGTCATGATGTAAATAATGATGCAACACTGGAATTACTGGCTAAGACAGCTGTTTCTCATGTAGAGGCAGGCGCAGATATGGTAGCTCCCTCTGATATGATGGACGGACGTGTACGTGCTATCCGTGAGGCTCTTGATGCGAACGGACATTATGGAGCACCGATCATGTCCTATGCAGTAAAATATGCATCTGCTTTCTACGGACCATTCCGTGATGCTGCAGGTTCTGCACCGTCCTTTGGTGACAGAAAGAGTTACCAGATGGATTTCCACAACAGAAGAGAGGGAATGAAGGAAGCGCTTACAGATGTGGAAGAGGGCGCAGATATCATTATGGTAAAACCTGCCATGTCTTATCTGGATATGGTCTCTGAGGTATCAAAGGCTGTAAATGTGCCGGTTGCAGCATACAGTGTAAGCGGTGAATATGCAATGGTGAAAGCAGCTGCAAAGATGGGCTGGATCGATGAAGAACGTATTATGTGTGAGATGGCAGTCAGTGCATACCGTGCAGGTGCCCAGATCTATCTTACTTATTATGCAAAAGAACTTGCAAAATGCATGGATGAAGGGAGAATCGGCTGATGGGTTTATCAGAAGAATTATTTGACAGAGCAGTAAAGGTGATTCCGGGAGGAGTAAACAGTCCTGTACGTGCCTACGGCGCTATCGGTATTGCACCGAGATTTATCGACCGCGCAGACGGATGCCATATTTATGATGTTGATGGAAAAGAATATGTGGATTATATCGATTCCTGGGGACCTATGATCCTGGGCCATAATTTTCCGGAAGTAAAAGAAAGTGTACTGAAGGCGTGTGAAAAGGGCCTCAGCTTCGGATGTGCAACTGCAATCGAAGTGGAGATGGCTGAGTTTATCTGTGACCATATTCCACATGTGGATATGGTGCGTATGGTAAATTCCGGTACAGAGGCTGTTATGAGTGCAGTCCGTGTTGCCAGAGGATTTACAGGAAAGAATAAGATTATTAAATTTGCAGGATGCTATCATGGACACAGTGATGCCATGCTGGTAAGCGCAGGCTCCGGTGTGATGACAAGCGGTGTTCCGGACAGTGCCGGTGTTCCTAAGGGATGCACAGAGGATACCATGACTGCTGTTTATAATGATCTGGACAGTGTACGTGCACTGATGGAGCAGGCTGACGGACAGACTGCTGCTGTGATCGTGGAAGCTGTAGGTGCTAACATGGGTGTGGTTCCTCCGAAAAAGGGATTCCTGGAAGGCCTGAGAAAACTCTGCGATGAGTACGGTGCTCTTCTGATCTTTGACGAGGTTATCACTGGTTTCCGTCTGGCTTTCGGCGGTGCTGCAGAATATTTTGGTGTGACACCTGATCTGGTTACCTATGGTAAGATTATTGGTGCAGGTATGCCGGTTGGTGCATATGGTGGACGCAGAGAAATCATGGAACTGGTTTCTCCTGTTGGAAAGGTTTATCAGGCCGGTACCTTAAGCGGAAATCCTATTGCAATGGCAGCAGGACTGACACAGTTAAAATACCTCTATGAGCACCAGGAAATCTATAAAGATCTGGAGGAAAAAGGAAAACGTCTCTATGGCGGTATGGAGAAAATCCTGGCAGAGAAAAATCTGCCTTACCATATCAATCACGTATCCTCCCTGGGAAGCCTGTTCTTTACAGAGCAGGAGGTTGTGGATTATACATCAGCCAAATCTTCAGATACAAAAGCTTTCTCTGAATATTTCAAGGGAATGCTTGCGCAGGGAATCCATATGGCTCCGTCACAGTTTGAGGCAATGTTTTTATCTGTTGCCCATACAGATGAGATCATAGACCAGACATTGGAGGCTGTCAGAAATTATTTTACCAAATAAACAGCAGAGCGCTTATCCGGTATAGAACTTAGCCAAAATTCATTCCAGATTGCCTGCGGCAATAGAATTTTGGCTTGTATGTGAACAGTAACGACAGTAACCCATGAACTGGAAAAAAATACATAAAACTGAGTTCCGTAATCTTGTTCTGATTAGGAAAATGTGCTATAATCACCTTATCGTATGACATCGTCCGGCAATATCGGGACGAAAATATTATTGCTCGCTGACAGCAGACGGGAACAGAGTGAGCGATGATAAATAAACTTCAGGACAGCAGGAGGAAAAAAGCATTATGAGTGAAAAGAAATATGTAGCTTATGTGGGCTCTTATACACATGGCTCTTCCAGACAGGGAATCCATGTTTATGATGTTGATGTTGAGAATGGCACTCTTACAGAACGCAGCAGTGTTGAAGTAAGTAATGCATCCCACATGGCTGTTTCAAAGAATGGTAAGTATCTTTATTCTATCGAGGATGAGGGTGTTGCAGTATTTGAACGTGATAAGAACGGTGATCTTTCACGTATCAACAGTGTAAATATTGATGGAATGAGAGGCTGCTTCCTTTCTACAGATGTTGACGGTAAGTATCTTTATGTTGCCGGATATCATGACGGTAAGGTGACTGTTGTACATACTCATAAGGACGGCAGACTTGGAAGCCTGATGGATGGCGTATTCCATACAGGACTCGGAAGTGTTGCAGAGCGTAACTTCCGTCCCCATGTGAACTGTGTTCGTCCGACTCCGGATAATAAATATCTCTGTGCAGTAGATAACGGAATTGATCAGGTGAAGATTTACCGTGTCAACAAATTGCGCAATAAGCTGGAACTGGTAGACATCCTGAGATGTCCGAGAGAGAGCGGCCCGCGTATCATTCGTTTTAGCGATGATGGTAAGTTTGCTTATATTCTCTTTGAACTCAGTAATGAGATCAGGGCTTACAAATATGATGGAAGCGGTAAGGTTCCGGCGTTTGAACTGATCCAGACGATTGAGACAAGTGCGAAGAAGGATGTTCATGATACACATAATGCAGCGTCCGGTCTTTCTCTTGCAAATGATGGCAAGCATCTTTTCTGTACAACAGCAGGTGAGGATACAGTTTCCATGTTTGAGCGTGATGAGGAGACTGGTATGCTGACAAGGAAGTTTACACTCCCGATCAGTGGTGAATATCCGAAAGATCTGGTACTTTTACCGGATGATAAGCATCTGGTGCTGGCTAATCATGCAAGTAATACACTGACTACTTTTACAGTGGATTATGAGAAGAATATTATTGTGATGAACGGCAAGCCGATTAAGATTACAGAGCCAAACTGTATCAGAATCTGGCCGGTTCCGGAAGAATAACAGATTCGTTACATAGAATCAGCAATATAGGCAGATAATAAAATACCTTCATTTGAAACTGAGATCAGCTCAGAATTCAAGTGAAGGTATTTTTGCGTGGATTAATTGGAATTATTTCCGATAAAAATCCCGAACCTTATCCATCTGGGAACTCATATTGACAAAGAGCGCATCCGCCAGTGTGATTGCTGCCATAGATTCTACCACAACCACTGCTCTTGGGACAATGACCGGATCATGTCGGCCATGAATTTCCAGAGAAAGAGGTTCTTTATCTTTGGTTACGGTCTGCTGCGGCTGGCTGATGGATGGGGTTGGCTTGATATGGGCACGAAGTATGATTTCACTGCCGTCACTGATTCCTCCCATGATTCCGCCTGCGTGGTTGGAGGTTTTGATGATTTCACCGTCTTTGACTGTGAATCCATCATTGTCAGTGGAACCGTTTGAGGAAGTCACTGCAATGCCGTCACCGATTTCAACAGCCTTGACTGCACCGATGGACATCAGGGCGTGGGCAAGAAGAGCACTGAGCTTGTCAAAGACTGGCTCGCCAAGTCCGGCAGGTGTTCCGGTAATACGACATTCGATCACGCCGCCTGCACTGTCCTGATTCTTCATACATTCTTCCAGATATTCACCGGCCTTCACTGCTGCCTGTGCGTCCGGCATATAAAATGCATTCTGATGGATTTCTTCTTTATTAAAAGAAGCAATTTCAACAGGTCCGATAGATCTGGTATAAGTGCAGATTGAAATGCCAAGTTCTTCTAATATTTTAGAAGCAATGGCACCTGCTGCAACTCTTCCGATGGTTTCCCGCCCTGAAGAACGTCCACCGCCTCTGTAGTCGCGGAATCCGTATTTTTGGTCAAAAGTATAGTCTGCATGTCCGGGACGATAGGAATATGCGATATTTCCGTAGTCTCTGGAGCGCTGATCTGTATTTCTTACCATCAGAGAAATTGGAGTTCCGGTGGTTTTGCCCTCAAAGACACCTGAGAGGATTTCTACCAGATCTCCCTCTTTACGGGCGGTGGTGTATCTGCTCTGTCCGGGTTTTCTTCTGTCGAGGAATTTCTGAATGTCCTCTTCACAGAGAGGAAGGCCTGCCGGGCATCCGTCTATCACAGCTCCGAGAGCTTTTCCGTGGGATTCCCCCCAGGTGGTTACCTTAAATTTATTTCCAAATGATGACTGGCTCATATGATTTGTATCCTTTCCTGTTATTGTATTAGAGCGTGTCTGGAAAATCATTCCCACAATCTGCACGCCCCACTTTGCGGGATATTTCACCTGAATTCAGTTGCCATAGTTAGAGCGTGTTTGGAAAATCATTCCCACAATCTGTACGCCCCACCTTACGGGACTTTTATAAATAAATACTACTTTATTATAGCGAAGTGTAAAAGTTTTGTAAACCGAAAGCATTGGAATTGACAAAAATTCATGTTCAAATTATAATGATGTTTGAGTCTTTGTGAAAATAAAGAGTAAACGTAACTGTTCAGTAATCTCTTGCAGAAGCTCTGAATAGTTGCAGATTTATTTGAGGGGAAATCGAGAAAAAGAAGGGAAGTGTGGATCGTGGTAAGGAATTTTTAAGACAATCGATGGCGCTATCCATGAAATACAGGAACCACAGGAGGGCTGTTGGATTGCACTGACGAATCCTACGGCAACAGAAATTTTTGAAATTTCCGAGCAATTTGGGATAGAGGTGGACGATTTGCGCGCACCTTTGGATGAGGAAGAGCGTTCCCGTATAGAAGTGGAGGACAATTATACCCTTATCCTTGCAGATGTACCTGCGATTGAAGAACGTAACGAGAAGGACTGGTATGTGACCATTCCTCTTGGTATTATCGTGACTCAGAAGATGATCTTTACTGTATGTTTGGAAGACACACAGGTTCTGACAAGATTTATGGAAGGCAGGGTAAGAAACTTTTTTACCTATATGAAAACCAGATTTATTCTGCAGATTTTGTACCGTAATGCCAGCATGTATCTGAGATATCTGCGTATTATAGATAAGAAGAGCGAGCAGATTGAGGAGAAACTTCATCTGTCTACAAGAAATCAGGAATTGATGGAACTTCTGGAACTGGAGAAATCACTGGTATACTTTACCACATCTCTGCGTTCCAATGAGATGGTTCTGGAGAAACTTCTGAAGGTGGAGAGTATCAAGAAATATCCGGAGGATACAGAGCTTCTGGAGGATGTTATCATTGAGAATAAGCAGGCCATTGAGATGGCTAATATTTACAGTGGTATCCTCAGCAGTATGATGGGAACTTTTGCGTCAGTTATTTCCAATAACCTGAACATTGTCATGAAGGTTCTGGCTGTTATTACCATTGTTATGAGTATTCCGACTATTGTTTTCAGTGCGTATGGTATGAACCTGAGTGCTGCAGGAATGCCGTTTTCCAGGACACCATGGGGATTTCTTATCGTTATCATCCTTTCTGTAGTGGCAAGTATCATTGCAGCGATATTTCTTTCCAAGAAGAAGTTTTTCTGATTTTGTGTCTGAACTGAGAGGCAGTTATTCGGTTCAAAATTACGCAGAGAAAGCAGATTGTGGATATCCGCTGTAACGAAAGAACGAATAGCATTTTGTAAGAAAAGGAGAGCTATGAAATTTATTGACAAACTGGAACGAAAATTTGGAAATCGCGGGATTGAGAATCTTACGATCTATATTATTGTAAGCTATGTACTGGGATATGCACTGATGTATATTAATCCAGGGGCTCTTTCCATGTTGAGTTTGAATGTCTCTGAAATCCTGCATGGTCAGATATGGAGACTTGTTACATGGATTATTTATCCGCCGAGTACGTCATCTGCTTTATGGTTTATGATTGCGATATTGTTCTTTTATTATCCGATCAGTGCATCGCTGGAACGTACATGGGGATCATTCAGATTTACTGTATATATTTTATCTGGAATGATTTTTACAGTAATTTCTGCGTTTATTTTGTATTTTATCACAGGTGGAGTGTTAGATGCTTATCTGAATGGATCACAGTTTTCAACGTATTATATCAGTTTATCTATTTTTCTGGCATATGCGCTGACATATCCGGATATGAAGGTTTTACTGTACTTTGTAATCCCGATCAAGATGAAGTGGATGGCGATTGTATATGCTGCTCTTGTGGTATATGATATTGTCAGATATTTTATGGGAGGAGCATGGTTTATGGCACTGCCGATCATCGCATCCTTACTGAACTTTATTATTTTCTTCCTTGGTACAAGAAATCTTAACAGATACAATCCGAAGGAAATCCATCGCAGAAATCAGTTTAAGAGAGCAATGGGAGAAAGTAAGACCGTTCCCTTCCCGGGTGGCAGCAAGTCAGGGGAAGTGACGAAGCACAAATGTGCAGTCTGTGGCCGTACAGAGAAAGATGATCCGAATATGGAATTCCGTTTCTGTTCCAAATGTAACGGAAACTACGAGTACTGTCA
>ENA-OQES01000041-OQES01000041.1-human-gut-metagenome-genome-assembly--contig:-NODE-41-length-52587-cov-4.291422_pt1 | contig 52587 bp, 78 predicted proteins | sample MGYA00242798_ERZ504641 | MGnify/ENA primary metagenome ERZ504641 (study PRJEB26092, sample SAMD00036327) | human gut metagenome | host: Homo sapiens | study: EMG produced TPA metagenomics assembly of...
TTTTTGAAGATATCGTGGTTCCGGCCGTAAAGACATTATCTTGGATGCTGTCAGAGCATTCCTTGGTGTTAGCGGAAACTCAAGAGGTGGGAGATCGTCAACGTCATCCAAGATTTCTTACCGTAAGTATTATGACGATCGGGATCGACGAGATTCGGGAAACGTATCAAGAACACGAACTGGATACGATTACGATGATATCATTCTGGAATCTCGTGGTGAAGCAGAAGACGTTTTGGAAAGAATGGACGAGCTTATTGCTACATACCAGGTAGTTAGTGTCGCTGACTTCTATGATCTGGTTGGCGTTTCTGGCAACTATACAGACAATAAATACGGTTGGACCGATATTCGGAATGCATCTGTAATTCGTGTAAGAGACGGATACATGATTAAACTTCCGAAGGCATTACCGTTGAACTAGGAGGGATATTTATGTACGAATCAGATGATAAAATGGTGTCTCATCCGAGCCATTATCAGTCAGAAACAGGTTTGGAAGTGATCGATGTTATTGAGGCATTCACTTTCGATTTAAAAGGTATCGAAGCGACCGATACTGGTAACATTATCAAGTATGCGTGCCGCTGGAAAAATAAAAACGGCATTCAGGATTTGAAAAAGATCATGTGGTACACGCAGCACTTGATCGATCATTTAGAGAAGAAAGAAAAAATTTGAAGAGGAGAATAACTAATATGAAGAAAGAAGAAATCATTAAGAACGTTTCCACGACCTTCAGCAAAGTAAGTGTGAAACTTAAGAAGCATAGCTCTGAGATTCTGGTAGTGGCTGGTGTTGTTGGCACTGTTGCAAGTGCTGTTATGGCTTGCCATGCAACAACTAAGTTGGACAGCGTATTGGAGAAGTCCAAGAAAGATATTGATGCCATTCATAAATGTGCTGAAAATGAGGAACTGGCGGCGGAGTATTCTAAGGACGATGCAAAGAAAGATTTGGCTATTGTTTATGTACAGGCTGGCGTAAAAGTTGCTAAGCTCTATGCTCCTGCTGTTGCCCTTGGAACTTTATCCATCGCAAGTATTGTTGCGTCTCACAATATTCTCAAGAAGAGAAATGTAGCACTGGCAGCAGCCTATGCGACGGTGGATAAGACTTTCAAGGAATACAGAAATCGAGTCGTTGAACGCTTTGGTGCGGAGGTTGATAAAGAACTTCGCTACAACATCAAGGCAAAGAAATTTGAGGAAACTGTAACTGATCCGGACAGCGGTAAAGAAAAAAATGGTGAAGTCCACCGTAGATGTGGCGGCACCTTCTACGAACGATTACGCCCGTTTCTTTGATGAGTCCTGCGAGGCATATGAATCCAATATGGATTACAACCTTATGTATCTGCGCTCTCAGCAGAATCTGGCAAACGACAAACTTAAAGCTAATGGATATTTATTCCTCAGCGATGTATACGATCAGCTTGGCATTAAGCGTACCCAAAATGAGCCAGATTGTTGGTTGGATTTATAAACCAGAAGGAAATGAAAATGGCGACAACTTCGTTGATTTCGGGATTCTGGAGACCAACCGTGAAACTGAGGATGGTGGTTACGAGAAAGCCATTCTAATGGAGTTCAATGTAGACGGACCGATTCTCGATCTGATCTAAATTTTTTTGAGGAGGATACATATGCGAAATTATATTCGTATGGTGGTCCTTCCTGCTCTTTGCATATTTGCGATTATTTGCACAGGTTTTGTCTGCTCGGCAGAACAGGTAAACCGGTATGAATATATCGAAATACAGCCGACTTTAAAAGCTGAACCTATTGATCCTATTGTAATTATTTCTGAGCAACCCTTAGAGGAAACGGTGTCGGCAGTTGAAATCGAAGAGTATGTGGAGGATACACTATTGCCACGGGAAGATATTGAGCTGATTGCTCTTGTAACTATGGCAGAAGCTGAGGGCGAATGCGAGGAAGGAAAGCGATTAGTGATCGACACCATATTAAATCGTGTTGATTCCGTATATTTCCCGGATACAGTGTACGGTGTTGTATATCAAGCAAATCAGTTTTCATCCATGTGGAATGGGAGAGTTGATAAGTGCTTTGTAGACGATGATATTTGCCAGTTAGTTGAAGAGGAACTGCAATCCAGAACTAATGTAGATACGATATTCTTCACGGCTGGTGAATATGGAAAATACGGAAGACCGATGTTTCAAGTAGGTAACCATTATTTTTGCGAGCTATGAATAGAAATGGAGTCCTGAATTATGACAGGTTTTATGGGATTAACATTTTCAGCATTTGCTGGTATTTGCTTTGTTAGTGGTCTGGCCGTTCTTATGGGCGGAAAGGAGCATCACTGATGGATGGCATTGGAAATTTTATATCCATGATGGATTACATATTGGATACCAAAAGAAAAAGACATATCACAGGGGGCATTCTGTTGAGTGCCTCTTTACTTTTCGGTGGGCTTGCGCTTACCGTTATGACAATTCAGAACGAGGAGGACGAAGATGAGTAACAAATCTCTGTTTTCTTTGGCATTTATCATTGGTGCTGCGACTGGATCAGTAGTGACATGGTACCTGCTTAAGGATAAATACGAAGCGCTCGCTCAGAAGGAAATTGATTCTGTAAAAGAGGTTTTCTTAAGACGTGAGCAGGAATTAAAGGATCAGTCCGTAAAGAAAACCGTTGCTGAAGGTATTAAAGATGCGGACAAAGAAAAACCAGATCTTAAAGAGTATGCGGAACGTCTGAAAAAACGAGGGTTACACCCGATATTCTGATTTCGGTTCGGACGAGGAAGAAAAGCCTGTTTCTGAAGCCGGTCCGTATGTGATTCCGCCGGAGCAGTTTGGTGACGATGAAGAGTATGAGCAGATCAGCCTTACCTACTATGCAGATGGTGTACTGGCTGATGAAAACGATGAAGTAATTGAGGATGTGGAAGATGCTGTTGGAATTGATTCTTTGAATCATTTTGGAGAGTATGAGGACGACTCTGTCTTTGTTCGTAATGACGCAAGAAAGTGTGATTACGAAATTCTCCTTGATCAGAGGACCTATTCTGAAGTGGTTGAAGATATGCCGCATCAGATGGAGGTATGATGACACGGGATGAGCTGAACAATGCATATTTTGACTGGATGTACCAGCTCGTATGCGACGATGAATATTCGCGAGGTTTGTCGTATCGTAAGTTGTTATTTTTGCTTCATGATACGGATTTTACGTATACGATTGCTCTTGATGGCAACCGCTATGACGATGGGATCGATCTTCGATATAGATTCGGAAACGAGCAAGGATACCGGGATAGTATGATTGCAAGTTATTTGGATAATCGTCCGTGCAGTGTTTTAGAAATGATTATTGCCCTTGCTATACGCTTAGAAGAGCACATCATGGATGATCCTGACATCGGTAATCGGACAGGTCAGTGGTTTTGGGATATGATAGTGAGCCTTGGGTTGGGTTCCATGGATGATTCCAAATTCGACAAGGCTCATGCCATCGATGTTATTCGGCGATTCCTGAATCGTGACTACGGACGGGATGGCAAGGGTGGATTATTCACAATCGAGCATTGCAGATACGATATGAGAGATATCGAGATTTGGTATCAGGCCAACTGGTATCTCGACAATATCAGATAGGAGGGCGTTATGAGCCATAGTGAGGTATACAAGTGGTTCGAGTTATATTTTCCGCAGTACGCTGGGGATAATGTGGAAACCTGGTTCCAGAACGGAAAGAACAGTATTCGCATCCGTCAGAAGAACCATCAGGAATTTATATTTACGTTCAACAACGAAGGAAATTGGCGGTTTGAGACTGTTGAGAGCTTCATGAACGGATTAAGAGGAGGTAAAAAGTAATGGGCGAAATGCTTACTTATATTTTTAGCAGCTTACGGTCATCTGAGAAAAGATTGGACGTTGTTACAAGAGCGGTCAGTAAACAGCGGAGCTTCAATAGCAGCTCACAATCTTTGCTGTCATGACAACTGCAAAACTTGGTTGTTATGAAATCGAGCAGAAGGACCAGGCACTGCGTATCAGAAAACTGGAAAAGGAAATCGAGGAACTTAAGCGTCCGGAAGGAGAGTTAAAAAATGCGATGATCGACTTTATGGTGATTTCAACACGTTCAACGAAACGTGGAGTAATAGAAATCTATCCAAAGTTCATTATTCAAAAAAAGCACCGATCTAATGATTCGAGGTGGTGATTTCTATGCTATCTGGATTGAGGAACGTGGTTTATGGTCTACGGACGAGCAAGATGCCTTGCAGCTCATTGACCGCGAACTGGATAGATATGCTGAGGAGAACCGCCAGCGTTTTAACTCCGATATTAAAGTCCTGCATATGTGGGATGCCGAGTCGGGTATGATCGACTCATGGCATAAGTATTGTCAGAAGCAGATGAGGGACAGCTTTCATACGTTGGATGACAAACTTATATTTTCCAATACAGAAACTAATAAAAAACGACTATGCCAGCAAAAAGGTTGAATTATCCGCTTGAAGCTGGCGATTTGTCTGCCTATGAGAAATTGATGTCTACTTTATATTCGGAAGAAGAGCGGACAAAAATTTGAGTGGGCTATAGGGTCAATCGTATCTGGAGAATCCAAAAAACCTGCAAAAATTTTATGGTTTTATACGGAGCTGCTGGAACAGGTAAATCCACAGTTCTTAACATTATTCAGCAGCTTTTCGACGGATACTATTCTGTATTTGACGCAAAAGCACTTGGATCTTCCAGCAATTCATTTGCATTGGAAGCATTTAAAACAAACCCTCTGGTTGCCATTCAGCACGATGGCGATTTATCGAGAATTGAGGATAATACCAGATTGAACAGCTTGGTATCTCATGAGCTGATGACTGTGAACGAAAAATTCAAGTCTACGTACTCAAACCGGTTCAAATGTTTCCTGTTTATGGGAACAAATAAGCCGGTCAAGATTACGGATGCAAAGTCCGGTCTGATTCGACGATTGATCGATGTATCGCCATCTGGAAATAAGCTGAATCCAAAAGAGTACAAAACGATTGTGAAGCAAGTGGAATTTGAGTTGGGAGCTATCGCTTACCACTGCCAGGAGGTATATTCGAACAATCCTGGTCGTTATGACGATTATATTCCGATTACGATGCTTGGTGCATCTAATGATTTCTATAACTTCATTATCGATTCGTACCATGTATTTAAGAAAGAAAACGGGACAACCTTGAAAGCCGCATGGGAGATGTACAAAACCTACTGTGACGATGCCAAGGTCGGGTTCCCGTTCTCACAGAGGGTGTTCAAAGAGGAACTTAAAAACTATTTTCATGATTTTCAGGAACGCTTTAATCTGGATGATGGAACTCGGGTTAGAAGCTATTACATCGGGTTCAGGACAGAAAAATTTGAAGAAGAAACTGTAGAGGAAAAGGCAGAAGTAGTCAAACCGGCACTGATCCAATTCGATAGCACTGAATCTATATTTGATGATGTGTGCTCGGAATGCCCCGCGCAGTATGCTTCGGAAAACGAAACACCTCAGAAAAAATGGGATTCTGTTCGCACGAAATTATCTGGAATTGATACGAAAAAACTTCATTATGTGAAAGTTCCAGAGAATCATATTGTGATTGACTTTGATATTCCAGACGAATCTGGAAACAAGTCATTTGAAAAGAATTTAGCAGAAGCAAGTAAGTGGCCGCCGACCTATGCTGAGCTTAGTAAATCCGGACAAGGTATACATCTTCATTATATTTATACCGGCGATCCGACACAGCTTAGCAGAGTGTATGACGACCATGTTGAAGTTAAGGTGTTCACGGGCAAAAGCTCTTTGCGGCGTATGCTGTCAAAGTGTAATAATTTGCCTATCGCAACAATTAGCTCCGGTTTACCGCTGAAAGGAGAACAAAAATGGTAAATTTTGAAGCGATTAAGAGCGAGAAAGGGCTTAGAACACTGATTAAACGGAATCTTAATAAAGAGATACATCCAGGAACTAAGCCCAGTATCGATTTTATCTACAAGATACTGGAAGATGCGTATGGAAGCGATTTGAAGTACGACGTCACAGACATGCGCAATGCAGTATTAGCATTTGCGGCGAATAGCACTCATCAGGCAGATTACTGTATTAAGTTGGTCAACAAAATGCAGTTTAAATCTGCAGATCCGTCCACAGCGGTTAAAAATGATGACGCAAAGCTGGTATTCTATGATATTGAGGTTTTTCCCAAACTTATTTCTTGTAAACTGGAAAATCGAGGGTGAGGGAAAGCCTGTTGTAAGAATGATTAACCCGTCTCCGAGTGAGATCGAGGAGCTGATGCGGTTCAGACTTGTTGGCTTCAACTGTCGACGATATGATAACCACATTCTGTATGCAAGATTGATGGGTTATACAAATGAACAGCTCTATAACCTTTCGCAGAAAATAATTAACGGAAGCCCAAACTGCTTCTTTGGAGAGGCGTACAACGTATCCTATACGGACGTATACGATTTCGCTTCGGCTGGTAATAAGAAGAGTCTTAAGAAATTGGAAATCGAGATGGGAAACCTTACCGATGACGATCTCAAGAAAAAAGGATTCTCCGATGCAAAAAATAAGAATTATCAAAGCTGGAACGCATCACCAGGAGCTTGGTCTTCCTTGGGATCAACCGGTTCCGGAAGAGCTTTGGATTAAGGTCGCTGAGTATTGCGATAACGATGTTATTGCTACTGAGGCGGCCTTTAATTATCTTGAGGCTGACTGGACAGCACGACAGATTCTGGCAGATTTAGCAGAGATGACTGTTAATGATACTACAAACTCTCTTACAACCAGAATTATATTTGGAACCAACCGGAAACCGCAGTCAGAATTCCATTACAGAAATCTGGCAGAGCCGGTAGAGTCGCTGGATAAAGAGAGTATGGACTTCCTTAAGAAAGCCTGCCCTAAGATGATGGAAGAGCCACACTACGGTTGGAAGTACAACGATAAGGATGAAGTTCCATTCGAAGCTCACAGCATTCTTCCATATTTTCCTGGGTATGTATTTGACCATGGAAAATCCACATATCGTGGAGAGGAAGTGGGCGAGGGCGGATTTGCTCAGGGCGTTCCGGGAATGTATGGAAATGTAGCACTTCTTGACGTTTCGTCAATGCATCCGCATAGTGCCATTGCTGAGGTTCTGTTCGGACCGAGATTCACGAAGGCATTCCTTGATATTGTTGAGGGTCGTGTAAGTATTAAGCATGAGGCTTGGGATATTGTTAATACCATGCTGGATGGCAAGCTTACTCCGTATATTCAGAGAGTTATCGACGGTAAAATGACATCAAAGGATCTCGCTAATGCACTGAAGACAGCTATCAATTCAGTATACGGTCTTACATCTGCGTCCTTTGATAATCCGTTCCGTGATCCAAGAAACATCGATAACATCGTGGCAAAACGTGGAGCATTATTCATGATCGATCTTAAGAACGAGGTTCTGAAACGTGGATTCCAGGTTGCTCATATTAAGACAGACTCTATTAAGATCCCGGATGCAACGCCGGAGATTATTCAGTTTGTTATGGATTTTGGCGAGAGATATGGATACACATTTGAACACGAGGCTACATACGATCGGATGTGCTTGGTCAATGATGCTGTATATATCGCAAAGTACAAATCAGCAGAAGAATGCCAGAAGATGTATGGTTATGTCCCTGGCGACAACAAAAAGAAAGGTGGAAAATGGACGGCAACAGGTACTCAGTTCCAGATTCCATATGTATTTAAGAAGCTGTTCAGCAGAGAAGACATCGCATTTGAAGATATGTGCGAGACCAAATCTGTGAGCAGCTCTTTATATTTGGATTTGAATGAGGAGTTACCGGATGTCAGCAAGGAAGAAAAAGAATTCAGCAAGGCAGAGAGTGACTATAAGAAAGGACTGTTATCCGATACAACTTTTGAATCCACATGCCAGAAGCTTACTCCATTGATCGAAAAAGGACACGACTATCACTTTATTGGAAAGGTTGGTCAGTTCTGTCCGATGAAAGATGGATATGGAGCTGGACTTCTGATGAGAGAAAAAGACGGTCGTTACTATGCTGCAACTGGTTCCAAAGGTTATCGCTGGATGGAATCAGAGATGGTCAAAGAACTTGGCAAGGAAGACGGCATTGACCGATCCTACTACGACAAACTAGTTGATGAGGCTGTTAAAAACTATTTCTCAGTACGGAGACTTTGAATGGTTTGTATCTGATGATCCATATGTTCCGGAGCTTGGTGCAAATGACGCCGATGTAGATTGTGTTGTTCCATGGGCGATGCCTTGTGGAGAGGATAAGTATCGGACATGCTTCGACTGCCCGCATTTCAACAATGATAACTTCCATATGGATTGCAATCTTGATTATGATATTTCAGATATTGTGATGAAGCACGCAATGAATCCGCCGGAACATTAAAAAAAATAAAGGAGAATTTAATCATGGCAAGAGCAAATGTAAATGAGCTGATTATTGAGAATGCTCGTATTATGTTCAGAAATTTCAGAGGAGAAGAGACAAAGTACAACAGAGCAGGTAACCGTAACTTTTGCGTTGTAATTCCGGATGCCGACCAGGCACAGAAACTCGGCGAAGATGGATGGAATGTGAGAATCCTTCCGCCGAGAGACGAGGATGAAGCGCCTCTTCACTATATTCAGGTAGCAGTTCGGTTTGATAACATTCCGCCGAATGTATACATGGTTACCAGGAGAGCTAAAACAAAGCTGGATGAGGAGTCTGTATCTTCCCTTGACTATGCTGAAATCAGAAATGTTGATCTGGTCATCAGCCCGTCAAAGTGGGAAGTGAATGGAAAATCTGGCATCAAGGCATATCTGAAGACCATGTATGCCACGATTGAAGAGGATGTGTTTGCTGAGAAATATGCGGATGAAGAGGAACCGCCGTTCGCATAAATCATATTTTGAGGGTGTCGGTGTCAAAGCCGGCACTCTTACTTTATGAAAGGAGAAAAATTATGTTTTGGAATAAGAAAAAACCGAAGTCGAAACCACAGATTAAGACTACGGTACCTAAAACATTCAAAGCAAAAGAACCGCCACCTAAGTGGCAACCAACTTTCGGTGAAACGAAAAATAAGGACGAGAAACCACCGGAAGTAACTACGAAATCCGAACCAAAAATTGACTGGGAAGATAAATTTTTAAAATCTTTTCAGAAACTTACATGCCGACATCGGGCATGGGATGCGTGGAGAGATTATATTTTACTTCATGCATGTTCAATCTCGAATGTTTTAGACAAGGACAACTACGACCAAAGAGAGAAGCAGTATCTAAAAATCATTCATCAGTATTCAATAGAAGAGCAAGCTATATTTCCAGAATTAGCAGCATATACAACCATGGCCCTGGATCAGAATCAAGAGCAGGATTTTCTCGGAAAAATGTTTATGCGGTTAGATCTGGGAAATCGTTCGGCTGGTCAATTCTTCACGCCATATCATGTGTGTGAACTTATGGCTGAAGTGGTGGCTACCAATGCTTTAGAAAAGATAGAGCAGTATGGTTATATTTCGATTAACGATCCATGCTGCGGTGCTGGAGCGACGTTGATTGCTGGTGTGCATGTAATCCGAAAACAGCTGGAGCATTGTGAACCACCGAGAAACTACCAGAACCATATCTTAGTAGTTGCACAGGACGTTGATGAAATCGTTGGTCTGATGTGTTATATCCAAATCTCGCTTCTCGGATTGGCTGGATTTATAAAAATTAGGTAACTCAATAACTGACCCAATATCTACGGACGATTCATCTGAAAATTTATTGGTATACGCCTATGTATTTCTCAGATGTATGGAGTACAAGAAGAATGCTCCGTCAGATTAACAAGTTATTTGGAAAGGGTGATGACGAATGAAGAAAAGATATTCTATTCCAAAAGAGCAGTGTACGTGCGGCATCAGCGAGTTTTATGACAATGTTGCTAAAATCATGGGTGTTTCAGATTTAAGCAAGGTTGTGTACGATTGCCGTAAATTATCTATTACTAAAAAAGTCTTGGACTGCCTGTATGAGTTCTATCATTCGGAGAATCAGAGTGATGAAACCATAACAACCTTTATGTTATTGTATGGTCCAAAAGCAAATCTGGATGGTGATGGATACGAAGTCGAGATAGAAGATGGATTCATCACGAAAGGTGTGTGATGGCTGGCGTAGAATTACGGGACTATCAGGAAGAGGCTGTACGACGAATGCAAAATGGCTGCATACTTTGCGGTGGTGTTGGGAGTGGAAAATCCAGAACTTCGTTGGCCTACTATTATGTTCGAAATGGTGGGGAGCTTGGAACAGATGAGTATGTTCCAATGGACGATACAACCATTAAAGATTTGTACATAATTACAACCGCTAGGAAACGGGATACATTTGAATGGGAAGAGGAGCTCTCACCATTTCTGCTATCAACGGATAAAGAAGAGAATTTGTATACCAATAAGGTTGTAATTGATTCTTGGAACAACATCAAGAAGTATGCAGATATTAAGGACGCCTTCTTTATATTCGATGAGCAGCGTGTCATAGGCTCTGGAACATGGGTTAAAGCATTCTTGAAAATCGCCAAGGTAAATGAGTGGATATTACTATCCGCAACTCCTGGCGATACGTGGCAGGATTATATTCCGGTGTTTGTGGCTAACGGATTTTATAAAAACCGAAGCGAATTCACAAGAGAGCATATAGTCTATAGCCGATTTAGCAAATTTCCTAAAGTTGACCGATATTTGAATACTGGTAGATTGATTCGATTGCGAAACAAAATCTTGGTGAATATGGATTTCAAACGCCAGACGGTTTCGCACCATGAGGATATTTATGTCAAGTACAATATCGAAAGGTATAAAGATGTCGGAAAAACCAGATGGGACCCGTTTAAAAAAGAACCAATTATCAATGCTGCTGGTCTGTGCTATGTATGGAGAAAAATTGTAAACACCGATCAGTCCAGACAAATAGCTTTACTCGAAATTGTGGAGAAGCATCCGAAAGCGATTATATTCTACAATTTTGATTACGAGCTTGAGCTTCTGAAGGAAATATTCTCTGGCTACGAAGTCAGGGAATGGAATGGTCACAAACATCAGCCAGTGCCGACTAGCGATGCATGGGTATATTTAGTTCAGTACAATGCCGGGGCTGAAGGATGGAACTGTATTACAACAGACACGATTATATTCTATTCTCAGAATTATTCGTATAAGATCATGGCACAGTCTGCTGGTCGAATAGACAGAATGAATACGCCATATACGGATCTGTATTACTACCATTTGAAATCTCGGTCTGGTATCGATCTTGCTATCAGCAAAGCATTGAAAGATAAGAAAACATTTAATGAGACCAAATGGATCAATAAAAAGCCCATAGTATTTGAGCAGTCATCTGGTATGGCAGCATAAAGCGGAGGTGACACAGATGATAGAAGTCCTTAGGAACATCATTGTATTTTTGCGAGTTATGTCATTTCGGATAAAGTCTCTATCGGAGGAGGAATTTAAAGCCTTATTATCCAACTGTACATACGAGCAGGTATGGTATGCGATCTGGCTCCGCTACTATATGTGAAAGGAATAGCTTATGGAAAATATTTACAAAGAGGTTGATTTCAAAACCTATTGCAAAACCTGCGAGCATAAGGATCTCGAAGCAAAAAATTTGATCCGTGTAACGACTGTTTGGCAGAGCCGATGAATGCCAATTCAGATAAACCTGTTTACTGGAAGGAGGCTGAAAATGGTAGATAGTATATTAGTTAGTGTTGATTTCTCAAACAAAAACGATACTGGAGTAATGGTTGTGGGAAGAAAACGGATGAATCAGTCTGTAGAGATTATCAATGCTTTTCAAGGAGATGAAGCGAGAGAGCTTTATGAAAGGTTAATAACAACGAAAAAGAAGGAGGGTCAAAAGTGAGCTTTCAGTACGATCAATATTTAGCCAGACATCGAGCTAATGCGAAAAGAGGGTTCGACTGGCTTTCTGAGAATTTACCTGGACTTATGACAAATACACTCACCGCCGGGTGGAATACGGAATTTGCTCATGATCAGTCTAAGAACGAGCCGGATGAGTATGAGGCATACGATGCATATTTCTATGGAAATAATCGCTCTTATGAAGTTGTACAGCGGTATCAGAGAGCATGGTTACTTCACATTCACCGGAATCCACATCATTGGCAGCACTGGGTTCTTATCCATGACGATATGGAAGACGGTGAACTGGAGACCGTTTTGGAAATGCCATACGATTACATCATTGAGATGATTTGTGATTGGTGGTCATTCAGTTGGCAGAGTGGAAATCTCTATGAGATATTCAAGTGGTACGAGGAACATTCTAAGTATATAAAACTGGCGCAGACAACGAAAATCACAGTTGAATATATTTTAGACAATATGAAGAAAAAGCTTCAGGCATTGCAGTATGCAGATCAATCAGCCATGCAACCTGGAGCTTGATTTTTGGAGGAGCTATGAATAGAACGACAAAAATAAACATCTTGGCGTATGCTTCAGAGCCGGACAAGAACTATAAGTACGAGGGTGACATCGTCGATTATAAGGGAAAAAGGTATTTCGTAAGTCTGGCAGAAGAGCGAGTGGAATTTATCGGGATTATTAAGGAGGAAGAGTAGAATATGAAAGCAATTAAAGAAAATTGGAAACTGGTACTTATCGTGGCCGCTGGAATTATAGCGGTTATTTTTGATGTGTATTTTTGGAGTACAGGGAGCACAAACAAAGCGTTTGCAATGGAGGAGCAGGTCAATACGGCTGATTCTGACATCAAGGTACAGGAAAAAATGGAGAGTCGACCTTGTATATAATCTGGCTGATTGTGTTAAGCAGTACGATAAGCATGAGGCAGAAACTCTTACGGCTATTGTAGAAGGTCGAGGAAAAATCAACCAATCTTGAAAATGTAACCACTGCAATAACGGCTGTTACAGAGGCATATCCAGAATTAAAATCCAATGAAAATTACAAGGAACTGATGAATGAATTGTCCATTACTGAAAATTTAATCGCCGAATATAGAGAAAATTATAACAAGCAGATTAAAGAATACAATCGCTATGTTAGAAAATTTCCTACTAGATTCTTTTTAAATATTTTGGGATATGAAACGAAGCAGTATCAGTACCTTGATTATGGTGCTCCTGTAGATGCGCCTCAAAATTTTATTTGGAGATTGATGCCATGAAAAATAGAGGCTTTGATTTTGGAGATTTTGAAATTACTAAGCGTGAGATTCTGGCAAGTATATCCATAATCGCAATGATGCTTCTTATTGGTTTTGTGATTTCTGGGAGAATTTCAAACTATATTCTGGATCGGAACGAAAAGTACAATAAAGCTATTAAAATCGAAAGCTCTGAGCTGTTTGAATATGGGATGAGAACCGACGTTGGTTATGCGTTCGTTTATGGAGATTTGAAGGCTGTGGATACTGTTTCATATCCAGAAATTAACGGGGAGTATATGTATATAGAAAAAATAGAGGAACATTACAATATGCATACACGAACTGTCACTACAACCGATTCTAAAGGAAAGACACATACCAAAACTGAAACTTATTGGTCTTGGGACTATGCGGGAAGCGAAGAACAAAGATGTTCGGAAATTACATTTTTAGGACACATCTTCCCATCGAACAAGGTAGAGTTTCCAAGTACTGAACATATTGACACTATAAAAGAATCAAGTCATATCCGGCATAAGTATTATGGAGTTGATACGGAATATATAGGAACCATATTTACTGAATTACGGGATAAAACCATATCTGATAATTCTTCATTTTATGAAAACAGCACCATTGAAGAAACTGTTGATTATTTGGAAAGCGATTGGGAACTATGGTTATTCTGGGTGATTTGGATAATTGTTATCGGACTATGCGTATTTGGTTTTTACTATATCGATAACGAATGGATTGAAAACTGAAAGGAGAAAATAAATGAAACAGAATATTATTGCAGTAGATTTTGACGGAACTTTATGCGAGAACAAGTGGCCGGAGATTGGTATGCCGAACGAGGAGCTCATCGAGTATCTGAAAAGGAGACAGACTAACGGAGAAAAGCTGATTCTCTGGACATCCAGAAATGAAGAGCAAACCAAAGATGCCGTAGAGTGGTGTAAAAAGTACGGACTGATCTTTGATGCTGTAAATGATAACCTTCCGGAAATCGTGGAAGCATTTGGTGGAAATTGCAGAAAGATATTTGCAAATGAGTACATAGACGACAGAAATCGTTCTATCAATTCCTGCCGCGAGAGATCAAGTATGGAGCGTTGGGCTGAAAATGAGGTAGCTATTGCCTGCCGCCGTGAAAAACCGGACCGAAAAGACGGAGAATGGGATCATGGTTGTGCTTGCTACGAAAGCGCACTGAAAGCCTTTAATTCTCTGTGTGAAGACGGTCATTCTGGATTCAGTATTGGGTTGACTAAGGCTATTCTGAATCGTCTCATCGATAATAAACCACTTCTTCCGATCGAGGATACAGATGATGGATGGAATAAATGCAATTTCGAAAGAAAAGATGGCTCCAAAGAGTATCAGTCTAAGCGGATGAGTTCATTATTCAAAAAAGTAAAAGAAGATGGTACTGTCGAGTATAATGACGTAAATCGGTACCATGGCGTAAATATTGAAAATCCGAATGTATCATATCACAGCGGACTGATCGATTCTGTCATGGGCGAACTGTATCCTATTACTATGCCGTATATGCCGTCTGATAGAGCATATAAAGTATATACCGAGGATTTCCTTACAGATCCTAAGAATGGCGATTATGATACTGTCGGAATTCTGTATGTAATCACCCCGTCTATGGAAAAGGTTGAAATCAACAGATATTTCAAAGAAGCTCCGAATGGCTTTGCTGAGATTGATGAATCCGAATATGTAAAAAGAAAAATGAAGGTTCAGTGGGATGATTTGTTATCTAGCGATTTTAAAGGAATTAAAGAAGCATTTGGATTCGAATTGCATGATTGGCAAAAGAAATATTTAAAAGGCGAACTTGATTCCTTCCCGAATGGTCGCGGAAATGGTAAAACATTTGCTATGAATTTAAAAGCACTTCTTGGGGATGGTGATACCGTTACATTCGATGAGTTAAAAAGAAGGTATCGAATGAGTAATCAAGAATGTATTTATGTTAACAATATTCTTGATATGAATGCAAAATTATGCGCTGCCGGTTTTACAACCAATATAATAAAAAGGCGGTGATGGCACCAATGGATCGAAATAGATTTATCCAGTGCATGAAAAGCAATGTTGAGTTGTCGGATAAAGAGCGGCGGAGAATCATCAGAAAAAGTGTTGAGAGTCAGCCGTGGAAATTAAAGTGTACGATTGCCATGGAAGAGTTTGCGGAGCTTACGCAGGCAATCAGTAAACAGATTCGTGGGTATGATAACAGAATTGGACTTTTGGAAGAGATGGCGGATGCTTACATTTGCCTGGAATTCCTTAAGTCTATTTTTGATATTACACCGGAAGAATTGCAGAAAGCTATGGATGTTAAATTACAGAGAGAAAGGAATAAACAGAGATGAGTAAAGAGATTAAAATTGCTGGGAGTATCTCATTTGGAGGAAAGCGGCTTAATGTGTATGGGGACCTTGATGCTCCGCTGTTCAAGGCAAAAGATATTAGTAATGCCATCGGCTACAGCAGTGGTAACGAGTGGAGAATGCTTGAAATGTGCGAAGAGGACGAAAAGCTGAAACTACCTTTAGTAGTAGCAGGCCAGAGACGTTCCGTCAACTTTGTGACTGAGAACGGTCTGTACAACATTCTTGCTCAGAGCCGTATGGAGATTGCCAGATCCTGGAGACGTGTAGTTCATGATGAGCTTATCAACATGCGAAAAGAAAAGGGTAGAAACATCGCTGAGCAGTTCGAAGAGTGGGATCACGCCATGGATAACATTTACTTTGATGAGGAAACTGGTCAGCTTATGCAGTCGGTCACTGTTCCCGGTGGAGATGTAATCCAGATTCCTTATGAGAAGGAAGAAGAGTAATTAAAAAAGTGGGCTATGCTGAACACAGGAGCATAATAATCCAGATTGGTGGGGATCTGGATATTTTGAAAGGAGAATAAAAAATGATTAAATTAGAGCATGTAGTTCTGGCAAGTCCAGAGCAGATGGAGTTTATTATTGAAGGTATGCGTAATCCTATGAATTCATGGGAGAAGAGCGATAGCGAATATGAAACCTCTGGATACGATATTGTTGGGTTTGATCTTGGCGAAAACGATCATTCACTCATGCAGCGTTTAACTAATGCTGGTACAGATCATAGAAAGTTCATGAGAATGATGCCGGTGTATGTGAGGATTACCGCACCTTTATATTGGTGGAAAGAATTCGATACTTACAAAGTCGGAACAGTCGCTAATAGTTGCAGTACCATGCATAAGATTGCGGCTAAGGAGTTTACGCTGGACGATTTTAGCTGTGAGCATCTTAATCGTATTGGAACTAGCTCTTTATGGGATATCATTGATATTTTAAATGTGGCTAGAAAGTTATATTTGAATGGTGGAGAATACAAAGGCGAGAATTATGATTCAAAGGATAAACAAGTATGGTGGCAGATGATTCAGCTTCTCCCGAGCAGCTATAATCAGACTCGTAATGTCATGATGAATTATGAGGTTCTGGCGAATATTTATAAGAGTCGTCGAGGACATAAGCTGGACGAGTGGCGTGATTTCTGTAAATGGATTGAAGAACTTCCGTATTCAGAGTTGATTATGAACGCAGGCGGATTGGATGATAATTCAATTAACGCCTTACAGGGAGCGGTTAGAAATAGTAGCAAAGGTTATATTTATAAAAGAAAAACGGAGGATTAAATTTATGAATTTTACAGTTATGCAGCTTATCATTATGTTTCTTATTGCCTATGTATGCCTCTATGCACTGATCGACAGGGTTATGAAGTGTATTGAGCACTGTGCTACAGCCAGAGCATATGGACGGTTCCGAGAAGCTGGGACTATGATAAAAATGGATTCTGTAGCAGCTGGCATCGCAAAGTCAAAAGAGGAGAAAGACAATGTTGAGAAGGGACTTAATTAAGAACAAGATATACGGAATGGTATTCATTGTACTTGGAGCGTTGACAATCCCGATTGAATGGGATGCAACGTTCTTTTTATTTACCTTGATGTTGGGCATTTTATTATTTGTATCAAGAGAAAATTGCATTATGAATTAAGGAGGCGGCTATATGAGCCGGGCTGAAAGGAGAAGGGCACAGAAGTGCGAGCAGAAAGCTAAGACCGCTACATACAATCTGACAAGAGCTCAATTAGATGCCCTGGTTCGAGAAAAGATATCTGGTGAACTGGATAGAGTTAAGCAGGAGGCTACGAATGATGCTATCAATCAGGCGATGATCCTTCTGCTTACTCTGCCGCTTGAAGTGTTGATGGATCACTATTGGACGAAGACATATGCAAAGCGGATTCCGGAGTTTACAGAGCATGTTCTCGAATATTATGAAAAGTGGCAAAACGATGAGTTAGACATGGACAAGCTCAAAGAAGATCTTTGGATATATGGTGGAGGGTAAGTAAATGGGATATTTAATTTTAGGAATTATCATTTTGGCAGCTATTCTTGTTTTAGGCGGATATATTGTTTTATCTGTTATGAATGCTGCAATGTGGATGGACGATTCTATGAGATGGGGAGGTAGAGATGACAGCTAAGGATGACAGGAAAAAATGCAGAGGGTTACAATGATCCGACAGCTTATAACGCGATTAAGAACGTGGAGCAGGAACAGGACAAGGACGATGTGAGGTTTCATCAGTTACTGAACACTCTGTTTTCACTTTGTGAATTGGCAGATTTCCATATCGAGGGACGAGTTGTGCTGAAGGATAAGAGAACGGGAAAGGTTTGGAGGTAGGTGAGATGAAAATCTGTAAGGTAAGATCTGATCGCTCAACCTGTTCTGCTTGCATTGCAACTCAGGAAATGTTTAATGTGGTTGATGATTGCAGTAAATGTAAATTAAATACCGATATTTATGAATTATTACAGATCGGGACTGGATTTTGGAGCGGAAACTATGCAATGGTTCAAAAGGACGGCAAAATCACTAAAGTATCATTAAGTCGTGTTTATGATGTAAAGGAGATATGATTATGACAGTAGAAGAGTTACAGAAAGCATGTGCAGCATTATCTGAAGCTTGGGTTAAGGCTATGGAACCACTGAAAAAATTGGCGGAGGCGTTGAATTCTGTTTCAGGACAAATCGAGCAGAGTGAAGAGAAGCGGAAAATTCATATCGTTTGGAAGTGTAAATCCCACAGACGTTTGCCGGATTCTACGAGGTCTACGTACGCTTATAAGCCGGTCGGAAGACGAAATTTACCGTATCAGAGGCGGAATTTCTGACTGATTTCAGCTAATCTAGGTTAAAAATCTTTGTAGTAGCAGGTCATTTTTCTGCCCACTTTTGGGTTTTAGGATTTGACCAAAGCCAGGATATTTTGACCAGAACTGAAAAATTGGTGTCGATTTGGAGAAAATTTTACGAATTTTGGTCAAATTTCTGGCCATTTGCCCGGTTTTGCCCACTTTCAAAAACCCGGATTTGACCAGTAAAAACCAGTATTTATGCGGTTTGCGGGCTTTCTGCCCACTTTCCCACTTTTAATACTAAACTATTATGATAGAAAGTTTAAAAATATATAGTAATAGGTGAATAAAATGCGGGTTTTTGACCAGAAGCAAGAAAGAGGTGATTTTATGACAGATGACAAGAAATTAGTCGAGGATTGGTTGTGTGAACATTTTCCGCATCACTTGCGAGCGAATAAAGATATTCCGAAGGGCGCATATGTGATAATGAAGAGTGAAATATTCGTGTCACAAGGATGGCTGTGGGTCGATAATCCGCCATATCTATCTTTGGATGATCTGATGTCTGGCTATACCATTCCTAGAGATTTCTACTCAGGTACTGGAGGCATGTATTGTGGATATCCATTTGGAGCATTATATCCAATAGCAGGAGGTTTGCCGTGAATGTAAAGCGTAAAGTGACATGGAAAGATATTTTCAATAATTTCAAATCGGTGTATCCGCGGTTATCAAAAGAAGCTCAGGATTATCGTCCGTACAACTACATGAGCATTGTCGTATATTTAGCAGACGGAACCAAGGTGGTTTATGATGATATGACAAAGCGAGCTAAGATGCTTGCAGCCTAGGATCTGGCTACAGAATCCGCTTTCCATTTTGTGTGCTTCATGCTATACTATAAGAGCCACACAATCTAATAATGAAATCGCGTTCGAGGGAATAACTTTGGTAAAAAGTGTATTCTCTTTTACTCGTACCCTTGAACGGCGAAGAGATTGTGTGGCAACAATAAGAGATGCGCTTTTTCGGTGCGTCTCTCAAATTGGGGCGCACTTTTTATTTGCCCTAAATTCCTACTTGAGTATGGAAAGGGTGATTATATGGGAACGAATCAATAAAAACATTTCGGGTGTCATAGGAGCAATCGGAGCTGTTGGTGGTTTGATTACTGCGGTTACACCTTTGGTTGAAAAAGCAATAGATAATGCTCAGAATAAGCCGACTGAGAAAATAGATACGAAAGTTATTATTCCAGAATTATATCGTAAGGGGTTTCCGATAGATTTGGAACAGGCAGAAGAATTACTGACGGAACGTGGCTTGAAAGTTTCAAAGAGTAAGCTTCGTATGAAAGAAGCCGATCCAAAGTATCGCGATTACGAGGATACTCAAGTTATAGACTCGAACCCAAAGCAAGGTGTGAAAGTGAAAATCGGTACAACGGTTTGCCTGAGATACATAACTGCTGAAGTTATCGAGGAGAGCCAAAAGATATTTGACGATAGTGTTCGTATTAAGCAGGAGGCTAAAGAACAGAAGGCCGCTGAGAAACAGGAAAAGAAGGAACGTTTAAAAGAAAGTGTTTCTGAAACCATGGATTCTGCAAAAAGCGGTTTAGAAAAGATATTTAAGAAAGATCGAAAAGCTATAGAGGCTGAGAAAGGAGAAAAATAGATGAGTAAAGGCGGAAAGAAAAAGCGTAGCACAGCAGGGTTAATCCTGGATGTCGTTTTGACATTGTGTACCGGTGGATTATGGTTGATTTGGATACTGATCCGATATTTAAGAAACAACAGCTGACAACTACATATTTGGACAGAGATGCTTTAATCGTGTCTCTGTACGTTTTTTTATGCTCCTTTTTTTGCGCGCGTAAAAAAACATGCCCTTTTATGAAGAGAGAGGATAAATAGGCATTTTTATTAAATACCACATCCTCTTTTGAGTTTTTAGAAAATTGAAAGGAGGCTCCATTATGTTGGAAAATAAGTTCCAGGCAAATTTGATCAAGGAACTGAAAGAAAGATTTCCGGGTTGTATCGTGATGAAAAACGACCCGACCTATATTCAGGGAATTCCAGATCTGCTGGTTTTACACAAAGACAAATGGGCTTCCTTAGAATGTAAAAAAAGTGCTGGCGCAAAGAAGCAGCCGAATCAGGAATATTATGTGGACCGTATGAATCAGATGTCATTTTCGAGGTTTATATGTCCAGAGAATAAAGAGGAGGTACTGGATGAACTTCAACAATCATTCGAACCTTGAAGGACAACACGCCTTTCTTGGTGCCAGTAAATATCACTGGATAAATTACGGTGAGGATAAAGTTGCGGAAGCGTATCGGAATTTCCTTGCCACACAAAAAGGAACTGTATTACATGCATTTGCGGCGCAGTGCATTATGCTCAATCAGAAATTACCAAAATCGAAGCAGACATTAAATATGTATGTGAACGATGCCATTGGCTTTAAGATGACGCCGGAGCAGATCCTTTACTATTCCGATAATTGTTTTTGGCACAGCCGATGCAATTTTGTTTCGGGAATAATTTCTTAAGAATTCACGATTTGAAGACCGGAAAGATTCCGGCACACATGGAGCAGCTTGAAATATATGCGGCTCCTTTTTTGTTTGGAATATAAAGTGAAGCCAGGGGATATCGAAATGGAATTGCGGATTTATCAGAACAATGAAATTCTGTACCATAATCCAACGGCTGAGGATATTGTTCCAATCATGGACAGAATCATTACTTTTGATAAGGTGATTAAAAGAATCAGAGAACAGGAGGGGTAAGCTATGAATTCCATTGTGGAAGATATTTTAATGCATTATGGTATGCCACGGCGTTCTGGGCGTTACCCTTATGGTTCTGGAGAGAACCCATATCAGCATAGTGGAGATTTTCTTAGCCGTGTTCAGGAATTCAAAAAAATCCGGAATGAGCGAAACAGACATTGCTAAGAATATGTGTTTGACTACCACACAGCTTCGTACTCAGATGAGCCTCGCTAAAGATGAACGTCGTGCTCTTCAGGTAGCAACAGCAAAGGGTCTTCGTGAAAAAGGTTACAGTTTAAATGAAATTGCCGATAAGATGGGATTTGCTAATGACTCGTCTGTCCGCTCTTTATTGAACGAAACTTCGGAAAACAGAATGAACCAGGCTAAGGCCACTGCGGATGTTCTGCGAAAACTCATTGAAGAAAAGGGAATGATCGATGTCGGAACCGGCGTTGAAAGAGAACTTGGCGTGTCAAAAGAAAAACTAAACCAGGCTCTTTATATGCTGGAATTGGAAGGTTATCCGATTTATGGCGGCGGCGTTCCACAGGTTACCAATACCTGGAAAGCAGACCAATATCAAGGTCATTTGTCCACCGGGAACCGAGCACAAAGATATTTATGACTTCGAGAATGTCCATTCTGTAAGAGACTACATCTCCTATGACAATGGGGAGTCTTTCAGAAAATCTTTTGAGTATCCGGCCAGCATGGATTCAAAGCGCTTGCAGATCCGCTATGCCGATCAAGGTGGCGTTGATAAGGATGGTGTAATTGAACTCCGTAGAGGCGTGAAAGACCTGTCTTTAGGTGATTCTCATTATGCACAGGTCCGTATTATGGTTGACGGAACTCACTACCTTAAAGGTATGGCTGTTTACTCTGATAATATGCCGGATGGCGTTGATGTGATTTTCAACACTAATAAAAAGTCTGGCACTCCTACAAAAGATGTTCTTAAGAAAATTAAGGATGATCCAGATAATCCGTTTGGTTCCCTGATTAAGGAGCATGGAGGTCAGAGCTATTACGATGATCCAAAGGGTAAGTATACAGATCCTGTAACCGGAAAAAAAATCAGTCTCTTTCTCTGATCAATAAGAGAGCAGAAGAAGGCGATTGGGGTGAATGGAGTAAGACACTTCCGTCACAGTTTCTTTCTAAGCAGAGTTTGACACTTATCAAAAAGCAGTTAGGTTTGGCAAAAGCTGATAAGCAGGCAGAATATGATGAAATCTGTTCATTAACAAACCCCACTGTAAAGAAGGCTCTGTTAAAATCATTTGCTGACGATTGCGATGCGGCCGCCGTACATTTGCAGGCAGCGGCGTTACCTCGTCAGAAGTATCAGGTAATTCTCCCATTAACAACAATCAAAGACAATGAGGTGTATGCTCCAAACTACAAAGATGGAGAAACAGTTGCTTTGATTCGATACCCGCATGGTGGAACTTTTGAGATTCCTATTCTGAAGGTCAACAATAAATTGGCTGAAGGAAAGAGCGTTCTCGGAAATACACCGGCGGATGCAATCGGTATCAATAAGAAGAATGCAGACCGTTTATCAGGAGCGGACTTTGATGGTGATACCGTAATGGTAATTCCTTGTAACTCCACAAAGAGTAAGGTAAAGATTACTTCCACTTCTCCATTAAAAGGTTTGGAAGGTTTCGATACCAAGGATGCTTATGGTGGAACTGTTAAGAAAGATGCTGATGGCGTAGACCATTATTATCGTAATGGTAAAGAGTATAAGATTATGAGAAATACTCAGACAGAAATGGGTAAAGTATCGAATCTGATTACTGATATGACTTTGAAGGGAGCCACACAGGATGAATTAGCGAGAGCGGTTCGTCACAGTATGGTAGTAATCGATGCTGAGAAACACAAACTGGATTATAAGCAGAGTGAAATCGACAATGGTATCGCTTCTCTTAAGAAGAAGTATCAGGGAAATGTAGATTCAGAAGGTCGTTACCATGAAGGAGCATCTACTCTAATTTCAAGAGCAAAATCTGAGACACAGGTTCTTAAGAGAAAAGGCTCTCCGACAATCAACGAAGATGGATCGCTGTCATACAAGTCTGTTAAGGAAGAGTATGTCGATAAGAATGGAAAATTCAGGTGAGAACTCAGAAGAGTACAAAGATGGCTGAAACAAAAGACGCCCGTACTCTTTCTTCAGGTACCCCCAGAGAAGCTATGCCGACTATGCGAATTCTATGAAGTCTTTAGCTAACCAGGCTCGTAGGGAGATGATGAGTACAGGCAAAATTGCTTACTCTGCTTCTGCTAAGGCAACTTATTCTGAAGAAGTAAAGTCTTTAAATGCTAAGCTTGATTTAGCTTTAGCGAATGCTCCTAGGGAGAGACAGGCTCAGACAATGGCGAACGCTACCGTTGCGGCTAAGAGAAAAGACAATCCAGACATGACAAAAGCTGAAGTTAAGAAGGCAAGTCAGCAGGCTCTAGCACAGGCAAGAAGTTCTGTAGGAGCTAAGAGATCCAACATCGAAATTACGGATAAAGAATGGGAAGCCATCCAGGCCGGAGCAATTTCTGAGAATAAGCTTACACAAATTCTGAATAACACGAATACAGATACTATTCGTCAGAGAGCAACGCCTCGTGCAAGCACTGCTCTGAGTACAGCTAAACAGAATCGTATCGCTGCACTTAGCGCATCTGGCTACAGCACTTCAGAGATTGCGGAAGCTCTTGGGGTTTCTTCTTCAACAGTTTCTAAGTATTTGAATGGAAAGGAGTGAACTAAGTAAGATGAGATTTGCGCTTACAACTTTTGATAATCCTTATGATCCGTTTGAACAGTTCACTCAATGGTTCATGTTCGATGAAGAAAAATGGTTATCACACAACTGCTTACCTTGGTCGAATCGCTCGAACATCGGATCAGTTATCGGATGAAGAGAACAACAAGGAAGTAGAGCGAGCTATTGATGAGATAATCCGTTATGATTTCCAGAACATCTATCGAAAGGTTACAAGTAAATCGGAAACAAATGAACATAAAGAAAAAGCTTCTTAAAAATGATTTCATCGGCATATTAAAAGCCGAAACCGCCAGTACATAGGATTAAAGGGTATAGGGGGTGTCTAAAAAACATACCCCCACCCATATCGCGGCGGTCTTTAAAATTTTCCCCGGAGGGTATTTTTAGGGAGCCTTTTCAACTGTTCCAGTGTTTACAAGGGTCTATAACTCATGATATTTGACGACGGTTTCTGTGGGATCGGCTCAAAGTTAGTTCTCCTTTCGTTGAGTAGCATTGTCATGATTTGTAGGCTCTTTTAAATACTGGAAAAGTATGTGAAAACCTTTACGGAAGTAACGAACAACTAAATGGAAGGAGGCATCAACTTTGAGGAAAGCAAAGCAATCCGAGTCTTCTAGGATGATGCGTCCAGCATTAACGCCAGAAGCAAGAGAGAATCAGCTTGTTTCATTGGCTGTTGACTTGGCTGAAAAGCAGTTACGAGAGGGAACCGCTTCGTCGCAGGTGATTACTCATTATTTGAAGCTCGGTTCGACGAAAGAAAGAATCGAAAAAGAGATTTTGGAAAAACAGAAGGAACTGATAGAGGCGAAGACCCAGAATCTAAAATCTATTGAAAATTCTGAGAAGCTGTATGCGGATGCATTAAAAGCATTTCGTGGTTATAGCGGTCATGGAGATGAGGTGGATGATGCTTAGATGCTATTCAGAACTCTTGCAGCTTCCAACTTTTAAGGAACGATACGAGTATCTTCGTTTGGATGGAGTAGTTGGCGAAGAGACATTCGGATTTGATAGATACCTTAATCAGATATTTTACAATTCTCAAGAATGGAAGGACATTCGGAGAAAAATTATTATTCGTGATAATGGATGTGATCTTGGATTGGATGGTTACGAGATTCGTGGAAAGATTCTTATTCATCATATGAACCCAATAAGGCAGCAGGACATACTGTTGCGGACTGATTTGGTTCTGAATCCAGAGTATCTAATCGCAACAACTCTATCGACCCACAATGCCATACATTATGGAGATGAAAAACTACATTTTAACAGTTGCCAAATGAACGACGAAAAAATGATACATGCCCATGGAGGCATTAGGAGGGAAAATTATGGAAGGAAACAAGAAGCCACTTATGGGTGTTGTGGTAAATTGTATGAATTTAAACATTCGTAAAGACCCGACGCAGGCATCCAGATCATTAGGGATCATCGGCTCGGATACAGTTGTGAAGGTATGCGACGATGAGTCTGTTTCCGGTTTTTATAAAGTAAAGACTGGGGACGGTATCAGCGGGTATTGTATGAGCGAGTTTATAAAACTCTGTTAGATGGAGGTGCGATCATGAATATTACAGATAGTGTACTGACATCAATCAAGAAATTACTCGGAATCGCAGAGGAGTATGAACATTTCGATGCGGATTTGATCATGCACATCAATTCTGTGTTCTCGATTCTTACACAGCTTGGTGTCGGCCCATCCAAAGGTTTCATGATCGAAGATAAGAGCGCAACATGGAAAGATTTCATTTCCAATGAATCCAAATACATGCTTGTCAAATCTTATATGCATTTGAAAGTCAAACTTCTTTTCGATCCGCCGCTTAGTTCAGCCGTGCTGGAGAGTTATAAAACACAAATCAGTGAATACGAATGGCGTCTAAATGTTGCTGCGGAAAACGATGACACCGATCCAGATGAGCCTGAGCATTATTCCGGATCATATGAAGTTACACCAAAGGCGCATCGGACTCAAACTTTGGATACGTCTGGAAAAGTGCTTAGTGAAGACCTTGTGATTCATGAAGTCCCGTATTATCAGACATCCAATGCCAGTGGAGGTGTTACCAGTTACATCGCAAAGGAGGGAGATTCAAAATGAATAACGCCTATTTAGCACACCATGGAATTCTTGGAATGAAATGGGGAGTTCGAAGATCGGAGGCACAGCTTGCCAGAGCCAGTGGACACTCTTCCAAGCCCTCAGACGATAAGAATGAGGTAGCAGCACGTAAGGTTGCTGTTAAGAATCGGCGAACAATGTCCGATTCCGATCTGAAGAAAAGAATTGAGAGACTTAAATTAGAACGCGAGTTTAAGAATCTTACAGAAGATGACATCGCACCTGGCAGAAAGTATGTGTCAGAAATTCTTTCTGCGTCAGGAAAGAAAGCGTTGACTATGGCTGCGGCCGGAGCAATGACTTATGCCGTCAAGACTGCAATGACAAAGGAATTCAATCTTAAAGAGGCTGCACAGTACATTGCTGCAAACCCGAATAAGAAGAAGTAGGAGAAGAAAATAATGGCGTTATCGAACACTGCCGTCCCGAAATACTACGGCATGTTTCGTGATGCCGTAATTCGTGGCGAAATTCCGGTATGTCGAGAAATCGAGATGGAGATGAACCGAATCGATGATCTCATTGCGAATCCGGGAATTTATTACGATGACCAAGCAGTAGAGGGCTTTATCAGCTATTGCGAAAATGAGCTTACTTTAACTGACGGTTCAGATTTGAAACTGCTTGACACATTTAAAGTTTGGGCTGAACAGATTTTCGGTTGGTACTATTTTGTTGAGCGAAGCGTATACGAACCTTATGAGGATGGCCATGGAGGACATTACGTTACCAAGTCTATCCGAAAAAGATTGGTTAATAAGCAATATCTCATAGTGGCCAGAGGTGCTGCAAAGTCAATGTATGGTTCATGCTTGCAGAATTTCTTCTTAAATGTTGATGTCACAACGACACATCAGATAACCACAGCCCCGACGATGAAGCAGGCAGAAGAGGTGTTGTCCCCGATTCGAACCGCTATTACCAGATCAAGAGGACCTTTCTATAAGTTCCTTACAGAAGGATCGTTGCAGAACACAACCGGATCAAAGGCGAATAGAATGAAATTGGCATCCACTAAGAAAGGAATTGAAAACCTTCCTTACTGGATCGCTTCTTGAAATTCGTCCAATGAGAATCGACAAACTTCAGGGACTTCAGCTTAAAGTGGCGACGGTTGACGAGTGGCTTTCTGGTGATATTCGAGAAGATGTAATCGGAGCAATCGAACAGGGTGCATCGAAGGTCAACGACTACCTTATCGTTGCGATCAGTTCAGAGGGTACTGTCCGTAACGGTGCTGGCGATACAATCAAAATGGAATTGATGGATATTCTAAAAGGGGATTATATCAATCCGCACGTATCGATCTGGTGGTATAAGCTGGATTCTATCGATGAGGTTGCCGATCCGGATAAATGGTTGAAAGCAAATCCGAACCTTGGAAAGACTGTTTCTTATGAAACCTATCAGCTGGACGTTGAGAGAGCAGAAAAGGCTCCGGCAGCTCGAAACGATATTTTGGCTAAGCGCTTCGGACTTCCTATGGAGGGATACACATATTACTTTACATATGAAGAAACTCTCCCACATCGCCATCGAGATTATTGGCAGATGCCATGTTCTTTGGGAGCTGATTTATCACAAGGCGACGATTTCTGTGCATTCACATTTTTATTCCCATTGTCGAACGGATCATTCGGCGTCAAAACCAGAAACTACATTTCCTCATCGACTCTGATGAAACTCCCAGCAGCAATGAGAATTAAATACGATCAGTTTATGAAAGAGGGAAGTCTTATTGTGTTGGAAGGGACGGTTCTTGACATGATGGAAGTATATGAGGATTTGGATAACCATATTATTGAATGCGGTTATGATGTACGATGCTTTGGTTATGACCCATACAATGCAAAGGAATTTGTTGAACGTTGGGCAAGTGAAAATGGACCATTCGGAATAGAAAAAGTTATCCAGGGTGCAAAGACAGAATCTGTCCCACTTGGCGAATTGAAGAAACTTTCAGAAGAGCGAATGCTCCTGTTTGATGAGGATTTGATGACATTTGCTATGGGAAACTGTATTACTCTGGAAGATACTAACGGGAACCGTAAATTGCTGAAAAAGCGGTATGAGCAAAAAATCGACGCCGTCGCCGCAATGATGGATGCGTACATCGCATTCAAGGCGAATCGGGAAGCATTCGAGTAGGGGGTATAAAGATGCTAATAGCAAAGTTAATTGATTGCTCTTCTGTATTACGACCCTACACCATCAGAAAAGTAGCTCGTATCGAATCAAATGATAATTTGATGCATTATGGAATAAAAGGTATGAAATGGGGAGTTCGGAGAACGAAAGAACAATTAGCTCATGATAGAAGCTCTATCCAGGCAAGAATGAATAGTAAGTTGCGAACACCTGTAAAAGCTTCAAACGGAATATTGGTTACACGCTTTTCAGATCATGCCCTTGATAGGACACAAACAGAATCAAGACCGGTAACCGTTGAAGGAATTTTGGATGCATTGAAAAATCCGTTGAATCATGGTAGCATTAAAACAAAAACCGATAACCTTGGACGACCAAGTCAGCAGTTTATAGGGAAATCTGCGACAGTAGCAGTGAATCCTGAAAATGGAACCATAACAACCACTTGGTGTACAGGAAGTAGAACAAAGCGTAAATATTTAAAGAAAGGATGAGCATATGTTCAGTGAAGAAGAAATAAACCTTATGCAGTCACTCGGATTGGACTGCAATTTTAACGGTTTATCTGAGACCGATGAATATTGGGCAGACATAGAAGAAAAGGTTGGGAATTTCCTGACACTGAAGTGTTTAGACGAGCATTATAATCCCGATAGTAACGGAATCATATGCGAATCTATACTGAACAAAATACCGGTGTAAAATTACTGGAGACCTCTTAAGAAAAGGGGTCTTTTTTTTTGGCCTATTTTTAGGAGGTGAGAATTCAAAATGGATTTATCATTAAGTTCCAGGTTTAAAAATGCCTGGAATGCTTTTCGCAATAGAGCCCCTACCATGATGTCACAGAATATCGGTTCGGGTTATTCATATCGTCCTGATCGTTTTCGCCTTACCAGAGGAAACGAAAGATCGATAGTCACGTCCGTATACAATAGAATCGCTTTAGACGTAGCCGCCATCAACATTCAGCACGTTCAGTTGGATGATGAAGGGCGGTTTTTAAATGTTATAAAAAGCGGTTTAAACGAATGTTTGTCGTTGGAAGCCAATCTTGATCAGACTGGTAGGGCATTTATCCAAGATGTTGTTATGTCCATGATGGATGAAGGCTGTGTAGCAATCATTCCTGTGGATACCGATGATGATCCAGATGACACAAAAGGATATCAGATTCTTTCGATGCGAGTTGGTCGAATTCGTGACTGGTATCCTCGTCACGTCCGTGTTGAGGTATATAACGAAAATACTGGGCGAAAACAAGAAATTGTTGTTCCGAAAGATACGGTTGCTATCGTAGAAAATCCACTGTATGCGGTAATTAACGAACCGAATTCGACGATGCAGAGGCTTATTCGAAAATTGAATTTGTTAGATGCTGTCGATGAACAGAGCAGCTCCGGCAAGTTGGATTTGATCATTCAGCTACCTTATGTAATTAAATCAGAGGCAAGGCGTCAGCAGGCAGAGAAGCGGCGTAAAGATATCGAGCAGCAGTTGTCCGGTTCTAAGTATGGCATTGCTTATACTGACGGAACAGAGCGAATCACACAGTTGAATCGTTCGTTGGAAAACAATCTAATGAAGCAGATTGAATACTTAACGAGTATGCTTTACAGCCAGTTAGGAATTACTCAGAGCATCTTAGATGGTACCGCAGACGAGAAGACTATGCTGAATTATTACAACCGGACAATCGAACCGATCATTTCCGCAATCGTTGATGAAATGAAGAGAAAATTCTTAACGAAGACTGCCAGAGCCCAAAACAAGTCAATCATGTTCTTTAGAGATCCATTCAAGCTTGTTCCGGTAGCTGATCTTGCTGAAATTTCTGATAAGTTTACCAGAAATGAAATTGCTACATCAAACGAAATCAGACAGGTAATTGGTTGGAAGCCATCCGCTGATCCTAAGGCTGATGAATTGAGAAACAGCAATTTAAGTGAGCCTGGTGGTAGTTCCGTAACAGATGCTACGACGAGCGGTGAAGAAACAGAATCCAGCGATACCAGTGATTACGATGCTCTGGTTAATGAAGTTCTTGACAGCATTTCTGCACAAATCGATGACATCATCGGCAATTATACGTCTGGCGATGATAAGGAGGGAGATGATTCTTAATGGATGAACCTAAAGTTGCGGTTCTTAGACATTATGCATCGCCCTATTACGATCCTCAGAAAGCGCATGAATACTATATGCGTACCAGAGAGTTAAAAGGCCGTTCTACCACATCGCTGAATGATGAGGGAAAGAAGATTTGGTCTTATACAAAAAATTAATATCAAATCTGAAAAGGCAGCAAAGGTCAAAGAAGAGCAGGAAAAGCGAGATCAGAAAATTACGGAACTTCGTGAAAAAAGCAGAAGCAACGAAGGAACAGATATCTTCTCGTTTGAAAGAACTGAATGAGGCCTTAACCCAAAATGCTTCCGATAGGAAGAAAAGCATCGATACTGATAAAGATTCTGATTTGGAAGAAATTGAAAAGGAATCATCTAGCCAGAAGGAACGAATCGATAATAAAAAGGATGCCGAAATCGAGCGTTTGATGGCAATAGAAATTCCATCAGGATTATCTAAGGCTGAGAGATCTAAGCGTGTTGCTGAAAGAACCGCAAAGATTGCAAAGCTTAGAAACGATGCAAAATCAGATAAAGCAAAAATCAGTAGCGATGGCCAAAACGGACAAGGCTAGTGTTCGAACAGATGCGACAAACAAGAAAGTGAAAGTATCGTCCGATACCAAGGAAGAAAAAAGCTGAGAACCATGCTAATGCTAAAAGTGAAAGAGCAAAAGTTAGCTCCGAGCTTAAAGCAGCGGTTAAGTCAGTTAGAGAAGCTTACAAAGCGGCTAAAGCTGACCTTGATTCGTCATATGAACAAACCTATCAGGATGAATTTGACAAGATTCAGTCAGAGTACAAGAAGGTCAAGAAATCAAAGAAAAAGTCTTCCAGCTCATCAAAGAAGACATCGCATCCGTTATCGTACTATATCAGAAAATAGGAGGAAAATCAAAATGAAGTATGACTTTGGTGGCTGGGCCACTAGAAATGATCTTCAGTGTGCCGATGGAAGAGTCATTAAAAAAGACGCTTTCAAAGGACAGAACGGGCAGACTGTCCCGTTAGTATGGATGCATAATCATGCTGATCCGGCGAATGTGCTTGGATTAGCTCATCTCGAAAATAGAAATGAAGGAGTTTATGCGTTCTGTGAATTTAATGATACAGAATCAGGAAAGACTGCACGGGAACTTGTAAAACATGGCGACGTACAGTCTCTTTCTATCTTTGCCAATCAGCTTAAACAGGCCGGACACGATGTTGTTCATGGCATTATCAGAGAAGTAAGTCTGGTATTAGCCGGTGCAAATCCAGGAGCATTTATCGATGATGTGGTGATGCATGGCGATGGGGAAACCGGTATTGTCATTGGCTATAATGAAATGATCATGGGTCGGTTGGAGCATTCCGCAGATGAGCTGGATAAAAAGAAGGAAGAAGAAAAAATCGAGCCTAATGACAAATCAGATAATGGAGAGAAAAAAGACGATAAGGTTGAGACTATCGAAGACATTTTTAAATCCATGAACGAGAAACAGCAGACAGCAGTTTTCGCCATGATGGCTGAATTCGTAGACAAAGAAAATCCTAAAAAAGAGGATGATGAATCTAAAGGAGGAGATGACAATATGAAACACAATGTTTTTGACACCGACAAGCGCGATGATAAGAGCTTTCTGTCTCACGCAGACCAGGAGGAAATCCTTAAGCTGGCAAAGACAAGCCAGGTAGGAACATTCCAGACCGCGCTGGAGATCTATGCTAATGAGAATGCACTTCAGCATGATGCTCTTGCAAGCGGATTTGCTCAGACAGGAGATGGCAATGTAACACTTCTGTTCCCGGAATACAAGGATGTACGTCCTGGTGCACCGGAGCTGATTACTAACGACCAGGGTTGGATCACAACTGTAATGAACAAAGTTCATAAGAGTCCGATTTCCAGAATCAGAACTAGCCAGGTAGATATCCGTAACATCGATGCTCTTAAGGCTAAAGGCTATACTAAGGGAAAACAGAAGAAGCAGACTGGCAACTTCAAGCTGGTTCGCAGAACTACCGACCCTCAGACTGTGTACGTAAAGAGTGCGCTGCATAGAGATGATATCATCGACATCACCGATTTCGACTATGTGGCATACCTGTACAACATCGACCGCCTGATGCTCAATGAAGAGCTGGCAACTGCAATCATGCTGGGTGATGGCAGAGACGACGGAGATGAAGGCAAGATTTCTCCGGATCACATCAGACCGATTTGGCTGGATGATGATCTGTACACCATTCACGTTGATCTCGATGTCGCAGCTGCTAAGAAAGAACTTCAGGGAACCAATACCGCGGCTAACTTTGGTGAGAACTACATCATCGCAGAGGCCATGATCAATACCGTTCTGTATGCAAGAGAGGATTATAAGGGCACCGGTACCCCGGATCTGTTCATTACTCCTCATATGCTGAATCAGATGCTCCTGGCAAGAGACATCAACGGAAGACGTATTTACTCTTCCAAGACCGAACTTGCCACTGCACTGAATGTTGGCAGTATCAATACTGCGGAGCAGTTTGAGGGTAAGACTAGAACTACTTCCGACAGCAAAAAGAAGAAGCTGGTTGCCATTATCGCAAATCTGGCTGATTACTCCCTCGGTGCAACCAAGGGTGGAGAGGTTACTCACTTCACTCAGTTCGATATCGACTTCAACCAGGAGAAATCCCTGCTTGAGACCAGATGCTCTGGTGCTCTTACTCGTGTATACTCTGCAATCGCAATCGAAGAGGACGTAACAACTGCTTCTTCCGGTTCCGAGGATCACACAGCCTAAAGTCTTAAAGGAGAAAATTCAAAATGAGTAAATTTTACGGGGCAATCGGCTATTCCGTAACAGAGGAAATTCGACCTGGTGTCTGGGGAGAGAAGATTACAGTTCGTGACTACTACGGAGACGTTATTCGGAATACTCGACAGTATCAGAGTTCGGATAACCTCAACGACAATCTCAATGTGTCGAATGAGTTCAGCATCGTAGCCGATCCGTTTGCTTATGCGAATTTTCATTCGATGAGATTTATCGAGTATATGGGGGCTAAATGGAAAATTTCAAATGTTGAAGTTCAGTATCCCCGTTTAATATTGACCGTTGGAGGTGTTTACAATGAGCAGACGACTGAAACTGCATAATGCTTTATGCGACATCCTCTCGTGTCCAAACAAAGGACCAGAGTGTCGTGCTTATTTTCAACCACCGTCATCGGTAAAAATGAAATACCCCGCCATCGTTTACGCTCTCGACGATATCGAGAATACGTTTGCGAATGACGGGGTTTATTTGTCTGCGAGAAAGTATTCAGTAACAGTCATCGACAGCGATCCGGATAGTTCTCTCGTTGGCAAAGTAGCATCTATGCCGACAAGTCGATTCAATCGGCATTATCCGAAAGACAACTTAAACCATGATGTCTTTGAAATATTCTTTTAAGGAGGACAAATTCTATGAAAAAGAAACTCGTTTGGGACAAGACTGGCGAGCGCCTGTATGAGACCGGTGTCAGCCAGGGCGTCCTTTACCCGATTCAGACCGGTGGCGTATATAACTCTGGTACCGCATGGAACGGTCTTAGCACCGTAACAGAGAGCCCGTCTGGAGCAGAACCTACTGCAATTTATGCAGACAACATCAAGTATCTGAACCTTATGTCCGCAGAGGAATTTGGCGGCACAATCGAAGCTTATATGGCACCGGATGAGTTCGCAGAGTGCGATGGTTCCAAAGAAATCGCCCCTGGAGTGTTTGCAGGACAGCAGAACCGTAAGATGTTCGGCTTATCTTACAAGACACTTCTCGGTAACGATGTTGATTCCAATGATTACGGCTATAAGCTTCATCTCGTCTATGGTTGCTTAGCTTCTCCTTCTGAGAAGGGTTATTCCACTGTAAATGACAGCCCGGAAGCTATTACCTTATCCTGGGAGTTCAGCACCACACCAGTCGAGATTGCAACCTTAATCGATGGAAAGAAGCTGAAGCCTACTTCTATTCTCACCTTCGATTCTACCAAGGTCGATGCTAAGAAACTGGCTGCTCTTGAAGAGATCCTGTATGGTAAAGATCCTTCTTCTGCCGAAGCAGACGATGGTGTTGAGCCGAGACTTCCGCTTCCGGATGAAGTAATTAAGATTATGACCGCAGAAGGTTAATAAAAAAATAATACACAAACCACAGATGGAGTCGTATTCAGGAAAGCTGGCGACTCCTTTTTATTTGAAAGGAGAACAAAATTATGTATGCAGTAACAAAGACTTATAAAGATTTTAATGGTGTTGAGCGCACCGAAACAAAGCTCTTCAACCTTACCGAAACAGAGGTTATGGAGATGGAACTGGGCACAGCTGGTGGAGTTGCTGAGATGCTTCAGCGCATCGTAGATGCAAAAGATCAGCCGACCATTATCAAGTTCTTTAAGGAATTTATCTTAAAGGCATACGGAGAGAAGAGTGCTGACGGTACATATTTCGAGAAGTCTGAAGAGATTTCCAGAAAGTTTGCCTGCACTCAGTTCTACAATCTTCTGTTTATGGAACTGGCTACAGATGACAGCAAAGCCGCCGAATTCGTAAACCATGTAATTCCGAAAGTTGTAGATATCAAGAAGCATTCGGAAAATCCGGAGATTGCTCCTGTGGTTGCCACCATGAACTAAAGAGGTGAGATCGAATGCTTGAACTTACGATACCAAGAACTGATCTGTGGGATGAGCGGAATCAGCGATTTATCCCTGTAAAGGAACAGAAGTTGCGTTTGGAGCATTCGCTCGTTTCACTTTCAAAATGGGAAAGTAAATGGTGCAAAGTCTTCTTATCTAAAGAGCAGAAGACAATTGAAGAAACCATTGATTATATACGCTGTATGACACTCACACAGAATGTTGACCCGCTAGTCTATCAATGCATTACCAATTCTCACATTGATGCAGTAAATGCCTATATTGAAGCGCCTATGACGGCTTCGACTGTTAAGGAAGAAAAAGGTGGTCCAATAAACAGGCAGCAGATAACCAGTGAACTTATCTATTACTGGATGACCGCGTATCATATTCCGTTTGAGTGTCAGAAATGGCATTTGAATCGTTTGTTAATGCTTATCCGGATTTGCAATGCGGAAAATAAGCCCCCGAAGAAGAGAAGCAAACGAGATTTATACAGACATCATGCGGAAGTAAATGCCGCAAACAGAAAGAAATTTAATTCGAAAGGATAGTGATAAAAATGGCGAAATCAAGACAGGCCGTTGTTAATCTTGTCGAATCCTGGGATGGAAAGAAAGAATCGAACGGCTCACATAAAAGCATTATCGATTTATATAACGACTTCTTTGAGAAGATCTGCGCGGGCAAATTTCCTCGTGGCATTCGTATGCGCTATGACTGGGCTTGGTGCGCTTGCACCTGGTCTGCATTAGCGGCAGCTCTCCGATATGAGAGCATTATGCCTATGGAAATTTCCTGCTATTATCTCATCGAAGCAGCAAAGAAAATGGGATGTTGGCAGGAGAACGATGCTTATGTTCCGAGTCCTGGAGATGCGATTTTGTATGACTGGCAGGATAACGGAATCAGCGACAACACAGGCAATCCGGATCATGTCGGTACCGTAATCGAGGTATATAAGGAATCTGGTTACATGGTTATCGAAGAGGGCAACTACAGTAATGCGGTCAAGAAGAGAACCCTGTCTATTAACGGAAAATTTATCCGCGGCTTCATCACACCAAAGTACGACGACAATACAGTTGCCGCTCCTGGATTAAGCAAGGGTAAAGACATCAAAACCATCGCTCATGAGGTTATCGTTGGACTGTGGGAGAGCGGCGAGAATCGTAAGAAACTGCTTACTGAGTACGGATACAACTACTCAGAAGTTCAGAACATGGTAAACCAGATTCTGAATGGATCAGCGGTAACGCCGTCCAATACCAAGCAGGATCAGAACCAGTCCGTTTCGAAGAAAGTGGTGGCTACATGTTCTGCCAAGCAGTTTAACAAGGCCTATGCTGGTGAATACAAAACAACGGCAGTTCTTTATTGCCGTAATGATGCCGGAACCAATAAGAAAGCTCTTTGTAAAATCCCGGCTGGCACTAAGGTTAAATGCTATGGCTATTACACAATGGTAAACGGAGTTAAGTGGCTGTACATCCAGTTTGTACTTGACGGTGTGCAGTATACAGGCTTCTCGTCCAGTGCTTACTTAGCAAAGTAGGAGATTCATATGATCACGTTCAGACAAAAGGGTGATTTTTCTAAGCTGACTCGGTTCTTAGAGAGAGCAAAGGAATCAGTTCGTCTCGGTGACCTCGATAAGTATGGTCGAGAGGGCGTAGCCGCCCTTGCGTCTGCAACACCAGTTGATACAGGACGGACAGCAAATTCGTGGCATTACAAGATCGAGCAGAAGCAAGGTTCCGTATCGATCAGCTTTTACAACACAAATATTCAAAATGGAGTCCCTATTGCAGTTATTTTGCAGTACGGACATGCAACAAGAAACGGCGGCTGGGTACAGGGGCGAGACTACATCAATCCTGCTATCCAGCCTATTTTTGACAAAATTGCAGATGCGGCATGGAAGGAGGTTACTAAGCTATGAGTACAACTATTGACGAACGTGTCGTCGAAATGCGGTTTGATAACAAACAGTTTGAACAGAATATTCAGACCAGTTTATCAAGCCTCGATAAGTTGAAGAAGAGCCTTAACCTCGAAGGGGCGGCGAAAGGCTTAGAAACCGTAAACAATGCCGCAAATAAATGCAGTGGGAATATGTCACCGCTGAGTAATGCAGTTGAGACTGTGCGAGTGCGATTTTCGGCATTGGAAGTGATGGCGATTACAGCTTTGCAGAACATTACCAACTCTGCACTTGCTGCTGGAAAAAATCTTGTCTCCGCTTTTACCATCGATCCGATTAAAACCGGTTTTGAGGAGTATGAGACCCAGATCAATGCCGTTCAGACAATCCTTGCAAATACCTCTTCAAAAGGCACAACGCTTGATCAGGTAAACAATGCGTTGGATGAACTAAACCATTATGCAGATATGACCATTTACAATTTTACGGAAATGACCCGTAACATTGGTACGTTCACTGCGGCTGGCGTAGATTTGGACACATCTGTAGCCGCTATCAAGGGTATTGCGAACCTTGCAGCCGTATCAGGTTCCAACTCTCAGCAGGCAAGTACCGCTATGTATCAGCTTTCACAAGCATTAGCGGCAGGAACAGTAAAATTACAGGACTGGAACTCAGTAGTAAACGCTGGTATGGGTGGTCAGGTATTCCAGGATGCGCTGAAAGAAACGGCTAAAGTTCATGGAATTGCCATTGATGAGATGATCAAAGATGAGGGCTCATTCAGAGAGACCCTTAGTAAAGGATGGCTTACCTCTGACATCTTGACTGAAACTTTGGCAAAATTTACAGGCGATCTCAACGAAGATCAGCTTCGAACCATGGGATACACCGATGATCAGATCAAATCCATCATGGAGATGGGTAAGACCGCGAATGATGCTGCGACAAAAGTAAAAACTTTTACCCAGTTATTCGACACATTGAAAGAGGCTGCCCAGTCCGGATGGACACAAAGTTGGGAAATTATCGTCGGCAACTTTGAAGAGGCGAAGGAATTACTTACGGAAGTGAGTGATACGTTCAGTGCCGTAATCAATGCTTCTGCCGATGCAAGAAATAAAATGCTTCAGGATTGGAAAGACCTTGGTGGTCGAACCATGATGATCGAAGCAGTAAAGAATGTTTTCGAGGGACTGGTTAGCGTTGCTAAGCCTGTTCGGGAGGCATTTAACGAAATCTTTCCGCCAATGACTGGAAAACAGTTAGCCGAAATCACAGAACGTATCCGTGATCTGACAGCAAAATTCAAAATGGGGGAAGAGAGTTCAAAGAATCTAAAGAATACGTTTAAGGGCGTATTTGCAGTGCTTGATATCGTCGGACAAGCTTTCAAAGCTGTTGCTGGTGGTGTCGGCGAATTGATTGGTCTTTTCTTACCGGCTGGAAACGGGGTGTTATCACTTACCGGAAGCTTCGGTGAGTATCTCGTTAAGCTTGATGAAACTGTAAAGAAGACAGATATCTTTGGTAAAGCAGTTTCGACTGTTGTTGATATTGTAAAGACAGTTATTACGTTTGTTAAAACTGCCGGAGAAAAAGTAAAAGAATTTGGAAAAGCCGCAGGGGAGAAGTTCGATTTCCCTGGATTTGAATTATTCCACTCATTCCTTGAACGAGTACATGATCGCATGGCTCAGATTGGTGATGGTGCTGGAAAAAATTGAAGAGCGGAGTCATTGTTGCTTTTGAGATGATGGGAGAAGCACTGGAAAAAATGTAAATTTCTCAAAGTCATGGAAGCATTGTGGACAGCTGTAAAGGTAATTGCTGGCGGTATTGCCGATGCAGTCGGGACTATGATGGGAACACTTGCCGAGAAACTTGGAAATGCAGATTTCAGCGGAGTTCTTGACATTCTTAACAGTATTGCTGTCGGTGGAATTGCTTTATCAGTTTCTAAATTCTTAAAGAGTGTAACCGAACCTCTTGAGGGGTTAAATGGCGTTCTCGAAGGAGTAACTGGAATTCTTGACGGGGTCAGAGGCTGCTTTGAGGCATATCAGACAAATCTTAAAGCTGGAACGCTACTTAAAATTGGAGCAGCAATCGCTTTGCTTGCAGGTTCTATCGTTGCAATTTCCCTGATCGATAGTGATAAACTATCAGCTTCTCTTGGAGCAATTACTGTACTCTTTGCTAATTTACTTGGAGCGATGGCGATTTTCAATAAAATCAGTAGTGATACGGGAAAAGTATCTAAAGCATGTACCGCAATGATTGCTATGTCAGTTGCAGTATCCATTTTGGTAGGAGCTTTGAAGAAGGTTTCAGACCTTGATTGGGGTGAACTTGCAAGAGGGTTGGTTGGAATTGCTGGTCTTACGACTATTGTTGTTGCATCATCTAAAGCCATGGCAAGCAGTCAGAAGCAGGTTATGAAAGGCGCTACCAGCTTAATTATATTTGGAGCGGCTATCAAAATTCTGGCTTCAGCATGTGAGGATTTATCGAAATTACAGTGGGATGAACTCGGACGTGGATTAACAGGAGTAGGAGTATTATTTGCTGAGATTGCTGTATTCCTTAGGGTTGCAAAATTCAACGGGAAAATGATCAGCACTGCAACTGGAATCGTTATTCTGTCGGCAGCAATGAAGGTTTTGGCGTCCGCTTGCAAAGACTTTGGTCAGATGGAGTGGAGCGAGATTGGAAAAGGATTAGCTGGAATCGGTGGATTACTTGCCGAACTTGCTGTCTTTACGAATTTGGCTGGAAATGCAAAACACGTAATGTCTACTGGCGTAGCCTTAATTGCTATTGGCGCTGCAATGAAAATCTTTGCTTCCGCTGTAAAAGATTTTGGTCAATTACAGTGGGATGAAATCGGCAGAGGTTTAACTGCTATGGGCGGCGCACTTGCAGAGGTAGCTATTGCTGTTAATCTGATGCCGAAGAACATGATCGGTATTGGAACTGGGCTCGTTATCGTCGGCGGCGCACTTGAAATCATTGCAAACTGTATGAGTAAATTCGGAGGTATGCAGTGGGAAGAGATCGGTAGAGGTCTTACCGTCATGGGTGGGGCCTTAGCTGAGTTGGCTATCAGTCTCATTTTCATGAAAGGTACGCTTGGTGGATCAGCAGCATTGTTGGTTGCGTCCGGAGCCTTAGCTGTTCTTGCGCCGGTACTCAGTATTTTGGGAGCGTTATCGTGGGAAGCGATTGCGAAAGGACTTATTTCTATTGCCGGAGCATTCACAATTATCGGCGTAGCAGGCGCGGTACTTACACCATTGGTTCCGACTATTCTGGCATTATCGGGAGCGTTTGCATTGATTGGTGTTGGGGTTCTTACAATCGGAGCGGGTTTACTTGCAGCTGGCACAGGACTTTCGGCACTTGCTATCGGATTCACAGCGCTGGCAACTGCTGGTGCCGCTGGAGCGACTGCAATCGTAGCAGCACTGACAGTTATCGTTACTGGTATCGCTGGCTTAATTCCGGCTGTTCTTACAAAAGTCGGAGAAGGAATTATCGCAATCTGCAAAGTTATTGCTGCCGGAGCGCCAGCTATTGGTGAAGCTGTAAAGGCAGTTGTCTTAACGCTGATCGATGTTTTCGTATCCTGTGTACCGCAGCTGGCAGACGGAGCTTTACAATTAGTGGTTGGTGTATTAGCGGCTCTGGTTACTTATACGCCTCAAATTGTAGATCTAGCTTTCAAATTCCTTATTGGAATTTTAGATGGTATTGCTAGTAATCTGCCGTCACTGATTAAAGCTGGTGTCGATGTACTCGTAGCATTTTTCGCTGGTATCGTCGATGCACTGAGAGGAATCGATACTGGAGCTTTGCTAAAAGGAATTGCCGGAATCGGTCTGTTATCAGCTATTATGCTTGCTCTTAGTGCAACAGCATCGCTTGTTCCAGGAGCAATGGTTGGAATCCTTGGTATGGGTGCGGTTGTTGCTGAGATGGCGTTAGTGCTTGCAGCCGTCGGACTCTTATCGAAACTTCCAGGACTTTCTTGGCTTATCGGAGAAGGTGGAAAGCTTTTACAGGGAATCGGAACGGCAATCGGTCAGTTTGTTGGTGGAATCGTCGGCGGATTTATGAGCGGTGTGTCGAGTCAGTTCCCGCAAATTGGAGCTGATTTATCCACTTTTATGAATAATGTTCAGCCGTTTTTACAGGGAGCTAGTCAGATTCAGCCATCTATGATGGACGGAGTAAAGGCATTAGCCGAGACTGTGCTTATTCTGACAGCGGCTGATATTTTACAGGGATTGACTTCTTGGCTTACAGGAGGATCGTCTTTATCTAAGTTCGGAGAGGAACTTGTACCGTTTGGCGAAGCTATGAGAGATTTCTCGTTAGTTATCGGAAACATGGACGGGGAAATCGTGGCAAATGCGGCGACAGCTGGCAAAGCATTAGCTGAAATGGCAGCCACAATTCCAAATACAGGCGGATTAGTGTCTTTCTTCGCAGGAGAAAATGACATGACTGCCTTTGGAAAGCAGCTTGTACCATTTGGCGAAGCTATGAGACAGTTCGGGGATGCAATTACTGGACTCGATGCAAATGCCGTTACAGAAGCGGCAATCGCTGGCAAGGCCATGGCAGAGATGGCAACAACTATTCCAAATTCTGGTGGTGTTGTAGGATTCTTTGCTGGTGAAAACGATATGGGTGAGTTTGGAAAACAGCTTGTACCATTTGGCGAAGCAATGAAAGCATTTGGCGATGCGGTTCGTGGACTGGAAGCCGATGCAATCGTCAATTCTGCAACAGCGGGCAAGGCTTTAGTCGAGCTTGCTGATACTGTTCCCAATACAGGTGGCGTTGTAGCATTCTTTACTGGAAACAACGATGTTGATACTTTCGGTGAGAAACTTGTACCGTTCGGTGAAGCTATGAAGGCATATTCTGAAGCTATTATGGGTATGGACTCCGCGGCTATTACGAACTCAGCAACAGCTGGTAAAGCCCTAGTGGAGCTTGCCAACACCATTCCAAATACCGGAGGACTTGTAAGCTGGTTTACCGGTGACAACGATCTTGGTAGTTTTGGTGATAGTCTGGTTCAGTTCGGAAGTGGAATTAAGAGTTATTCGGATTCTATTTCTGGAATCGATACCGGAATCATGTCAAGTGTGATTACCCAGGTGAATCGACTTGTTGAAATGGCTAAAGGAATGGCGGAATTAGATACGAGTGGTATGAGTGGTTTTAGCACAGCACTGATTCAGCTTGGAAACAACGGTATCGACGGTTTCATCAATGCGTTTACAGATGCGAGCGGAAGAGTGACATCCGCCGCGACCTCTATGCTGACGACATTCATCAATGCGGCTAATGCTCAGAAAGGTAGTCTGACATCTACGTTTACGACCATGATGCAGGCTGTACTTACGACTCTTACGAACTATCAAACCCAGTTCAATACTGCTGGCTCTACGTTGATGACAAAATTTATCAGCGGAATTAAATCTCAGGACGGAAATACCAAAACTGCAATTACCAACATTATTAGCGGTTGCATCACTGCAATCAATAATAAGCAGACTCAGTTCAATACTGCGGGTGCGAACCTCATGATCAAGCTTATTGCTGGAGTTAAATCGAAAGATTACGAAACCAGAAATGCGTTTGTAAACATCTTAAGTTCATGCCTTACAGCTATCGCGAACAAGTATCCGGAATTTCAAAATGCAGGAATGCAGTGCATGATTAAGTTCATCGCTGGTGTTAAGGAAAAAGCCGAAGAAGTAAAAACAGCTTTCACTGGCAATCTTAATGCTTCTGTAACAGCTATCCGGGATTATCATGATCAGTTTAAACAGGCTGGTACTTACTTGGTGGAGGGATTTGCTGATGGAATCAGTGAGAATACGTACCGCGCGGAAGCTAAAGCCAGAGCAATGGCAAGGGCTGCGGCAGAAGCAGCAGAAGACGAACTGGACGAGCATTCACCTTCCAGAGTAGGATACCACATCGGTGATTTCTTTGGATTGGGATTCGTTAATGCCATCGGAACTTATGCGGTGAAGGCATATAATGCCAGTGCTGAAATGGCTGATTCGGCAAAAACAGGTCTCGGAAATGCAATCGCAAAGGTTAAGGATATGATCGACAACGGTGTTGATGGTCAGCCTACGATTCGACCGATTCTGGATCTGTCAGACGTTGAAGAGAAGAGTCATCGACTGAATACGCTGTTCAGTAGATCGCAGGCTTTAACCGTCAGCACAGGAATTGCAGCAGCTCGTGGACGGAATCTTCAAAATGAAGATACTAATCCGAATACAGGTAACTCTTATAACTTTACACAGAATAACTATTCGCCTAAGGCACTGTCGAGAACAGAGATTTATCGGCAGACGAAGAATCAGTTCTCGGCGATGGAAAGGATGGTGGAAACTTGATTCGAGCAGTCACGTTTACGAACTATCTTGGCGATAGTATCCGACTTGATTTGGCGAGACCGGAGGAATCCGGTTTCATCATCAAGTCTGTAACTGGCTTGGGACCAGGAAAAGCGAACATCAATACGACGGAAATCGCTACAAACGATGGAAGTCTGTTCAATTCTTCAAGGATGCCGAGCCGAAACATTGTTATTTCTCTTGCGTATATGTGGAAGGATTCCATTGAAGACGTAAGACAGCTTTCATACAAGTATTTTCCTATTAAAAAGAAGCTCACAATGCTTATCGAAACCGATAATAGGCAGGCAGAGATTGAAGGGTATGTCGAATCAAACGACCCAACAATCTTCAGTAAAGACGAGGGTTCGGATATCTCAATCGTGTGTCCGAATCCTTTCTTTTACTCTGCCGGAAAAGACGGAATCAACACAACCATCTTCTATGGTGTAGAGGCACTGTTCGAGTTTCCTTTCAGTAATGAATCTCTTAAGGACCCGTTACTAGAAATGGGAGAAATCAAAAATGAAACAGAGCAGGTGGTTGTATATAATGGCGACGCTGAAATCGGAGTGACTATTACGATTCACGCAATCGGTGAAGCCAGCAATATTACGATCTACAATACCGGTACTCGTGAAGTGATGCGGATCGATACCGATAAATTGGAGAAATTCACTGGCTCTGGAATTATAGCAGGTGATGAAATCATTATCTGCACCGTAAAAGGAAACAAGTCGATTACGCTTCTTAGGAACGGAAAGACTACAAACATCTTGAACTGCCTGGATAAAAAACGCTGATTGGTTCCAGCTTGCGAAGGGCGACAACATCTTTGCTTATACGGCTGAGTACGGAAGTACAAATTTACAGTTTAAGATTGAGAACCGTATAGTCTACGAGGGGGTATAAGCACTATGGATGTGACAATTTTAAACACCAACCTAGATGCTGTCTATATTGTGGATACGTACGAGTCCTTCATCTGGACAGATCGGTATTACGCTTACGGTGACTTTGAACTGTATGAAGCAATGCGAGAGGGTCTTCTTGATCACATCAAACAGGATTACTATTTGCAGAGCAAGGAATCTGAACATGTGATGATCGTGGAGAAAATCCAGATTACTTCAGATACCGAAGACGGTAACCATGTAACGGTTACTGGGCGTTCATTAGAATCTATCCTCGACAGGCGAATCGTCTGGGGACAGAAACTATTAAGCGGAAATCTTCAAAATGGAATAAAAACACTGCTCAACGAGAATGTAATTTCTCCGTCAGACAGCAATCGAAAAATTCCAAACTTTATTTTCAAAGAATCAACCGATCCAGCAATTACAAAGTTGAAACTGGAAGCTCAGTACACGGGAGATAACCTGTATGATGTCATCCAGAAAATTTGCGAGGAGCAGGGTATCGGTTTCAAAATCACTCTGAATGATGAAAAGCAGTTCGTATTTGAGTTGTATGCCGGTTCAGATAGATCATACGATCAGACGGAGAATCCCTACGTTATATTTTCACCGAAATTCGAGAACATCATCAATAGTAACTACATCGAATCTAAAGCTTCGTTGAAGACAGTGACCTTGGTTGGTGGAGAAGGCGAGGGTGCTGATAGAAGATATACTACAGTTGGTGGTGGTTCCGGTTTAAATCGTAGGGAACTGTTTACGGATGCTCGTGACATCTCTTCGAATGTTGGAAGTGATGATGGATTGAACGACGCCGAGTATATGGCTCAGTTGCAGCAAAGAGGAAAAGAAAAACTTGCAGAAAATGTGAGCATTACCTCGTTTGAGGGAGAAACAGAAACAACTATCATGTTCCAGTATGGAAAAGATTTCTTTAACGGGGACATTGTACAGATTGCGAACGAATATGGACACGAGACAAAAGCTCGTATTCTTGAAATTGTTCGCTCAGAAGATAAGGACGGCTATTCCGTCTATCCGACTTTTAAGACTATAGAACAGGAAGGAGCGTGATGAAGAAGTGAGTGTAACATTTGGATTTTATAATTCAAAAGAAGGAGATCGGCGCTACGATGCTATTCAGATGTCCAGCATTTTCGATGGAATAATTCAGGACGGAATCTTGCAGCATGTCGGAACTGCAATGGTTGTAAAAGAATCGGAAGCAATGATTATCAACGTTGGTGTCGGACGAGCCTGGTTCAATCACACTTGGACGCTGAATGACGCTCTGTTACCGTTAGTAGTTCCACAGTCCGAGATTCTGCTGAACCGATATGATGCAGTTGTACTTGAAGTGGATTCGAGAGAGGCCGTCAGAGCAAATGACATCAAAATCATTAAAGGAACCCCAGCATCGAATCCAACGAAACCTACGATGGTGAAGACAAATGATCGCTGGCAATATCCACTGGCGTATATTTATGTCGGCGCCGGAGTCACTTCTATTCGACAGGCAAACATCACGAACTGTGTTGGAACTTCAGAGTGTCCATTCGTAACGGCTCCATTGGACAAGGTTGAAATCGATGATTTGATTGCTCAATGGCAGGACCAGTGGAAAGAGTTCTACGAAAAGCAGACTACTGATATGGAAGAAACAAATAAGTTTTGGAAAGAGCAGTGGTCTACCTGGTTCCTGGCACAGACCGAGGAGATTCAGTCAGCATATTTGGCATGGGAAGCTCAGTGGAACCTTTGGTACTCGGAGCACACAGCAGATATGGAAGCCACAAGTACCTATTGGAAAGAAAAATGGGAGGCGTGGTTCAACGAATACACAAGCACCAATACTGCTGAAATGGCTGACTGGAAACAGAAATCAGAAACAGAATTTCGTGGTTGGTTTGAGCAGTTACAGGCACTGCTGGACAGCAATACGGCAGCGAGTCTTGCGAAAAAACTTCTGGAATTACAGAAGCAGGTAGATATTCTTAATCAGTTCAGTTCCAACCTTGAAAACGAATACACGGTATATCAGAAGCTTTACGACAATGGATACCGTACTTATGGAGACGTGCTCGATTCTTCGGATGCATCCATTACTGACAGCAATTTGGATACGGTCGTTGGACGTACATATTCCAGTGATCTTCTCCGTGACAGCAATGGCGATGTTATTGAAGGTCGGGCTATTTTTGTCATCAAATAAAGGAGGATTCATTAAATGAAAATCACAGACTACGAAAAGGTCCAGGCATTAGCGGCAAGTAATATTTTTCTGCTTGATGGACCTAACGGAACAAAGACCATCGCAGCAGATGCTTTAGCAAAAGCGTTAATCGGTCTTTTAAGTTCCAAAGATTTTATCGGAGGAGTAAATCTTTCCGAGCTTACGCAGGTGAATGCATTAGTATCCGGCAACAAACTTCTTGTTGGGACTACGGAAGGAAACAAGGCTATCGCTGCTGAAGATGCGCTCTTTGCTATGCTGGACAGCTTCGCTCCAGTAGAGCTTCGCCGAGTTCTTTTCAGAGGTAAGAACCTTGGAACCGCTCTGACAGCGGTACAGAAAGCTGCTATTAAGGACGGTTCCTTTAAAGGAATGTTCCTTGGCGATTATTGGAGTATCGGAGGCCGTATCTGGCGTATCGTTGATATGGATTACTGGTACAACTGCGGTGACACTGCATTTACCAGCCATCATCTTGTGATCATGCCGGATGAAGCGCTTTACAATGCACAGATGAATACTACCAATATTACAACCGGTGGATACGTTGGTTCTGAGATGTATAAAAAGAACCTGGCGAACGCAAAGACAATCGTCAATGCAGCTTTCCAGGGTTCTGTTCTTACTCACAGAGAACATTTATGCAATGCAGTTGCTAATGGAAAACAGTCTGGAGGAGCATGGTTTGATTCCAGCATTGAACTTCCTAGTGAAATTATGATGTATGGCCATATTCATTTCGGCAATGCATCTGATGGAAATACGATTCCGAATATTTACACCCCTAGCAAAACTCAGCTGGCATTGTTTATGGTATGCCCGAGATTTATTACAGACAGATCTCATGCACAGTGGTTAAGAGATGTCGTTTCTTCGGCTTACTTTGCCTTTGTGGGCGGCAATGGCGATGCGTCCTACGGCGTCGCTTCGAGCTCTTTTGGAGTTCGTCCGGTCTTCCCGGTTGGTTAATTAAAATCGCGGGGCCTTGTGCCCCGTTTTATATTTTCGAAAGGAGCTTCTAAATCATGGAAGAGAAAATCTATAAAATTACTCTCGGAGACGGAACTGAGATTTCCAATCTTAAACTGAATGGTAATAATTTCATTTCCACCGAAAAGATCGATGAGTCTGTATTCGTGGATAATTGTTCTCCGGTAACCATCAGTGATGGTGTTTCTGATACCGTCCATCCCAATATGGAACTGGTCCAGATCGTTGAACAGTTTCCTGGCGAATATTGGTTGTTCTTAGGGATATTTCGGATGAGGAATTTTCCAGAACAAAAAATGCAGTCTGACATCGCCTACATTGCGATGATGTCCAATGTAGAGCTTTAAAAGGAGGATCACCATGGAACATAGCAAGAATTACAGTAAAGTAAAGCTTTGGCACAGCATGAAAATGTGGAATGAGACCAGAGTTCGTAATGCGGTTAAGATGGGGTGGATTACTAAAGAGGAGTTCTCCGAGATCACCGGAAAAGATTACGAATGAGCGTTCTGTTAGGCGACAGGAAAGAGTCAAAAATTCGAAGCGATTACGTACTCGATTGAATTGCATGATATGTTGCTATCTCTTATGCAAAGAAGTTTTGGTGTTAAGGATGTTGATGATTTTGTTCGGAAAGCCTATGCATATGGGGATATTTCTGAAGAAACTTTCTCCGTATATAGGGAAATCATGAACAGCTTCAAGAAAAGAGTTAGTCAGCACGCCTCATTAGTAACAAGTAATGTGAGAGCGGCAAATACTATTTATCCTACAACACTTCACGAGTATGAAATAAGGAGAGATTACCAGAACGCGGCCATTGTACATTGTGAACTGCTTATAGACGATTTACAGAGGGTTGCTGAAAGATTCAATGTAGATTTGAATTTGTACAGCCCGCATATTAAAGCTATCGACCGAGAAATCGGATTGATAAAAATGGTGGCGTCAAAGAGACATGGCGATTAAGTCGCGGTTAGAAAAGGGTTAACGTCTAAAATTTTCGCGTCGTTTCTTCGGCTTACTTTGCCAATGTGAACAACAATGGCAATACGAACTACAACAACGCTTCGAACTCTAATGGAGTTCGTCCGGATTCTTCGATTAACCAACGAAGAAGGAGATGCTATCCGTTCCGTAAGGATAAATAATAAAGCCTAATACAATTTACTACGGTAAGTATTGTTATAACGGTGAATAGGTTATGAACTACGAGGAGATTGTCTGTGACGCCAACAACTTGTATAGGGCTTATAAGGTTTCTGTGAAAAGCAGCAAATGGAAAGAGTCGACGCAAAGATTCATGATGAATTTCCTTAGATACATATTTGAAATCCAGGATGATCTTATCAACCGGACACTTCAAAATGGACCAACACAGGAATTTGAGCTGCATGAAAGAGGCCGAATAAGACCTATTACAAGTATTCAGATCCGTGATCGTATTGTTCGACATACCCTATGCGATGAAGTTTTACTTCCAGAAGTGAAGAAACACATCATCTACGACAACTGTGCGTCTATCAAAGGACGTGGCATATCACAGCAAAGAAAGCGATTCGAAATCCATCTTCACAAGTATTACCAGCTGTACGGAAATGATGGCTGGATTCTATTCGGTGATTTTTCAAAATTTTATGACAACATCATTCACGAGATTGCGAAACGAGAATTACTGAAATTATTTGACGATGATGAGTTTATTGATTGGCTTTTAACCCTTATATTTAAAGGCTTCCAGATTGATGTCTCATATATGTCCGACGAGGAATACGAGACCTGTATGACAGATACTTTCAATAAATTGGAGTATCGAAACATTCCAAAGGACAAGCTTACTGGCGAAAAATGGATGGAAAAGTCCGTCAATATCGGAGATCAGTTATCACAAGTTATTGGGATTTACTATCCGTATACGATTGACAATTATGTCAAGTATGTGCGTCAGCAGAAGTTTTATGGAAGGTACATGGATGATTGGTACATCATGAATCCGAGTAAAGAGGTACTGGAAGATTTGCTCGAGAATATCTGCAAAATTGCAACTGAATTGGGAATCCATATCAATCGTAAGAAAACCAGAATCGTTAAGATTTCGAGCAAATACAAATTCTTGCAAATCAAGTACACACTTACGGATACAGGTAAAGTCATCAAACGAATAAACCCGGATCGAGTTACCGCAATGCGTAGAAAACTCAAGAAACTTGCCGTTAAGGTTGAAAATGAAGAAGCGGATTACGACAATGTCGAAAATATGTTTCGCGGTTGGATGGGAGGACATTATAAACTCTTATCCAGAGAACAACGAAAGAATTTAATACAGCTTTACGAAGACCTATTTAGTAAGGAAATCACAATAGTCAACAAGAAGCTGATTGTTTCTGATAGGTCTGCATGATTGCACATAAAGAAGGAGGAAAACGATGGAACCATGGTTTCAGGTTGTACTTACGATCTTTAGCTCAGTTCTTGCATCTTCTGGGCTGTGGGCCTATTTGCAAAAGAAAAGCGAGCAAAAAGATGTAAAAACAGAGATGCTTATTGGATTGGCACATGACAGGATCATGTATCTTGGAATGTCGTATATTGACCGTGGGTGTGTAACCCAGGATGAATATGAGAATCTGAGAGTGTATCTCTATGAACCCTACGAACGTATGGGCGGGAATGGTTCAGCAAAGCGAATTATGCAGGAGGTGGACAAACTCCCGATTCATAAATTTATAGAGAAGGAGGAAGAGCACAATGAGCATGAGTAACAAGACATACGACATCCTTAAGTGGATTGCTATGTATCTGCTTCCGGCTGCTGGTACATTATATTTTGCACTGGCTGGAATCTGGGGTCTCCCGTATGGAGAGCAGGTAGTCGGAACCATCACTGCGGTTGATACTTTCCTTGGTGTTATCCTTGGAATCAGTACATCCCAGTACAACAAGACTGCTGATAAAGAAAAATAATGAAAGTGTCATGGAGGACTAAACATTATGGCAAATATGAATGTAAACAAAGTCATTTACGGGGGGGGATGTCCTTATCGATCTTACTGGCGATTCCGTCAGTGCAGATAAGGTCCTCAAAGGTATTACTGCTCATGATAAGAGTGGTGCAAAGATCACGGGTACCTGTACATTCGACAGCGATACTTCCGAAGATACCGCGGCTGTCGCTGAGATTCTCGTAGGAAAGACTGCGCACGCCCGTGGAAGTAAGCTTACAGGTACTATGAAGAACAACGGCGCTGTCAAGGGTATCATCTCAACTGTGGCTGGAGAATATACAGTACCGCAAGGCTATCATGATGGCTCTGGTAAGGTGTCTATTGACGCCACCGAACAGGCAAAGCTTATTGCTACTAACATTCGTGAGGGTGTGACGATTCTTGGCGTTGAGGGTGCCATGTCTGGTTCTGAGGATATGAAGCCACAGAGCAAGGAAGTAACACCGTCCAAAGAAGCTCAGACGATCATGCCCGATGAAGAGTACAACTGCTTATCTCAGGTTACAGTTAAGGCAATCCCATATGTAGAAACCGATAACTCTGCCGGAGGAAAGACTGTTACAATCGGATAAGGAGGTTTTGTCAAATGGCTGCGAATAAAGTCGTATTCGGCAATAAAGTTTTGATCGACCTTACCGGCGATACTGTTACGGAAGAAGCTTTGCTAAAGGGCTATACAGCACACAAAGCAGATGGTACAATTATTACCGGAACGGCTTTCGCAGGATATCCTAATGAGTTCGTGTTCTTAGACAACATCCAGGACTCAAGTGGAAACCCAATCAAAGACAGTTCCGGTAAAACAATTCAGGGACAAACCATCTATCGCAAAGCTCGCAACTCGGTTCTTTTGGATTCTACGGGCGATGTGATTGAAGACGGTTTTGAACAGTAGATAGAGGTGATTAAGTTTGTGTGGGTGTCGTTTATTTCTCGATTATTCCTACATTTGAACCCTCTAGGTACTGTAAATGCTGGATAGTTTGTTTCAAATTTATAAATAAGTATGTTATACTAACAGACAGGTTCAATATTCTATGAAACAGGATGCATGAAACGCGAATATATATAATAAAGGAAACAACAATACATGAGCAACCAAAGAAATATAATCGTCATCGGAGGCGGTGCCGCAGGTATGATCGCGGCTATTGCAGCAGCAAAGGAAGGCTGTGCGGTAAGCCTCTATGAAAAAAATGAAAAGCTGGGCAAAAAGATCTTTATTACAGGAAAAGGCCGCTGCAATGTGACAAATGCCGGTGATATGGACGAGCTGTTTGCAGCTGTGATCACCAATAAGAAATTTATGTTCAGCAGCTTTTACGGCTTTACCAATGAAGATATGATGCAGTTTCTGGAAGATGCAGGACTGCGCCTGAAAACAGAGAGAGGAAAGAGGGTATTCCCTTTATCGGATCATTCTTCCGATGTGATCGCAGCCTTAGATCGCACATTAAAGAAAGAAAATGTAAAAGTATATCTTCGCAAGGAAGTAAAAGGTTTAAACTTTATAACAGAAGAAGATAAGACCATCTGCAAAGGCATTTTCCTGGAAGAAAATGGAAAAAATGACAGCTGTGGATGCGGATTGCGTCATCGTAGCAACCGGCGGAATGTCTTATCCATCTACAGGATCCACAGGAGATGGTTATCAGTGGGCCCAGGCTGCAGGACTTAAGGTAACAGCCCTTTCACCAGCCTTAGTGCCATTTGAGACAGCAGAGCTTGAGATTGTAAAATCCCTTCAGGGCCTTTCTCTTAAAAATGTGGAAGCTACTGTATCTAACGGCAAAAAGGAACTGTACCGTGACTTTGGGGAAATGCTGTTTACACATTTTGGAGTCAGCGGCCCTCTTATGTTAAGCGCCAGTTCTTTCTGTGCCAAGGCCATTGCCAAGAACCTGTAAAGCTGTCTATCGACTTAAAACCGGCTCTTACAGAGGAACAACTGGATGAGCGCATTTTAAGGGA
>ENA-OQES01000042-OQES01000042.1-human-gut-metagenome-genome-assembly--contig:-NODE-42-length-50546-cov-4.833694_pt1 | contig 50546 bp, 62 predicted proteins | sample MGYA00242798_ERZ504641 | MGnify/ENA primary metagenome ERZ504641 (study PRJEB26092, sample SAMD00036327) | human gut metagenome | host: Homo sapiens | study: EMG produced TPA metagenomics assembly of...
ACAGAAGCGGCGGTGCTGATGGCCTTGACCATGGCGATCAGGCGCTGGCACCAGAGCGGTGAAGGTGACGCACAGCATGATGATCAGCTGGGGGGGAACAGCATCTTGTTGCTGCGGCCGGTGACCTTCAGGAAAACGCACAGGGTAGCCAGAACCAGAGCGCTCAGAAGCTGGTTGGCGGAGCCGAACAGAGGCCAGATGTTTGCATAGCCGATCTTGGTCAGCAGGAAGCCGAAAGCCAGGGTGAGGAAGGTGGAGAAGTAGACGTTGCAGAACAGCTTGCGCCAGCCCTCAGCGTGCTCCATGTCGTCCACACTGAACAGCTCCTGGAAACTCATGCGGCCGATACGGGCCACAGCATCCAGACTGGTCAGAGCCAGAGCGGAAACACACATCGTCATAAAGACCGTTGCTGCATAAGCGGGAACGCCGAACATCTCAAAGAAACCGGCAACACCACGGCTGAAGATCTGGAACGGGGTGCCTGCAGCGGGGGTGCCGTCCGCAGCAGCGGCAGCACCGGCAACGCACAGAGCCAGAACAGCCAGCAGGCTCTCCAGGATCATTGCGCCATAGCCAACCTTCAGCATATCCTTCTCATTTTCAACGGTCTTGGAAGAAGTACCGGAGGAAACCAGGCTGTGGAAGCCGGAAACAGCACCACAGGCAACGGTGACGAACAGGATGGGGAACATGGTGCCCAGCTTCTCGTTGGTGAAGCCGGTGTAAACGGGCAGATTCATGGTGGGGTGTGCAACGACCAGACCAACCACAGCGCCTGCGATCATGGCAACGAACATGAAGGTGGTCATGTGGTCACGGGGCTGCTTCAGCAGCCACATGGGAAGCACGGCGGCAAAGAAGATATAAACGAAGGTGATATAGCTCCATGCGGCCTTGCCCAGGATGATGGGCAGATTTGCGCCAATGACAAAGGACAGCACGATGAAAACGATGCTGATGACGCTTTCCTTCCAGCCGGAGAAGTTGAACTTCTTCTGGATCAGTCCAAAGACCACAGCGAAGACCATGAACATGATGGAGACCATGCCGGCAGCGCCGTTGGTCTGAGCAGCGTCCACCAGAGCGCCGTCCGCGCCATAAGCATTGAAGGTGCCGGCGACCATGTCAGCAAACGCTGCAATCACGATGCCGCAGAACAGCCAGCAGAACAGCAGGAACAGCTTGCGGCCCGTCTTGCCGATATACTTTTCGATCAGCATACCCATGGACTTGCCGTCATTCTTTACAGAAGCATACAGCGCGCCGAAGTCGGTAACAGCACCAAAGAAGATGCCGCCCAGCAGGACCCACAGCAGAACAGGCAGCCAGCCAAAGGCAGCAGCCTGAATGGCACCAGTAACAGGGCCGGCACCTGCAATGGAGCTGAACTGATGTGCAAAAACGGTCCAGCCGTTGGTGGGAACGTAATCCCGGCCGTCCTCATGGACGACCGCAGGGGTCTTGGCGGTAGGGTCGATGCCCCACTTGTTTGCCAGCCAGCGTCCGTAGAGGGTGTAAGCACCAAACAGACACACGGCTGCGATCAAAACGATGACCAGCGTGTTCATTTCTTTTACCTCTTTCCTTTGCTTTTCATGCGGCAAAGAGGTCACGCTGTGGCTCCTTTGCCTGAAAATTGTGTATACTTTATCCCCATTTTCATAATTTGTCAATATATTTCGGAGCAGTTCAGAGGATGTGCTAATTCGACAGAAAATCCAGCAAAAAAATTTTTCAGGTGATTTTATTTCATTTATGAAGAGAAGAAAACTGTGGACACGTTGAATTGAAAACGATTCACGCAAAAGACTTGACTTTCACACTTTCGTGTGCTAAAGTGATAACATGATATGATTCTTTCTGTCAGAAGTTCCGGCGTTTGCCGCAGAGGAGACCGCAATGACTGAGAAAAATTTCCAGAAAAAAGCGAGACCGTAGATGCATTGTTCGATGCCATCCTGAGCCTTGAGAGCCGGGAGGAGTGCTATGCTTTTTTTGGAGGATCTGTGCACAGTAAAGGAGATCTCCGATATGGCACAACGGCTGGAAGCGGCAAAGCTGCTGCTTGGCGGCCGCACCTATGACCAGATCGTGAAAGAGGTAGAGATCAGCACGGCGACCATCAGCCGCATCAATCGCTGTATCCAATACGGAACCGGCGGTTACCAGAGCGTAATTGAAAAGGATCTCTGCACAGGAGAAAAATGCAGTAACGGCTGCACGGCAGGGGACATAGGATGGGGTACACCCTTATATAGCAAAAGGATGAGTCCCCTATGGCAACGATCAATTGTCCCACCACGCTGGAATGTCCGGCTCTGCCCCGTGTTACCCTGAGTCAAGCTGTGATCGATCTGATGGAAAGTATCGCGCTGCAGGAAAGTGCTCTGAGCCACATCCTCTGCGCCGAGAGCCAGAAGATGAAAACCGCACTCGCCATGAACGAGATCGACCTGTGCAAGCTGCTGGAAGTGAACGATTCGGCCACCAACATGGTGCACGCCGTGGCAAATCTGGAGCTGGTGCTGAAGGAAAAGCTGGAGTTTATCTCCAATAACCTCTATTATCCCTCCGCTGATAACGGCGCTGCAGCCCAATAAGCCTGCACGACCCCCTGCCTGTCCGCATTCTGGCGGGCAGGCATTTTGCGTTTTAAGGCCAGATTGTGACCGATTTGTATTAAAAAGTGCGAAAAACGATTTGTTGGAATTGCTGAAAGCGCAATTCTGTGCTATACTATACCGTGTATATGTGTGAAAGAGAGGAAAACGAACTTGCAGCACTATGACGTGATCTTATTTGACGTGGACGGAACCCTGATCGATTCCGCCCCCGGCATCCTGAATACACTGGAAGAAGTTTTTACCAAGATGGGCGTGGATGTCACCCATGTGAACCTGCGGCGCTATCTGGGGCCGCCGCTCCGCAAGAGCTTTGGAGAGCATTTTTCTGACCCTGCAAAAATCGAGGAGGCCACCGAGCTCTATCGGGAGAGTTACCGCGAAAAGGGCAGCCATGAGGGTACGGCCTACCCCGGTGCGGCAGAGATGCTGCGCCGCCTGAAGGAGGCAGGATTTGTGCTCTGCACCGCAACCTCCAAGCCGACTGTGGTCGTGACCCCCATTCTGGAAGAACAGGGGCTGGCCCCTTACTTTGATTTCATCGGCGGTGCGTCCATGGATGAGAGCCGGGATACCAAAACGGAAGTGGTGCGCTATGTTCTCACCCAGCCCTGTGTGCAGGGCAAGCGGGTGCTGATGGTGGGCGACCGCAACGATGATATGCGCGGTGCTGCTGATTGCGGGCTGGATGCCGCCGGTGCCCTGTATGGCTACGGCAGCAGGGAAGAATTGGAGCCCTTTGGCCCGGTGCTGCTGGCGGAAAGCTGTGAAGAACTGACGGACAAGCTCCTGGCCTGCCGTGCAAACGGTTGAACGATAGGATAAGTGGTGAATATAACATGAATCATAAGAATCAATCGGACAAACAGTCTATGACATCGCTGCAGCGGCAGGCCGTTCTGGTCTGTGTGGTCTGCGCACTGGCGGCTTTGCTGACCGTAGGCATCACCCTGACCCTGCTCAAACGGGGAAAGCCGGAAACGCCCGGCACACCCGCAGACTCCGTGCCGACGGACACCACCGGGGACGGTGAAAGCACAGATCTTGCCAATCACTATCAGATCGATAACACCTCCAGTGCTCTGCTGGCTGAAACAGCGGATGCGGGCACGGAATATCTGGACAGCACCCTGTTTCTGGGAGATTCCAACACCGTGCGTCTGTATAACAACGGTCTGATCTCCTTGCAGCAGTTCTGTGCCAAGGAGGGCATTGGCACCCAGGTGGCCCTGAACGAAGGGATCGTCACCTTTAAGAATGACACTACCCACTACACCATCGCACAGGCGGTGGCAAAAATGAAGCCCCGCCGTGTCGTGATGACCTTTGGTACCAACGACACCGGCATGGAGGTGGCTGATTTTATCAGTAACTATACCGCGCTGGTGCAGGCCATTCAGGAGGCTTACCCCTACACCGATATCATCGTGAACACGGTGCCTCCCATCCCGGAGAATCACTCCAATTACCCCCACATGGATCAGGCCAAGATCGATGATTTTAACATGGCGCTGCTCAACATGTGTGAACAGCTGGGGGTCAGATTTCTGAATACGGCGGAGGTCCTCAAGGGAGAAAATGGCTACGGCCAGCCGGATTACTACACGGATGGTGATATCCACCTCAAGAGCGCCGGTCTCAAGGCTGCGCTGAGCTATCTGCGCACCCACGCCTACCAGACCGAGGATCGCCGCCCGGACACCAATAATATCCCCACCCGCACACTGGAATATGTATCCAACCCCAGCTCGGCCGGTGCAGGACCCCCAGCTCGGAAGAACCCGCTTCTTCCAGCGAGAGTGAAAGTGTCAGCAGCTCTGAGACTGCCAGCGTCAAGTTTGAGGCCCGTTATCAGGTGGAAAAGAGCGGCGGCGGCACCCTGAGCTGTGGGAACGAGAGCGGCAAGACCAGCCTGACATACGGCATCACAGATGCATCCCAGTCGCTGACTGTCACGGCCACCCCTGCGGAGGGGCATGTGTTCGTCAAGTGGAGCGACGGCGTGACCAGCAAGACCCGTACCGATACCGGCTTCAAGCAGAATCTGGACGTGACAGCCGTGTTTGCAGCTGCTTCCGTTCACATCTCGGAAGGCAAGGCTTCCGCCGGCTCCTATGTCTTTAAGGCTGCGCTGGGGGGCAAATATGCCAAGAGTGAAAACCTGCATTGGTTCGCCAACGGTCAGGAAGTGAAGGAGGCCGCAGGCCAGACAACGGTCACCGTGTCCGCTTCGGCCATCACCAGCGGCAGCTATAAGATCTATGCGGTGGTTGTGTACAACGACTGCGCCGTGGTCAGCAATGCGCTGACCATCACGGTCAGCCCGGAGCCCGCTTCCAGCTCAAGCTTCGGCAGCTCTTCTGCTTCTTCCGGCAGTACATCCGCGTCCTCTTCGGAGAGCAGCAAGTCTGAGAGCACGAGCAGCAGTTCTTCCCACAGCACGGCGGAAAGTGAGAGTAAGAGCGAATCCAAGAGCGAGAGCACCTCTTCTTCTCACAGCAGCTCAGAGAGCAGGGCAGAGAGCACTTCGTCCTCCAGCAGTGCTGCCTCTGAGAGCAAAACGGAATCCAAAGAGCAGACCAACAGTGAATCGATCTCCGCTTCGGTTGAAAATGATATTGAGCCCGCAGAGGAGCCTTCCGCTTCCACCGAAGCAGCAAGCCAGACCGGTAAACCATTTTTCTGTCTGCCCGCATAGGCTGGGCAGAAGGGAGGGAGCCGGATGTTCTGTGAAGAGATCAAGATCCCCGGGCTGCCCGGTGAGGGAACTGTGACCGATGGCAGTGTGGACTGGTATGAGATGGACTGGGAGAATGTGGACAACGGCGTGACCGAGGAGCAGATGCCCAGAAACGTTGACAAACCCTGCACCGCGCAAGATCCGTGCACAGACAATTCCCCGGTGCAGACCGATGATGAAACCTATGAGATAGTTCAGGAATAACCGGAAGCCAGCTCTGCCGGGGCGGGGCTGGCTTCTCGCTGTTCTTTTGATCTGGGAAAAATTCCCCGGTGATCGGGGACAAGCGTCCCGGAAAATGACATAAGTATGAAAGAGGGGTAATGAACCATGGCAAAATACTATTGTGTTCTGTTTGATGCTGATAATACGCTGCTGGATTTTGATGCAGCGGAAAACAAGGCGCTGGCTGACACCCTGCGGGAGTACGGCATTGAGCCGGATGCCGAGACGGTGCAGACCTACCGCACCATCAACGAGGAGCTCTGGCGGCAAATTGGAAAAGGGCCAGATCCGCCGGGACAAGCTGATGGGGGAGCGGTTCACCCGCTTTCTGAAGGCAGTGAATGCCGCAGGCAACGGTGTGGAGATGAATAAATTCTATCTGGATCAGCTCTCTACCCACCCTGACCTGACATCTCCCAACGTGCTGGACGTGCTCCGGGAGCTTTCCGAAGTGGCAACATTGGCTGTAGTGACCAATGGCTTTGACCGGGTGCAGGGCCGCCGTGTGCGGGAATCCGGCATTCTGGATTTTGTGGAGGATGTGTTCGTTTCTGAAAAAACTGGACAGCGAAAAGCCCAACCGCAAGATTTTTGATGCCGCGCTCCGTGCGCTGGGCGTGGAGAACCGTGAGCATGTGCTGATGGTGGGCGACAGCCTGAGCAGTGATGTGCAGGGCGGTGTGAACGCCGGGCTGGATACCTGCTGGTATAACCCCAACCACGCCGAGAATCCCGGCAAGGTCGTGCCTACCTATGAGATCAGCAGCCTGGAGGAGCTTTATCCGCTGGTGATGGAGCCGGAGAAACTGGCCAATGTGGGCCTGAAGAATCGCCGCCACCAGCTGTAATGCTGTGCGGCCTGTGTGAGAGATTGGAAAACGAACAATGCTGATACATTTGGAAAAGCTGGGCAAGAGCTTTGGCGAGAAGATCGTCCTGCATGATGTCACGGCCAGTGTCGAGCGGGAGGACCGCATCGGCATCGTGGGCCAGAACGGCGCAGGTAAAACGACTCTGCTGAAGATCCTGACCGGCGAGTATACAGACTACGAGGGTGAGTTCAGTGTGACCCATGGTGTGACGCTGGGCTATCTGGAACAGAATGCAAAGCTCGACCCCACGTTGGATATCTACGGCGAGATGCGCTCCTGCTTTGCCCATGTGCTGGATGCCATGGCCCGGATGCAGATCCTGGAGCGCAGAATGGCCGCCAGCCCGGAGGATGCCTCTCTGCTGGAACAGCACGATGCCTTGCAGAACATCATTGATGCCGCTGACGGCTACAATATGGATGTCAACATCAAAAAGGTGCTGTCCGGTATGGGGTTTGCGCAGGATACCTGGACGAAGAATATCGCTGTGCTTTCAGGCGGTGAGCTGACGCGCCTTCGTCTGGCAAAGCTGCTGTTGGAAAAGCCGGATGTCCTGATTCTGGACGAGCCCACCAACCACCTGGATTTTGCCACCATGGAATGGCTGGAGAATTACCTCAAGGGCTATTCCGGTGCCGTGCTGGTCGTCAGCCATGACCGCTATTTCCTGGACAATATCTGTACCAGGATCTGGGAGGTCTCCTTCCAGACCATGACCACTTATAAGGGCAACTTCTCAGCCTATCTGCCTCAGAAGGAAGCTGCGGATGCCCTGCGCCAGAAGCAGCACGATGCAGATGTAGCACTGGCTGAAAAGCTGCAGGATTATGTTGACCGCAACCTTGTGCGCGCTTCCACCACCAAGATGGCCCAGAGCCGCCGCAGACAGCTGGAAAAGCTGGAGATCACGGAAGCGCCAAAGGATGAAACAAACCAGCTCAAATTCCGCTTTGAGTATGATGTGGAGCCGTGGAATGAGTTGGTGCTGATGAAGAACCTGACCATCAGGATCGGGGAGCGCACCCTGCTGGAACCCTTTACCTACACGGTCTGCCGGGGTCAGCGGCTGGTGATCGCAGGCCCCAACGGTGCGGGCAAATCCACCCTGATGCAGGTGCTGGATGGTAAGCGCCGCCCCTCTGGCGGCATGGTACGGCTGGGTACGGGAGCCCGGCCCAGCACTTTTTTGCCCAGCAGCAGAACCGTTTGGGACAGGGCCGGGTGATTGATGTCATCTGGAACAAGTATCCCCGGATGACGGAGCTGGAAGTACGCAGCCATCTGGCAAAGCTCGGGTTTCCGGGGCGAGACAGTGTTCAAGCCCTGCGAGGCACTTTCCGGCGGAGAGCTGGCCCGCCTGCGCCTTTGCTGAGATCGTGCTGGAGCGGCCCAATCTGCTGTTTCTGGACGAGCCCACCAACCACCTGGACATCTACACCCGCGAGAACCTGACCGAAGCCCTGATGGCATACACCGGGACTCTGCTCATGGTCACCCATGACCGCCATCTGATGAACAGTCTGGGCTGTCCCATCCTCTATCTGGAAGATGGCAAGGCCACCCTGTATCCGAGCTACGATGCCCTGATGGGCCGTGCCGCTCCTGCTGCCGCTCCGGAAAAAACCGGGGATCAGCCTGCCAAGGCCGGTTACGGCAAAGAGCAGCGCCGCCGCCGCGCAGAGCTGCGGGCCAAGATCAAGGCCTGCGAGGATGAAATGGAAGCCTGCGGGGCAAGGGAAGTGGAGCTTGACAATGAGATCAACTCCCCGGAGGTCTACAATGACCCTGATCTGCTCCGCCAAAAGAGCGATGAGCTCAGTGATCTGCGCTTCCATCAGGAGGAGCTGTTTGCTGCCTGGGAAAAGGCAATGGAAGAGCAGGAGCAGTACGAACAGGCTGCTGGTGAAGAATGATCCGCTGCAAAGGAGAACAATGATGCCTCATAACCGCCGCAATTACAACAAAACGCACAGCATCGCCCTTTCAGGTCTGCTGTTTGCTCTGGCGATGGCGCTTTCCTTCATCGAGGGCACATTGGTCATCCCCGGGCTTTTGCCGGGTATGAAATTGGGTCTGGCGAATATTGTGGTGATGTATGCCCTGTTCTTCATGGGGCCGAAGCAGGCCCTTGTGCTGGATGTGCTGAAGGCGTTCTTCGTCTTTCTGGTCTCCGGCTGGACGGCAGGTTTTCTTTCCCTCTGCGGCGGTCTGCTCTCGCTGCTGGTGATGTGGCTGCTCTACTATCACTGCCCGCTGCGGCCTACCTGGTTCATCCTGTCGGTCTGCGGCGCGCTGGCCCACAACATCGGCCAGCTGCTGGGAGCCAGTGTCATCCTTTCCACAGCAGTGTCCCTTTACTATGCACCGGTCATGCTGGTGCTGGGCCTTGTGATGGGAATGCTCACCAGTGTCACCCTGCGGGCCATGCTGCCTGCGCTGGGACGGCTGGGTTATAATATCCAGGAAAACCGCAAAGGATGAGCTGCCCGGTTGCAGCCGGAGCTGGAATCCGATATAATAAATCAAATCTGAATTTTTACCCAACAAAAAAATCTGCCCACGGGATAGCGCACTTTGGCGCGGGGCAGCTGGGAGGTATGAGTTTATGTCTGAAAAAGTGACTGTCAAGGTGGAGCGCAATATCCTCCATCTTCCCGCCATTGCCCTGCGTGGGCTGGTGGTGTTCCCCAACAACCTGCTGCATTTTGAGGTGGGTCGTGACAAGAGCATTGCCGCTGTAGAATGGGCCGTGCGGAATAAATCTGAGGTGTTCCTCATTGCGCAGAAGGATATGAAGGCTGAGGACCCCAAGGCAGAGGAGATGTACCAGTACGGCGTTGTGGCCGAGATCAAGCAGGTCATGCGTGTTTCGGATGATCTGGTGCGCATTCTGGTGGAGGGCAAGTTCCGCGCCAAGCGCACCGAGCTGGATACCGAAGGCAGCTTCCTGCTGGCATCGGTGCGGCCGGCTCCGGTGCGCCCCATCAAGGCAGAGGAAGAAACCGAGGCGGAAGCCCTGCTCCGCAACGTGAAAACGAGCTTCGATGCGGTGCTTTCCATGAATCCCCGCATCAGCAAGGACGTGGTGTTTGCTGTTACCTCGAATAACGACCCCGCCTTCCTGTGCGAGTACATTCCTGCCAATCTGCTCTTCCGCTTTGAGGATAAGCAGGCTGTGATGGAAGAAAGCACCCTCATCGGCCGTCTGCGCCTGCTGGTGGAACGCCTGCATCGGGAGCGCCGGATGCTGGAGATCGACAAGGAGATCGCCCAGAAAGTGGACGAGGCCATGGATAAGAACCAGCGTGATTACTACCTGCATGAGCAGATGCACATGATCAGCCAGGAGCTGGGCGAGGACGATGATACCACGGCAGAGGCCGAGGAGTACCGCCGCAGGATCCAGGAGCTGCATCTGGACGAGGAGCGGGAGAAGAAACTGCTCAAGGAAGTAGACCGCCTTGCCAAGATGCAGAGCAGCAACCAGGAGGGAACGGTCATCCGCACCTATCTGGATACCTGCCTGGATCTGCCCTGGAACAGCTTTACCGAGGACGACCTCGATATCGCCAAGGCACAGCGCATCCTTGACCGCGACCACTACGGCCTGAAGAAGGTCAAGGACCGCATTCTTGAGGTGTTGGCTGTCCGTAAGCTGGCTCCGGATGTCAAGGGTCAGATCATCTGCCTGGTCGGCCCTCCGGGTGTCGGCAAGACCAGCATTGCCCGCTCCATTGCCGAGAGCCTGAACCGCAAGTATGTGCGCATCAGCCTGGGCGGCGTGCGGGATGAGGCAGAGATCCGCGGCCACCGCCGCACCTACATCGGCGCGATGCCCGGCAAGATCATCAACGCCATGATCTCCGCCAAGAGCTCCAAGCCCCCTGATGCTGCTGGACGAGATCGACAAGTTGGCAGGCGATTTCCGGGGTGACCCGGCCGCTGCCCTGCTGGAAGCCCTTGATCCCGAGCAGAACACCACCTTCAATGATCACTTTATCGATATGCCGTTTGATCTGAGCCATGTGCTTTTTATCACCACGGCAAATGATCTGAGCGCCATTCCCGGCCCTCTGCGTGACCGCATGGATGTCATTGAGCTGCCCAGTTATACCCGGGTGGAGAAATACAACATTGCCCGCAAGCATCTGGTACCCAAGCAGCTCAAGGCCTGCGGTCTGGCCGGGAAGGTCACCTTCTCCCAGAGCGCGCTCTACGGCATCATTGACGGTTACACCCGTGAGGCCGGTGTCCGCACCCTGGAGCGTACCATCACCAGTGTCCTGCGCAAGTGCGCCCGCAAGATCGCGTCCGGTGAAGCAGAAAATGTTTCTGTGACCGGCAGCAGCCTGGAAGAGCTGCTGGGCCCCCAGCTTCGTCAAGCCCCGATTTCCTCAACCGGACCAATGCCATCGGTATTGCCAACGGTCTGGCCTGGACCAGCATCGGCGGCGAGACCCTGCCCATCGAGGTGCAGGTCATGGACAATGGCAGCGGCAAGATCACCGTCACCGGTTCGCTGGGCGACGTGATGAAGGAAAGTGCCCAGCTGGCCATCACCTATGTCCGTGTCCACGCCGAGGAATATGGCATCGACCCTGAGCGGCTGAAGAAATGCGATCTGCACATCCATGCCCCCGAGGGTGCCGTGCCCAAGGACGGCCCCAGCGCCGGTGTTACTCTGACCACGGCTCTGGTGTCCTGTCTGTCCGGCATCCCGGTGCGCGGTGATGTGGCCATGACCGGCGAGATCACCCTGCATGGCAATGTGCTGCCCATCGGCGGCCTGCGCGAAAAGAGCATGGCTGCCTACCGTGAGGGGATGAAAACCGTGCTCATCCCCAAGGATAACGTTCCGGACCTGTACGAGGTGGATGACGAGGTGAAGAAGAATCTGACCTTCCTGCCCATGTCGGACCTCGCACAGGTGCTCAATGCCGCTCTGCTCAAGCCCAAGAGCGTTTCTGCCCGTCATCCGCACCCCGCCAAAAAGGCAAAGCCGGTGGAAGCGGCCATCCCGCCCGCACCGGAAAAACCGAAGCCGGGGGCTGTCTGCTAATCAAAGGAGCAAACCATGAATTACAACAAAGCGGATTTTATTGCAAGCTACGGCATTTCCAGCCAGCTGCCCGAAAGTGACCGCCCGGAACTCAGCTTTTCGGGCCGTTCCAACGTGGGTAAGTCCAGCCTCATCAACAAGCTGTGCAACCGCAAGAACCTTGCCCGCGTGTCCAGTACACCGGGCAAAACGGCCACCATCAACTTCTATGAGGTGGACAACTGCTATTTTGTGGATCTGCCCGGCTATGGCTATGCCAAGGTCAGCAATGCGGACCGTGAGCGCTGGGATGACCTCATCAACAGTTATTTTGAGGCCCCCCGGCATCATACTCTGCTGGTACAGCTTATCGACAGCCGCCATGCCCCCAGCGCGGATGACCTGCAGATGCTGAAGTATCTGCACTACCATCAGATCCCCTTTGTTGTGGCATTGACCAAAGCCGATAAGCTCAAAAAGAGCCAGCTGGCCAAGACACAGGAGGATTTTGAAAAGGTCTGCCTGCCCTATGGCTGTCAGAAGGTGGTGCTGACCAGTGGCGAGAACGGCTACGGCATCCCGGAGCTGCAGGCGGTGTTGAACGAGGCCGTGGCGGCTGAGTTCACCGATGACGAGGAAGCGGAGTAAACCATGGCCTACAATGAATTTGCCTATTTCTATGATGAATTCAACGGCGAAGCCGACTATGATGCCCTTTATGAGCAGATCCGGCAGGAACTGAATGCCCACGATATCCGGGATGGCATTCTGGCTGATCTGGGCTGTGGAACAGGGGAGCTGACCTTGATGCTGACCCAGGCAGGATATGATATGATCGGCATCGATCAGTCCGAGGAGATGCTCTGTGTTGTGCGGGATAAGGCGGAACAGCTGGGCCTTTCCGGCAAGCTGCTGCTTTTGCAGCAGGATCTGCTCAAGCTTGACCTCTACGGCACCATCCGGGGTGCGGTGTCTACCTTCGATACCTTCAACCACATCCCGGACCTGGATACCGCCATTGCCAACGCGGCTTTTTTCATGGAAGAGGGCGGCGTGTTCCTCTTTGATATGAACACCCCTTACAAGCACCAGAAGGTGCTGGGGGAGAATGTATTTACCTTTGAGGAGGAGGACGCTGCCTGCGTCTGGCGCAACCACTATCACCCTGCGGACCGCCGGGTGGAGATCACGGTGGACATCGACTACCGCGAGACCGGCGAACGCTTCCATGAACAGTTCTATGAATATACCTACGACCTGGATACCATCCGAGCTGCGTTGGAAAAGCACGGCTTTGTGCTGGAAAAGGTCTGCGACGGTGAGAGCTTCGGACCCCTGACCGAAGAGAGCGAGCGCTATTTCTTCTGTGCCGTCAAGCAGTATACCCAATTGGAGGAAAAAGAAAATGTCTAATCTGATCCGCGGCATTTCTGAAAACGGCGGTGTTGTGTTTTGTGGTGTGGACTCCACTGAGATCGTCCGCACGGCCGAGCAGCTGCACCACACCAGTGCGACCTGCAGCGCAGCTCTGGGCCGCCTGCTCACCGGTGCGTCCCTGATGGGCTCCATGCTCAAGGACGATGGCGATTCCATCACGCTGCGTGTGGCGGGCGGCGGCCCCACCGGAACGGTTGTTGCCTGTACCGATGGCACCGGCAATGTCAAGGGCTGCATCGACCACCCGCTGGTAGAGCTGCCTCTGAAAGCAAACGGCCATTTGGATGTGGGCGGTGCTGTGGGCAAAAACGGCGTGCTGACTGTCATCCGTGACAACCGCCTGCAGAAAGAACCCACTGTGGGCCAGGTGCCGCTGGTCTCCGGCGAGATCGCCGAGGATCTGACCAGCTACTATGCTTACAGTGAGCAGGTGCCTACCGTCTGCGCTCTGGGGGTGCTGGTGGATACTGACCTGACCATTGCCTGCGCGGGCGGCTTCCTGCTGCAGCTGCTGCCCGGTGCCACCGATGCCGAGATCACCCAGCTGGAGCAGAACATCGCCGCAATGCCTTCCGTCACTGAACTGCTTCGGGAAGGCAAGACTCCCGAGGATATGATGAACCTTGCTCTGGCAGGCTTCAACCCCAATGTTCTGGATGAGCGCGAGGTGCAGTACAAGTGTGATTGCAGTGAAGAGCGTACCGAGGAAATGCTGCTGAGCCTGGGCCGCAAGGAGCTGGAAAAGCTCCGGGATGAGGACCCTGACTGCGAGGTCGTCTGTCATTTCTGCCACACTAAATATCATTTTGACCTGAATCAGCTGGTGGAGAAGGCTACTTATAAAAAGAAGCGGCCGAAGAACCCGCTGAAAACGCATAAAATGTAAACCCCAAAACGGCCCGGAGCGAGAAACTCCGGGCCGTTTTCAGGTGCAGATATCAGCAATGATGGTGTAGACTACCCGGTAATGCAGCATATTGTTCTCGGTTGTGACATCTACTTTCTGCGCCACAAATTCTGCGTCCGGGTAATCGTTCTGCAAGGCCTGTAAGCCATGCAGACGGGCCAGTGCGCTGGCTTCATCCTCTGAGGAATGAATTTCATTTTCTGCCTGTTCGTAATAGGTGGTTTCCTCGACGGAAAGCGGGAGCGTCAGCCCCAGAAGCTCCGGCTGAAGATGCCGCGTGACCGCCGTGGAATCGTCCGCAGGGGAGAAAAGAGAAGGCAATGGGAACACCCGCCCGGCAAGGAAAAGCCTTCGCTGAACGACAGTGTTCCCGGTCAGCTGGTATGTGGCAGCCGTCAGTGGAAGATCTTCCGCAAACTCCCACTCGAACTGTGCCCGGACGCTTCCAGCGGCAGGCTGAAAGATCAGCGTGCCGTCCCGTTCAGCCCGGGCAGTGCCGATGAGTCCCTGACCTTTTTCCACTGCCTGCCCGGGAACCACCAGCATCGTCCCGCTGATAAGGTTTGTGTTGACCACCGTACCTGCAGTCTTTGCCCGCAGGCCATGGAGCGTTCCGGCGGCAATGTCAGGCACCGGTTTGGCTTCTGCCGCTTCCAGTTCCAGCCGCCCATCCAGAAAATTCAGGCTGACCCACGAGAACTCACCGCTTTGCAGCAGAGCATATTCCCCGGCGGTAAGTTTTTCCTGTGTGACGATACTGCCCGGCATCAAGGAAACAGTTTCCCGCAGCACGGAAGCGGCCCGCGCCTGCTGGCCGGTCGTCAGGCCGGAAGCATCCACAGCCCAGACAAGGCCCTGAGACCAAAGCAAAAGCGGCACAAACAGCAAAAGCCCGGCCCACAGCCCCCGCCGCCGGAGGTAGGGACGCAGGAGAAAAAACAGCCCTGTCTTTTTGCGGATGCGCAGATGCACCCGCCGCTTGCGGGCAAGTTTTGCCAGCCGGAGGTAACGCCATGCCGCGCACCGGGCTGTAAAGCCGCCGGGAGCAGGGAAGATGTCAGTGAGATGCAGGCCTGTCCGTGCAGCTTCGGAGAGCAGGCCCTCGGTATCACCGTTCCGGGCAGAAAATGCTGCCCCGGCCCAAAGCTGTAAGATGCTGCATCCCTCCCTAATTGCTGGAAAAATCCGTGCGCAGGAACCGCCCCCGCAGGGTAATTCGGTGAGCGGCCAGCGTTTCGATTCTAAGCCCGTCCCCATACACGGTGAACAACCCGCCCGCGAATTCCAGGCAGAGCCTGCCCTCCTCATAGGTGCGCACCCTGCGGAAGTGCTCGATCTCCATCACACCGCCGCTCAGATAGACAGAGGGCTGGCCGTAAAAGCCCCGGGGAGGCTGGCGCAGCATCCGGCCAAACCAGCCGCGCAGGGAGAGCCGCCCGGTTTTCTGCTGTTTCACACCCGCTCCCTCCCCGCCGGGCAAAACTGCGCCCCGTATCACATATATATGGAACCGGAGGGCGTGTGTATGAATCGGCTTTTCAGATGGGATCAGACGGGTTTGTTTTTGCTGGCACTGGCGGCAGGGATTCTACCGTTTGCAGTGCCGGAGGTTTGTGCCGCTGCTCTGCGGGAAGGGCTGGCCCTCTGCAGCGGGCCGCTGCTGCTCTCGCTGTTCCCGTTTCTCGTGGTATCGCGCTTACTCATCCAATGCCCGGAAAGCGACCTGCTGGCCCTGCCGTTCCGTCTGGCGGCATGGGGCATCGGCATCCGCAGACCCTGTGCGGCACGGGTGCTCTGCATCGGGTTCCTGGGTGGCTTTGCACCAGCGGCCAGTGCTGCGGCGCAGGCAGTCAGGACCGGTCAGCTTACGGCTGAGGAAGCGGATGCCCTGCTGCCTGCCTGTATCTGTTCCGGGCCATCCTTTGTGGTTCTGACGGTGGGGCAGAGCCTGCTGGGCAGTGCAGAGCTTGGCGTGCTGCTGTTTGCGGCACAGATCACTGCAAACTATCTGACTGCCACCCTGCTGAACCGGTTTGCAGGAGTGCATTCGGTCAAACCGGGATCTGCAGCGCCAGCATCCCCTGCACCGCCGCGGCTGGATGAGATCCTGGCCGATGCCGCCATAACGTACTGCAAGCTCTGCGGTTTTATCCTCTTTTTCCGGATGCTGGCCGCTGGGACAGGGGCGCTTTTGCCTGCCGGTGCTGGCACACTCTGTTCCGTTCTGCTGGAGGTCTGCTCCGGCTGCGACCTGGCCTCCCGCACCGGACGATGGGGGAGCCTGCTCTGCTGTGCGGCACTGAGTGTACAGGGGCTTTCCGTGTTGCTGCAGGTGCGCACCATCTGCCCGCCGGAAATGACCCTTCGCCCGCTCTACCGGGCCAGGATACTCCATCTGCCGCTTTCACTGGCCCTGTTCTATCTGCTGCTGCCGGGCGGGGAGGCGGATGTGTTCAGCACTCTGCCTGCCCGGGTCCTTTTGATGCGGCGGGTGCCGCCGGATTGTGCCCTGCTCGCTTTTTTGCAGTGTGCTGTATGGCAGCCTGCACTTTGCGCAGTGGAATCCGTCAAGTTGAACAGAAACAGATGGCAAGAAATGCAGGTGGGTGTTGTATAAATTCCAAAACTTTGCTATAATAAGACGTAAGCATTCAATGACAGGGAAGCTTCCCTGAACAGATGGAAATAAAATAAATGAGCACACGCTTATTTTAGATGGAGGACCATAGAATGGATTTACAGAATATGGATCTTAAGGGCGGGAGCCTGCAAATTTCCACCGAGGTCATCGGCAAGATCGCACGCTGTGCTGCACTGGAAGTGGACGGTGTGTCCGAGGTCTCCTGCGGCAAGCAGAACAAAAAGGTCAAGGAGCTGCTGGCTGCTGCCAGCATCCAGCCCCCTGTTACCGTGGAGATGCGGGACGGCACCGCAGAACTGACCCTGAATCTGGTGGTCAAGTTTGGTGCAAAGATCCCTGCTGTGGCCGAAAAGGTACAGGAGAATGTCAAGTCTGCTGTTCAGAACATGACCAATGTCACGGTAAGCCGTGTGAACCTTGTCATTGCCGGCCTTGCGGCTGAGGAACAGGAATAAAAAGTAGAAGAGGAAGATTATGGAAAATATTTTGCCCCGTCGTGAAGCCCGTGAGAATGCGTTCCTGCTGGCTTTTTCCCAGACCTTTGGTGATGTGCCCCTGCAGGAAGCACTGGATACGAACAACGAGTGTGGGGAAGAGCGTCCGGTGGATGTGTTCGGCCAGCGCCTGCTGAGTGCCTATTACAGCCACTCTGCAGAGGTGGATGACCTCATCCGTGACCATCTGCGCAACTGGACCATGGAGCGCCTGCCCCGTGTCAGCCTGACTGTCCTGCGTCTGGCTCTGGCGGAGATGCTGTATGGCGACGAGCGTAAGCCCGGTGTTGTCATCAATGAGGCTGTGGAGCTGACCAAGAAATACGGCGCAGATGAGGACTATCAGTTCGTGAATGGTCTGCTGGGTGCTGTTGCCCGTGAGCAGGGTCTGGATACGGAGCCGGTGGAGTCGGAAGAACAGTGAGCCACTATACGCTGGGCATCGACACAAGCAACTATGCAACCTCTCTGGCGGTTTTTTCACACAGCCGGAGAGGTTGTTTGCGCAAAGAAACGTTTTCTGCCGGTCAAGGAGGGCCAGCTGGGCCTGCGGCAGAGTGATGCGCTCTTCCACCATACTACGGCTCTGCCCGAGATGTTGGAAGAGCTTGGCCGGGAGTTTAATTTGACCCAAATCTCGGCAGTGGGCGTTTCCCAGAAGCCGCGCCCCGTGGAGGGAAGCTACATGCCCTGCTTCCTGGCGGGTGTCAGCGCGGCCACAGCCTTTGCGCAGGCCCGGGGCATCCCGCTCATCCATACCACCCATCAGCAGGGACACGCGGCGGCAGCGCTGTTTGCAGCAAAAGGGGAAGAGCTCTTCCGCCAGAAAGTGCTGCTCTTCCACATCTCAGGCGGTACAACGGATCTTCTGCTCTGCAATGAGGTAAAGAAGATCACCACACTGGGCACCAGCACTGACCTATATGCTGGGCAGGCGGTGGATCGTGTAGGGGTCAAGCTGGGGTTTGGCTTCCCGGCAGGTGTGGAAGTTTCCCGTCTGGCTGCCTTGTGCGAGGATCCCATTAAGCCCAGATCCAGCGTGAAGGGGATGCAGTGCAGTCTTTCGGGGCTGGAAAATCAGTGCAATGCCCTGCTGAATGAGGGCAAAATCCCGGAGTATGTCTGCAAATACTGCCTGCTCTGTGTGGCAGACACCGTGGTCAAGATGACAAAAGCCGCCCAGAAGGAATACCCCGGCCTACCGGTGGTCTGTGCGGGCGGTGTGATGAGCAGTGATATCATCCGCGCTTGGGTGCAGCAGCGCCTGCCGCAGGTGTATTTCGTGCCCGGGCAGTATTCCAGCGACAACGCCATCGGTGTGTCCATTCTTGCCGCACAGGGGGCTGGATTATGGCTGAAGTGATCTCAGTCTCGGCCCTGAACCGGTACGTCAAGAATTTGCTGGACGTGAATGATGTTCTGTTCGATCTGGCCCTGCGGGGCGAGATCGCCAACTTTGTGCAGAACGCCCGGAGCGGGCACTGCTACTTTTCCCTGCGGGACGAAGCCGCCAGCGTCAGGGCTGTGATGTTCCGCTCCGATGCGCGGCGGCTGGGCTTCCAGCCCGAAGAGGGCATGAAGGTGGTGGTGCGCTGCCGTGTGACCCTCTACGAGCGGGACGGTGCGTTTCAGGTCTATGTCAACGACATGTTCCCGGACGGCATCGGTTCGACACAGCTGGCCTTTGAACAGCTGAAGGCAAAACTGGACAAAGAAGGACTGTTTGCGCCGGAGCACAAAAAGCCGCTGCCCCGGTTCCCGCAGTGTATCGGCCTTGTTACCAGCAAGACTGGTGCTGCACTGCAGGATATCCGCAATGTTATCGGTCGGCGCTGGCCCGCAGTGCGTCTGCTGCTGGCTTCTGTGAATGTGCAGGGCTTTGAAGCGGCAGAGGAGATCGCCGATGCCATTACCCGGCTGGACAAAAGCGGGCTGGTGGACGAGATCATTGTAGCGCGCGGCGGCGGAAGCCGGGAGGACCTGTGGGTATTCAACGCCGAGGTCATTGCCCGGGCGGCCTACCGCTGCAAAACGCCCTCATCAGCGCCATTGGTCACGAGATCGATTTTACGATCCTGGATTTTGTGGCAGATCAGCGCGCGCCCACGCCCTCAGCGGCGGCAGAGCTTGCTGTGCCCGACCGTGCCGAACAAGGACGGAAATTATGCACTTTGGAAGAAAATATTCACAATTGTATCCAATTTAAGCTGAGTTTATGTTATAATAGGCTAGAACAGACCGAACAGCTGCTTTCCCGTGCTGGTGTACAGGCAGCGCTGGAAGAGCGTGCTGCCCGCCTGGATACTCTGGCCGGGCGGCTGCAAACTGCCGCCAGAGGTAAGCTGCAGGCCGGAGAGCTGCGTCTGAAGCATACGGCAGCACTTGCCGCATCCCTGAACCCCTACGGTGTGCTGGCCCGCGGCTATGCCATGGTGCAGGACAATAGGGGAAGGATCTGCACGCCGGATGCACTCCGGCCCGGGCAGACCTGTAAACTCCGGGGCACGGAACACCGCGTGACCTGCACGGTCAACACAGTGGAGGAACTGGATGAGAGCACCCAAAAGCTTTGAGGATGGAATGACCCGGCTGGAAGCCATCCTTGAACAGATGCAGCAGCCGGAAACAACGCTGGCGGAATCGGTCAAACTCTATGCCGAAGCCGCATCCCTGATGGATTATTGTAACGGTACGCTGGAAAAGGGCCACGCTGCAGCTGGATGAGATCGACGCACAGCTGGGCCCCCCGGCGGATGCCGCACATTAAGGAGGAAGTTTCATGGATTACGCGAAGCAGTATCAAGAGTATCTTGCCCGGGCAAATCAGGTACTGGAAAAGGCCTGCGAGAATTTTTTTGCCCGAGGAATCTGAGGTCTGCCGGGCTGCCCGTTACAGCCTGCTGGGCGGCGGCAAACGCATCCGCGCAGTGCTGGTTCTGGCCGTGTGCGATATGCTCAACGGCAGCGCTGAAGCAGCCGAGCAGTTTGCGGCGGCGGTCGAGATGCTGCACTGCTATTCTCTGATCCATGATGACCTGCCCTGCATGGACAACGATGACCTGCGCCGGGGCAAGCCCAGCTGCCACAAGGCCTTTGGTGAATCCACGGCTATGCTGGCCGGCGATGTACTGTTGACCGAGGCGTTCAACGTGGTCGCAAATGCACCGGCTTCGCCCATTGTCAGTGTGCGGGCCGCAAGGGCCTTGGGCGCTGGTGCGGGCAGCCATGGCATGGTTTACGGGCAGGAGCTTGACCTGAAATACGAGGCACTGGCTGCCACCGAGGAGCAGCTGCGGTTGATCCACCGGAACAAGACCGGTGCGCTCATCAATGCTGCTGTTCAGATGGGTGCTGCCGCTGCTCAGGCCAATGAGACCCAGTGCAAGGAGCTGGAGGACTATGCCTTCGGCATTGGTCTGGTGTTCCAGATCGTGGACGATGTGCTGGATGTGACCAGCACCGCCGAACAGCTGGGCAAACCCATTGGCAGCGACAGTGAGAACGGCAAGACCACCTTTGTGACCTTGTATGGGGCCGAGGGTGCCATGGAGCTGGCAAAAAAACTGAACAACGAGACCTGCGCCTCCCTGCACGCGGAATTTTGGCGAAAAGGCCGCTTTCCTGGAGCAGCTGGCAAAAGAGCTGCTGGTGCGCCGCAGTTGATCCGAAAAAATAAGAAGGTGGAACTACCATGCAATTTATCCATAGCGTCCTGACGTTCAATGAGATCCTTACAGTATCCCTGTTGTCCTGGTTTGTGGCGCAGGTGCTCAAGACCATTATCAACTTCGTCCTGCTGGGCAGGTTCCAGCTGGAGCGGATGTGGGGCGATGGCGGTATGCCCAGTGCCCACAGCGCCACGGTAACGGCCATGGTCATTGCTACGGCACGCAGCGAGGGCATCCATTCGGCTATCTTTGCGGTGGCCGCAGTTGTTGCCATCATCACCATGCACGATGCTATGGGTGTGCGCCGCGAGACCGGCGAGCAGGCCAAGGTGCTGAACAAGATGCTGGAGCAGTGGATCGAAGTGACCGAGAAAAACAATCCCTTCCTGCAGAATATGCACCTGAAAGAGATGGTCGGTCACACTCCGCTGCAGGTTATGGCTGGTTTTGCACTGGGTATACTGGTCGGCTTCCTCTATCCTATGGGCCTTTGAGCGCCCCATTTCAAAACGTGAGAAGGACGTGAATCTATGAATTCGCCTTTGCTGGAGAAAATTTCTCAGCCCAGCGATCTGAAAAAGCTGTCCAGTCAGCAGACCGTGCAGCTTTGCGCAGAAATCCGTGAATTTCTTCTGGATAACGTATCAAAGACCGGCGGGCATCTGGCATCCAATCTGGGTGCTGTGGAGCTGACGGTGGCTCTGCACCGGGTGCTGACCACCCCCACGGATGAGATCGTGTTTGATGTGGGCCATCAGTGCTATACCCACAAGCTGCTGACCGGCCGCCGCGAGGGCTTTGCCAAGCTACGGCAGCTGGACGGCATTTCCGGTTTCCCGAACCCCAACGAAAGTGAGCATGATGCTTTTATTGCCGGTCACGGCAACACCGCGCTCTCGCTGGCTGTGGGCATTGCCTGGGCCAAAAAGCTGCGGGGCGAGCCGGGACAGGTGGTTGCCCTCATTGGTGACGGTGCCTTTACCGGCGGTATGGTCTACGAGGGGATGAACAATATCGGCGGGCTGGACAATCTGCTGGTCATCCTGAACGACAACAAGATGTCCATTTCCAAGAATGTGGGCGCGTTGTCCCGCTACCTGAGCCATCTGCGCACCACCAGCCGCTATTACGATGCCAAGGAAAATGTGCGTTCCTTTCTGGATGGCGTGCCTGTCATCGGCCCACCGCTGAAATCTGCGATCCAGAACAGCAAGGCCATGGTGCGCAGGGCAATGTACCACTCAACCATGTTCGAGGATATGGGCTTCCACTATTATGGTCCTTTTGATGGTAACAATGAACCGGAGCTTGAAGGGATCTTGCGCGATATCCACAGGCAGCCCGGGCCCCCATTTCCTGCATGTCGTGACCAAGAAAGGCAAGGGCTATGCCCCGGCTGAGAGCAACCCCGGTAACTTCCACGGTGTTTCGACCTTTGATCTGGTCAACAGCATCCCGGACCCTGAGGTGGCTCCAAAGGAGTCTTTCTCGACGGTGTTCGGCAATGTCCTGAACAAGGAGGGCGCAGAAAACCAGAAGATCTGTGCCATCACGGCCGCCATGAAATATGGTACGGGTCTGCAGTTCTTTGCACACACCCACCCCAAGCGTTTCTTTGATGTGGGCATGGCAGAGCAGCATGCCGTAACCTTTGCAGCGGGCCTTGCCAGCCAAGGAATGCTGCCGGTGGTCTGCATCTACTCCACCTTCCTGCAGCGTTCCTATGACCAGATCATCCATGATGTGAACCTGCTGAAGGAGAATGTTGTCCTTGCCATCGACCGGGCCGGTTTTGTTCCGGCAGACGGCGAGACCCATCAGGGAATCTTTGACCCGGCCTTCCTCAGTCAGGTGGGGATCCCTGTCTATTCGCCCTCCAACTACGCCGAACTGCGGCACTGGTTGCCCATCCTGCTCAGTGATGAGATGCAGGGCCCCCGGGCAATCCGGTATCCCCGCGGTGGTGAGAGCGCAGCACTGGCGCAGTTTGGCTGTTCCGGCAGAGAATATGACCGGCTCTATACCTCCCCTGATGCCAAGGCTGTAATGGTCAGTTACGCCGACGAAGTCGAGGATGTGCTGACTGCGGCGAAGCTTCTGGGCAAAGAAAACGTTCCCTGTGATGTTTATAAGATTGTAAAGATATATCCCTTTACACCTGAGCTTATTTCTGAAATTTCAAGATATGACGTTGTTTTGTTCGCAGAGGAATGCGTAGCCTGCGGCGGCATCGGTGAGCATCTGGAAATGGCTCTGCGGAAAGCAGGCTGGCAGGGTACTTATATCCACCGTGGTGTGGAGGATGTGCGTCTGCCTCATGCGACGGTTCCGCAGATCAAGCAGAGCACCGGCCTGGATGCTGAACATCTGGCACAGGCCATCCGTACATGGAAAGGAGCAGAATCTTGAAGATTCGTTTGGATCAATATCTGGTTCAGCATGGTCTGATCCAGAGCCGTGAGCGCGCCAAGGCACTGATCATGTCCGGCGTGGTCTTTGTCAACGAACAGAAGGTGGACAAGGCCGGTGAGATGATCAAAGAGGATGCCAAGGTGGAGGTGCGCGGCCATGATATCGGTTATGTCAGCCGCGGCGGCCTGAAGCTGGAAAAGGCGATGCAGTGTTTTCCGCTGACTCCTAAGGGGAAGGTATGCATGGACATTGGCGCATCCACCGGCGGCTTTACCGACTGTATGCTGCAAAATGGGGCAGTCAAGGTCTACGCAGTGGATGTGGGCTACGGTCAGCTGGCATGGAGTCTGCGCACCGATGAGCGGGTGGTCAATATGGAGCGCACGAACATCCGCAACGTGACCCTTGATCAGCTGGCAGAGCCGATCGAGTTTTTCAGCGTAGATGTCTCCTTTATCTCGCTGCATCATATCTTCCCGGTGGCGCAGGCCATCACGACCCCGGACGCTATGGGTGTCTGCCTGGTCAAGCCCCAATTTGAGGCTGGCCGCGAAAAAGTGGGCAAAAACGGCGTTGTCCGTGACCCTGCCACCCACTGCGAGGTGCTGCACAATGCCATGGGCTATGCTGCTGCCAACGGCTTCAAGGTCTGCGGACTGGATTTCAGCCCCGTCAAGGGCCCTGAGGGAAACATTGAATATCTGATGTTCGTTCAGAAGAGCGATGAACCCGGTGCACTGGATGATTCGGTTGCTGAACAGGTGGTGGCATCCAGCCATTCTACGCTGGACCGCTGAACCATAATCCATAAAATCAGGGAGGGCGCGGACGATGACCGTCTACATTTCCCCAAACCCCGGCAAGGCTATGGCCTACGGCATTTCCCAGCGTGCGGCGCAGATCCTGCTGACCCATGGGGCACAGGTGCTGATGCAGGACGGCCTGCAGGCCGAGTGCATGACCATGGGCGTGGTGTATCTGTCCCAGAAGGAATGTCTGGAGCGGACGGATGTCATCCTGACCATCGGAGGAGATGGCACCATCCTGCATGAAGCCAACCTCTCACTGGAATACAGGAAGCCCATTCTCGGCATCAATCTGGGCCGGTGCGGCTTTCTGGCCACCTGTGAGGTCGATGAAATGGAAGCCAAGCTCTCCGCCGTAGCCCGGGGAGAGTATTTTCTGGATAACCGGATGCTGCTCTATGTCCGGGTGCTGGGGGATAACAGCTGGGAGGGCCATGCCCTGAATGATGTGGTTATGACCAAGGGCCGCCTGCAGCAGGCGGTGGATTTCAGCATCTATTGTGACGATATCCTGGTGGAGCATTACCGGGGCGATGGTGTCATTGTGGCAACGCCCACCGGCTCCACCGCTTATTCTCTGGCGGCAGGCGGGCCGATCCTTGATTCTCAGACCAAAGGCATCGTTGTCACACCCATCTGCCCCCACAGCCTTGCCAGCCCGGCCATGGTTTTTGCGCAGGAGCGCAAGATCAACCTCTGTGTGGGCCAGGTGGCAGATGAAGAAGTTTTTATCAGCTGTGATGGGGATGCGGGCTATTCCGTAAAGGCCGGAGCCACCGCGGAGGTGCGGCTGTCTGACCAGGTCGTGCAGCTCATCACCTTCAGCAAGGCTGACCAGTTCCAGGCCATTGACCAGAAACTGCGCGGCAGACGATGACACAAACACAACGAAGGGAGAAGATCACATGGGACGCACCAGCCGAGGGGATAACAAGAGCAAGCAGAAGCGGCAGCAGGCCATCCTGCGCCTGATCCAGGAGAATCCCATCAGCCGGCAGGAGACTCTGTTGGAGTACCTGAGCAAGGAGGGCTTTGATGCCACACAGGCGACCATTTCCCGCGATATCCGGGAGATGAACCTTGTCAAAGCTGCCACCACCACCGGCTACCGCTATGTTTCCGGCCACAGCGAGGTACTGAACCCCAAGATGCAGGCCCGGTTTGAGACCATCTTCCATGAATCTGTCCTGGGGGTGGACTTTGCGGGACATGTAGTGCTGGTAAAGTGCTACTCTGGCATGGCCAATGCGGCCTGCGAGGTATTTGACGCACTCAAGTGGAAAAATTGTGGTCGGCACCCTTTCCGGTGATGATACCTTTCTGATCGTGGCCCGCTCAGAGCGGGATGCAAAGACCATTTGCACCGAGCTTGGGCATTACATCGGGCAGAAATAAAGGCAGGAGAGAACGAACATGTTGAGCAGTCTGCAAATTGAAAATGTTGCAGTCATCCAGAAGGCCAACGTGCATTTTGAGAAGGGCCTGAATGTCCTTACCGGCGAGACCGGTGCGGGCAAATCTATCCTGATCGACTCCATCAATGCCATTCTGGGCAACCGCACCTCCAAGGATCTGGTGCGCACGGGGGCTGCAAAAGCAGTCATCCGGGCTGCATTTGATGATGTTCCGCCTGCAGTGCTGGACAGCCTGGAAAAGGCGGGGTATGAGCGCTCAGAAGCGCTGACCCTGAGCCGTGAGATCACTGCCGAGGGCAAGAGCACCTGCCGCATCAACGGAATGCCTGCCACAGCAGCCATTCTGCGGGAACTGTGCGGTGGGCTCATCAACATCAACGGCCAGCACGATTCCGTAGGCCTGTTGAACCCGGCCCGCCATGAGGGTATTCTGGATGCCTACGCCCAGAACGGGGCGGTGTATCAGGAGTATTATGCTGTTTACCGGGAGCTTATCAAGGTCAAAAAGGAGCTGGATGCCATCATCACCGATGAGGGTGGAAAAACAGCGAAAGATCGATCTGCTGAGTTATCAGGTACAGGAGATTGAGGATGCCAGCCTGACCGCAGGCGAAGAGGAGACGCTGGCGGCCCGCCGTAAGGTGCTGGCGAATGCCTCCACCATCCGGGAGCGCATCTCCCAGAGCTATGCGCTGCTTTCGGGCGGAGATGATGCCCCGGGTGCCGTTGATCTGCTGGGGGAAGCCTCCAATGCGATCGATGGGGCCGCCCAACTGGACAGCGGCCTTTCTGCTGCTGCAGGACAGCTGCTGGATCTTTATTACACCGCAAAAGACCTTTCTGCTGACCTGATCGGGCGGCTGGAGGGCTACGAGACGAATGATGCAGAGCTGGATGAGATCGAACAGCGGATGGATCTGATCTACAAGCTCAAGCGAAAATACGGTGATACTGTGGAAGATATCATCGCCTTTGGACAGCAGGCAAGGGAAGAGCTGGACCGCATCCAATTCTCTCAGGAGCGGACAGAGCATCTGCAGGCTGAAAAGCATCGGCTCTATGTACTGGCCCGGGATAAGGCCGAGGTGCTGACCCAGACCCGCCTGAAAGCCTTTGAGGAGCTGAACAGGCGCATCTCCGGCACACTGGAATTTTTTGAACATGCCTGGTGTCCGCATGACCCTGCGCCATACCCGCGGCCCGCTGGCCAGCCATGGCCAGGACAGCGTGGAGTTTTATATTTCCACAAACCCCGGTGAGGATCCCAAGCCGCTGGCAAAAAATCGCTTCCGGCGGTGAGCTGAGCCGTATCACGCTGGCAATCAAAAATGCCATGGCCGATAAGGACGCAGTGCCTACGGTCATCTACGATGAGATCGACAGCGGCGTGTCCGGCAAGGCGGCCAGCCGCATCGGTGAGGTGCTCAAACAGAGCGCAAAAGATCACCAGATCCTCTGCATCACCCACACAGCGCAGATCGCTGCACTGGCCGACTGCCATCTGCTTATCCAGAAGAATATCACGAATGAACGCACCTATACCGAGATCCACCCGCTGGATACCGAAGGCAGAGTGGACGCGCTGGCGCATATTATTTCCGGTGACCATGTCACGGAGCTTTCCCGTGCCAATGCTCGAGAGATGCTGGGGCTGGCCGAGCATGAAACCGGTGATTGACAACCCTGCTGATTTGTGCTAAACTGATTTTTGTTGAAAGACGTTGAAGGGAATAAGTACTTTGTCAGTGTCTGCCCAGAGAGACCCCGGTTGGTGCAAGGGGTGTGCAGAACAGCAGGGGAAATACCTCCCGGAGTTGCAGGCTGAATGCTTTGGCTAGTAGGCTGTGCCGCGTGCGAGCGTTACAAACGCAGGAGTGTATCCCATCTCTGTGGGGCGCACTCGTGAGGCCGTTTCCGTGAGGGGGCGGCAAACAGAGGTGGTACCGCGATTTTCTCGCCCTCTGCCAAATTCATTTTTGGCAGGGGGCGTTTTCTTTTGTCCTCTGCCCGACAAAACAGGAGGATAATCCCATGACCCTTTACGAAGAACTGCAGGCACGCGGTCTGGTGGCCCAGATCACCGACAATGAGATCATTGACCTCATCAACAACGGCAAGGCCACCTTCTATATTGGCTTTGACTGCACTGCGGACAGCCTGACTGCAGGCCATTTTATGGCCCTGACCCTGATGAAGCGCCTGCAGATGGCTGGCAACAAGCCCATCGCCCTGATCGGCGGCGGCACCACCATGATCGGCGACCCCTCTGGCCGTACCGACATGCGCAAGATGCTGACCAAGGAGGATATTGCTCACAATGCAGCCTGCTTCAAGAAGCAGATGGAGAAGTTCATCGATTTCTCTGAGGGCAAGGCTCTGATGCTGAACAATGCCGACTGGCTGCTGAACCTGAATTATGTTGAGCTGCTGCGTGATGTGGGTGCCTGCTTCTCCGTCAACAACATGCTCCGCGCCAAGTGCTATGAGCAGCGCATGGAGAAGGGCCTGTCCTTCCTCGAGTTCAACTACATGATCATGCAAAGCTACGACTTCTACTACATGTTCCAGCACTACGGCTGCAACATGCAGTTCGGCGGCGATGACCAGTGGAGCAACATGCTGGGCGGCACTGAGCTGATCCGCCGCAAGCTGGGCAAGGATGCCTACGCGATGACCATTACTTTGCTGACCGATTCTCAGGGCAAGAAGATGGGCAAGACTGCAGGCAATGCGGTCTGGCTCGACCCCAACAAGACCAGTCCCTTTGAGTTCTACCAGTACTGGCGCAATGTCGGCGATGCTGATGTGATGAAGTGCATCCGGATGCTGACCTTCCTTCCGCTGGAGCAGATCGATGAGATGAGCACCTGGAAGGATCAGCGCCTGAACGAGGCCAAGGAGATCCTGGCCTACGAGCTGACCAAGATGGTCCACGGCGAGGAAGAGGCTGAGAAGGCCCAGAACGCTGCCCGCGCCCTGTTCAGCGGTGCTGCTGACACTGAGCACATGCCTTCCACTCAGCTGACCGAAGCGGATCTGACCGATGGCTCCATCGGCATCCTGACCCTCATGGTCAAGGCCGGTCTGGCCGCTTCCAACGGCGAAGCCCGCCGCCTGGTCGTGCAGGGCGGTGTCCTGGTGGATGGTGAAAAGGTAGCTGCTCCCACTGTCAGCTTTACCGCTGATCAGCTGAAGAACGGTATCGTCATCAAGAAGGGCAAGAAGATCTACCACAAAGTGACCCTGTAATCTTTTAGAACCAGCGTATGATAAAAGGCCCGGCGGCATCCGAAAAATCGGATGCCGCCGGGCCTTTTACGTTTGTGTAATGTTTATAGAAAAGGGCACTTACAGCTCAAAGGCCTTCTTCAGCACATCGTAAGCGGAGTCCTCGTTTTCACTGCGCACCAGCAGAGAAATATCCAGATCGCTGGTGGTGATGAGCAGAACCTCGATGTCAGCCATGGCCAGTGCGTTCAGGGCCCGGGCAGCTACACCGCAGCTGGTGACCATGTCCTCACCGAAGAGGTTCAGCTTGGAGTAACCAACGCTGATCAGCGGGGAAGCCTTAGCATCCTTGTCGAGATTGGCGGCAGAGATGGCCTTCATCACCAGTGTCAGATCGCTGGCAGATGCGGTAAAGCTGAAATCGATGTTGGTACCGTGAGGGGCGCTCTGACTGATCATATCCACCACAACGCCGGTATCGGCAAAGATCTGCAGGTAGCGGGCCAGGCTGTTGCCCTTGAACTCCACATCCTGCACACTGATCATCATCAGGCTGGGCTCAATGTTGATTTTGGAAACACCATACATAATGAACACTCCAATCTGCCCCAAAGGGCTGCAAATTCAGGCGAGCGCCAAAAACGCGCTGTTAATATTGGCTTGTAATACGTTCTGGATGTACTCTATCCCAAAGTTGGGGTAGGCGGGCCCGGACACCGTGCGCCTGCGCCAGTTCCGACGTGTATTCCCGGAAGAGGTAGGCGCGGACATTGGATTTTCCTGCATCATAGTGGGTCACGGTGGGATGCAATTGCGGGGAAGCGACAGCGCAGTGAACGCTGCCATCCGGGTCCGTCGTCTTGTTCAGCTCCAGTGTCAGGATGGCACCGATGAGTTGATCCGGTTTGCTCTGGGTGCTGAGGAAATTTCCCAGGGAATAGGCCACAAAGGTCTGGCGGCCATCCACAGAGGTCTTCCACTCGGCGTCCTGCACCACATGAGGGTGCGTGCCCAGAATAACATCCGCACCCCAGTCGGAAAGCTGCTGGGCGAGATCCCGCTGGGTCTGGGTGATCTTGTGGCTGTCCTCCACGCCCCAGTGAACTCCCACCACCACGAAATCGGCCAGCTCACGCGCCCTGCGCACCTGTTGTTCCATCACATCCCGTTGGCTGGTGTAGATGACATTGGCCGTCATGGCACTGCTCTGCGGGATGCCATTGGTGTGGTCGGTGTAGGAGAGGTAGGCAATCGTCACACCGTTTACCGTCTGCAGGGGGATGGTGCCATAATCACTCTCTCCGTACCACAGGCCGGTCGTGACCACATCTTCCGGCATCTCGTCCCAGAACCGCAGCGTTGCTGCAATACCTTTGGCACCTTTATCGTAGGTGTGGTTGTTGGAAAGACTGAACACCCGGATGCCTGCCCGGTAAAGAGCCTCTGCGCATTCACCGGGGGTAGAAAAGCAGGGATAGGTGGAAGGCTCCAGTTCCTTGCTGCAGAGCGTTTCCTGGTTGATCCAGTTAACATCCTGCGCGGCATAAAAATCCAGCAGGTGCTCGTAGCAGTAGTCAAAATCATATCGCTGGCCTTCCGCTGCCCGGCGGGCTGCCTGTTTGTAGATGGGAGCATGGATCAGATTGTCCCCGGTGGCCGAAAAATGCAGTGTGGTTGTAACAGGCTGCGGTTCCGGTTCGGGCGGGGGAACGCTTTCAGCGGTCGAAGGCTCGTCCTCAAAGGGGCCAAGCACGATGCCGGGAGTCTGGAAGCGCCAGAAGCCAAAGCAGGCCAATGCAGCACCAGCCACCAGCAGCACGCCCATCATCCTCAGAAAAACGGGTTTTCGTTTTCGCCGGTTCTGCGGTTCGTGCCGCGAATGTCGTTTCGTGGATGCCGCATGTCTTGCCTGTTCCATTCCGTCAGCCCTCCTGCCGCTCAAAATGGTGGAAGACGCAGAGACCTTACAGCTCTGCGATCATGTTACCCATATTGTACAGGCCCGGCTCCTTTTTTGGCAAGATAGACAGCAGCATTTATTGCGCCATTTGCAAAAACACTGCGGGAATATGCAGTATGCTTGAGGGTGATGACCTCGTCCGGACCGCAGAACAGCACCTCGTGGTCGCCCACGATGCTGCCTCCGCGCACGGAGCTGATGCCGATCTCCTTGGGGTCGCGCTTCTGGCGCACAGAGGAACGGTCGTACACATAATGATATGCGCCGTTGTTTTCTTCGTTGATGGCATCGGCCAGCATCAGGGCAGTGCCGCTGGGGGCATCCAGCTTGTTGTGGTGGTGCTGCTCCACGATCTCCACATCATAGTCTGCCCCCAAGAATGGCCGATGCACGCTTGCACAGCTCCGACAGCAGGTTGATGCCGATGGACATGTTGGCGCTCTTGAACACGGGCACAATGCGGGACAGCTGCACCACCTTCAGCTGCAGCTCTTCGGAAAGGCCAGTGGTGCAGACCACGATGGGCATCTTGTGTGCTTCGCAATAGGTCAGTGCCTTTTCCACAGCAGCAGGAGCGCTGAAATCAATGATGACATCGCCCTTGCCGTCCAGCTTATCCAGACTGTCGTATACGGGGATGCCGTTCTGCTCACCGTCCTGCTGGTCGATCCCGGCGACCACGCGGCAGTCACTCCGGTTTGCAATCATCTCGCAGAGGGCGTGGCCCATCCGGCCGCCAATGCCCTGAATGATAATATCTGTCATTTTTGGTTTCCTCGTTTTCTGTTGTAACGGCAAATGCCCGGGAGAAACCAATTCCACCGGGCATTGTGCGTTGTTTCGTTTATTCCTGAATCAGACCTTCGGCAGCCAATGCCTGCTCGATCTTCTCCTTGTGGGCATCACTGGGCTCGACCAGCGGCAGACGGCAGGGACCGGCCTCCCAGCCCAGCACATTCATGGCGTACTTGACAGGGATGGGATTTACTTCGCAGAAGAGTGCATCCGCCAAGGGCAGGATCTCCAGCTGCAGCTTGCAGGCAGTTTTGGGGTCGCCCTCAAACCATGCCTTGCAGCAGTTGTGCACCAGCTCAGGTTTGACATTGGAGACCACACTGATGACACCCTTGCCACCCAGAGACAGCAGGGGGGACCACCTGATCATCGTTGCCAGAGTAGATGTTCAGTTCGTCACCGCACAGTTGAGCGATCTTGGCCACCTGAGAGATGTTGCCGGAGGCCTCCTTGATGCCGTTGATGAGCGGATTCCGGCTCAGCTCCAGCGCTGTCTCGGGGGTGATGTTCAGGCCGGTACGGGAAGGTACATTATACAGGATAACAGGGATGCCGCCCGCCTCGGCCATAGCGGTAAAGTGAGCCACCAGACCTGCCTGCGTGGTCTTGTTGTAATAGGGGGTCACCAGCAGCAGGGCATCGGCACCGCAGGCAGCAGACTTTGCTGCCAGTGCACAGCCGTGATCGGTATCATTGGAACCAGCACCCGCAATAACAGGCACCCGGTGGTTGACCGTCTCGACCGTAAACTTGATGGCGGCCAGCTGCTCCTCATCAGTCATGGTAGAGCATTCGCCGGTAGTTCCGCAGATCACAATAGCATCGGTGCCCCGTGCGATCTGATCTTCAATGATGCGGCCCAACTCATCAAAGTTGATGCTGCCATCTTCGTACATGGGGGTGATGATCGCCACCGCCGCGCCGGTAAAGACAGGATTCTTCATAGTATAAAACTCCTTTGTACGCTCCGTCAGGAACGTGTTGTTCAGTCAAAATAGCCCTTTGCCGCCAGCAGCTCGGCCAGCAGCACGGCACCGCCGGCAGCGCCGCGCAGGGTGTTGTGGCTCATGCAGGCGAACTTGTAGTCAAACAGGGTGTCCTCGCGCAGGCGGCCGATGCAGACAGCCATGCCGTTCTCGGTGTTGCGATCCAGCTTGGGCTGAGGACGATCGGGCTCAGTGAAGTAGTGCAGGAACTGCTTGGGTGCGCTGGGCAGGTTCAGCTCCTGTGCAGGGCCGCGGAAGTTAGCCCAGGCCTCGAGCATCTGCTCCTGGGTGGGCTTTTTGTCAAAGCTTACAAACACGGCGGCAGTGTGGCCGTCAGAAACGGGAACACGGAAGCACTGCGCAGTGATCGTGGGCTTCTCGGCGTTGACGATCTGATCGCCCTCGATGTGGCCCCACAGCTTCAGCGGCTCGCGCTCGCTCTTCTCTTCCTCACCGCCGATGTAGGGGATGACGTTATCTACGATCTCGGGCATCCGGTCAAAGGTCTTGCCTGCACCGGAAATGGCCTGATAGGTGCAGACCAGAGCCTTGTTGACACCAAACTCCTTCATCAGAGGATGCAGGGCAGGCACATAGCTTTGCAGGCTGCAGTTGGACTTGACCGCAATGAAGCCGCGTTTGGTGCCCAGACGCTTGCGCTGGGCAGGGATGATCTCAATGTGGTCCGCGTTGATCTCAGGCACGACCATGGGAACATCCGGGGTAAAGCGGTTTGCGCTGTTGTTGGAGACCACAGGGCACTCGGCCTTTGCGTAAGCCTCTTCCAGTGCCTTGATCTCGGCCTTAGGCATATTGACTGCGCAGAAGATGAAATCGACCTGAGAAGCGACCTCTTCCACCTTGGCGGCATCCAGCACGACCATCTTCTTGACGCTCTCGGGCATCGGGGTGGTCATTGCCCAGCGGCTGCCAACGGCATCCTCATAGGTCTTGCCTGCGCTGCGGCCGGACGCGGCCAGCGTGGTCAGCTTGAACCAGGGATGATTCTCAAGCAGGGTCACAAAACGCTGCCCCACCATACCCGTTGCACCAACGATACCAACTTTATACTGTTTTTCCATTTCCAGCACCTTTCCTTTCAATAAAAGCAAATTTACATCGAACACGGCTTGCAAACCAGCCGACCTTGCAATATAATAGATACTGTTTATACAGATTTTATGATAACATTGATACGGCACTCGTGTCAATCATCGGAAAGGCAAATGCAAAGCATGTTAAAAAAACGATTTTTGGTACGATTTACCCAAAGAACTCATTGCACAGGAGCCTGCAGATCCCAGAGACTCGGCCCGGCTCATGGTTCTGAGCCAGAAGGACGACAGCATCCAGCACCGGATCTTCCGCGATCTGCCGGAATATCTTGAGCCGGGTGACCTGCTGGTGGTCAACAACTCCAAGGTGCTGCCCGCCCGCATCGTGGGTGTCAAACAGCCCACCGGTGCTGTGTGTGAGCTGCTGCTTCTGCGGCAGGTCAAGGGAGATCAGTGGGAGTGCCTGGCAAAGCCCGGCAAGCGGATGCAGCCCGGCACCAAGGTTAGTTTTGGTGACGGCACCCTGACCGCTGTGGTGGACGAAACGCTGGAGGATGGCAACAAGTTTGTTACATTCTATTATGACACCGAGACCCTTTATGAAAAACTGGATGAATTTGGCAAGATGCCATTGCCACCCTACATCACCAAGCAGTTGGAAGATCAGAGCCAGTATCAGACGGTCTATGCCAAGGAGCTGGGCAGCGCTGCTGCACCCACGGCAGGCCTGCACTTCACCTCGGAGCTGATGGATACCATCCGCTCCAAGGGTGTCGGCATTGCCGAGGTTACCCTGCATGTGGGTCTGGGAACCTTCCGCCCCGTGCAGGAGGACGAGATCGCGGATCACAAGATGCACAGTGAGTGGTATTCCATCAGCGAGGAGACTGCTCAGCGCATCCGGGAAACCAAGGCCGCCGGGCACCGCGTGATCGCCGTTGGCACCACCAGCTGCCGCACGCTGGAAGCCGCCGCCGCAAAATATGGCGAGATCAAGGCCTGCAGCGGCAATACCTCTATTTTTCTCTACCCGGGTGTCAAGTTCAACTGCATCGACGGCCTGATCACCAACTTCCACCTGCCGGAAAGCACCCTCATCATGCTGGTCTCTGCCCTCTACGGCTACGAAAAGACCATGGCTGCCTATAAAGTTGCCGTAGAGGAAAAGTACCGCTTCTTTTCCTTCGGCGATGCGATGCTGATCCTGTGATCCCTCAGCACCCGCTCTCCCAAAAGCCCAAAACACTGCCGGAACCGTTTCGGCAGCTCGGTATCCACCACTTCTGAACCTGCCGCCTGCCCGGCGGCACAAGGCTGTACGGCTGTTTTCCGTACACAGAAAGGAAAAACTTATGCCTTCTTTGACCACTTTTAAGCTGCTCAAGCAGGAGCACAACGCCCGGCGGGGTGAGTTCAAGACCGTGCACGGCACGGTGCAGACCCCTGCCTTCCAGAATGTTGCCACCGCCGGTGCCATCAAGGGCGGCCTGTCCGCGCAGGATCTGCAGCAGATCGGCACCCAGGTGATGCTCTGCAACACCTACCACCTGCATCTGCGCCCCGGTGATCAGCTGGTAGCCGATATGGGCGGTCTGCACAAGTTTACCCGCTGGAACGGGCCCATCCTGACCGACAGCGGCGGATTCCAGGTGTTCAGCCTGTCCAAGCTGCGCAAGATCACGGAGGAAGGCGTGACCTTTGCTTCCCATCTGGACGGCCACCGCATCTTTATGGGCCCTGAGGAGAGTATGCAGATCCAGGCAAACCTGGGCTCCACCATTGCAATGGCCTTTGATGAGTGTGTGGAGAATCCTGCCCAGCACGCGTACTCCAAAGCCAGCTGTGAGCGCACCACCCGCTGGCTCAAGCGCTGCAAGGCTGAGATGGCCCGCCTGAAGCAGGAGGGCAAGGCCACCAACCCCGACCAGCTGCTGTTCGGCATCAATCAGGGATGCACCTTTGCTGACCTGCGTGTAGAGCACATGAAGCAGATCGCGGAGCTTGAGCTGGACGGCTACGCCATCGGCGGTCTGGCCGTGGGTGAGCCTGCTGAGGTGATGTACGAGATGATCAGCGAGGTGGAGCCTTATATGCCCAAGGATAAGATCCGCTATCTGATGGGTGTCGGTACCCCCGGCAACATGATTGAGGCAGTTTCCCGCGGCGTGGATCTGTTTGACTGCGTCATGCCCAGCCGCAATGCCCGCCATGGACACCTGAACACCTGGGGCGGCATCATTAACATCAAGAACGCAAAGTATGAGCGTGACGAGCGCCCCATTGACCCCACCTGTGGCTGCCCGGCCTGCCGGAACTACTCCCGTGCCTATATCCGCCACCTGTTCAAGGCAGAGGAGCTGCTGGGCATGCGTCTGGCCGTTATGCACAACCTGTGGTTCTACAACCACCTGATGGAGCGCATCCGCGATGAACTGGATGCAGGCACCTTTACCGCCTTCCATGACCGTTATGTCAAGCTGCTGGATACAAGAATTTGAGCTTTTTCATGCTTTTCCCTTGCAAGAGGGCGCAGAAGCGGTTATAATGAGTTTATCTGAATTTTGAGAGGAGACTTTGTCCCATGCAATTTCTGACTACTACCACTGAAAGCTATATCAGCCTGTTCTTCACCCTGGCTCTGATGCTGGTCCTGCTCTACTTTATGATCTATCGTCCCCAGAAGAAGCAGGAGAAGAAGGATGCTGCCATGCGTGCAGCTCTGGAGATCGGTGATCAGGTCGTGACCATCGGCGGTATTGTTGGCCGTGTGGTCGCCATCAAGGAGGACACCTTTGTTCTGGAGACCGGTTCCGACCGTGTGAAGATCCGCTTCACCAAGAATGCGATCAGCTCTGTTGAGAAGCTGAACATGGACAATGCTCCTGCCAACGCAAAGAAGTAATCTCTAAAAGCAAGGTCTTTTTTACCCGCCCCTCTGCATACAGTAGTGCAGGGAGGCGGGTTTTTATGTTGGAACAGAAGAAGCTACCCATCCTGGAAGCACTGGCTGCATTCGGCATTGGTGGGATATTCACCGCCGCCTGCATGGCCGGGCTGGCCTACCTGATGGCAAACCAGAGCCTTGCGCAGAGCACTGCCTGGCCCATGGTCAGTGCCATTGTCTGTGCCGGGAGCTTTTGCAGCGGCTGGCTCATGGCGTTTTTTCTATCACAGCAGAGGTCTTATCTGCGGTGCTATACAGGGCGGGCTGTTTGTTCTGCTTCTGCTGGGGTTCGGCCTTTCGGAGGGCATTGAACCAACGGAAATGCAGCTGGCCCGCTTTGCACTGGTGTTTGTCTTTGGCTGTCTGGGCGGGGTGTTCAGTATCCTGCGTACAGAACGGCACCGGCATTGATCATTTACAACAGAAAAATCAGGAGGACAGGGAAGTATGTGGGTCTATCAGGAAACACCGGAAACCGCAGCGGCAAAGGCACTGCCCGAAGCGATCATGCCGACAGCACAGGAAGAGCCGTTAAAACAGAAGAACCGTGGAGTTCTTCCTGAGACAGCGCAGGAAGAAAGACGATCCATCCCGGCGGCGTTCTCTGAGAGGTGCGGAAATGCACCGGAGAGAGCCGCTGTACGCCGCAGCAAGCCGAGTGAGGGGATTGCCCTTCTGGCGGCGGCGTACCTTCTGGGGACCTTTCTGGCTGGTGTGGCGGCAGCGCGTTGTGTGGCAGGCGATGCTGAAACGCTTTCCTATTACCTGAACTGCTGGCAGAGCCTGTTTTCCGTGCAGGATGCCGCCGGAGCAGTGCGCCTGTTCCGAACGGAATTTCTCACTGTGGCAGGTGCACTGACGGCAGTGCTGTTCCTGGGGCTTTCCGCCCTGGGGCCGCTGCCCATCTTCCTTTTTACGATGCTGTATGGGACAGGCTCCGGATTGCTTTCGTCCAGGCTGCTTGTGGATTTGAACCCACGGACAGCATTTGTGCTGCTCTGCGTCTGCGGTATCCCTGCATCCCTTGCGGCCGGAACGCTGTGCACGTTCGGCGCATCCGCACTGCAGGTAAGCGGAAGGCTCTGTTCAGCCGCCTTCGGGCGCGGAGGACAGGCCCCCAGCACAGGCGCGCTTTTGGGTCAGTTTGCCCGGATGTTGTTTCTGCTCCTGCCACTTTGCGGTGCGGCAGTGGGGATGCTGTATCTGGCAGGGCAGGCAAAACTTATATGAGCTGAAAAAATTCCATGGCAAAAGAGTTTGTGAAGCCTACGATAAGAATTGAATAGGGCAAATCATTACGAAATGGCTTTCTGCAAAGTTCCGGAATTGTTTTTGCGTAGGGAGTACTTGACAGGTATTCTCTTTTATGCTAAACTATCTATCGTTGCAGAACGCGTGCTACTGTGGCTCAGCTGGTAGAGCAGCTCACTCGTAATGAGCAGGTCGCCTGTTCGAATCAGGTCAGTAGCTCCAAAAGTCCTATGAATCTACGATGAATTTCGTCTGGTTTATAGGACTTTTTTATTATTCTGTTTCTGCACAAAAAAGATTCTCGCATCGTTTTTGCATCTGTAATGTGATTGTTTGCAGATTTCAGAGAATATGGTACAATAAAGCCAATCATTTTGAGGAAGGAGCTGAACACAGCGCAGAATGTACACGAACCATATCAACCCCGTTGCGCAGAAAAATCAGGATGCATTTTGCACGGCACTGTTTCAGCTTTTAATGAAAAAGCCGCTTGAAAAGATCTCCGTTACAGAGCTGTGTCACATGGCAGATCTCGACAGAACCACCTTTTACCGCAGCTTTGAATCCAAGGACGATGTGTTGGATTACTATCTCGACCGGCAGATGACCCTGCTTGCGGGGCAGCTGCCGGCATACAGTACCCTGGAAAAAAACCTGACTGCGCTGTTCCGCTGGACGTATGCGGAACGAAAGAACCTTTGTATCCTGATGGATTGCCATCTGACCAGTTTTTTCAGCGATGCGTTGAGCGAGAAGATCATCCTTGTTCTGATCTCCAACATCGAAGTCGGGGATGCAAGACAGTTTGTGCCATGGCCCGTTTCATTGCCGGGCGAAAATCGATACTTCCGGAACTCGTTCATCGGTGCCTATATGGGTTTTTTCAACAGCTGGCGCTATGGCAATTTTGCAGAACGGCCAGAGGATCTGGCCAAATGTATGGCTTCGTTCTATCTTCACTGAGGAGGGTGAAACGGGATGGCGGACTTGCGGAAAGAGGAGTTGTTCCCAGCGGATGCATTTGGCTTGTTCTATCTACATCAACCAGCATTACGCGGGGTCAGGCGGCAGAGCACTTCGTTGTTGTATTCATCCACCGGGTGGCCATCTGCGATCTCTTTCTTGAGGCGTTCGTAAAGAGCTTTGTTCTCTTCCTCGGTCTCATCCACAGGCAGATACAGGCGGGTCTCCTCCCAGGGGATATCAGCGGAATTGCGCAGGACAGGGGTCTCAGTCTTCGTCTTGGACATTGGTTTGAACTCCTTTGATTGGTCTGAAAACAACTCAAACCTGCCCACGGGGGACAGGCCTTTTCGATTCTTAAAAGTCTGCCACGGCCCTTAAGAATCAAAGGAGCCGATCTCCAAGACTTAATATATCAGTTTGTTCGATGTTTGTCGTGTGTAAATCCTGTGCCGTTTACATTGTAAATCCTGCTGCTCTGTTTTTTGCTGCCAAGAAATCGAAGTCAAGGATGGACATTTTGCACAATTTTTCTCCCTTTTTCACCCCACAAGATTGGTTTGATGCACCTTATTTTATGATATGCAACAAAACGACAAATTTCTGTTGCACGATGTGCTAAAAAAGCCGAAAAAGATTTGTGCGGCATTTTTTTAACAATTGTGATATATTACTTACAGTAAGGCTTGTATCCTACACAAAAAAGGAGATTTTTATGAAGGATATTTATATTTCCGGCTTTGCCGACGAGATCAGCTCTTCTTTTGATGAGCAGCTCAAGACAGTCCGTGAGCTTGGAATGCAGTACATCAGCCTGCGCAGTGCAGATAAGAAAGGGATCGCCGACTTTACCGTTGAGGAAGTCAAGACCGATCTGCTGCCCCGCCTGCAGGCCGCTGGTGTTGGCGTTTCCAGCCTGGGCAGTCCCATTGGCAAGGTCAAGATCGATGATGAAGAGGGCTTTGAAAAGCAGTGTGCTCAGTTGGAAACGCTGTGCGAGATCGCTAAGGTTCTGAATTGCAAGTACATCCGCATGTTCAGCTTCTTTATGCCGGAAGGCAAGGATCCTGCCGACTATCGTGACGCTGTCATCGAGAAGCTGCGCAAGTTCATTGCCATTGCTGAAAAGCACGACGTGATCCTGATGCACGAAAACGAGAAGGATATCTATGGTGATGTTCTTTCCCGCTGTGTTGACCTGATGCAGACGCTGAACAGCGCACACTTCAAGTCCGCATTCGACTTTGCAAACTTTGTACAGTGCGGCGAGGATACCGCCAAATGCTGGGATGCTCTCCGCCCGTACATTGTATATATCCACATCAAGGATGCCGTTTCTACCGACAAGGAGAATGTGCTCTGCGGTACCGGCGAGGGAAAGATCCCCGAGCTGTTGCACAAGGCCATCGTGGAAGAGGGCTATACCGGCTTCCTGACCCTGGAGCCACATCTGGTGCTGTTTGACAGCCTGCAGAGCCTTGAGACCACGGATGCAAAGAACATCATCCGTGAGAACAAGTATAAAAACGGTGCTGAAGGTTACGCCGCACAGTATCACGCACTGTGCGATATTCTGGCAAAATTTTAACGTAACAGACCAAAAAAGGAGAAGATTCAAATGGAAAAGACTGAAGGAAAGATTCGTTATGGCCTGATCGGTATCGGTGCTCAGGGCGGCAGCTATGCTCGCTTCCTGACCAACGCTCCCGCTCCGTTCCCCGGCATGGTCTGCGCACCGTGCCCCGACAACTGCGCACTGGGCGCTCTGTGTGATATCGACCCCGAGAAGGAGAAGATGTGCAAGGAGCAGTACCCCGATGTGCCCTTCTTCAAGGATTGGAAGGATATGATCGCCAGCGGCACGGTTGATGCCATCATCACCACCGTTCCTCACTACCTGCACCACGAGATCTCCATCTACGCTATGGAGCATGGCATGAACGTTCTGTGCGAGAAGCCCGCCGGTGTCCGCAGCAAGGATGTTCAGAAGATGATCGCCTGCGCTAAGGCTCATCCCGAAGTTTCCTTCGGCATCATGTTCAACCAGCGCACCAACAAGCTGTATCAGAAGATCAAGGAGATCGTTGCCAGCGGTGAGCTGGGCGAGATCCGCCGCTCTCAGTGGATGATCAACTCCTGGTGGCGTCCTGACAGCTACTACCAGCAGAGCGCATGGCGTGCTACCTGGGGCGGCGAAGGCGGCGGTGTCCTGGTCAACCAGGCTCCCCATCAGCTCGACCTGTGGCAGTGGATCTGCGGTATCCCCGTGAAGGTCTTCTCCAAGAACATCAACGGCTGCCATCGTGACATCGGCGTTGAGAACGACGTGACCATGCTGGTCGAGTTCGCCAACGGCGCTACCGGTACCTTTACCACCTGCACCCACGATGCCATCGGCACCGATCGTCTGGAGATCGACCTGGACGGCGGCAAGATCGTTGTTGATAACAGCAAGACTGCTCACGTCTACCACTACATCGATAAGGAAGGCAACCCCTGCACTGAGGATTACCTGAACGAGCACATGAGCATGATGGAAGTTGCCATGCTGACCAGCGGCAACGGTGCAGGCTCCAAGCTGTACACCGAAGAGACCTTTGAGAACAACGATGGCTGGGGCTTCCAGCACACCACCGTTATGCAGAACTTTGCTGCTCACATCCTGACCGGCAGCCCGCTGCTGGCTCCCGGCGAGGACGGCATCAACGGTGTCAACCTGGCAAACAGCAGCCAGCTGTCTGCATGGACCGGCCGCGAGGTCTCCAACCCCTGCGATCCCGAGGAGTATGCTGCTGAGCTGAACAAGCTGATCGAGGCTGAGGGCAAGTTCCCCGTCCGCGAGTAATCAGTATCCCTGAAAAAAAGCAATGCCTGTTCCAGGCTTACAAGGAGTTGCGTTTCCATGAAAAGAGCTGCGATCATTGGCTGCGGCACCATCTTTCAGGTTCATCTGCCCATCATTGTGGCAAATCCTGAGATCGAACTGTGTGCCGTGTGCGATAACAATCCCGCTGTGCAGGAAAAGCTGCCTGCTGCAGCAAAGGCCGTGCCGTTCTATACGGACTATGAGGAGCTTCTGGAAAAGGAGCATCCCGATGTGGTACATCTCTGCCTGCCGCATTACCTGCATGTGCCCGTGTCGGAGTACTTTGCTTCCCACGGTGTGAATGTCTTCTGCGAGAAGCCGGTGGGTCTGAACACCGCACAGGCCAAGGAGTTCGTGGAATTTGAGGCTGCGCACCCTGAGGTCAAGATCGGCATCTGCCTGCAGAATCGTCTGAACCGCACCACCGTTGAACTGAAAAAGATCATCGATGGCGGCGAATATGGCAAGGTCATCGGCTGCCGCGGCTTTGTGCCCTGGTTCCGCGGCAAGGCTTACTATGACGAACAGCCCTGGCGCGGCCAGCTGGAAACGGCTGGCGGCGGCTGCATGATCAACCAGAGTGTTCACACGCTGGATCTGCTGTATTATCTGTGCGGCGACATCGATGCCATCCATGGCTCGGTGAATCAGCTGGCAGATTACGGCATTGAGGTCGAGGATACCGTAGCTGCCCGCCTGCACTTTGCTAATGGTGCAAACGGTGTTTTCTTTGCCACCAACTGTGATTACACCAACGAGAGCGTCCAGATCAAGGTTGCCTGTGAAAAAAGCTTCCTTCCTGATCGAGGACGATGCCCTGTTCCGGATCGATGCAGATGGTGTGCGCACCAAGCTGTGTGAGAATGAGAAGCTGCCCGGTGCCAAGTTCTATTTTGGCGCTTCTCATGGCATCCTGATCAACAAGTTCTACCGCGCCATTGAGAACAATACGGACGATTACATCCATGTAAGAGATGCGGAAATGAGCATCCGGCTGATCGATGCCATCCATGCAAGCAGCAAGGCTGGCCATCCCGTTGCTCCGTGACCGCAAAACACAGATAGAAGGAGAAATGAACCATGGCAAACAAAGGTTTGATCGGTGTTCAGATGAGCACCATTGCCCCCGCTAAGATGCCTCACTTCGACGCATACGAGAGCATGGGCAAGCTGGCCGATATCGGCTATCACTGCGTTGAGATCTCTCAGGTCCCCATGACCGCTGAGAACGTTGCAGGCTTCCGCAAGGCTATCGATGAGCTGGGCCTGAATGTCTCTTCCTGCACCGCATCCACCTCTCCCATGCTGCCCGGTATGCCCGGCGAGTTCCTGTGCAATCCCGACGACTATAAGAAGATCGTTGAGGACTGCCGTAAGCTGGACTGCGATATGCTGCGCATCGGCATGCTGCCCATGACCTGCATGGGCAACTACCAGAAGGCTGTGGATTTCGCCAAGGAAGCAAATGAGTATGCTCTGAAGCTGAAGGAAGACGGCATTGACCTGTACTACCACAACCATCACGTGGAGTTCGTTCGTTACGACGGCGAGTTCCTGCTGGACATCATCCGCGCAAATGCTCCTGCTCTGGGCTTTGAGCTGGACAGCCACTGGATCCACCGCGGCGGCCAGGACCCTGTTAAGTTCATCAAGAAGTATGCCGGCAGCATCCGTCTGGTCCACCTGAAGGATTACCGCATCGGTGAGATGCCCATCCCCGAGGGCGGCGTGGACTTCACCAGCAAGGAAGGCATGATGAAGTTCATGAGCAACTTCACCAACATTGTGCAGTTTGCTGAGGTTGGCGAAGGCACTCTGGATATGCCCGCTATCATCCAGGCTGGCCTGGAGGGCGGCGGCGAGTACTTCCTGGTGGAGCAGGATGACTGCTATGGCCGTGATCCGTTCGATAGCCTGAAGATCAGCCACGACAATCTGGTCAAAATGGGCTTCGGTGACTGGTTCTAATTGAAAAGTTTCTGAGGAGTCGTTTTTTACGATCCAATAAATGAAATCGATGCTGTTTTGCAGAAATGCAGAGCAGCATCGATTTTTTTGAGTTTCAGGGTTCTGCTTTGTAACACGCTCCAAAATGTTGAAAATATTTTGTGCAAGTTTCACAGTTTTCTATTTGAGCCTTTGGTGGTACAATAGATGTGGAAATTCATAAACCGCTGGAGGAGCTACATGGCCGAAAAAAGTATTGAGTTGGATAGTGTGGAGATCGCCGCTGCCATCTTTGGCAACTGTGACCGCAACATTCGTCTATTGGAAAAGGAGTTCTCTGTCACGGCAGTCTGCCGGGGTACGATGCTTCGCCTCTCTGGCGAGGAGGCCAACGTGGCCGCTGCTGTGCGTGCCGTGGAGGGGATGCTGCTCCTGATCGAAAACCACACGCCGCTGGAGGATCAGACGGTGCGCTACTGCCTGAGCCTTGCTCACGATGGAAAGGAGCAGCGTGTCCGGGAGCTGACTGAGGATTTTGTCACGGTCACAGTCAAGGGCCGCCCCATCCGCCCCAAGACACTGGGACAGAAGGAATATCTGAATGCTATCCGCAAGAACGCGGTGACCTTTGGCGTGGGTCCCGCCGGTACCGGCAAGACCTATCTGGCCGTTGCAATGGCGGTCAAAGCGTTCAAGGCCAAGGATGTTTCCCGCATTGTGCTGACCCGCCCCGCCGTGGAAGCAGGCGAGAAGCTGGGTTTTCTGCCCGGTGATCTGCAGCAGAAGGTAGACCCTTACCTCCGTCCTCTCTACGATGGTCTGTTCGATATGCTGGGCGCAGAGACCTATGAGCGTCTGGTGGAAAAGCAGATCATTGAGGTTGCTCCGCTGGCGTATATGCGCGGCCGCACGCTGGATGATTCCTTTATCATCCTGGATGAGGCACAGAACACCACACCGGAGCAGATGAAGATGTTTCTGACCCGTATGGGTGTAGGTTCCAAGGTGGTTGTGACCGGCGATGTGACCCAGATCGATCTGCCGGACCGTACCCGCAGCGGCCTTGTGGATGCGCTGCATATTCTCAAGAACGTGGATGGCATTGCACAGTGCTATTTTACGGAGAAGGATGTTGTCCGCCATCGTCTGGTGCAGGAGATCATCAAGGCCTACGAAGCGGCTGCGCACCCGGCCAAGCGTTGAAACCGACGCGGAAAGCTGCAATTGCAGCATAAAATGAAGGGAGAGAAATGTTATGTCCAATAAAGTTTTGATCACCAATTCACAGAAAGCCGTAAAAGTACCTTCGGGCCTGCGGATCCTGATCCGCCGCGCCTGCAATGCTGTGCTGGAATATGAGCACTTCGATGAGCCTGCTGAGATCAGCGTGACTTTTGTGGATAACGCTGCCATTGCAGAGCTGAACAACCAGTACCGCAACAAGCCGATGCCCACCGATGTGTTGAGCTTTCCTCTGGGAGAAAACGGCGTTTACGATGTGGATGAGAACAACGGCTGCAAGATGCTGGGGGATATCGTCATCAGCATGGAACGTGCTCAGGAGCAGGCAACGCTCTACGGCCATCCGCTGCAGCGTGAGGTCGCTTTCCTGACCGTTCACTCCATGCTGCATCTGCTGGGCTACGACCATGAGAACGGTGGTCTGGAAGCCATGCGGATGCGCGAAAAGGAAGAGGCTGTGCTGACCCAGCTCGGCCTGCCCCGCACCGTCAGCTATACGGAATGATCAAAGATATCGGCAAAGGATAGGAGTTCTATTTTGAAAAACGCAGCACCCATGCAGCAGCATTACGATACCTCATCTGTGTTCGTGGCGGTCATCGGCCGCCCGAACGTGGGCAAATCCAGTCTGACCAATCGTCTGGTGGGGGAGAAGGTGGCCATTGTTACCTCCAAACCCCAGACGACCCGCACCCGTATCACCGGCGTTGTGACCCGCGGCCCTCTGCAGTATGTTTTGCTGGACACCCCGGGCGTGCATAAGGCCCACAATAAGCTTGGCAAGCGGATGGACAAGACGGCCAGCGATTCCATCGCAAATGTGGATGTTTCCATGATGCTGTTTGAGCCATACGGTGCCCTGAATGAGCCGGAGATGGTTCTGGTGGACGCTCTGCGCAGCAGCGGCGGCCCGGCCATTGCAGTCATCAATAAGACCGATCTTGTCAAGGAGCCTGCTGATCTGGAAGCCCGCAAGGCTGAGCTCAAGGAGCTGGGTGTGTTTGATGCCATTTACACCGTAAGCGTCCGGGCAGACGACCACTGTGAGGAACTGTTCGATGCCCTGAGCCAGTATGCTGTGGAGGGCCCACACTACTTTGACGATGATGCCTATACCGATATGCCGGAAAAGGAACTGGTGGCGGAGGTCATCCGTGAAAAGGCACTGCTGTATATGCGGGATGAGATCCCGCACGGCATTGCAGTCGTGGTGGAGCGCTTCAAGGAGCGCCCTGGTACAGATCTGGTGGATATTGATGTAAATATCTACTGCGAGCGCGAGAGCCATAAGGGCATGGTCATTGGCAAGGGCGGTGCGATGCTGAAAAAGATCGCCAGCTCTGCCCGTGCGGACTGCGAAGAGTTTCTGGGCTGCCGGGTCAACCTGCAGTGCTGGGTCAAGGTCAAAGCAGATTGGCGGGACAATGAGTTTCTGCTGAACAACTTTGGCTTCAAACAGAACCCGAATAATCGTTGATTTTTCTCTTTACATTGCCCGGGACACTGCTCGGGCAGGGAGAATATGCAGATGGATACGATCGTAACACCTGGGCTTGTGTTAAAGGAGACCCGGTACAAGGAATCTGACCGGATTTTGACCATTCTTACACCGGAGCTGGGGGTCATTTCGGCCTCAGCACAGAGCAGCCTGCGGCTGAAGAACAAATTATTCAGCGCCTGCGGGCTTTTTTGCTACTCTGAATTTGTGCTGCTGCCAGGCCGGAATATGTACACCATCCGAGAAGCGGAAGTGCGCAACGTATTTCACGGCATTTCCTCCACCATCGAGGGGATGAGCCTTGCCATGTATCTTGCCGAGATGGCGGCGGCACTTTCTCCTACGGGGGAGGAAGCTGCCAAGGAACTGCGCCTTCTGCTGAACTGCCTATATATGATCAGCGAGGGGAAAACCGACCTGCGTGTGGTCAAGGCTGTGTTTGAGCTGCGCACCATGAGCGAGTGCGGCTTTCTGCCGCAGCTGGTCTGTTGCAAGATCTGTGAAAAATACGATGGCCCCGCGTTTTATCTTGACCCGCAGGAGGGCATTCTGCTCTGTGAGGACTGTGCGAAAAGGCGGGCAAAACCTGCAATCTGGACATGGGTGCCTTGTATGCCCTGCGTCATATCTGCCTTGTAGAAGATAAGAAAATATTTGCATTCAAAATCTCGGTCGGCAGTCTGACAAAGCTGTCTGCGGTGGCAGAGCGCTACGCTTTGACCCACCTAGACAAACCGCTGAAAAGTTACGACTTTTTGAAATCCGTTCTGCCTTGACCGGGATAAACAATTTTGATATAGGGAACAAACATGGAAACAAGCTATTTGAAAACTTTAGAGCTTGATAAGATCATTGCGCGTGCATCCGAGGGCTGCGTGTGCAAGGAAGCTAGAGAGCAGCTGCTGGCTCTGGAGCCTCAGTGCGACCCAGATGAGGTGCGTTACGCGCTGGAACAGACCGATGCCATCAACAGTCTGCTCATCAAAAAACGGGTCTCCGCGCTTTGGCGGGGTAGAGGGTGTCAGCTCTCTGGCAGCCCGTGCGGTCAAGGGCGGTGTGCTCTCCATGGGGGAACTACTGATGGTGGCCGGCGCTCTGCGCAACTTTCAGAACCTGACCAGCTGGTATGGCTCCTCGGAACATGATGCTCTGCCTACAGATGATCTGTTCTACGCGCTGGCACCTCAGCCCGGGCTGGAGCAGCAGATCTCCAGCGCCATTCTGGCTCCGGATGCCATGGCAGACACGGCTTCCCACACCCTGAACGAGCTGCGCAAAAAGATCCGCGCTACGGAAAACAGTATCCGCGACCGGCTGGAAAGCATGGTCCGCAATATGGATACCTCCAAGTATTTGCAGGAGAGTGTGGTCTCCATTCGCAATGGACGGTATGTTGTGCCCGTTAAGAGCGAGTATCGCGGCGAGGTGAGCGGCATCATCCATGATGTCTCATCCACCGGTGCCACCGTCTTTGTGGAGCCGCAGGCGGTCGTGGAAGCAAATGCACGCATTCTGCAGTACCGTGCACAGGAAGCGCAAGAGATCGAACGCATTCTGGTGGCATTTACGGCACAGGTAGCCGCCATTGAGCCTCAGTTCCAGTACAGCTACAAGGCAATGCTGGAAATTGATGTGCTGTTGGCAAAGGCTCGTCTGGCTCTGGATATGAAGGCATTCAAGCCCTCTGTCCGCACCGATAGCTCCTTTTCGCTCATCCGGGCGCGTCATCCGCTCATTGACCCTCAAAAGTGTATCCCTGTGGACATTGCGTTGGGCAAAGAGTACGATTCGCTCATCATCACCGGCCCGAACACCGGTGGTAAAACTGTTACCCTGAAAACGGCGGGTCTGCTGTGCGCAATGGCACAGTGCGGCTTTCTGATCCCTGCCGATGAACGCAGTGAGATCTGCGTGTTCGATGAATTCCTTGTGGACATCGGTGATGAGCAGAGCATCGAACAGAGCCTTTCTACTTTCTCCGGCCACATGAAGAAGATCACCGGTATTCTGGAACTTGCCATGCCGCACACGTTGGTGTTATTGGATGAGCTTGGCGCGGGCACTGACCCTGCCGAAGGTGCAGCGCTGGCCGTGGCCATCATCGAGGAACTACGCCGCCGCGGTGTGCTGCTGATGGCAACCACTCACTACGCCGAACTGAAGGTGTTTGCGCTGGAAACCAAGGGTGTAGTCAATGCCAGCTGCGAGTTTGATCTGGAGACACTGCGCCCGACTTACAAGCTGAGCGTAGGTGTGCCCGGCAAGTCCAACGCCTTCCTCATCAGTGAGAAGCTGGGCATCCCGGAGCGCGTCATTGAGGCAGCTCAACAGCATCTGTCTGCCGAGGATAAGCGCCTGGATGCAGTTTTGGGCCAGCTGGACGACCTGAAGCTGCAGCTGAAAGAGAGCCAGGACGAGGTGGAGGAGCTGAAGAACGAGGCTTCTCACCAGCTGGAGGCCGCTCAGAAAAAGCGGGATGAATTGATCCAGCAGGGCGAAAACGAGTTGGAAGCTGCCCGTGCCAAGGCCCGTGCGCTGGCACAGCAGGTGGAAAGCAAGGCGTATGCACTGACCGATGAGCTGCGCCAGCTGCAGAAGGACGAGCGTCTGAGCACCCAGCAGAAAGCCCAACGTGCCCGCGAGATCGCAAAGAAAGAGTCTGAAAAGCTCTTTATCGGTACCGAGGTGGTGCATAACCCTGTCAAGGAGTTTGTCCCACTGAAAGAAGTCAAGGTAGGGCAGGAGGTCTGCATTGCAGAGCTCAACCAGCTGGCCACCGTGCTGGCACTGCCGGATAAAAACGGCGATGTTCTGGTGCGTGCCGGCATCATCAAGACCAAGGTCCCGCTCAAGGGCCTGAAGCAGCCGGATAAGCTCATCAAAGAGCCTCAGCCCAAAACCAAGGCACAGCAGCGCTATTCCCGCCTGACGGGCGATGCAAACCGGCCCAACGGCAGGGTAGAGCGTGTGCAGCGTTCGGCCAAAATGGAGCTGAATCTGCTGGGCCTGACTGTGGATGAAGCTCTGCCTGAGGTGGATGCTTATATCGATCGCGCCATTCTGAACGGGCAGACAGTGGTATACCTGATCCATGGCAACGGTACCGGTGCTCTGCGCACTGCGATCCACAAACATCTACGCGGAAACCGGATGGTAAAAAGCTTCCGGCTGGGCCGTTACGGTGAGGGCGAGAGCGGTGTGACCGTGGTTGAATTGAAGTAAAAACATACCGGGAGTTTCCCGGCAGCGCCCGTCCGGAAGATCATTCTTTGGGCGGGCGTTTCTTATAAAACGGCAGGGAAGTCATCATGGCAAAACATTCGGTACAGCGCAAAAGAAAGAAAAGGGGCAATGGCTTTTCCTTTGGCAGAGCAGTGGTTCTGGTTCTCTGTTTTATTGGTGTCAGTTTTGGGCTGTATCTGTGGCAGGCGGCTTTCTCCATTGGGCAGACATCACCGACCGTGGACGATGATGATTTTCGTCCGACCATCGGTGAGCCGCCGTACCGTATTGTGATCGATGCAGGACATGGCGGCTCAGATCCGGGTGCAAGGGGAGTAGTGCAGGAAAGCGAGATGACCGCTGCCACAGCGGAGGCTTTGAGCGCCTGGCTGGAGCGTGATCCTAATTATATCCCACTGACCACCCGGGAAAGTTACGACAGCACCGCAAAACCTGCTGAGCGCGCCGCTGCCGCCAATGCACAGGACCCGGATCTGTTGCTGTCCATCCACGGCAATTCAGCACCCGAAGGCTCCAGCGCAGCCGGGTTTGAATGTTATCCGGCTGTTCCGGGACGAGCATACCATCAGGAGAGCTATTATTTTGCAAAGCAGCTTGCCGGGGCTATGCAGGCGGCAGGGGCCAGCCTGCGGGGACGCGGGGGAATCCGATATATCTATTACCAAGGGGAAGTAAAACAGCTGGTGGAGAGCAGCCACAAGGAAGTGCGGGTAGAGCGCAGCTTTACGATTCTGGAAGATGTAAATTGTCCAGCCGTGCTGGCGGAGCAGTGTTTTGTGACCAGCGATACGGACGTAGCCCAGTTCGGCAGTGAGGATGGATGCAAGCGGACTGCTCGTGCATACTATGAAGCGATCTGCGCATACTTTGGAAACCACACCATTGCCGGAAGAGTGATGGGTACATATGATCGGTCAGACCCTCTGAGATCTCAGAACCCGCAGCGGGAAGAGAGAGAGGAGGGTCTGATTTTTTGGATTGTCACATTTTCGTATAATGCAGGTTATGCGAAACATAGGGGAGTGGAAAAGCCCTCTTTTCTGGTTTTGGGCGTTTTTTAAGGCCGCCTCGGCTCAATCTGAGCTCTGGCGGCCTGTTTTACAATAACTGTGTATTTTTGCGTTTTTTTCACACACGTTTTTTCCCTGTTATTGATCTGTTACAGCATCCGGTTCATTACAACGACCGTATAGTCCTGCGTGTGATTTCTCAATCCGGTATCTGTGAACTGATTCTTTTTCCCAGAACGATTCACTTTGCTTGTTGCCATCCACGTAACCCAGCCGGAT
>ENA-OQES01000043-OQES01000043.1-human-gut-metagenome-genome-assembly--contig:-NODE-43-length-50262-cov-5.736591_pt1 | contig 50262 bp, 57 predicted proteins | sample MGYA00242798_ERZ504641 | MGnify/ENA primary metagenome ERZ504641 (study PRJEB26092, sample SAMD00036327) | human gut metagenome | host: Homo sapiens | study: EMG produced TPA metagenomics assembly of...
CTCGTCGATGGCGCTTTCGAATTCAGTCAGCTTGCTGATTTCCTCTTCGGCGGCCTTGTTTGCGGCCACTTCCACAGCTTGCGCCACTTTTTCTCGCATTGCCTCTTCGCTCATGACTACCTCTTTTTGCTAAGCGCCGTTTTGTAATGCCAAACAGGTTACCGGATGAAAATGACTGATTGGCTTCAAATGCCGGAAAGTGTCCATATTTTGGCGCACCATATTACCGCGGAACAGGAAAGGAGCGCGCATGACTCGACTTGGCGACGTTCAGCGCAATGAAACGCGTCGCGAAACGCGTTCAACGTTGCTGACGGCTTTGCTTTGGTTGGTCACCGCGGTCATTGTGGTGGCGATGTTGTTGCGCATGCTGCCGAATAATCTTGATGGCAAACGCTATGTGCCTCTGGTTGTTGCGCTGATGCCGTGGCTGGGTTTGCTTTCCGCTGTGATTGCGGTCTTTGCTCTGACGATTCGCCGTATCGGCAAACGAAGGGCGTTGGCTGCATTGAGCGCGGTATGCGTGGTCATACAGGTCGCTTGGCATTGGGGGTATATTGTGCCGGCTGCCAACCCTGTCGCACAGCCCATGGCAACGGTTCGTGTTATGACGTTCAACACGAAGCAGGGTGTTGCCGATGCACAACAAATCGTTGAAACAATACGCGAAGAGCATATCGAAGTCTTGGCAATGCAAGAGGTTTCTTCGGATTTGCTGAACAGATTGAACGATGGGGGGAATCGCGGATTATCTTCCATATTTCGTTATTCCGCAGCTTACATGGCATGATAATGGCGGTGTGAATGTGCTGTACAGTGCGTATCCGTTGCAGGAAACAACTGAGAATCTTATTCCTATAGAATCAAGCAGCATCCCTGCTGCAACCGTTGTGCTCAACGGAAGAAAGGTGAGATTCGGGTCGGTACATCCTTTTTCTCCGCGTCCCAGAAATCAAGGTTTATGGAATAAGAGTTTGGATTCTATCGCTCAATTACGGCATTATGACAATAATGAATCATATGTTTTGATGGGGGATTTTAATTCCACGTGGGATCATGCGAGTTTCAGATATTTGCTTGGTGATCGTTTCACTGACGCTGGTCAGAGTGCGGGGGAGGGTCTGCATATGACGTTCCCTGCAGTATTTCCGATTGCTGAAATCGACCATATTATTTACGACAAGGGCGTGCGTGCAACTGATCTTGCAACCAAACGGATTCAAGGTTCTGACCATCTCGCACTGCTCGCCACCCTAACCATTGCATAGCGGCGGAAAATGGCGGCGGAAACGAACTTCTGCGATAAACCTACAACTCAAGAAGCCCGCTCCTTTGTCGGGGTGTGTATGTTTCCTGCGGTATTTCTTAAGGGGTAAAACGGTTAAACCCCAAATTGTAATATCTATACCTGAGGTAAGATTAAGGATTGTAGTTTTCATTAGTTAGGTAGAGATACAAAGGGGTGTGCGGTATGCATATCATGTTCGTCTGTACAGGCAATATCTGCCGGTCGCCTATGGGCGAACTCTTGCTCACTCGCTACCTCGCTGGCACCACTGTGCAGGTTTCTAGCGCCGGCACGCGTGGCCTTCCGCGATGCCAGATGGATCCGTCCAGTGCCAGACTTATGACCAGCGTCAACATTGAACCAAGCGGATTCCGATCCCGCAGACTCACCCGATCTATGGCTGAGAGTGCTGATCTGATTCTCTGTTTCGAGAAAGAACAGCGCAAGGACATCGTTGCCCTCGCGCCAGGCGCGGTCCGTTATACATTTCTGCTTAACGACTTTGCCAACATGTGCCAATACTGCGCGCAAAACGGCATGGTAAGCGGACGGACCATCCAGGAGCGCCTCGCTTCCGTTATCAAAGTCTCCTCCATGATTCGTCCGATGCTGCCCACTCCCAAAGATATCGATGACCCGCACGGCAAGTCGTTCGATAAGTTCCGTATCGCGGCCAACCAGACCAATAATGCTCTGCGAACCATGCTGAAAAGCATGAAAAAGCATTACGGCGTGGGTATAGCGCCTGTACGCTCACAGATTTGTTCTGCGCAGTCCACTACCACATACAATATGTGGGCTTAGATGGCAGTGGCCGTCATGGTCGACGATTTCGTGCCGGCGCTGACTGAAAGCGCCGGCACGAATCGGTCAGTACTGGTAGTTGACCTCGTTGGTCATTTTGCCGGATGGTGTCTGATCGATGGTCAGGTCGTTTTCGGCCTTCGGCGAGGTGGTCACGTCGAAATCGAAAGTCACGCTTTCTCCGGGGGCGATATAAGCCACATTGGTGACCAGTTTTTGACCATCCATCACAGCATTGCTTTGGTCTCGCACGTCTCCGGATGAGGTGATCTCGCTGATGGAACCACCCTTTGGCGCGTAAAACAGCATACGCTGCGCAGACGTTCCCGGAGCCGCAACAGGCTTGCCCGTTACACCCGCCTGCTCGCCGCCCAGAATATAGCCGGTGCAGGTGGCCATTTCGCTGGAAGTCAGCGTATTGGTCAACGTGTAGGTGACATGGTAGGTTTTCGACCCATCGGCATTCTGACCGGTTTTGGTAATCTGCGTCTTACGGTCGATATACCATCCCAACTTCGACGGATTCTGTTCGTTGAGGTAAATGCCCACTTCCGGATCGGTTTCGCTGTCTGGAGTGCCCTTGGCGAGTCCGGCACCTTGGAAATATTTGGCTTCATCATCATGGAACGTGTATGCGTAGAAATGACGGTTCCTGGTTAATTCGCCGATGCTTTGAGCCACCTTCATCATCTTGGTGATGTCCATGTTGCTGAAGGCGTTGTTCATGATGGTGGAGGCGATGTATTCGAAATACGTGTCTTGTAGAGATACAGGAACTTCCTTATAGATGGTGTTGAGCATGTATTCAGCGGTATTTTCGCCGGTGAGCACAGTACCATCTTCCAGCGTCACATTGCCGTTGATCTCCACCATTTTCTGGATGAACACCGGATCGATAGATACGATGCCATCAACATCGCAAGCATATTGGGAACGCTGCCAGGCTTCATTCATCATTTCCGCATTGCGGGCGATGTCTGGCACCGCGAACGTATCGCGAATATCGAAGGAGAATCCCAGGGGCTCCTTGAACACGGCATGTTCCGAAGCATTGCCATTACTGCCGTTAATGAAGTCTCCATTGTGATGGAACTCACCGACCTGAATTTGTCCATGATCGGTCTGCAACGTACCCATGGAGCCCACCAGTCCGCCGCCGGAACGTTGTTCGGAAGTGGTCTGCGCCACCAGCAGATACGTTCGGGCACCGTTCTGTCCCAAGAAGGAGGGGAGCATCTGTAGCGCATTGTTCACTTGCTCCACCATGTCCGTAACCTTGGTGAACTGGCTGCGACTCTGCGAATATGCCTTCTTCACCATGCCGATACGTGGCTCAGGCAGATTGCTGAGCTTCGAATTCAACGACTTCACCTGCTTGCTTACCGAAGAGAAGTCGTCTTGCGCATCCACAATGGGCTGAAGATTCAACTGGCCATTCTCACCGCTGATCTGCGCGTTCGCAAGCTGTTGTACCACATCGGTGAGTGACGGCAGTGTTTGTTGCACCAAATCATCCACCACCTGAGTCATGCCCTGCACGTTGGTAACATCACCGCCCACAACCGGCATCTTCGACAGCATGTTCCACAGTGTTCCATTGGCAATATCTCTTGCCGCGGCGGTATGGGTCCGCGCCTGCTTGATCGCGGCATCCGACGCCTGCGCATCCTTCAACGTATTGACGTCGGTGATGGCCGAAAGAGACGAGACCGCCTGCTCCTCGTGAGCTTTGACTTCCTTCGCCTGCTTGTAGAAATTCAGACCGACGACGCCCCCGGCAATGACCAGCAGGATGAGCAGTGCCGCAATAACAAACAATGTATTGCGAAGCTTGTGAGAACGGGCGGCATGAGCGCTCGCATGTTGAGACATTAATCCCCCTCTGTTAGGTGTTCCAGCCTTTTTATCATGGCACATTCGTATGGATGAATAGTGAAAAAGCGATTGCTGCCTGATAAAACAGACTCTATTTCTAGGGGGTAGTGTAGCATTTTCTAAGGTTTTTGACATACGGAGATGAGGGGTTCAGTGACTTCCGCAGAGAACACTAACGTCCAGCAGGTTGTCGTTGCAGATGATTCTGAAGACGGCATCACGCTGATGGATTTGATGCGTATCATTCGCAAGCATCTGGTCACCGCTACCATCGTATTTGTGATGGTTTTCGCCGGGGTGACTGCGTACACCTTCTTGGTTCCGCCGAAGTATACCGCCACGGCTCAGGCTATGGCTACGTACAATGCATCCCAGGGGGATGATGCGGGCATTAGCCAGCAGTACACGGGTGGCACGTACATCGCTGGCCAGATCACGTCGTATACAACGTTGGCAACCACCGAAACCGTACTTGAGCCGGTCATCAAGGATCTTGGACTGGATACTTCGGTGAAGAGTCTGGCCGAGCAACTGACTGTCACCAATCCTACGAACACCGCGTTCGTGAACATTTCCGCGGAAGACGGTGACGCGCAGCAGGCATCCGACATTGCCAATGCGGTGGCGGTGTCCATGCAGAACGTGATTCAAAACGATCTGTATTCCGCGGCAGATAAGTCTCCGGTGAAGATCTCCATCGTGCAGAGGGCACGTGTGCCTGAAAGCCCGAGCTCGCCGAATAAGCCGCTGTATCTGGCGGTCGGTGTGGTCGCAGGTCTGGTGCTTGGCGTGTTCGCCGCACTGCTGAAAGACATGCTGAACACCAAGGTCGAGGAGACCTCCGACGTGCGCAGCTTGGTTGGGGCATCTTCCTTGGGTTCCGTGCCTCAGGATAATTCCCTGGGTGAGAAGCGTCCAGTGCTTGTCAGCCAGCCTAATGGCCCTATTGCTGAGGAATTCCGCCGTATACACACCAATATCGAATTCTTGCAGACCGATAAGGTTGCGGGCAAGGGGCAGCTGCTGGTCATTACCAGTGCGCAGCCTTCTGAAGGCAAGACCACCACGTCAATCAACGTGGCTGCGGCCTTGGCTGAAGATGGTGCTCGCGTGCTGCTGGTCGACGCCGATTTGCGCCATCCTTCCGTTGCACATCATTTGGGTCTTGAAGGTTCGGCCGGTTTGGCGCACGTGCTTTCTGGCCAGATGTCTCCGAAAGATGTGGTGCAGAACTATTGGAAGCCGACTCTGCATATTCTTCCTGCTGGTAAGCGTCCGGCGAATGCTGGCGTGCTTCTTGGATCAGACACCATGCGCATTATGGTCGAGCAGGCTTTAACCCAGTACGATTACGTTATTATTGATACCGCTCCGTTGAGTGTTTCCAACGATGGTATCGTGTTCGGACGTTGGGCCAAGGGCCTGGTTCTGGTGACCGGTCGTGGCGTGTGCGAGAAGAAGGAACTCAAGGAGATTTCCGAATCCTTGCATACAGCCAAGGTTCCGGTGCTTGGTTTCATCTTCAACTATGCCGATTCGAAGAAGACGCATTCCAAATCGAACTACTATTACTACTACGAGGATGCTCCGCGGAAGAAAAGCCACAAAAAGTAGCCGCAAGTAGTGTATATAAGGCGTGAATATGAGACCGGAGCGTGAAGCTTCGGTCTCATGCCGTAATAAGGAATCAACATGGGTGACAACAACAATACTGTGCCGAATCTGTCGCATCTTGTTTCGTCGGGAGACTCTTCAGGCTCTCAGGGCGAGCAGCAGACCAAGGCGCAGTCGGCTTCCGAGCGTGATGTGGTGGATACGTTCTGGGATATTCCACTGATCACCTTTTCGGAAGTTGAGTCGGCTGTGGAACGTGGCGAGGCATCTGATGCGGCTTATGCGCAGGCTGCAGCCACAAGCATGACCGCTGCCACGTCATCCACGCCGGTGAGTGATGCGCCCACGGTAAACCTTCGTGTTGAGGATTTTCCGAATAGTGCAGGAAAGCATATTTCTGGTGCTGAAAATGATTCCGCCTCGTCGTGCGAGCCTGATTCGACGTCTTCTTCGACCGCAACGCTCGATGTTGCACAGTCTGCTGATGCTTCACCATCTGCCGAATCTGCCGAGAGAACTGTTTCGTTTGCGTCTCCGGTAGAGTCGGCCTCTTCTGCGGATTCCACTATGCCGCTTTTTGTGGATTCCCCTGCCTCTGCTTCTACTACTTTCATACCTGAAAGCCTGCCCATGCCAGATGATCTGTCTGACATGGAAAACGATGAGCATGATCCATTGAGGCTTGTTCCGGTTCCGCCGAAGAAGTCACATCGCAAGACAATTATTATTACCGTTGCGATTGTGGCCATAGTGGCGTTGGTTGCCGCGGGCGTTGGATTTGGTGTTTGGCAGCGCCAGCAGTATGACCGGGGGGTCTTGAACGGAACGAACAGCACCGTACCGCGTTGAGCATGTGCCAAAAGTCTTCCAAGGCATATGAGAAGGCTATGAAGGAACACAAGTCGGCGTTGAAGAACGCCAAATCGTTGCAGAATGTGAAAAGCGATCAGGTTTCGGATGCGAAAACGTTGACCGCGTTGCAGTCTGCAGTGAAAGATGCGCAGAATCTTACGGCGGTGGGGGAGTGCAGTGCTGATTTGAGCAACACTGAACTTCGCCAGCGCAGTAAAGCCATGAACGAACAACTGCCTACGTTGCAAAGCCAATCCAAGAACTTGAATGATTCTGCAACAGCCGTTACGAACAGTCAGAAGGCTAAGGAGAAGCAAGACAACGCTGATGCGCTGAAGAAGCTTGAAACAGCCATCAATAATGCGCAGTCACTGCTTGACAATAGCTTGTACCAAGTGGCGGATGATTCCACGCGAGTGACGTTGCAGAGTGCCATTGACCATGCTTTGGAATTGTTCAATGGCAACAGTACCGATACTAATGCCATTAACCAGTCGATAACGGATTTGCAAACCGCATCTGATGATGTGAATGCTTCCATGAACGCGTTGGCTGCGCAGAATCAACAGCAGAAACAGCGGCAACAGAGCAATGCTGGCAATTCATACAACTACCAGTACACGCGGCAGCCTTCCGGTGGATTGACTCCCTCGGCTCCTATTACACCTGGCAATAATCCTGGTTCTGGTAGTAATAACTCTGGTTCTGATGCCAAGCCTGGCAATAACGGTTCTAATTCCGATTCCAGTAGTAATCCTGGTTCTGGTAGTAATCCTGGTTCCGGCAGTAATCCTGGTTCCGGCAGCGGTTCTGGCTCTGGTTCGCAGACTCCAAGCGATCAGGGTGTGCTCTGAACTTTTTCGGGGTCGCTCTTGCCGAGCTTTTGAATTTTCTTCTGCCCTAAGGTGTTATGCATTGGGAAATAGTGGGGTATGACGCGGTTCATGGGGTGTTTGTATCACCTGGATGGATCGCGTCGTTTTTTGGCATGCAATACTGACACATCAGTAAGAAAAAGTTTGCCTATAGTATTTGAATTGTGGTGTATCTTTTGCTGTTTATTATCATTCTTTACTTGTATAAAGAATTTCTGGGGAATTGCTGACATGATTGCGATACCACTGATAGAGAGTTAGTTACTCTACTATTTGTCTAGTTTCTTTCGGCAGTCGATTTGCTTTTTATGTAGATTGCGTGAGATAATTTTTCAACGCTGTAATATTGTTATTTTGCTTTTCTTTATCCCTCAGGGCTGAGGGTGGTCTACACGCATTGCGGTGCGTTTGAAATAGTTAATCACCGCTCCATGCAAGGAACGATCATGTATAAGCATGAAAAGCAGGCGGTCAAACGTCTGCAATCAAACCACATCCATATGTTGTCAACGCTTTCGACGGCGATTATCGCGTCTTTCTTGATTATCTCATTATCGGGAACGATGTTGTTTCCCGTGATGGCGTTTGCAGATGAGCCGCAGCCGGTCGCCCAAGTGGGCAACACGACCTATATGAGCGTGCAAGACGCGATTGGTCATACGTCGATGAAGAACAATACGGTCACATTGCTTGCCGATACTACGGAAAGCATCACCGTCACCCCACCGAAGATGGTGCGCGGGGTCACGCTCGAATTGAACGGACATGCGCTCAACGCCAGCAATACCACGGCAATCACCGTTCCTGCGAACATGCAGCTCACCATCACCGGATCGGGCACGGTTGTCGGCGGAGATAATCCCGCAATCGACTGCCGTGGAGCGTTGCGGATTCAAGGTGGTAACTTCACATCGAACACTACGCTCATGCGGTTCGCGGAAACAAACGGCACCTCTGCCGAGGCCAGTATTTCCGCAGGAACATTCACCGCACCAACACTGATCGGCATGTTGGACGATGCAGAACACCTCGGCCATGTGAGCATTCGCGGCGGTGAATACCATGGCGCAATCCCCGACGGGCTTGACACGCTTGTGCTCATGGGCGGCTCATTCTCCACTACGGAGAATCTCACACCCTACTTGGCCGACATGGTAGGCCTAATCCCAAACGGCGACGACGGCATGTTTGATATCAGTGAGCTGGCTATTTCAAGTGATTACCCCACGTAGCACTTGAGCAAGGCTCAACCTTGCAGAATCTAACCAACGACAGTCTGCTAGACCTCACCAGAACCAAACTGAACGGTATTTCCGACTATCGTCTCGTAGCGGATGCCGAGCAACTGCAAGCTCTGAACAAGCAGATCGAGCTTGCGCTGCAGGCAGTCGCCAAGCGAAAAGCGTTTGATGCGGTAAGCCAAACCGTCACCATCACTGCAACACGCAATGCTGAAACCGCCGATGGGGGAGCGGACCCGCAATTCCGTACCTCCGGCCATGATGAAATCAGCACGCAAGTAACAGTGAACATCAAATCCATAGCCAAGTCAGAAGGGCCAGACAAGCCGAACGAACCTGGCAAGCCCGCCGAGCCCAAGCAGCAGCCGGACATGCCCCGTACCGGCTCCGCAATCCAAGCGCTCGCCGTCGCATCGCTTCTGTTGCTGGTTGCTGCCGCCGTCTGCGCATTCATAACGAACCGACTGCGGTCTTCATAACTGCACAAGCTCGAATCTGCCATATATAGGCGAGACATGGGCAAGAATCCGGATGCTATTGAGGCAGCGCACATGGCATTGCATCTAATGAAAGCCGACATGGCGATCTACGGTTATCCGGCGGTAGCCATCCATTGAGGAATGGTGCAAAAGAATGGTGAATTACTCTAAATAAAGGTGATTTCCAAGACCATATCTGCGCAATTCGCGTCAGTGGGACAAAGTCTGAATTGTGCAGGCACAGCGCCTTCTTGCTTATCTGAGCCAAAGATACACGTGGCTTATACCGCATAATAAAGGCCTAGTTTGATGGAAACTAGGCCTTTATTCCGGGGAAGTCTCAGAACGCCATACACCTCAACGTCGAGATCTGTATATCATCTAAGATTCGACCTGATAACGAAATGTCCACTAAAGGAAGATCGCAATAAGAATCGCTACTGCGAAAGCCGCGACGGCCACAATCCAAGGTGTGATTCTTGCCCACCGTTCCTTGGGCTTCACTACTGCGGTAATCAATGCAACGAGGGCGCCAAAACTACCTACTGTAGTAAGGTTAAGTACAAGAACTTGGGAGAGGCATTTGCCAGCAGCGACGACATTCACATTTACCAATGTGAAGATAGCTGCAAAAATAGCCATGAGTGCCAGGACGTTGGCATACATATGCTTTTCAATATCCCGAACCTCATCGGTCTTCTTGTCAATCATCTCAATTTCATTTGCATAAATGTCTTTGTATCCACCCAAACCCCGGTAGTCGAGTTCGTCGGAGAAGCTACCTTTGTAAGGGTGCTCAACGTTACCTTCAACTGTTTCAAAAAACAAGTTGGGCAATACCGTCGCTCGTGCTCAAGGTGATTTGGTCGCTGCTCATATTTGTCACGCGGAAAAACACTCTAGTGTGATGTCCTGGGAAATAAAGAGGCGCATCCAAGCTTAGGCCTTGACGAATTCGAGAATTCCTCAGCAACACTCTCGCGGCTATGTTCTCGGGTAGCTTGATAACTTCGACCGTAGAAACATATGTAGAATCACCTGGAGATAGAGTAACTTTTTCAAGGCTCTGCCTTTCCCTAGTGTGAAACGCTCTAGTGGTAAGGTCGTAGGAAACAGGCCCAAGATTTTCGCTTCGCGTTTCGGTCAAGACGCCACTGCTAATCAACTCACGGATTTTGCTATCACTCAATAACACTTGGAGCCTCCTTGGTAAAAAAGCTATGCTACCATAATAATGCATCATGTAGATACTTTTAGCTATTCCATTAGCTTTTTCCATTTAATGAGTTTGTATTGTTAAATGTGAGAGGATAAGGGGCTGCGTGATTAACTCCAAGAAAATGTCCGCAGCCCCTTTCTGCATGCATGGCATGAGAAAATGACTCAACAAGTAGTCATGCAATAGAACAGCATGGAGAAGGGCAAGATATCAAGAGCCCAAGGAAGGCGGAGCCGATCAATCGGCAGACCAAAAGAATGCATGACCATGATTGAGAGAAAGCTGACCGTGGCAAGCGTCGCGGCAACAGCCCAATCATGCAGGATCGCTCTCTTTGGTTTGACGAGGGTAAAGGTTCCGAGGAACAACAGCTCCGTGACAAACAGACAGGATAGGAACCAAAGCACAGCATTCTGCGGATAATTACTGATTCCGGCACGGGCGAGAAAAATGTTCGTCAACTCATTCGTGACGGAACCACTGGCAACCCCCCCCTAAAGCGCCCTTCGATAAGGGCCCAGTACACGAAAGTCACTATTCCGAAGAACAGATACGGTATGAGATGTCTTGCAACCTTCTTCTTAAACGAGTCCAGGAATTGTCTTTCGTGGAACAACATGACTGAGATGATGAAGAACAATGGCATGTGGAATGAAAAAACCACGACACCAGACCGGCAGATGTGATGCGTGTCCCAAACAACTAGTAGTACGCCAAAGCCGCGTAGCGAATCGAGTGCAGCCAGCCTAGAACTTTATGCCATAGTATAATCTCCTCATTTACTTTCTTTTCTTTACAAAACACAATACATCATTATCCAAGCATTATTCAAAAACTTCGTTGAGGCAAAATTCCCATACTGTAATTAAACTCCCCGCTTCTCAATCTAAAAGCATCGCAACCAACGGTCACATTAACTTATCATATAGCGAAATTGTATGGTAAAATACCATTTCCATTAACTGCCAATGTGTGCAGGAACAATGTAAAAAATCAAAAAGATAAATATAATATCTTTATAAGCATTTTATTTTTTCTGTAATATAGTATTCAATATAGTACGGTATGCTAAGAAAATTAAGCAAATAAAACAATGCAGAAACTCTCTGACCTAGTGGTATAAACAGACCAATCATAATAGCTATGGATCCTATGAAATGTAAATTTCTAAAAATATTAAACCAATGATCATCCTCTTTAGATTCCGTAAACAAATAAACAAAGAAGAAACCTACAAATAGTAAAGATGATAATGAAAATGCTTTGCTGGGATCTGGCCAGTAGCCGGATATATAATTCTCATACTTTGTCCCTTTGAGTAAAATGCCAATAACTGCAACGAAAGTAGGTACGAGAACAGCCGAAGCGAAAAAACGGGACAAATATATTTTTTTGTCAAGCTTTAGATAGAGGAGAGTGATAACAACAAAATAAATTAGAGCGGAATAATGAAAACCTACCGCTATACGCAACCAAGGAAAAAGCTGCAAAAAGACTCTGTAATCGTTTTTTGCCATCCATATTTCTTTCCACAAACAATAATGCACAACAGAATAGTGCAGTAGCTATTGTCTGGCGAACCACATTAAATGAGTATAAGAAATACCCACCACACAAAAAATGAAACAGTCAGTAGAACTTTTGAACATGGCATATTATATATAACAATATATATTAAACCTATGAATATAAAGCTTGTAACAATAAATATAGACTGATACCAACTACCTGCAAAATCAATGCATAGCTTGTTAAGCCATAGAAATATTGGCTCCATTGGTGGAGGTGTGCCATTATATATCTGTTTATAAGTTGGAACATATGTAAAAAAATTAATCTGTTCCAACTCCATATCGGAATCCAGATATTGTGAATAAATCAAAAAATCAATAGCAAAGGTAAAACCTCTGCTCTTTTATTTAATTTATCTGCAACACATACCAAAAGTATGCAGCAAAAAAGCAGATGTTATATAAATAAACATTCTTTTCCTTATTTTGATGTTTTATATTCACAAAAAGGGGTTTTGTTCAAGAAAATTCATCCCATAGAACAAACAGCATAGCCGGTTGATCAAATACGACTAACGCTTCATAAACCATTGCCATACATGTCTAAAGACATCCGCCCTTGAGACATGTATGGCAGACCAGACGCAAACAGAGCTCCGTAAGCCACGGCCAATCCGCGAAACTTCTTCATCATCAATAAAGTTCGGTTTGGATGACGAAGAATTACATATGCAGTAAGTAGCAAATTCAGCGTCAATGGCAATCCGGCAACTTGCGCTCCAGCTTTGAGCAATGATGTAGTGACGAAAACAGAGAGTGCATCCATGGAAGACTCCTTGCTGATTATGCGACTATCTGATCACGCAGATGCAAGTACGCGAACGGGAATATCAGTCTGTGGTTACTGCAAGACCGAGGTAATATCTGAGCCTTGGAATCGAGTGGACCGACAGGTACGTGTTTCGTCCAAGAAATGTCCAACTTCGATATACATGACGGGTACTTCGTTATCAGGCAAATGCAAAAGTTTGCGGGTTTTCTTTTCTGCAGTTGCCGTAAACATGGTATTGAGCGGACAAGCTCCAATTCCCAGAGATTCCAAAGATAATAGTAGTGACATTCCGAACAGGCCACCGTCGGTATATCCCTCATTGCGCTCATAAGATGTCATAAACGCGCGCAAGTCAGAAGTAATCATCAGCAATGCGGGAGGGGCTGGATATCCATTAACACCACCTTGAATGTGCAAAGCCTTTGCGATAACTTCCTTGTCGAGAATGACATGCACTCTAGTGGGTTGCCTGTTACACACTGATGGAGTGCGCATGGACATCTGAATTGCCTGGTTAAGTTCGTCTAGGGACACCGGCTCATCAGCAAATTCACGAACTGAATGTCTATTTTCACTTAACGCAGCGAAGGAAAGATCTTTGTTATTGAGCTTGTCACTTTTACGGATAGATATGCTTCCACCATCGTTTGATTCGGCATTCATAATTCGTTGCCACTGATCTGTAGTGAATAACGATTGCTGCCAAGAAATATCTTTCTCCGCATCGAGATGACGCTGCATGTACTCATGAAGCGCAGCAAGACTTTCTTTGTACACAATGTTATTAGCGAAATTCAGATCTGCTTGTTCCAGACGCGTAAGCAGGGTCGGAAGCTCGTTAAAAACTTTTTTCCCAAACCCATAGCGAAAATTGTGATGGCTCAGCCCCTTTTCAATTTGATGGCTGAGAAACATCACTCGTGTCTCGATTCTTACTCGTTCATGGGGCATAATGCGAGAGTAGCTACGATTAAACCGCTTGGCTTGTGCCCACGAATCTTGATGTAGATGAATGCTTTGACGCAGATTCTTGAGAGGAACGATAAGCGGTTTTGGCATCCACTGTTCTACAGTGCTCTTCCAATTCATAATGACATTCCTTTGGACTCTTGATTAATGCTGATTTAGTGGTTCCGATACGCTGCTGTGTAAATAAGCTAATGACTGTTTACGTAATGAAGCGAGTAGAGTATTCGGCTGTGTATAGTCGATGTGGTTGCTTAGCAGGTCGCCACTGGTAACATGCCTGTCTTTTAGTGCCAGCGAATTCAGCAGGTCGAGCATGCGTGAGTTTGTGGTCTGCTTAACTGTAAAGAAGTGGAATGGTTTGTTGTACACAATAGAGAACACAGTGCCATGGAATGAATTTGTCACCACGGCTTTCGCATTGCGAATAAGGTTCACAAAAGTGTTAGGGGAAGCATTCCAGAAATAACGGTCCTGATTAAGTGTGTAATCTTCGATGGCAGTACCGATGGTATAGACTTTCACGCCTAGCTTCTTGGCAAGCCGACGTGCGTAGGCATATACCTCTTTCTGACGGTTGTAGCCGTATACCAGTACGTAATCTTCAGTGGGAGTGCAATCGCTGGCGTCGGCGATTACGTCCCAATCATCCTTCTCAAGCAGAAATACTGGGTCAATGACGGATTGAACATTACTAATGCCGAGATCTTCAAGCATGGGCACCGACGACGGTTCACGTACAGACACGGCATCGAAATTGGAAATCAACCGACGATAACGATCTTTCTGATCGTCAGGAATTTCAGGCATGGCAATGCTGGCAGCATACGCTACTTTGCGAGCGCCCGCAGGCGCAAATGACAGGAAGAACGCATCATCTTTACCATTAAGCTTGTTCTTACAGTTCCAAATTTGGTCGCTGCCACAAATATAGACGTCGGATTGGGGGGTGTCGGCCTCAATCTCGGCAAGGGTGCGGTAAGTTTTGGTACTCATAGGTACATAGTCCTCAAGGAACTTGCCGAACACTTTGCGCCCCTTGGTCAAATCAGGGAAGCGTACGATGGTACGAACCATACGAATGGGCAACGGTTGTGTGGATGTGTAGTAGTACTTGGGATTGTAATCCAGCACCTTGGCATCCACGCCCATCTTGCGTAGAGCGGTGTTCAAGCCGTAAGTTTGCAGAACCGCGCCATAATTAGTTGGTCTGCTGCAAGTAATGGTGTAAGAAGTAATTAAGTCTTTCATAGAAGCCTCTTTCTCTGTGCCGACTGTCAAGAATTTGATTCAACGTATTCGAGTAATGCTTCATAGCCGCTAAACATAGGTTCGCTTTGAGCAAACGCCTGCCATGAACGTTCGGTATTGTTATCAAGCCGGAAGACCTTTTGGAATGTCTCATTCAGCTGGGTATTCCTAGGCTCAAACAGCCAGAAGAATTCCCGAAGCAACATTTTTTGGCGGCCGTTTTCCATATGTCCGCTCGTACTCGCGTACTAATGACACGACTTCATTTAATTGAAGGTTGCGGCGTTTATCGATATATGCTTCCAAGGAAGAGATTTTCTTTGCCGGAGCGCCGGCATATACAGCGTTCCCCTCCAAACGGCCTGTCACCACGCTACCAGCTCCGACGATGGTGTTGTCGCCGATCTCAGCTCCTTTGAGAATCAACGACTTTTGACCGATGAAAACATTATTGCCAATATGAACCGTTCCGCATGACCCCAGCACTTCACCCGTAAGGCGTTGTATTACTGCCCAGCTATAGTCATGTTGCAAAATAGAGCAGTCTGCGGTGATATGTACGTTATCGCCGATTTCAATCATCCAAGGTCTCTGAGTGTCGATTCTGATAGACCATGGCGTGTATAGATGCACATGTTGCCCCACGTGCATCCCCTGGCTTCGGAGCCATGATACGTATTGTTCCGAGGAAGCCTTGTGTCCATAAACTAACCGCATCGCAAGTTGTTTAATGCTCATATTCTTCACTTACTCCGTTCCGGATGAATGCGCTTATAAAGTAGGAAAAACACGCCGTAAAGCGTTGTGGAGATGGCCATGAGTTTGAGCTGTAAGCGACGCCCATGAGGGAGCGTTACGGATTCAGTAATAGCTTTTATGTTTTGCCTGATGAAAGCACGAGTATCTCTCGCGAAATCTCGCCATTGCCGTTCTTTGGCGTGCCCTGTGACAAGAGCCTGATCATAAAGGCTTACCATGCTTCTCATCTGTCCGTATAGCGCGAAAGGAAGCTGTTCAGGGAATTTTTGACGTACCAGCTCCACCATGTTCCTGATAGCTTTGTAACTACTAGGGGTAACTTCAGACGGTGTATTAGATACACTGCCCTCTATTTGTCGATAATGGTATAGCGGTGTCGAATCGTAAGTAGTTCGCTTGCTGGCAGCAAGTACATCATAAGTGAATTGATAATCTTCCCCGACTCTTTGACTTTCAGGGAAACGAATATTTCCGAGTACGGAACGTCTAATGAGTTTGCTCCAAGGTGCTATCGTCTGGTATCCCGGCAAATTGACGTATTTGAAAGATTCTGAAGTACTCATTATTAAATGGACATTAGGTTGGCAAAGATAAACCTGATGCCCATCAGAGTATTCCATGATGCTGCCGGTCATAGAGATGTCTGCGTCATGTTCTTCAAGCGCCCGTTGCAAAACTTCATACATGGTCGGTTCCAGCCAATCGTCAGAGTCGACGAATCCGATAAGTATGCCCCTGCTGGATTCAATGCCATTGTTTCTAGCGTTTGCTTGCCCTCGGTTCTCCTGATGAATGACACGGATCCTGCAATCTCTTGCCGCCCAAGCATCACACATATCAGGGCAAGCGTCCGGAGAGCCATCATCGACCAGAATGATTTCCAAATTTCGATACGTCTGGTCGACGATTGACTGTATACAACGGTCAAGATAACGTTCAACCTTGTACACAGGAACAATCACTGAAATCAGGGGGAGATCTTCAGTTCGGGTTTTCTCAGGCATGGCAGATGGATTAGTATTCATGCTGTGTACTTCCTCCTTGTGAATATCAGAGTGATAAGAGGCTTAAGTTCATAACATTGCACGAATGCAATAAGCAGCAGACAAATCGATGACCAGAATAGATAATGGCTACATTGATTCGCGGTTACCAAGGACTGGACAGTCAGCAGCGTCATGGTAATGGCCGTAGGAATCGGCCTCATATTGATGGACATCAGACGACGCACATCAATCACACGAACCACGAAAATCACCAAGCTACCGACAAACACGCCGAATGCAGCAGCTGAAATACCCCAGTCATGTACGAGGACAGCGGTAAATGCGAGGCATGCTGCAGCTCCCACAACTGTAGCCACAAGTAACGGCTTTGTACGCATATAAGCCTGATAAATTGTGCCAAGAAAGTTGTTGATAGCACTAAGATAAAAGGCAAGCACAAGAATGGATATAAGAGGCCATGCCGAGTAAAACTGGCGCTGCATAAGCACCCTAGCGATGAACGGAGAGAGTGTGATTACTAATGCGCTTCCTACCGACATCAGGGCTTGATACACACGCCAGATTACATCATAGAAATGCTTGAGCCCGGAGCTTTTAAACTCTTGGAACGTGGAAAGTTGCCAAGCCTGTTGAACAATCTGTTGAAGCACATTAAGCAAATTAGGAATCTTTGAAGCTGCAGCATACAAACCAGAAGCGGAAATACCCAGTACACCTGTAATAATGAAACGACTAACTGTCGTCTGAATCTGGTTGCACAATGAATTCGGAGCCAATGGCAGCGAGTAGCGCCAAAGCTGCCTACGAAGAGACGCGTTATTTCGCCATACTGTAAAATCGATAAACTGATACTGCTTACCGGCGAAAAGATATACCAGGATCGCTGAACCATTGCCTACGATATAAGAGTAGAAATACCCCATAAGACCGAGATTCATTCCGGCAATCAACACATAAGCAAGCACGCCCATAATAAGCGCAGACAATATTGAGGCGTAAGCAATGAGTTTCATCTGATCCATAGCCCTAGCGACAGTACCCATCACAGAGGGAAAACACAACGCCGCATAGGACAACAGGAACCAAATTTTATATCTACCTAGCCCACCAAAAATAGGCAAATCAAATACTGGCAGAATAATTGCCAAAAGCACACAGCTTGCCAACATAACCAGCATGGTTTCGGTAATATAAAACGCGGCTTTTGACTTATCATCGAGCGTAAAACGGAGCATGCCTTCGCTGATGAGCAAAGTTAGTACAGGGAATAATGTGGTTACCATGATGGTAGCCATGTCCATGATGCCGTATTCCTCTGTAGACAGGTACAGGGTATATAACGGCATCAGTATGAATGCCATCAGTTTAGTGGCTACTGCGCTGAGTCCGAAGATGCCGACATTGACTAGTAGATTCTTGTACTTACCCACGTAGTCACCTCAGGATACTGGCTAATTGTGCCATGTATGTTTCTTTATTGAATTCGGAACGTAATGTTGTTTTACGTGCGCCCATGGCATCACGTTCGTCGGAGCCTTGAGCAATCTTTGTCATAGCATTAGCAAGCTGGTCAACAAGTTGATCGCTACGTTCAAGGATGATGGCTGACTGCGCATCGGCGTATTCGGGGATGCCTCCGGAACGAGTGGTGATGAGCGGCTTACCAGAAACCAAGCTTTCGATTACCGCGAGGGGTGCTGGATCGTCCCAAATTGACGGTAGCACGCAAATATCAGACATGGCGTAAATGGCGGGCATATCCTCATAATTCACGAAACCAGTAAAGATAATTCGATTCTTTACAGTTGGATTCGACGCCAGATCACGAAGTTTCTGTTCGAATGGACTTATGATATTTGAATTAAAGAAGAAAGCTCCGGCAATAACCAGCTTGGCATTGGGAACTTTTTGCGCTACTTCAGTAAACGCTTTCAATAGTTCTTCGGCACCTTTTTCCGGAGTAAGGCGCCCGGAAAACAGGAAAACAATATCATTTTCGGCTATATTGAATTTCTTTCGAAATTCAATCGCCTTGCTATTAGCCTCTTCCGAGCCAAACCGGCTTGTGTCGACGCCATTACGCCATACGGCTTTCTGATCTTCGCGCAGGCCAGGCTCACCATGCTCTTTTAAGTATGTGTCAAGCGTGTCAACAATATATTTGGAAACTCCAAGTACTTTTTTGACTTTGGAAATCTCTTTAATGCAACCGAAATCATTAAGAACTTCGTTATGCAGGTGATAATACACTTTTCCCGCATATCGTTCGGAATTGCCGTGCTTTTGCATGGTCATGAACAGCGTGGCGTGGTTTTCGATCATTACCTTGTCGAAAGCCGGACTGCCATTCTTTGTGGGCTGTGCGAGTTTCTTGGAAACCTTGTTGATATACCACAGGCGTTGCGCAATATATCGATAGCTCATGAGCTTCTTCTTGTGAAGCACATGCTTGGCTGTCCAATAAATGCAGTGATCCACTGCGCGAACCAGCAATGGTGTCTTGATAAAGCAGAAATTAGTATACTTGAAATTACCTTCACGCGTTATCTGATCTACGCCGGGTGCCCAAGAAGAAAAAACAGTGAAATCAAAATTAGGAGTTTTCTCATTCTCTTGAACCATCATCATGTCCAGCGCTTCGACAGCTCCGCCGAGAACGTTAGGCACTGGCAAATAACCTGAAGTGATTACAGCAACATGAGGATTCACAGTGTTTCCTCCCACCCATTCGCGCTTTCCGCACTGCTTACGTACAAGAAAGTCAGACGATTCGCGCTAGCTGAAATGTCATATTTTTCAGCGCATATATTTGATGTTTCGATCTGCCGATTCGCTATTTGTGAGGAAATGTTGAGTACAGTTGAAATCCAAGAAGATTTATTGTCCAAGCTTATGAAAGATGTTTTTCCGGAAATATCAGCTTCGTGCGGAACCTGATCGCTGAGGACACAGGGGCATCCGGCGACCTGGGCTTCGATGGCGACCATGCCGAGACCTTCATAACGGCTCGGCAGACAGAAAGCATCGAACGCCTGGTAAAGGTGGTTGACGTCCGTGCGCTGGCCCAAGAACAGAATGTGGTCACCAATGCCGAGTTCTTGGGCGTGCTGCTGTACGTCTGGCCTGTCTGGACCGTCACCAACGAACGCGAGCATCGTGTCCGGCTTCTGGGGAAGGAGTTCGGCGAGAACGTCGACAAGGAAAGCCTGATTTTCTGCGGCATGAAACGACCCACATGGCCAATCAGGAACATGCCATCGGCTATGCCGAGTTCCTTGCGGGTTTCCTGGCGAAGGACTGGGTCGAAATGGAACTTCTCCAGTTCGATGGCGTTGGGAATCACCGTGAAGTCAGCGTCTCTGCCGAACAGCCATTTTCCGGCGTATTCACTGCATGCGAAACGTTCTGTAGGGTAAAGGTTCGAGAGCGGACGCAGTGCAAGCTTCATCAGGTTCTTGGCAAACTCGCCCTTGCCCATCGTGGAATGCGAGTGGGCGATACGGACCGGCACTCCAGCCTTTTTTGGCCGCAGACAATGGGAATACACTGAGCGTGTTGATATGGCTGTGCACGATCGGCCAGTGTTCCTCATGGAAAAGCCTGACCAATTCCTTGCGGTAGCGAAGGGGATGCTGGTATGGAGGGATGTGGAGAACGCGGCCGCCCAACTCTTTGATTTCCTCTTCTGGAACGCGGGTAGAATCGTCATCCACTAAAAAATCGAACTGCACTTTGTTGCGGTCGATATGGCGGTAGTAGTTCATCACTACGGATTCGACACCACCGCCAAGCATTTTCCCCATGACTTGGGCTACACGAATCGGCACTGGATTACCGTCCTCGAACCGGGACTAAACCGACGTAACGGCCGTTATCGGCTCTTCTTGCAATCGATCGACCTGTGGCCGGCATGCGAGTCCCGTCCTTTCCTTCCAAATGAACCCCGAATTGGTGTTTTTCAAGCGCAACGCGAACCGCACAGGAACTGCCAAATCCCGTTCATTATCTGACAGCACTGATTTTTGCATCCCCCTTAGACACGCCCAGTCCCGCCACATACCTCAGAGATGCTCTTCACGGGTTTTCCATGAACACTTTGCTTGTTCGCGACTTTGAAGGCCTTGCTCAAAACCTGATTTTGACGCCTCTCTTATGGTTCCGAAAATAGACAAAGAGCCGATAACGGCCGTTATGTCGGGTTTGGCGGGAACGTCGTCCGTACTCCGCTTTCCGAGACCGTTACGGAGGTCCGTGGGATTTGAGCGAGTCGATCCGCATAGCAGTCGCAATGCACAAGCCGTACCGCACGCCCGACGACCCGGCGTACCTGCCGCTCCACGTCGGCGCGGCCCTGCACCCGGACGTGCTGCCCGGCATCCAGGGAGACGACGAGGGAGATAACATCTCGCGCCTCAACGCAAGCTATTCCGAACTGACGGCCCTGTACTGGATGTGGAAGAACTGCGACGCCGACTACAAAGGCCTCGTGCACTACCGCAGGCTGTTTGCGTCCCCCAGTCTCGCGAACCGACTGCGAAAAGACCGATTCGTTCGAATCGCATCCGGTAAGGAGATTAGGGAAGCGCTGAAAAAGACCGGCGCAGTCGTGCCCCGTAGTCGGAACTACTATATCGAGACGATGCACTCGCACTATGCGCACACGCTCGATGGATCCCATCTGGACGTTATGAGGGACATCCTCATGTCGAAGGCTCCCGAATACGTTCCCATGTTCGACAGGTGCATGGCCTCGACCAGCGGTCACATGTTCAACATGCTCGTCATGCGCGCCGACCTGTTCGACGCGTACTGCGCATGGCTCTTCCCTCTGATCGACGAATTGGCCTCCCAGATCGACGCCTCGGCATACACCCCATTCGAGAAACGTTATCCCGGCAGGGTCAGCGAGCTCCTGCTGGACGTGTGGCTCAAAACAAACGGACAGGATGTCGTCGAATTGCCTCTTACCAGCCCGGAACCGACCGACTGGGGAAAAAAACGGGCAAGGGGCTTCCTCATGGCCAAGTTCGCCGGCAGGAAATACGCGAAGAGCTTCTGATTTATATCGGCAAATCAGAAAGGAATCAAAGATCCTTGTCATTTTGTTTTTTATTATTTCAGTCTTCACTATATATTTGGACTATTTTGCCCACAAAGATATATCAAGTCCTGTGATCGTTTTCACCTCTTTATGGCTGTTCATATGTACCCTCGCATCATTGCGACTCTATGGATTTACTGGTTATTCAGAAAAGACAATTGGCTATATTACCTGCGGCAGCGTGGCTTTTTCTTTAGGTGCCTTTTCTTCGACACTTGTAAACAAACAGACTACCAAGCAAACACGGTATGCCCACTTGCGCGGAAAAAATCTTCAAACGAGCGACGGCAATCAACAGCAGCTATGCTTCACATTTCTTGAAATAATATTAGCGCTAGCTTGCATAGGTAGTGCACTATCTCTCTTTTACTCACTAAACGCATTCAGAAGCGGCGCTTCCTACATGGAAGTGCGTGGCAGTCGTTTAGGATACAATGACGAACAGGCATTTTCGAATCCAATCGTTGGATTGTTTGTCACTTACTTTGTGGTCCAGCAATGACAGTGCTCATACCTATTGCAATCGTCTTCCTTTTTCCAAAAAACAGCACCAAAAAATTTAGCCTCATTGGTTTTTTTGTGTGCTCTTGCAGATGTTATTTCCAGTGGTGGTCGTATTCAAATAATATATATAGTCTCACAACTGATAGCAGCTTTTTTCTATTATAGAAAAACTATTTCCAGCAAAACAAAGAAAATCATAAAAAATGCTACAATTGTAGGAATTGTAATGCTATTTGTCCTAACATCACTTAGGACAAGTCAGAATTTCTTGCAGGCGATATATGCCTATTTTACATTACCTGTAGGTCTTTTTTCATATTACACCTCAATTGTTGATGTAAATAATTTTGAATCTTTTGGCGCGGCGACATTTTACCCCCTATTCTACGTTCTTGCGTCTGTTATCAGCATTTTTTGGAGCCAAAACGTCGTTTTTGGATAATTTAATCTATTACGTCGGATTACCACAAGAAACTTGACGTCAACCTTATTCCCAACAGGATCCTACAATGCCTTCTGTTCTTTATTTTACTTTTTTTTATCTTGATTTTCGAATTGTCGGAATAGTTCTTTTTTCATTGCTTTATGGCTTCATATCAGGATATGTATATAAAAAACAAAGAACTAGAACTAATGACATATGGTTCATGTTCTATCTGCTCATATTACAAACCATTGTAGGCTCTTTCATGATTTTCCAGCTTGGAAATACAAAATTCTTCGTAAGTCTTTTATTTTTGGAATTGCGATTCTCCTTGGGAAAAAAGAGATAAAAGAGGAATCATGATGAAAGATAAATCACCCGTCAACATCGTGGTGCCGGTCTACAACGTCGCTGACCTGCTGTCCCGATGCGTCGACTCACTGCTCGCACAGACATACGAGGACGTACGAATCGTCCTGGTCGACGACGGGTCCACAGACGACTGCCCCGCAATATGCGACCGATATGCAGAACAAGACCCGCGCATCACCAGTCTCCACAGGACGAATGGCGGGCTCTCAGCTGCCCGTAACACGGGAATCGACCACGTGTTCTCAATCGAAGAACCCTCGCGCGGACGATACATAGCGTTCGTGGACTCCGATGACTGGATCGAGCCCGGATACGTCGAGTCCATGCTCGAGACGCTGGAGGCGTCCGGCGCGGACGCGGCGCAGTGCGGACATTTCGTCTCCTACGCGCCGGACAACGAGGACGACAAGGACCCCGCCTACACGCGCGCGACGCTCGACCGTGCGCAAGCAGTTGAGAGCCTGTGTCGCAACGGCCTGTGGGACGTGACCGCATGGAACAAGCTGTACCGGCTCGACCTGTTCAGACAGATACGGTATCCGGAGGGGCTCTTGTATGAGGACACCGCCACTACATACCTGATCACGCAGGAATGCGACAGGGTCGCGGTGGACATGACACCCCAATACCACTACGCGCAGCGCTACACGTCCATCGCGAACGGCACCACCTGGAAGGACAGCAAGCTGGACCTCGTGCTCGCCGGCGACCGGATGGCCGCATGGGTGTGCGAGCACTATCCCGACCTTAAAACGGCCGCAGCTGAGAAGCGGGCGTACGTGCGCCTCTCCACGCTTTCCCAGATGGTCAACACTGGTCATCATGACAAGGACCTCGCCCGAAGACTGCGCCGGGAGGTCCTCTCGGTTGCACCAACCGTGCTGTGCGATCGTAGGGCGTCGAAGCGCGACAAGCTCGGCATTCTCGCCCTGCTTCCCGGCTTCTGGTGCTATCGCGCCATCTGGAGTCGCTACTACGAGGCCAAACGAAACAGGACCGTGGCCGGTCCGACCGGAACACCCGACACGACAGGAAAGGAACAATCATGACAACAGCGGCGGTGATCACGCTCCATCAAGTCGACAACTACGGCACACAGCTTCAGGCATACGCCACGCAGGAGAAGCTGAAGCAGTATTTCGACAACGTCGTTCTCATAGACTATCGGCGTCCCGATACGTATGGCAAAGGCCTGGTCGACTCCTTCGCCAAAAGCAATCCGGTAAAGGCCCTAGCGTTCCTGCCAACCTACTTGCTGTGGAAGAAAGTGTTCGACGGCTTCCGCAGCGAATATCTGAACCTCACGGAAAAGACGTATCTCAGCGAATCGGATTTCAAAAACTTCAACGATTTCGCTGACGTGTACGTTTCCGGCAGTGACCAAGTGTGGAATTCCGGATGGAACAAGGGAGTCATTCCATGCTTCTATCTGGACTTTGCCCCTGACGGGAAAAACCCCAAAGTACGCGTATGCGTCCAGCTTCGGACGAAACCATCTCGACGAGAGCGAAGTCAACCAGTCGAAGAAGTACATTGATCGTTTCGACATGATCTCCGTACGAGAGCAGAGCGGCGTTGATATTCTGAACGATCAGTACGGATACCACAACGCTGTGCAAATCGTCGACCCCACGCTGGCGATGCCGGCATCGTTCTGGCGTTCCATCGCCACGAAACCGCGGGTTAAAGGCGACTACATCCTTATCTACAACCTGAACCGCAGCAAAGAGTTCGACGGATATGCGGATGAACTGTCACGCAGAACAGGCCTGCCTATCTACCGATTCTGCACCCGCGTGGACCAAGTATTCCGCAACGGTAAAAGCCTCGTAGTGCCTGAAATTCTCGATTTCGTTTCCCTTGTGGACAACGCGAAATACGTGCTGACTGACTCATTCCACGCGACCGCATTCTCCATGAACATGGGAACCGAGCCAATTTGCATCTACCCGGGCCAGTATTCCGGAAGGCTTTCCGAGTTCCTGAAGCTCGTGGACTCCGAGCAGCGTCATGTGGACGGATATGACGACTGCGACGTGATTAATCGGCATGTGGACTTCGCCAAGGTCGAACGAATACTCGGCGCAGAGCGCACGAGAGTCGACGAATACCTCACCAACATGCAGCAAGCAGTACTCGCAAACAAACAATGATTATTCATCACTCACACTTAATTGGAGGATTCAAATGAGTGAGAAGCTCAGGGCAGTGTTTCACGCGTGCGTCCCGCGTCCTATAGCGTCAGTAATACGAAATCTACGGCAAACGCTTCATCTTTACAAAGACTCCGTTCTTCAGGCACATCGATATAACCGAAACTACTCCCGTGTTGCCTCTACCGAGCTCACACAGTTGGAAACACGAATCATGTTTCTGAGCCATCAGATAGAAAAAGGGACTCAGCCATAGCGATTTTCGATATGGCTTTGGACGCAAAGTGTTTCTCGAACTTCCAGCCATGCTCAAGAGCTTAGAGCTAGCCGACAGCAACTATGAGGAAAACACCGTATTTCAAGAGTCGATGTCAGCACTACACGAGTACATGGAACGCCATATTCGCGCGGGCAAGGATATCTCATGGCAAAAAAGGTCTTTTCACCAACGAGCAATGGAATCATATTAAGTCCGCAGATCCATCACGCGGAAGGAAGCATCGTCATCCGACGGTCAACAAAAGCCAATAACTCGCTCCTACCTTACGCTCAACTTAATGAACACCGTCATTCGGTACGAGAGTTTTCCGATGAGCCAGTAGATGTTAATCTCATCGAGCAAGCCACTGACATGGCTATGAGGACACCGTCCGTCTGCAACAGACAACCAACTCGAGTTCATCTGATTCTAAACCCTGAAATCATCACTAAGGCTTTGGCTATCCAAGGAGGAGTGGGAGGATATGCGGCGCCCCCTGCCCTTATTCTCATTACTTCCGACCTGCGATCGTTCATCACATCCTATGAACGGAATGAGGGGTTCACTGACGGCGGACTTTTTGGTATGTCCCTTCTTTTGTCGCTTGAATCCTTAGGACTTGCTTCCTGCCCTCTGAACACCATGTTCACGGCAAAAGCAGATAAGGATACCCGTAAACTTCTGAATCTCCCTGATAACGAAGTGCCAGTCATGTACATTGAGGTCGGTAACTTCCTTGAGGAAACTCGCACATGCGCATCTGTTCGTTATACAGGAAATCAAATCACGACAGTCATCAAATAGGAACTGCTGATTTCTTATGCACGAATCTAAAACATTAGCTAGATGAGTTAACCGAAAGACAATGAAGGCTACGAATAACAAATCGCATTCGCGTATTTTTTAAGAATGCGTTATTCCTATACGCGCTCACGTTTTCAAACTATCTGATCGGACTATTACTCCTGCCGTACCTGTCACGTGTGCTCAGCGTGGAGAAGTTCGGCGTGATCGGATTCGCGACATCGTTCTGCCTGGTGTTCCAGATGGTGGTGGAGTACGGTTTCCAGCTGTCGACCACCGCGACCATCTCCGTGCATCGCGACGACAAGGCCAAAATGTCTCGAACCATCTCGACGATGACGTACACCAAGCTGCTACTGGCATGTGGTGCATCGGCCGTGTTCTTGGCATGCGCGATGTTCGTGGACATGCTCCGCGGCCATTTCGTGATCATACTGCTGTTCTTCGTGGACTCGATCGCCAAAGCACTGCTTCCGGACGCCTACTTCAGAGGCATCGAACGTATGAAGGACATTACCATCCGCGCGGTGTCCGCAAAATCCGGAATCCTGGTGGCGACGCTGTTGTTCGTGAAGGGCGACGACAGCCCTGATCATCTATCCCGTCTCGATGATCGTATTCGATACCATCGCGCTCCTGTGGGCGTTCTCCCTGCTCAAACGCGACGGTTTGAAGGCGACCGGCACCACCATGAGGGAAATGCTGGAAGCGTTGAAAGACAGCTTCTGGTTCTTCATATCCCGCATATCCGTGAGCATCAACGGATCATTGGGATCCATCTTCCTTGGCATGCGCTACAGCCCCGAATCCGTGGAGATGGGCCTGTACTCCGGCGCGACCAAGCTGTCGTCCGCCGGAGAGCAGATGATTCCGCCGCTCGGCGACGCACTCTACCCGTCGATGGTTAACAAGAAGGACTACAGGCTGTTCTACCGCATAGTGTTGCGGGGCGGCATCCTTTGGTTCCTCGCGTGCGGGCTGGTGGAAGTGCTGGCGACGCCGTTGTGCGTGCTGATTCTCGGCGGACAGTACGCCAGCGCTGGCGGGTTCCTGCGGATGCTGATGGTCGGCGTGTTCTTCGGATATTTCAGTTTCATGTTCGGCTATCCAGCGCTCTCGCCGATCGGGAAGGCGACCTGGGCGAACGCGGCGATCATGGTCAGCGCGATCGTGAATCTTACGGCCTGCGCGGTTCTGTGGCTGACCGGGAACATCACACCGCTGACGGTGTGTGTGGTGTTCTCCAGCACCAACATCACGACCTTCATCGTGCGCTTCGGCGCATTCATGAAATTCAGGAACTTAGCGGAACAGGATGCGGAATGAGTGGTTCCAAGCGTATCGAGTGGATCGACGTGGCCAAGGGTGTCGGCATCGTACTGGTCAGTTTCGGCCACCTCAGGAACGGTGACGGCGAAAGCGTGTGGCTGCCCGCATTGGACGTGCCCATCGACGCGATATACCTGTTCCATATGCCCTTGTTCTTCCTACTAGGGGGGGCTCACGTTCAGTAGGAGGGGCGGGTTCAAGGCGTTCCTGGCGCGCAAGGCCAAGACGTTGCTGGTGCCGTATTACGTGTTCTCCCTGTACTTCCTCGCGAAACCGTTCGCGATACTGCTCATACCATCCATGCGCGCGACCTTCCAGACAAGCCACGACTACGGTATTACGCACCAGTTCCTCGACGTGCTCATCATGGGCAATGGACTGTGGTTCCTCATGGCGTTCTTCGTGGGCGAATGCCTGATGTACGGGCTGACCAGCCTGACCGATGACGGACGCGTGCTTGCCGCTATTGGAATGGCGTTCGTCATCCTGTCGACATTCGTCTCGTCCCAGACCGGATGGCCTGCACTACCCTTCCAGATTGCGGCCGGGGTCAAGGCAGCTGGCTACATGTGCGTCGGATACGTGCTGAAGGAATGGCTCAAAGCCATTCCGCGCGGGAGAGCGGGCGTATCGTCAGCTTGCGCGGCCGTAGTGTTCCTGACGTTGGCGGTACCGGCCGTGGTCGGAATCGTACCGGATGGTCCGGCGCTGCTGGCCGCATCGGTCGCGGCGGCATTCCTTGGCACGTTCGTCGTCATCTGGCTGTGCATCGCGGTGGGGTCATGCCGGATGCTGGCCTATATCGGCCGCTACAGCCTCGTCTATTACGCGCTGAACGCATTGACGCTCAACATCGTGAAGATCGGGCTTTTCCGCGTCGTCGGCATCAACGTGGCATCCACACCGTGGTTTTCACAGCTTCTCGCGGGCCTCGCGGCCACCGCCCTTGCGCTCGTGCTGCTGACCCTCGCGAACCTTTTCGTACAACGCTGGATGTGGTGGGCCATAGGCAAAAAAGCGCCCATAAACCCGGGTAGGGGGCTGCAGACATTTTCTTGGAGATAATCACGCAGCCAATCCCTGGCTCTGACGGTATTGTACCGGACTCATCCAACCAAGCGACTGTTTGATGCGCTCTCGTGGTTGTACCAGTGGATGTACTCGTCGACAAGGGCGAGCACCTCGTCACGGGTACGCTCCTCTTAATGTTCGGGATAGACGGATTCCATCTTCATACATCCGAAGAAGCCCTCCGCGGCCGCGTTGTCCGAAAAGCTGTATGTGATCAAATAAAGGTGTTCAGCGGGGGTGGTGCCGTTCTGCTGGACTCGTCGTTGATTCCATCACCACCAATCATGCCGTAAGACCGAGCCTTCGGCGTTGGCCCATGATGCTCATGTCAGACTCCATCTTGATGCGCTTGTCCCGGTACCAGACCATGTGGTCGTCGAGCATGCCGATGAACTCGTCCATCGCGTCCTCGGCCGACCGCTTCGACTCCACCGCGGCTATCGCGTTCGTCTCCGACGAATACGAGGAACGCGATTCCACCAGCCGTCTGACGGCCTTTGCCTTGAACTCGCCCGTGTATCTCGTGCCCTTGCCATGGTTCCATCATCTCCCATCGCGTCAGGGGAAATACGGAACAAAAATCAGTTCATATCAATGGCAATCGTGGTCTAATTGCGATTAGACCACGAATTAAAAAAGCCGCAACTGTGCCACCAAGAATGCTACAACGCGCTTTATCTAAAGAGGATCCACCACAGCATTGGCTGCTAAATAAGCTATATCTGTTGGATCGAGATGGAATTTAACCGTTTCCCTTTTTCTATGTTCTGGACGAGAATACTCAATGCTAACGCTCTGCGAACCGCAATGAGTTGATGAGAGCATCTCTTCATACTCACCGCGACCCGTAAACAGCAGAGTGACTTCTGCTTTGGGACTTAAGTATGTTACCTTGCGCTCACGTAATTCTTGTTGAGGATCCCCAGCTGGATGAGAAGCCATTGGCCAAGGAATACCTGGATGGATGTTAACTATGACATCCTGCGCAGGCATGGTCCCCTCATTGACTAAAACATAAGATATCGATTCAGAACGAAACTCACTCTTACTGTAGTGATATTCCTTCTTTATTCGGACCAGTAAAATTGGCCTATGAGCGTTACGGTATTCCTCCCAAGCGATGAATGCGCCCAAAATGGCTACGAAGCATGCAAAAGCTTCGATCGTCGACTGGAAAAGCGCGACGGCATCTCCCGCTTGCATTCCATGGCAGGAGCCATATGCCATACAGATTTCGAATATTACAATAAACGACAACAAGAAACCAAAAAGGAGCCCACAGATTTGCATGAATCGTTTCATTGTCCATTCCTGATTAGAAGCACGTCAATTCTAATAAATTATAGGCCTTTCGCTGTTTGGTGTGGGTGAAGCGGGTCAGGCAGTGGCGGTGTTGAGGCCGAGTTTGCCGCAGGTCAGGTAGATCATGGTGCTGAAGCAGTCCATGTTCCTGAAGCCGCGGGAGCGGGTCTTGACGTGCCGTATGATGCCGTTGAGTCCCTCGAGGATCAACGTTGGCGCGCCGATGGCCGAAGTAGGCGAGGATGTCCTGCCAGTGCCGGCGGAACTGTCCGGCGAGGGCCTTCATCGGTTCCGGCCGCGAATGCATCATCCACGAGCGCAATGCCTTGGACCCGGCCTCCGCCTCCGTGCGGTTGGCTCTGTCGGCGTGGATGTCCTGCAGGCGTTCGCGCATCCCGCACGCCCTGGCGGTCTTCGACCGCCGCTTCGCCGGATCGCGCCTGACCTCCGGCTGCGGGTCCGTGAGGTTGGACTCGTTCCCGGGCCACAGGCACTTCGTCCTTTTCAGCAGGCCGTTCTCCCTGGCCTCGGCCTTGCGAACCGTTCGACGGCATGCGCGTCCCTGCCCGGCGTCACGTTGGTCACGTTGCGCTCCGTCAGGTCGGCGACGACGGTGATGCACCGGTGGTCCCCGCGGCTGGTCTCGTCGATGCCGATCGCCTCCACGCCCGTGCAGTCCTCGTACAGGCGCGCCTCCTGCACGTAATGGCGGATGAGGCGCCATGGTCTCGTGCCGTGCCCGCCGACCTGTTCGGCGATGTCCGCGACCGGCTGGCTTTTGGCCAGCTCCACGACCATCGCCTCGAACAGGAGCGCGGACGCCGCTGCCCGGACGCGCTTACGGCACCGTCACGGTCCTCACGCCGTACTCCGGGCGCGCCGCCCGTGGCGCGGAGGCGTGGATGAACGCCTTGTACTGGAAGAAATTCAGGTGACGTCACGTGCGTTCCATCGTGTCATGTACCGGGCAAGACGCCTCCCCGCATCCCGCCTCGGGACAGTGGAAACGGGAGCCGGGCCCGTATCCGATCGTGATGCGCGGCTCCCGCCCACCCGCGTCGGTATCGCGGAGCCCCACATCGGTGACGTGCCAGGGTTCGACGGGTTGCAGGGCGGCGGCGGACAGCATCGTGGTATCCATGTCACCAAAACTACCCGGCCGTCGTCACCGCCTAACCCGCTTCACCCACACCAAACAGCGAAAGGCCAAAAAACAATTGAGGACTCTATTCTGACGTGAGGCGTTCTTTGTAATAGGGTTCCGGTAGCATGCGCATATGGATGCTGCTGGAATCCCGACTCCGAATAATGCTGGTGTGAGGTCGGTCTTTCCCTCTATTTGTTCCCAAAAGAAGCCAATCGAGTTCTTTTGGTTCCAAACAGACGTTGCCGCGGATTTGGAAGAAGCATTTGAAGAGTATGTCGCTCCACAGTTTGAATCGGATTATGCGGCGGCCATGGCGGAAGAAGAGTTTCTCGGTACTATAGACCGTGCTAAAAAAGGTGTTTTGAAACCTGTCTATGAAGTTAAGGAAATCAATGCCAAAACGACGTCTCCGGAAAGAATCTTTGAAATAAGAAATGGCTGGCCTAATACTAAACGGGGAAGTGGCAAGAGTCAGTATCTTGGCTCTCGGCTATTCCATGCGGAGCCTCGAGAGCTTGGGGACGTGGCACTTGGTCTTTTTTCTGATGGCGAAGAGGGAAATGCAAACCGATACGATGCTGTGGCAAACGCAAACAGCGGATGCGATTTATGCGAAACAACGTTTGCAGGAATGTCGCGCGAATAACTGGGAAGGAATTAAAAGCTGCTAACTCGCGTGGCGTTTGCATATGGTGTGATGTTGCATTACTCTAGAGGTCAAATATAAGTTTTTACTTATATTGGACAATATGCGCATGACGCACATTAAGTAATACTGCAGGGCAAGTGATGATAATGGATACCAAGTCGGACGAGTTTAAGCTGCTTCGCAAGCGAGCGCGTAAATCCATTCAATCTGATAGTCAAATTATCGAGGACCTTAAGCAAAGACGGAAGGAACTTGGACTTTCGCAAGAGGAAGTCGCATATCGGATGGGCGTATCTCAGCCGGATATCTCCATGATTGAAAAAGGGAATGCCGATCCGAGACAGTCAACGCTTCGCAGATATGCTAATGCAGTGAGTTGCATGATTGATCATGAGCTTATTCCGTTCAAGGATGAGTCCGACTTGCCTGTTTCTGAAACTGTCGTGGTGGGTTATGAGGGAGTGCCATGCGCGGTTGAAAACAGGCATATTTCCGGATCGCTTGAGGGAGTAACCTACCTTAGTCGATTGGAATGTAAGTCTTATTCTGAATCTCGTTGTGACGGTTTACCTGTGTGGCAAGGAGCATAGAGTCATGGCAAAACGAATTATACAAATGGGCCTGATATCCTCTCACAGTACTTATGATTCCGATGTTTTGGAACTCTCGAATGCTGAGTTTGATGTTTCGGTTCGTCAAGGTGTTACAGAAATGAAGGGCCAGCGTTGGCCTCTTGAGCTTGAACTGAATCTTGTCATTCGTGAGAAGATGGACGTTTCCGAAAAAGAGAGCATGGAGACTGCTTTTGAAGTGACAATGCGGTACCGTCTTGAACTTGATGATAACGAGATAACGACGGATGCATTGAAAAAGGATGTCTACGCGGCTACTTGGCCGTATTGCCGAAAAGACATTAATGCAATGTTCTTTTTGTACCAGCTGCCTTCGCCACTTTTGCCGTTCTCCATTGGATAAGGTTCCATCAGACGGTTTAATGACGAAATAGTGGATTACATTATTTCATTTTCTACTGGTCCCTTTTTGTTTAGGGAAGGATGTTGATGGAGCATCGAAAAGCTTGCTGACGGGTTTTGAAGATGATGGTGCTTGGCTGGATCCCCGATTTCCAATAGAGGGTACCAAAATGTATAAAAAAATGTCGGTCGGAAGGGGCCGGTGCCGTTTTGTTGGATTCATCGTTGATTCCATCACCACCAATCATGCCACAAGACCGAGTCTGCGCCGCCGGTCCATGATGCCCGTGTCCGGACTCCGTCTTGATCCTCTTGTCCCGGTACCGGACCATGTAGTCGTCGAGCATGTTGATGAACCCGTCCATCGAGACGCCCGCGAAGCTGCGCTTGTGGAAGAACTCCTGCCTGGGCCGGCCGAAGAAGCCCTCCGCGGCGGCGTTGTCCGGAGAACGGCCTTTCGCGCCCGTCGAACGCGTCAGGTTGTTGTCCTTGCGGATGCGGATCCACTTGGGCCACCGGTAGTGGCAGCCACGGTCGGGATGGATGATTGGTTTCTCGCCGTCCTTGAGCGTGGAGCACGCGTCGGCGAGCATGCCGTTGGCCAACGCCGAGTCCGGGCTGGTGCCGATCGTCCGGGCGACCGGCATGCCGTCGTAGCAGTCGATCACGGGCGACAGGTACGCCTTGCCCGCGGGGATGGAAAACTCCGTGAGGTCCGTGAGCCACAGCATGTTCGGCCGCTCGGTGCCTGGGTCTTTTTCTGCGAGCCTTCACCACCTCCCGCATCAACGCGTTCTCCAGTTCCAGCTCCTCGACCCTGCGGCGCAACGCCTCCACGTCATCACTGACGGCCCTGGCATTCCGGCTTCGTCGCGGCGCAGGCTTGTTGGTCTGGCTGGCGTTCCTGTTTTCGGGCCGCAACGCAGCCATACCGCCCTCACGATACGTCCTGACTGTGTTTCTGCAAATTGGCGTCCACAGTATGGGCACTATTTTTCAGCAGCATAGGCGGCTGGTTTCCAGCAGAAACTGCGTCGTCGGGTCCGCCGCCTTTTTCTTGGTTATCTGGTCATGAGGGCGTGCTCGCTGCGGTAGGAGCCTCCCTCAAATCTGATGAGCCTGCCGTGGTGCACGGTGCGGTCGATCAGCGCGGCGGCCATGTTCTTGTCGCCGAGCACGCGTCCCCAGCCGGAGAACTCGATGTTCGTGGTGTAGATGACGCTCCGGGTCTCGTAGGAATCCGATATGACCTGGAACAGGAGCCTGGATCCCTCCTCGTCGATCGGCATGTAGCCGAACTCGTCGATGATCAGGAGCCTGGCCTTGGCGACCTGCCGGAGCTCCGTGTCGAGCCGGTCCTCCCGCTTCGCGCGGCGCAGCCGCATGAGCAGCCCGGTCGCGGTGAAGAACCTGACCGGTATCGCGCGCATGCACGCGAGCCTGCCCAACGCGACCGCGAGATGGGTCTTGCCGGTGCCGACGGGCCCGTAGAGCACGAGGTCCTCGCAACGGTCTATGAAGTCGAGCGTCTCGAGCTGCGCGCGTCCCCAGTCGGCGGGCATGCGCAGGTTGGACCAGTCGTATCCCTCGATGTCCTTCGCGTTCGGGAATCCCGCGGCCTTGAGGAGCCGGACCCGTTTCGACCGCTCCCTGGAGGCGATCTCCGCGTCGAGCCAGCTTTCCATCAGATCCAGCTGGACGGGCGTCGCCCGCTCGATGGCCTCGGCGAGCACGTCCCGGGTCAACGGCAGCCGTCTGGCCGTCTCCATGATCCTCTCGCATCTGGCGATGGTGTCGGCCCTGCGTCTGCGTGCCGTGTTCCGTCCGGTCGCGTCGTTCATCGTTCCGTCTCCTTTCCGCCGTTCCCGGTGATGAACCGGTCGTATCCGGCCAGGTCGGGCCCGTCGTCGGTGATGGCGCCGGCATCGGTATCGCGTGCACGCAGGGCGAGGGTGACGAGCGTGGATTCGTCCAATGCCGAACCCGGCCCGTCGGCTATCGCCCGGCTCGCGGCCGCGACCGCGTTGCCGAAACCGGCGGCCGCGCATGCCGCGCCTATCGATCTGAGGCTCTGCGCGAGGCGTTTGGAATCGGCCTCGTCGAGCCATGCGCGCACGTCCTCGGGGAAATCGGGGCGTATCGACGATTCCCTCCAGGATCCGGGTTTGGCCGCGAGCACGGGCATGGCCAGTTCCGGATCCTGCAGCGTGGACTGGCTCCGTCCGTATACCCGGGGGTTACCGCGCGACGATCTCCCCGGTACCGGGATCGGTGATCTGCACGCTGTCCCAGCGGATGGCGGCCAAGAGCGTCCTTCCGTGCAGCGCGGTGCCTGCGAGGTACCGGTTCGAGTCGATGTCTATCCGCCCGTACTTGTCGGCCCTGCGGCTCTCCCATCTGATCGGGTCGAACGTGGTGGAAGGCAGCGGCATCAGCGCCGCGCGATCCTCCCCGAACACGTCCCCGATGGCGGTGCCCCTGCGGTAATGCCTCGACGAGGCGGCCAGCGCATCGCATCTGTCGAGCATGATCCGTCCGAGCTGCGCGTGGGTCTCGGCCTCCAGCGGCGGGACCATGAGGTCGCGGCGGAGGAACCCGACCGCGTTCTCCACCGCGCCTTTCTCCCAGCCGGAATAGGGGTTGCAGAACCTCGCGTCGATGCGGTGGTGCGCGAGGAACGCGTCGAACACCGCGGCGGGCGTCACCTCGCCCCTCGCGTTCCTGCGTCCCGCGCCGGTGGCGTTGTCCATGACGATCACGGGAGGGACGCCGCCGATGTGCTCGAACACCTCGACCAGCCCGTGGCACAGGCATTCCGCGTTCTCCCCGGGCAGGCTCGTCACGTACCGCATGTTCGAATGGGGGAAACGTGACGACCAGGCAGTGGTCGTCCACGAGCTCGCCGGCGATGCGGGCCTTCGCCACACCGAAATCGATCTGCGCGACGCCGGGCGCCCAGACGAGCTCGCCGTACCCGTCGGAACCGCTCCGGTTCGCCTCGCGCCAGCGTCTCACGTACCTCAGCGTCGTCGTGTACTCGCCGTCGTAGCCGGTCTCCGCGCGGAGCCTGTCGTGCACGCGTTTGGCGGTATGGCGCTGCTTGCGCGGCAGCATGCGGTCGGCCTCGAGCCATCCGTCGACCAATGCCGCGTACGGGTCGATCTTGGAGCCCCGGCGCCTGTCCATGGGCGGTTTCGGGGTCATGTCGTCCATATCAGCGTATTTCGCGACCGTGGCGCGGTCCACGTTCAGTCTCCTCGCGATCTCCGACCTGGACACTCCCTGACGGTCCAGTCTCCTGATATCTTGCTGTTTGGGCATCGGTATCGCCATCGTCCTTTCCTTCCCGAGCGCCGCCGGCTGCAACCGGTGGATTCGCTTTTTTGGTTACGTCTCGGGAATATACAGGCACGGCGGACCGGTGCCTGTTCTCGTCCGGGCGGTCATATGGTGCAGTTCCTGCTGGAAAACCCGGCAGCCCATACTGCGGAAAAAGTAGTGCAGAAATTTGCTTAAGAAAAATTTCGAAGCAAAAGCACCTGACCCAGTTGCGGACCGCGCCGAGCCGTTCGGCGGCCCGCTTCCGCGCATGCCGCCCGGCACCGGTTCGATCGCCTTGGTCCCGTCTCCAGCGGGATGATGGGTTTCGCCATATGGCCGGCATACCCAGGATCCTTTGCCAGCCAGCGTTCCAGGCACTACCGCCTGGTCGGATAACCCAAATGCCTCACCACCTGGGCCGTGGTCATCGGCGTGGCGGAATACAAGTCCACCGCGCGCCGTCGTTCCTCGGGACCGAACATACGATAATCCTTTCATTCAGTCTCCAAGAAAACGTCCGCAGCCCCATATCAGTACTTTGTGGACGCCGAGTGTCTTCCCGATTTGCTTATATGCCAATTGGAGTAACGCCCTACTTCGTTTTCGACAAAACTGCGCGGGCATTCAAGGTTTTGACCTCAATTTAGGGATGGGGACATTTATGGTCGATGTGCTATTCGCGCAGTCGAATTCCTGATTACCAAATTTAGCGGCAACTGTACATGACGGCATTCTCCCGAAGATGCTATCAGATTAAAAGCGCTGAGGGCGATCTCATCTATGGGCTGCTGCAAGGTGGTCAGACTAGGCTTGAGCCATTGGCTGACATGTATTCCATCGCACCCCACGACTGAAAGATCGTCGGGGATTTTCAGACCATATTGTTCTGCCGCAGCCATCAGACCAGCTGCAGCAATATCTGATCCGCAAAATATCGCCGATGGACGCGGTTTGCTTTCTATGAGGTAGGGGAATATACTGCTGCCAAATTCCTCGCTATACGGACCCGAAAATACAATATTCTCATTAGTTGGAATGTCCATTGCTGCTAAAGCCGCGCTATAGCCTCGAAGGCGTTCCTTTGACGTACTTAGTGATTGCGGGCCCGATAGATAAGCGATGTGTCGATGGCCGAGCATTAGCAAGTAGTGCACCGCCTGATAAGCACCCGAATAATTATCTACAGTGATGCTGTCCGTCATATCCAAGGAGGAACCATTAAGGTGCTCATCCAAAAGAACAATATGGATTCCAGACGCTTGGGACTGCGAAAGAGCTGGATTAGTGCTATTCAGCCCCGCATAGAGCAGGTTACCGTAATACTGGCTTTCAGTGATGTGGCGTACTAGACCCTCTTCTATCTTGGGGTTCCCTTGCGAAACTTTAATATCGACTTGGTATCCAGCGGAGATGCCTGTCTGACTGATGCTCTGCGCAAGCTCGCTGTAAAACGGGTTTTGCAGGGAAGGGATAATCAATGCGACGGCATCGTCCTGCCGCGATGTATTGCTTCTGGTGGAGTAGTCACTTTTCGAAGCGGCATGGTTGATTTTCTCCGCGACGGCCGGAGTCACGTTTAGCGTTCCGCGTAAATAACGGGAAACAGTAGAAACGGACACTCCGGCTTCCTTGGCTATCTGGGTGATGGACACCTAGTACTCCTATGCTGCGCTGGTCTATGTTATTGGCTCATCCATTTTGCGCAAAAGTCTCGACAAGTATATCTTTTTGCGCAAAAAAATGTGTTACTTGACGTTAACATGGCATTAATTGGTAAAGAGTTACATTATTTATACAACGCAAAATTTGCGCAACAATTGTAAAAGTGTTATTGTGTAGTCAGTGGTTGTACCGAAGATGCCACTGCCAAACAAAGGAGTTATATATGGCTAACGTATTATTGGCTGGCGAGTCGTGGATTTCCACGACCGTGGAGTATAAGGGTTTCGATTCCTTCTCAAATACAAAGCTTGAGATCGGATGTGAGAAGTTCCTTGAGTCCCTTACCGATATGGGGCACCATGTGACACATCTGCTTGCACATGATGTTCCGGAACGCTTTCCGTGGTCCAGAGACGAGCTCAATGAATATGATGTCGTGATTCTTTCAGACATTGGAGCCAACTCACTTTTGCTTCCCGCATCAGTGTTCTATGACGGTCGTTGTGTCGCCAATAGATTGGACGTCCTTGCCGAATGGGTAAAAGAAGGACATGGGCTCATGATGGCTGGGGGATATCTCTCTTTTGGTGGTTTCGAAGGGAAAGCCCATTATCATGGGACGGCCGTTGAGAGGGCCCTTCCCGTTGATATCAAACCCTATGACGATCGGGTGGAAATGCCGCAGGGGGTCTGTGCGGAAATCCTGCAAAATCATCCCGCCATTGGAGATCTAGAGAATTACATGACAGATAGACGGACCCCACCGATACTCGGCTATCAGCAAATGGCTCCTAAATCTAATGCGTCTGTACTAATGCAAGTTAACAGCGACCCACTGCTAGTGATCGGCCAATACGGCATGGGACGCAGCGCGGCATACACATCAGATATCTCACCCCATTGGGCATCCGAGGAATTCATGAACTGGAATGGCTACAGTCAACTGTTCGGTAATCTAACACGTTGGCTAGCCGGCGAAAACAACTGATACAAGACCCGCTTTCGGTCGTTCCTCCAATCGTAGATGCTCTGCCGAAATTCACTTGACATAGGCAGAGGTACGACTGTCCTAGATCTATTGATAAAGGAAAAGAAATATAATGAAGATCGCAAAGAAATATGTAATTCCGCTGCTATTCATCGCTACCGTTCTTGCTGGTATGCTCTCGCCGATGCAATCGGCGGTGAACGGTCAGGTTGGCAAGGAATTGGGAGACGGTAATGCATCCGCAGTAGTGTCGTTCGGGTCCGGCCTGGTCGTCATGGCAGTCATCATCCTATCCAGAAAGAGCACAAGGCAGCAGTTCGTTTCAATCCCGTCGCGGATGCGAGCCGGCAGGATTCCGTGGTGGAGCTGGTTGGCTGGTTTATGCGGCGCCATGGTGGTATTCTCCGAAGGTGCGTCGGCATCGGTACTTGGTGTTGCCACTTTCCAGACCACATTGATTTCCGGTATGGTCATTTCCGGACTTCTGTGCGATAGATTCGGCATTGGCGTGGAGATAAAACAACCTTTTAACGTCCCTCGAGTGCTGGGTGCTATTCTTGCTGTCGCAGCGACGGTACTTGTGGTACTGCCTAACTGGCAGGCTCCTTCGGTAATCGGTCTTGCCGTCCTACCGTTCCTAGCCGGACTGCTGGCAGGATGGCAGCCAGCCGGTAATTCTGCGGTAGCCCGAGAGACAGGGTCGATGCTCGTCTCGATTACATGGAACTTCATCGTCGGTTTCACGGTTCTCGCCCTAGCGCTGCTTATACGTGTGCTTATCGGCGCCACTTCTTTCCATCTTCCACATACTTGGTGGATGTATCTCGGTGGCCCGCTTGGTTTGCTGTCCATCGCCCTGATGGGCCTGCTGGTGCGTGGACTTGGCCTATTGCTTCTAGGACTGGCCTCAACAGCAGGTCAGCTAATTGGTTCTGTGCTTATCGATTGGCTGGTTCCGGCTCTTGGCGCGCAAGTCTATCTGGTAACGGTGCTTGGCGCATTCGTCGCATTGGTGGGTGCGGTCATTGCTGCGATCCCATCGGCTAAAAACGAATCCGACGCGGCGGCGTCACAGTCCATTGCGTAGGAACGCCCAATGGTCCGCGACACTGGAATGTAGTTCCATCGCGGCTGCAGGATGTATTTCGCTTCAATCGAAAGGTTTATCATGTGCACGGGAATAGAGATAATAAGCAACCAAGGGAACCCCTATTGGGGGCGCACCCAGGACTTCGAGCAGCATTTTGAATATGCCGGAATGAAAATCCCGGCAGGAACGAAGATCGAATCCACGTACACCCCCTTCACAACAGAAATCGCCACTATGGGAATCGCCTGGGCAACAGACGTCCATGCCCATCCAGTGATTCTCGACGGCATTAACGAACAAGGCATATGTGGGGGATCATTCTACTTCGACCATTGGTACCGCTACGCTTCCGATGAGGAGATACAAGCCCAGGGCAAGGTGCCATTGCGAGGAGAAGAGCTTGTTACTTGGATTCTTACGCATTATTGTTCACTGGACGAGGTCAAGCAGCGGCTGAATAACGAAGTTGGAATCGTGGATGCGCCAGGCCCGATGATGGGACGATCCGTTCCACAGCACAGCGTATTCCAAGACGAATCAGGACGCTCTATCGTGGTTGAACCGTCCACCACCAACGGTTTCGCAATCTACGAGAACAAGGTCGGCGTCTTCGCCAATGCTCCCACCTTTGATTGGCATGTCACCAATCTTAAGATGCATCTGGAGCGTTCAACTCATCGTCACTACTCATACGACATTAATGAGCCAATCGAGTCTATCGAACTCGACGAATGGACGAGCGGACTGATGGGAATACCTTCTGACTATAAGCCGGAAACACGCTTTCTGCGGGCAGCGTATGCCAAACTCATGTCCCTTCCTGTCGATGATGATTTCGCCATCAACGAGGTGTTCCAGCTGCTGACTACCGTCAATAATCCAAAGGGAGTTCTGCGCCCTGTGGAAAACGGACAGGTGCTAGTCCCATGGACCCAATACACTGCAGCATACGACATCAGGAACCGTGTCCTTTATGCGCATACCTACGATAATCGCAACGTACGCATGCTGGAATTCGGAAATCCGCGTGAGTGGGACAAAGTACACTATTTCAATTTTATCTCCCGACAAATCTACGAGCCATTTACCGAAGAAAACTGATGGGTGACGGGCGTCCTATGTAGAGTCTAGTCGGCTAGATATGCAATTCCTTGGGTTGTGTCTCCGGCTGTCACAGCAGTCGGAGACACAACTTTTTCAATAAATAATCTGGCCTTTCGCTGTTTGGTGTGGGTGAATTCTGTCAGGTATGATGGTTCGTAGGTCGTGTTTGCCGCAGGTCAGATAGATCATCGTGCTGGAATAGCCCATGTCCCTGAAGCCCCTTGCGCGGGTTTTCACATTCTAGATGACACTTCCTGGATCCCTGAGGACCGCGTGGTAGTGCCCGAAAGGTTGCGCACTTTGGATCATGCCCGTCCGTGGCACGATGATCAGTTCGCTTCCTCCGGCGTGCCGCCAAGCCGGGACATATCGAGGTAGCGGCGCGAGCTCCACTCGTTCGCGGTCACGTACCGTATGCGCGCGCATACGAGCATCAGCGTGCTGTCGCCGTCCGGGAAGCTGCGACGACGCGCGTGCGGCGGCGGATCTCCCTGTTAAGCCGTTCGATCACGTTATTCGTGCGGATCCTCCTGCGGTGCCCAGCGGGGAACTCGGGCAGGAGATAGGTCGTGGCCTCGCCTATGCCCTCGCGTGGGTATCCGATCGCTGCGCCGAGCCTTCGCCTCTCCATCTCCGCGGCGACCTGCTCAGCCTTGGCGGTGCCCGTGCCTGTAGCGGCCCGCGCGGTCGCCGACCTCCGGAAGACGCTTACAGATCATGATCAAGGGGTCGTGGAGCCACGGGCGTCATGACCACAATGCGAGTGATCGCCAATCCTCGGGGAATCCCATTTCCGTTGCAGGAATTTCCGGATAGCGGTCCATGAGGCTGATGAATTTGTTCTTCCATGCGGAGCCATCGATTTGTTGCAGCAGGTAGTTTTCCATGGTGAGGAAAGCGGCGGGGCCGGTAGAGTCCGTTCTGAAAGCGTCCCAATCGTTGCCCCACCATTCATTGGCGTGCGAACCGCTCCGATGCTTAGGCAGCTTCGGAACGATACGGGTACTGGTCTCGTTCCAGAAACGATCATGATGTGCAACCATGTTGCGGACTTGCCTAATCGTTTCCAGCCAATTTGAGAGAATCTTGATGTCTCCATGTACTGCGGGATTGGTATTTGGGTTAAAAATATGAAGCTTCGCTGCTAGCTTTCTTTTCACAGAATCGGGGGTATCCCTGATAGAAATAACCTTTCAGAGTTCCGTAGCTTAGGCAGCCTACTATCATCCAATACGGTGGCAATGGGTCTTTATATGTTCATTTTGAAATGTTTAAGGTATGGCAGATTGGATTTCGTGAACGATGCTCTTAACGAGTTAATGCATGCCAGATAGTCATCAAAGCTGAGCTCGGGCAATCCTTCAGGTTTGGTATATCCAAATTCGCCGCCAAACAAGGAAAGCTCGTGTGCGAGAAAGCTTTTGAGATATATTTCAAAGGTGATTATGCCGTCGAACACGAGAGTTCTCAGTTCCTGATCGAATATGTATCTGCACCAGATTTGCTGGAACTGTGTCCCCTCTCTGAATGGGAGGACATGTTTGTGGTCGCATGAGGAGGATGGGCCAAGGAATGGATACCAGTATCCTTTTAGACGAAAATAGCCAACCTGTTCGAGGTGGCGTTCAAGGGTCTCGGCATCTACTCCGCCCAGGCCGTTCTTAATTAGAGTGGCTGCCAGATCTGAAAAATCTTTTGGTGGGTGCTGCGGGTAGGAAAGAACTTGAGCATTGCCGTCATGCGAATTTGCCATGGAGTCCCCTCGAGCAAGAAAAATGCCACCCTAGTGTGCTTCAGTGAGAGGCATTGGTGGCTTTTAACAAATAAACATTCTACCAAAGGTGGAACTTTTTGTCCAATAAAAGACACTTCATACTGCTAGTGGTTAATCTAAGGCGAAAACGCTAAATATGGTGAGTGCATACAGGATTCATCTCATTTCACTCTGTCGAAGTGTGGTCATGATTGCGATTCGATTGGGCCGAATCGGCAGATGATTAACTTGTTCTTCTACTCTCGGTTTGTTTCTCGTCTTCTCCATATAGTCGACAGGGAGAAATGGTAGTCAAAGGAGAGTTCCACAGGCGCACAAGCTCGGCAGAACCAAGCGCAGGCTGAACAACAGACCTAAGTGCAGGCGAACCAACAGGGTTCAGGAGCCGTAGCAAAAGTGCATTGGCGCGAACAAAAGCGTAGCGGTTGCGCTAAAAAAGGTGCATACCATGTGTGTTCTGGGTACTGGCATATTCCATTCGGGCGTTCCTCAGGAATTGTGCCTTTGAAATCGCGGTGGTGAATGGGGGGGTGTCGTAGATCGAGAGAAAAGTCTCCGCAAGGATGTCTATCCGGCTTATTTATGGCAGATTCGAAGAGTTGGTTTTTACTAGGTGGCTTATATATGGCACCTTTTCCGCAGTATGCCGAGTATGAGCTGCGGAATTCCAACGCGTATACCCGACGTTTTCCGCTTTTGGTGCCATATGTAGGCGAAGTAGTGTTTCCAAACTGTCGAAAACTGCCATATATAAGTGAAGTAGCGGCTTCCGACGCAGATGAAACCGGCGAAAACACGCAAAACCGGCGCTGATCAGTCTCTGGGAATACAGAGGAGAGCCAGTCAGCGCCGGTCATATGCGCAAGGTGTTGTCATGGGCGTGAATCAAAACATCCGGAAACGCCAGCACCCGGAAACGCCAGCACCCGGAAACATCAGCACTCAGAAACGCCAACCATTACCCGCGAATCTGCGAGCCGAACGGCCACAAGGCCAGCTTGGCCATCTTGAACGCCTGAATGCCCAGCGGAATGCCCACAATGGTGACGCACAGCACCAGGCCGATAATCGCCCAACTGGCGGCGAGTAGCAGCCCGCCCAGAATCAGCCACAGAATATTGCCAAGAAGTCTCATGGGGTCATCCTAACGAACGCTGAGGAATGAGGGAAGAGCCCAAAGCGACGAAACAGCCCCAAATCCTTGCTGCAACTGCGATTGAGCTTAATCATCTGCTATTCCACCCGGTAGTGCCCACTAGTAACCTGTACCCAGTCGTAAACTGCCAGTGATTGAGACATTCAGACAGAAGAGAAACGTGGCTGGAGAACAGGCTCAGCGGAATATTCTTATCCCCGAAAATCGCGTTCTTATCTTGGAAAACCGTGCTGAGACGGTTCCGCAGAACGTGGTTCACGCCGAAAGACAGGAATCAGGCTCGGACGAGGGGCTGACCTCATGGATTTGGCGCACATCGTCGGTAAACATTTGTTTACGGCGGTACTAGGGGGCGCATCTCTCGTGGTCTGACCCTGTACCCTAAATATGGGAAACAGAATCGAAGCCATTAAGCCGTGGGAGGAGGCTAATGAGAAAAAGGAACAGGAATTGAATGCAAAAGAGAGCGATATTGTTACTCGAGAACAGAAAGTGATGCAACAGGAAGCGCAAGCGGCGCAACAATCATACGGTTATGCGCAACAGGAATCGTCAACATATTCAGGAAATTCGGCTTCAGGCGGCAGTGCTGGCGGCGCATATTACAAGAATTGCAAGGCCGTCTGGGACGCATTGGGCATGGCATAACCAGGAATGATCCGGGATACCGTTCCAAACTTGATGCGGACGGCGACGGCTATGCGTGCGAGTATCCGCCAAACTACTGATGTTAGTGGTTTGGATTGAGTCCGTGCTATTGGCTTGGCGTATGCCGTTGACGGTGCGAACATTGGTGAGTTTGATTCGCATCGGTGCTTGAGGCGATTAAACGTACATGCGTGTGAAGAAAAGTACATTGAACGCCGTAAGAAAAGCACATTGAACGCCGGGGTAAGACGAAGAGGCTTGTCTGCGGCTCGCATCTCGTCTATGTATGGCAGATTCGGGGGCCTGACCGGAGACATCTCACTTACATATGGCAGACACATGCGGCGAAAACCTCAAAAACGTACCCCCGAAGTGGCTGTTTTCGCAGGCGACGTGCCATATATAAGCGAGATGTTTCCGTACGAAAAGCAAAATCTGCCATACATAACGCAGATAGACCGGTTGGCGTGGGGTATTACGCGAAGTGATTTCACGCGAGTACACGCTGCGGCCTACAGCAGGGGAGCGGTGCGTGGTTTTGCGGTTGAGTTTCGTACTTGCAACTGCACGGGGAATGTCTCGAATGGTTCCTCGATGGGTTGTCCTTCGATGAGCGCCAGAGCCTTTTGTGCCGCATCGACGGCCATGTCGTATGGGCGCTGTCGAACGGTGGTTAGCTCAGCTTCTTTGGCGAAGGTGCTGTCGTCAAATCCGGTTACGGAAATATCTCCAGGCACGGAAAGGCCGCTGCGTTGAAGGCGGAAGAACAATGGAATTGCCTGTGAGTCCTGATGGAAACACAATGCGGTGGGTGGGTTGTCTTGCGCCATGATTTCGGAAATTGCCGCATCTAGAATGCTGTCGCCTTTTTGCACTGCCAGTGTGCGGGCGGTCAGTCCGTCAACTGCATCGCAGGCTTCCTGGAATCCGGAAATACGGTTAAATGAGCTGAATCCCAATGTGGAGGAAAAGCTTTCATATAAATACAGCAGGTTACGATGTCCCAGCTTGGCGAGATGCCGAACGATGAGTTTGATGCCTTCTTTGTCGTTGATACCGACAGTTGCATCGAATCCTTCGCTGGTGGTATTGATACCGATAATCGGAATTTTTGCGGTTCCGAGACGTTTGACCTCGTCGGGGCTGATGCCAAATGAGGAAACGAATACGGCATCGGCGTTGCTGCGTACGGGAAGTTCCTCGAAGAATGCGTCACGCGCCTCCGACCCCTCGATGGGGTAGATGACCAGATCGTACCCGGCGTCACGCAAAACATCGTTAAGTCCGGCAATGATTTCGGCGGTGAACCATTCGATGACGCCGCTGCCGACTAATAATGCTATGCGATAGGTTCTACCGGATTTAAGAATTCCTGCCGATCTGGAAACGCTGAAATTCAACGCATCGGCTGCGGCCTGCACTTTCAACCGTGTTGCCTCTGACACCTGTTCAGGGTGTGCGAAAGTGCGTGAGACTGTAGCGTTCGATACGCCTGCCTTCAGTGCCACATCGCCGATGCTCGCTTTCATGGTGCCTCCGAAAGTTTTTCACTGTTTGTTTCAGCCTACCATCATTACCGTCCTCATGGCTACAGAGTTGAAAGATGAATGAAAAGGGTTGCGATACGACACGCCGTATGAAAAACAATATGTGCACGCTCACAGCGGTGAGATGAAACGGGTTTCAAATGAAACCGTTTACATTTTAAAAAACCTTGAATTGCCAATATGAAACCCTTGTCGTATGCTATTGCTTGTCCGCAAGGGGCGGATGAAGGCTTACGAGGACGTAAGGAGAGATATGAAAATCAACAAAGGTATCGCAGTGGCAGTGGCGGCCTTGAGCATCGTCGGCTTGGCTGCGTGCGGGAACAGCAATGCCGCGTCCGGCACAACCGATACGAAAGCCGACAAAGGGCTTGACGTTATCGGCAACACCATCACCTACGACCCCAATCATCTCGTGAACGACGGCAAGCCAATCCAGCTCGAGTACTGGAGCTGGGGCAGCAAGGGCACGGATCCTGTCTACAAGATGATTGAGTCCTACACGAAGACGTATCCGAACGTCACCATCAAAACGGTGAATGTTTCATGGGATGATTATTGGACCAAGCTGCCGTTGGCTCTGAAAGGCAAAAACGGTCCGGCCGTTTTCAACATCCACAACTCTTACGATGCGTTGATTCGTCCATACGCAGCGGATTACGATATCGACACCAAGTCTTTGGAATCCGACTACTCCACCGCATCCGTACATGAAGATGAGAACGGTAAAGTCAAGTACATCGACTCCGTGATCAACACCGGCAACATCTACTACAACAAGGCATTGTGGAGCGAAGCGGGCCTCACCGACGCCGACATTCCGACCACATGGGACGAATTCATCCAGGTCGCCCAAAAGCTCACCAAAACCGACGGCAGCAAGATGACGCAGGCCGGCTTCAACTTCAACGGCGACGCCTACAGCGCCATCTATCAAGGTCTGAATTATCAGAAGGGTGAACTGCTCTTCAGCGAAGATGGCAAGAAAGCCAACTACAACAACGATGTGACCAAAGAAAACATGCAGTTCCTCAAGGATTTGTATGACAAGTACAAGGTCGGATCCGTTGACTTCGGCAACGATTACACCCAAAGCTTCGGTAACGGCCAGTCTGCGATGATCTACGCTTGGGGCCACATGGAAGGCACGCTGAAAGAAAAGTATCCAGATATTGACTACGGCGTGTTCGCCACCCCAACCTTCTCCGAAGACACTCCGTTTGCATACGACCGTTACAACGGCGAATCCACTCCGGGCGTCAACAAGAACCAGAGCAAAGAACAGCAGGCCGTTGCCCAGGACTTCATCAAGTACCTGCTCGCCAACGATGATTACATTCGTGAAGCGGTATCCGAACTGAACTCCTTCCCAGCCAAGACCTCGCTGCAGAACGACAAGGACATTCTCTCCAAGCCGGTCATGGCCGCCATCCAGCCACGCGTAGACCGACTGATCTGGCCGGGACCGGCACCATCCACCGTTGAATCCAGCGGCACCACTGCTTTCCAGAACGTCTTCCAGAACGGCATGTCCATCGATAAGGCTCTCAAGGAGGCCCAGGGTCAGATGGATACCGACATGAAGAGCTCTGACTTCACGTCAATGGAAAGCAAGTACGCTTACTTCGACGAACATAAGTAATACCGATATATCCTTTCCAATCCCTTTTCCAATCCGGGCAGTCGCGGTACGATTCTTCTTCCGCGCCGCGACTGCCTTTTTATCTACGAGATACGTTCAATCTTCTTATTCGATTCGATCTGACATTCTGTATTGCGTAACAAAACGGTCGAATCGGCTCACAGAGAGGCGAGATTCAATGAAAAACAAAAATGGTGAATCTCTGGTATCGAGAATTTTCACCCTACGCAACATGGCTGTTGTCTTCTTGGTGGTCTATTTCGCCATTTTCCTGGCCTACCCAATTTTTAAAGCCTTCGCGGGCAGTTTGCATAACTGGAATCCTCTGATTGGCACTTATGATTGGGTCGGACTCGACAACTTCAAACAGATCCTCACAGACAAACTTTTCTGGACTTCCATGGGGAACACGGCGGTATTCGCAGGTGTTTCCACACTCTTCCGCATTGTGCTTGGTCTCGGCTTGGCCCTGCTGCTCAGCGCCAAACTCGTCAAATGCAAAGACACCCTCCGAGGTCTGTTCTACATGCCGACCATCACTCCGCTCGTGGCAGTCTCTTTCGTGTGGATGTGGATGTTCGACCCGCAGTTCGGCATGGTAAACAAAATCACAGGACTCGACATCAACTGGCTGCACGACACCAAATGGGCCATGCCGGCAGTCATCATCATGACCATTTGGAAGGATTTCGGCTACGCGACCGTTCTATATTTGGCCGGTCTCATGAATCTTCCTCGAGACGTGTACGAGGCGGCCGCCATCGACGGTGCCAACTCAGTGCAGATTTTCTTCAAAATCACCCTGCCGTTGCTTAAATCAACCACCTTGTTCATTGTCATCACGTCACTGATCAGCTACCTGCAGGCATACGTGCAGATTCTCGTCATGACCGAAGGCGGTCCGGGCACGTCAACCTACACCATCAGCTATCTCATCTTTGATCAGGCATTCCAGAAATACAACTTCGGCGTCGCGTCAGCTCAGGCAGTTGTGCTCTTCCTGTTCACTTGGTGTGCTCACCCTCATCATGTTCAAGGTTTCTGGAGATTCGGAGGAACTGGCATGCAAATCACGTTAAAAATTGGCGGCATCATTCTTACGATTCTGCTCTTCATCGCCGCCATCATCACCATTGTTCCATTTTTTTGGATGTTCATTTCATCATTTCGCGCCAAATAGCGAAATCGTCAAAGTGACCGGAGGATTATTCCCTAAGCCATCCACGATTGACAATTATGTGAGCATCCAAGAAAAGTTCAATTTCTTGCGATTGTTCGCAAACTCGCTGATCGTAGCAGTACTGAAAACCGGTATTGCAATCTACACAAGTGCGGTGCTTGGTTACGTGTTCTCTAAAATGCGATTCCGTGGTCGCAACCTGCTTTTCGGCATCGTTATGAGCACCATGATGATTCCTTGGGCAGTGACCATCATTCCGCAATACGAAATGTTCACCAACTGGGGTCTGCAAGACACCTACACGTCGCTCGTGCTTCCTGGCATGATCAGCGCATTCGGTATCTTCCTGTTCCGCCAATCCATCTCGGGAATTTCTGACGAACTCATTGAAGCGGCGAAACTCGATGGCGCATCCGAAACCAGAATCTTCCATAGCATCATTCTGCCAATGAGCCATAACACCATCGCGGCGCTCGCCATCTTCACCTTCCTGTGGAATTGGGAAGACTACCTGTGGCCATTCTTGATGATCACTGACGAACACAAGCAGCTGCTCGCTGTCGGTCTGAAGGCCTTCAACGGACAATACGGCACCGATTACGGCGGATTGTTCGCAGCGACTTCGTTGGCAATTGTTCCAGTGATCATTGTGTATATGATTTTCCAGAAGCAGTTCATTGCAGGTATTGCGACGGGCAGTGGCAAGTAAGGCAGGAGTAGTATGGCAAACAACGCATTAGATAACGCAACCGGCACGGTATTCGTCGACTATGTGCGCAAGGCACGTCCGAAAATGCGAGAATCGTCGGTTTTACAAGGGGATCATTGGAGGATTGGCATTCTAACGGAATCGCTGATCCGTTTCGAATGGTCTGATTCCGGCGAATTTGAGGACAATCTCACGCAAATGGTGGTCAACCGCGATTTTGGCGCCGACCCGCAATTCACGGTGACGCATCGCGACGGACTGCTCATTGTTGACACCCCCGCGCTGTATGTGACGTACGATGGCAAGCCATTCAGCAAAGAAGGCTTGAGCGTAGTCGTCAAGGGCGTGGCCGACACCCAGTTCAATACGTGGCATTACGGCGACGAACCGAAGCATAATCTTAAAGGCACCGCGCGCACGCTCGACGAGGCGAACGGCGAAATTCCTCTGGACGATGGTGTGATTTCGCGAGACGGATGGGCGGTGCTCGACGATTCCGCCGCGAACGTGATCGTGGAAGCATACGAAGTGAACGGCAAACCGAATCCGCTGGGGGCTTGGGTTATGCCACGCGATCACGCGGAAACCGACTTCTACTTCTTCGGCTATGGCCGCCGCTACACCGAAGCGGTGCAAGACTTCTACAAGCTGGCCGGACCAACGCCTCTGCTGCCGCGCTTCGCACTCGGCAACTGGTGGAGCCGCTACTACCGCTACACGCAAGACGAATACCTGCAGCTCATGGACCGGTTCAAGCGCGAAGGCATTCCATTCACCAC